>Ga0306923_10000032_pt1 | contig 84455 bp, 70 predicted proteins | sample sta12Can44000108_FD_203841 | JGI IMG/M metagenome (GOLD analysis project Ga0306923, IMG submission 203841) | Lab enrichment of tropical soil microbial communities from Luquillo Experimental Forest, Puerto Rico - statanox.12C.anox.44.000.108 (v2)... | ecosystem: Environmental > Terrestrial >... | reverse complement strand
ACGGGACGCAGCCGCTCGCGTAGCTGCCTTTTCGGGAACGGTCGCTCTGGTAAAGCGGGGATCTCTTTCCATGCGATCTTCTCCCCACGGTAGCGAATCTCCAGCTTTCCACTTTCCCATTCCCGCAAGATAGACTGAAGAACCGAAGTTCTTATGTCCCGTTGCCGCCGTTCACCACTTCCGCCAGTGTTGACGTGGATCTGTCCGCGCTGCGGTTCCCTTCACAGGCATGCCGATTTAATGCGGCTTGATGGCGATCATCTGCAATGCAATCGCAGAGAGCGTTCCTGATGATCGAGCGAGCAGACAAAGGGTTAGTGCTTAAGTGTGCACGTTCCATCCTGGTTTTCCTGCCGGAAGAAACTTGTCGAACGGAGGGCTGTAGAAATAACATAGTCGCGTTTCTCTAGCATCCGTGAGCAGTCCGATGCGTCACAAGCCGATGGCGTGATTCCGAGAGTTCCCTTGTGACGTTGAGGCAGGCGACTCGCGTGGCAAGAAATTCTTGATGGCTTGTGCCTATCAACCTATGGAGTCGTTGAGTCGAGCCAAACAACTCAGTGGTCAGATGGAAGGCGTGGTCTTCAAGCTCGCTTCTGATTAAACAATATTTCGCTGCAACATCCATTGCAACCCCTTTCTTAGTATTTGCCAGCTCGGGCCATCCAACAGGCTGCGCACAAACCGTAATCGTCTTCCGGTTCAGTGGTTTCTTCTGAACTCTCTTTGACCGTGTGCGGTAATTCCAGCCGTTCATTGGGGCATGGGCCGCCGGCCGGGTGGTGGTTGCAGAAACCAGACGTACATACGCAACGGCTGGGCATAGTCCGTCCTCACTAGCGGTGATGCTGGAAGCCCGGGCAAAGTTTGCCTCAGTCGGACTAGAAACTCTGCGCTGGGAGTAAGGATGTCCTGGAGCACTAAAGAAGAATTGCCAACACCGTCGTCACACTGCTCCGATTGCATCCGGTTTGTTGGCGATGACAGGCGATTTCGCGACAGCAATTTTCCTTCCTGCACATTCTGCTTCCGTCAAGGGTTCGAAAGAGCTAAGCTACTGCAATCAACAAATTTGATTCGGCGCAGCTCTGCTGAATGTCGGTGGAAAAGGCTTCAGTCTCGCCTTCGACACGGTATGAGTCACGAAAATAAGGTTCTCCGCTCGTGGAAGGAGATAGCCGCTTATCTCGGTAAGGGCGTGCGCACTGTGCAGCGCTGGGAGCAACTGCTCGGCTTGCCGATAAAACGACAGAAGGCGAAAGCTATGGGGACTGTGGTAGCCTCGACCGACGAGCTAGACAGGTGGCTCCTAACGGGGTGGGCACAGCGAGCAATCGAAACCAACGAAAAGCTGCGGCCGAGCATCGATGATTACAGACGGTTGCGCCAAACGAACCGCGAGCTGACACATGGCTTGGCACTAGCTGTACAAAGGCTGAAAGATAAGTCGGAGGAACTTGCCCGCGCCGCGTCTCCAGGTAAGACCGCGAGTACACCCACACAGAAGCCCATCCGCTTCGCGAGCCGAAAACGCAGCTAGTGGGAGATGCTGAGATAAAGGATTCAGCCCAACAGCACGCGGGCTTCGACCCGTTCGCGCCATTTTATGACGACTCCAACAATGCACCACAACTGCTCACGGACGTGTCAAAATTCAGTTTGCTGAGCACAAGCACGAAGGGACTTTTATCTTGGATGTTGTCCGGTCCGCACGAACAGTTTGAATTTAACTTGTGCGAGTTCATTCGCACCGAGTTGGAGCTGGCAAACACTTTTGCGTCCTTAGCACTCGACAGCAAGACAGAGGAGAGACGACTGAGATGCCGCGAGAATGCACGCAAGGCTTACGACACTGCGAGGCACTTCTGGAAGGAGCGCCCAGTTGGAGAGCCTACCGCGCAGCGAAATTTGTTCGCCCGCCTGACCACATTGACAAATCTGTTGCTTCAGCTTGGTGGGACGCTCGAAGAGTGAAGTACGAGGATAACTGAGGCCACACTGTGGATACGTGCATAAACCCGCCGACTTGTGGCGAATTGAAGGCGAGCCTTGCAGTGCAAGGATTGTGGGCAATCGTTTGAGAGCAAGCCCGATGCCCTGAAAGAACACACGAAGCCTGAAGGCTAGTGCGACCGCACCCATGGGCGTGTGCACGACATCGGCGTCGCACACACTCACGCCTTACTGCATGTTTACTGCACAGAACTGTCGGGGAAGGCGAATTTGGGCCAAGTCGTCTCACCGCCCAACTCTTTAGAACCAATAGGTTGTGAAGAAAAGAAGCAACGCCAGGAGGGTAAGAACGAGTTTGCAAACCGCCGCCATCAGCCACCTCTCCAGCGGGGATGTTTTCTGCAGTGTGCTATAGCCCCTATGCTTCGTCTGCTTGGGATCTGCTCGACCATCCCCAGCGCTGTGGCCCCGTCGGCCGCGTCACCTTCCCTTGCTCTGCCTCTTCTGCAAATATAGAATCATTGATTCCAGCGGCTTAGGCCAGCGGTCACCATGTATTCGATCGCTGTTAACCGGGTCACAGTCAGTAGTCTGTCACTCCTTCATACAGCTGCATTAGCAGGGTGCCATTCATGTTGATCAACCATCTTCTGACCATACTCCTGTTTCTTCCGCTGGTAGGCTCCTTGGCGCTTTTGCCCCTGCGAAATCGCGACCAGCACCTGCTGATACGTCGCATCAGTCTCGCCGTCGGAGTAATCGAATTCCTGCTGTCGTTCATTCCTGTCTATTACATTCATCCCGGCTCCAGCGGCTTTAAACTCGAAGAGTTCGTCCCCTGGATCCCCCAGTGGCACGTTAACTATCACCTTGGTGTTGATGGCATCAGCATTTTCCTGATCCACCTGATTACGCTGCTCACTCCTATCGGTGTCTTCGCCTCGTGGAACGAAGTCCAAAAACAGGTCAAGGAATTCCACATCATGCTCTTGCTTCTGGAAATGGGCGTGGTCGGCATCCTTGTCTCAGTGGACATGCTTCTTTTCTTCTTCTGGTGGGAATTCGGGCTCATTCCGCTCGCATTGCTGATTGGTATCTGGGGCCACGACCGCAAGATCTACGCGGCCATCAAATTCGTTCTTTTCACCATGGGTGGATCGGTGTTTATGCTCGCCGGCATCATTTGGATTTACGCCCACACCGGCAGCTTCGATTTCACCGTCGTCCAGAAGATGGTGGAGAGCGGTCAGTTCGCGCCCAGCCCGACGGCCGAGAGGTGGCTGTTCCTGGGCTTCTTTGTTGCGTTCGCCGTCAAGGTTCCCATTTTTCCGCTGCACACTTGGCTGCCCGACGCCCACACCGAAGCTCCAACTGCAGGATCCGTTGACCTCGCCGGCGTTCTGCTGAAAACCGGCGCTTACGGACTCATACGATTTTGCTTACCGCTATTTCCCAATGCGTCGCATTGGGCAGCGCCCTGGGTTGGCGTGCTAGCCGTCATCAGCATCATCTACGGAGCCCTGGTTGCCATGGTGCAACCCAATCTCAAACGCCTGGTCGCCTACTCTTCGGTCAGCCACATGGGATTTGTAGTGCTCGGCATCTTCTCATTTTCGTTGATTGGCATGCAGGGAGCCGTTTACGTCATGCTGGCGCATGGCATCTCAACCGGAGCCCTGTTCCTGCTCGTTGGTATGCTCTATGAGCGCCGGCACACGTTCGAGATCACCGAATTCGGCGGGCTGGCAACACCCATGCCGAAATATGCGTCCCTTTTCTTATTTACCGTCCTGGCGTCGATTGGTCTCCCGCTACTCTGCGGATTCGTAGGTGAATTCCTGGTCCTCTCCGGAACCTTCCAAACCATGTGGCAGTGGGCGGTCTGGGGCGCCACCGGCGTCATCTTCTCTGCCTGCTATCTCCTGTGGGCATATCAGCGGGTTTTCTACGGCAAGCTCACCAATCCGAAGAACGTCAATCTGCCCGACGTGAATCCGCGGGAGCACTGGGTAATGGTGACCATGTGCATACTGATGCTGTGGCTCGGAATTCACACCACTTTTTTCCTGCAACGCTTTGAGATGTCCTGCCAGACCGTTCTTCAACAGGCGACACCGACGCTGGCCGGCCAACCAACCACGATCTCTGCCCGGCCGCAACACGCGCAGCAACCTTAGCGCCGGGCCGTGTTGCGTCTGAGTGCATGGTTATCTGCCGCGCCGCACCATCTTCGCGCTCTGGTTGTTACACTGAAACCACGTCATCGATGAATTCGCTAAGCTACACCGAAACGAAGCAATCCTCCCGCGAGGCTGTTACCCGCGCTCGCCGCATCGTGATTAAAGTCGGCACCAATGTCGTCATGCGTGATGATGGCCGCCTGGCGCTCAGCCAGCTCTACAGCATCGTGGAATCCGTCGCCCGGCTGCGGCAACAGGGCCGCGATCTGCTCATGGTTTCCTCCGGTGCTGTAGGTCTTGGCATGGAGCACATTGGTCTGACCCAGCGTCCCACAGAACTCTCGCAAATACAGGCGTGCGCCGCCATCGGACAAAGCCGGCTTATGGCGATTTATGATGACGCCTTCGACAAGCTCGGCTGCCGCACGGCACAGGTCCTGCTTACCGAAGACGACTTCCGTGATCCACACCGCTATAGCAATCTGCGCTCCACGCTCAGCTCGCTTCTGGAACTGGGCGTCATCCCAGTGATCAACGAAAATGACACGGTTTCTACCGCTGAGCTCGATCATCCCGCCGATTCACCCGGCCGCGAACGCGTTTTTGGCGACAACGACAAGCTGTCCGCCTTGGTGATGACTCACGTGGCCGCCGATTTGTTGTTGCTTCTTTCCGACGTAGATGGCCTCTATAACGGCGATCCCTCTACCGAGGGCGCAAAACTGATTACAGAGGTACAGGTCGTTACGGAACAAATCCGCAACTTTGCCCAGGGCAAAAACGGGCGTGGACGCGGCGGGATGGCGAGCAAACTGGAAGCCGCTCGCATTGCTACAGAAGCACAAGGCCTCGCCGTGATTGCCAATGGCTGCTTATCTAATGTGATCGAGCGCGTGTGTGCGGGCGAACTCATCGGAACGCTCTTCCTGCCGCGGAGCGCAACGTGAGCCCCGCGGTGTGGCAGATTGCCGAATCCGCCCGGCAAGCGTCCCGTCAATTTGCGACAATCCCGTCGGTGCAACGCGATGCGGCAATCCGCTCCGCAGCCGACGCCATAGAACAAACGTGCCAGCAATTGCTTGAGGCCAATGCAAAGGATCTCGCCGTAGCTGATGTCATGCTTACCTCCGGCGAAATCAATCTGGCATCGTACGAACGCTTGCGCCTCACCGACAAAAAAATCGCCGATATGTCTCGCTCGATGCGAGCCGTCGCCAGCTTGCCCGATCCACTTGGCCGAGTACTGCAGAAGACGGAACTCGACACCGGCTTAGTGCTCGAGAAAATCAGTTGTCCCATCGGCGTGCTGGCTGTCATCTTCGAAGCCCGTCCCGATGCCGTCACTCAGATCAGCGCACTTGCGTTGAAATCGGGTAACGCCGTCATCCTCAAACCGGGCCACGAAGTCGAGCACACCGCGTCGCTGCTGTTTCACACCATGCGGCATTCGTTTGCGAAGCACGGTATTGCAGAAGATTCCGTCTCGCTCATTGCCGGTCGCGAGGCTGTCGGCGAGCTACTCAACGAATCGGGTTTGATCGATCTGGTGATTCCGCGCGGCTCGAAGCAGCTTATCGAATTCGTGCAAGCAAACACTCACATACCGATGCTTGGTCACGCCGAAGGTATATGTCACGTCTATGTGGATGCGGCCGCCGATCTCCAAATGGCGCTCGACATCATCGATGACGCCAAGACTGACTATCCAGCTGCCTGTAACGCTGCGGAAACAGTGCTCGTTCACGAAGCGGTCGCAATGGCGTTCTTGCCCCTGCTAGCGGACCGCCTCCAAGCAAAGAGCGTGAAGCTACGCGGCTGCGATCAAACCAAGGCCATCCTCGCCGACTCGTCAATTGCAAGCGTTGACGATTGGAATCGCGAATACTCGGACCTGGTGCTAGCTGTCCGCGTTGTTCCTTCCACCGACGAAGCCATCCGCCACATACACACCCATGGTTCGTCGCACACGGAAACGGTCGTCACTGAAGACCGAGCCGTGGCAGAGGAATTTCTCGCGCAAGTCGATGCTGCGGGCGTCTTTCACAACGCCTCAACCCGCTTTGCTGATGGTTATCGCTACGGCTTCGGCGCCGAGGTCGGCATCTCCACCAGCAAGCTGCATGCGCGCGGTCCCGTGGGGCTCGAAGGGCTAACCACCTATAAATATGTATTACGTGGCACCGGTCAGTTGGCCCGGACCTATCAGGGTGCCAATGCCCGCCCCTTCTCTCACAGACAACTGTCAACGGAGTAAAAGTTTAGCAAAGGATTGAAGGAATCTTCCTAATGTCGTCCTGAGCGAAGCTCGTCGCGCAAGTGACGACCGGAGTCGAACGACCACTTTTTACGGGCAGAACTCCCCTTGTGCTGCTCACGGCGCGGTCAGCACGGTCTGATATGGATCCAACACCAGCCGCTTTACGTTGGGCGGAACCGACAACGTGATTCGCGTTTCCGGTCCTTCGGCGAAAATACGGCCTAAATAAACCTTGCTCTCGCCGGCCATTCCATACACCGGGATGCTCGTGACCAGATCATCGGGCGCATCGACTTGCTGCACCGTGGCCGTTACCTTGCCCGTCGCGCCAGAGAAGCGCGCATCCTTGATCTCGAAGTGCGGAAACACCGTGCCATTGACCCAGCCATCAAAGAACCAGTCCAGCGACCTTCGATTCTCAAACCACAGCGATTTTGGCAGCACCGCTTCCAACTCCGACTCGAGTTCCGCATTCGTTATTTCCCGGCCTTGATAGCGCTGGTAGATCGACCGCAAGACGCCAAGAAACACATCGTCCGAGCCTTCCGGGTTTTCGGGCGTGCGCGACCCGTCTCGAAACATCTCCCGCAACATGTGAAACAACCACGTACCTCGCCCGTAGGTGATGATTTCGTATCCCGCTGGGAATTTCGACGACGATAACCGCACCCCCAGCGTCACCGGCCCTGCTTGAACATTACTTATTCCGTCCTTTGACTTCGTCGCCAGCAGTCTGCGGTACGCATCCATCATGACTTCAAAGTCTCTGGGACGGCGTTTTTCTAGCAACATCAGCGAGGAGTAGTTGGCAATCGCCTCCATCAACCACTGCTCGTGATAACTGGCCCAAGAAACCCGATCTCCGAACCACTGGTGCGCCACCTCATGCGGCATCATTACTTCGCCGTAAAGCACATTGTCCGCAGTCCCGACGTTTGCTGCCTTCCGCTCCTCCGGCGTCAGATACACGTAACTGGAAAGGAAGACGATACCGGGCCATCCCTGACTATCCGTTCCAGGCCGCTGCGTTAGCGCCAGCGATCTGAATGGAAACGGTCCGAACATGTTCCCCAGCGATGTAATGGTCGCGGCCGCTCGTTTCGCCAGCGACACGCCGCTCACCACCAGACTCGGAGCTGTTGTCGGTGCTGGCGCCGATGAGATGCCCTCCGGAGTAATCACGGAACGCGGAGTCGTCACCGGCACGGACTCCGTTTTCTGGGGAAGTTCGTTTTCCACGCCGTGCGTGGCGTAGGAATCCACGGCTACTTCGCCCGCCATCGCCGTCGTCCGGACATATCGTCCCAGGTTGAAGCCTGCAATGGGCACCGGCGCATCGCTCACCCAATGTCCGATGGACTGGTTGCCGCTCTGCTCCAGAGAAACTTGCCGTCCGGTTGCCACCAGGGTATAGGCCTGGGGAAATTTGAAGGTGATGTCGTAGTTCGCCATGGCGATGCCGCGGTTCGGATACCACGTTCCACGCGCACCCACATAAAACAGCCCGCTTCCCGCATCCGACAGCACTGATCCCGCATAGGTAAACTTCAACTGCAACTGGCTTCCCAACACCAGAGGTTGCGGAAAAACCACCGCCACCAGATCGTTCCCCCGCCGCGAGAGTTGGCTCCCTTCAATGGCTTCATTCTGAATGAACTCCAGCGCCTGGCCTTCCATCTCCACCGACTTCAACTGCAACTGCCGCGAGAGCTCGAACAGCACGATGCGCGACCCACCCTGCCGCACCGGCCCTTCCAGTAATGCCTCTGCTGACAGCCCAAGCGATTGATCGATCGCGGCATGAATGGTGTACCGGCTGACCCCGAACGCGCCGCGTGTCAATGCCGGTCCCGTCGGTCCATGAAACCGCGAAGCTGGGGCCGACTCGTTCCGCACCGAGCGCATCACAAAGCTCATCCACAGGTCGTAATACGGCTCGTTGTGCGCCGTCGTTACCTGTCCCACGACGATCTGTTCGGGAGCCCGCGCGTCAAAATACAGGTCGAAGGTTCCCAAGCGGTCGCCGCCGACTCGCGCATGCAGCATTCGGTCCGGAGCCAGTGCTCGATCAGCTGCCGGGACGGTTGCAGGTGCGCTCGTAAAACTGATCGCCAACCGCATCGCATCCATCGGTGCCAGGAGCCGCGCCGCTTCGTCATTTCGTTTGACGAACTCCGCGGCATCATCCGCTGGTCGCAGATACGGTTGCAGCTCTGCCGCGGTGTCGTCATTGAACCGCAGGTAGAGGGTCGAGAAGTGCTCCTCCAGCACTCCTTGTCCGGTGAACAGTCCTAGCGAAGCGCGTTCCTGTCTGTCCGGAGGCCGGATAAGAACTTCACCTTCGCCTCGGAAAAACGCTCCAGTGATCTTGCCCGCGATGCTTTGCGTGAAGGCGATCGTCCCGTCATTCAGCCACAGATGCACGTCTTCCCGGTCGAGGACTGCCTCGCGGATCTTGTACACCTGGTGCGAATCCAGCCTGTCGGTTCGCAGAGCGCGATACAGCGGCAGTGCAGGCCCCGAAGTCGGCAGCGTCTGCGCACTCGTCGCCGCGGACGAGACCCACACGAGCGCGCCCAGACACGCCACACGCACCAACGCCTTCCGCTCGGCTGTCATCGAAAAATTAGTCAATCCTGTTGACGTGCGCCACTAGTGTAAGTCACCGGGGTTGTTACCTCATGGGTTGCGTCACCTCACCCGGTTACGAAAGTAGTAGTACCTTGCGAATCGCAGTTTCCTTGCGGTTGTTGGCCGTTGGGCAGGTACAATGTTAAGAAGGATTTTCATGTTTGAAGACGAACCACGGGGCAAGTGGTCCCGCCGCACCAGGTCATCAATGAAGCAATTGGTTTTATTGTTGTCATCCGTTCTTGTAAGCACTCCAGTTCTTTTCGCACAGTCGCAAGCGGCGCTTCCACCCGGCTCCGTGTCTCCCGCCACAGTGGCTCCCACGCCGGCGGCGGCCAGCCAGCCGAGCGACCAAACCCTCGTCGAAGCAATCGTCGTTCGCATCAACAACAGCATCATTTCGCTCTCCGACCTGAAGCGCAGTGAGGAGCAGTTGGCCGCCGAAACCAGCAAGCCGGATCCGAATCTTCCGCCCGAGGCTCAACCCAAGCAGCAAGACCTTCTCCGCGATCTCATTGATTCCAAGCTGCTCTCGCAGAAGGCCGACGAGCTCGGCATTAGCGCCGACACCGACCTCATCAAGCGCCTTGATGATCTCCGCAAGCAGATGCACGCTGAATCAATGGAAGACCTCGAAAAGGCCGCGCAAGCGCAGGGCGTCTCGTTCGAAGAATTCAAACAGAACATGAAAGAAAGCATCCTCACGCAGAAGGTTATCCAGCAGGAAGTGGGTGCACATATCAGCGTCACCCAGCAGGAGATCCAGGACTACTACAACCAGCACAAGAGCGAGATGGAGCGTCCCGAACAGGTGCGGCTGAGCGAAATTTTGATATCAACGCAACCGCCGCCCGCCAAGCCCGGACAACCTGAGCCGTCTAGCGACCAATTGGTGGTCCAAGCCAAAGCTAAGGTCGACGCGATCTACGCGCAGCTCCAGAAGGGCGCGAAGTTCGACGCAGTTGCGCAGAAAGAATCGGCAGGTCCCACCGCCGGGCAAGGTGGGGATCTGGAGTACTTCAAGCGCGGCACACTTTCAAAGCAACTCGAGGATCAGGTCTTCGCACTAAAGGCCGGACAGTACACCGAGCCCATTCGCACGAATCAGGGCTGGGTGATCCTGAAGGTTACCGAGCACACCTCCGAAGGCATTCCTCCGTTGAAAGAAGTAGAGCCGCAGATTCAGGAGCGCCTCTACATGACCAAGATGCAGCCCGCGCTGCGCGCCTATCTCACCAAACTGCGTGAAAACGCCTATATCGACATCATGCCCGGCTACACCGATACCGGCGCCAGCCCGAACGAGACGAAGCCCGTCTATACAACTGCCGCTTCCGCTGCGGACGTCCAGAAGCAAAAGAAAAAGAAAAAGTACGTTCTGTTCTAGCTCCGGACTGCTGCCTCGTGTACCACTAAAGAGCCATTCGAAGGCAAGCGCAAAACTATGCCATACAAAAGCCAACCTCTTGGCGCGTTTTGGCGTCGATGTTAGCAAAGGCGTTACATGGCGGAACTAAACCTCCTAGACGACCCGAGCATCCCCGACCTGTTGACGTTGTTGCGAGAGACGCTGGTACAGATCGAACTTATCGAGTGTCTGCCCAACGACGACCCAGAGTTGACCGAACTCAAGCGGTATATTGTGCAGGCAATCGCCGAACTGAGCCTCAAGAGGTACGATGAGCGCGCTGCCTAAAGAAAAATACTGGGCGTGGTAGTTCACACATTTGCCGCGCTGTGAAGTGTAGCGGCTGACTCCGTATCCTTTTCTCTCTCAAGTTTTCGTTTTTGCATTGGATAAGGAGGAATCATTCAACCCCTTGTCCCGAGGTCTCTTATGGCCACAATTCAGAACATCGGCCCTGCTCTGCATTCAAGGTCGGCTTTGTTATTTATGCATGTCTCACCCTCTTGGGGTTGAATTGCCGCACGATCTAATTTTTCTATATTCGCAGAAATATAGAAGACGTCAACGGGAGCGGGTACGGCTAAAGCGCGTTCTTTTTAACAGCCGCTCACGAGATAGCGCCTAGTATGCGAAGTATGGTCCCGTTCCTCCCGGCGTGCCTGCTCCACTCAGCGCGGTGAACACGTTGCGGCCGTAAAAGAACGGCATGCCGAAGACGAATCCCGGAGTGCGGTTGCCGCCGGGGCCGCCAAGCGTGGAGAAGGCAAACTTGCCCGACTGGACTAGAGTGTCTCCGTTATCTACGGCGAAGGAAACCGAAGCACTGGTGCCGTTGGTGCCCGAGTTGGTCACAGACACGGTCTGTTGCGAGCTGGGACAGTAGTAAGCCGTCGTCATGCAAGCGGGAAAACCGGTGATGCCAGGGGAGAGGAAGTAGTTGGCGTTGGCGCCGCTGCTGACCGATCCCGGATAGGCACTGTTATTGTACGTCGAATTGAAGATGCCTGAAGAATTCACGCCGTACGCGGTAACTCCAACCAGCGCGTTGTTGCTTTGGGTGCCGATGCCGAAGATGAGAGTGCCCTGAGCATTCTGTGAGCCTCCGGCGACCAGCGGAGGCAATTGAATTTCGCTGCCATTGTTGTCGTTGGGGAATGCGGCAACCGGGTTTGACACCTGCAGTGCAATGGTGGCGGGAAGCGGCGCACATCCTGCGAGCGGACAACTGAAGTAAGTGCTCTGGGGCGCAGCGGTGCACGAGTTGCCACAATCTTGCTGGAACACTCCAATTCCTAAGATCGCTTTCGCCTTCACCGCACTGATGGTATTGAGTGCGCCTCCGGTAGTTTGGGATGTGCACGCGACGGGTGCGGCAGGGATGCTGGAAGGCGCAATGACTTCGATCGGGATAGACGACGCAATCTCGCCCGAGACCTGGACCTGAGCCAACGCCACCGAGCCCCAGGCGTAACCCGTGGGAGCGACGTAGCACTCGGCCATGGGATTGCCGTCGGAAGCGGTCTGAGGGGTAAGCGACACGCTGCCCAGCGCAGAGCCAAGCACACGGAAGCCAACGGAGCCGGTATCAACCAGCACGTGATCGATGGTCGCGCATGTGTTGGTCTTCGGCACACACACGTTGGCAGTGACATAGGCTCCGTTCGGATAGCCGATGGAGGCACCGTTTACGGTAGGTCCGCCGTCTATTGCGATTGGCGCGGTGTTGTTGACGTTGACTGTGACAGTTGCTGTACCGCTGACGCTCGTCACCTGCGTGGTAGCGGTGATGGTCACCTGGGTCGAGGACGGAACAGCCGGCGCGGTAAACTGGCCTGAGGTGGACATCACGCCAATGGTGCTGGTCCAGTTGACGGCGTTCGTAACGACACTGTTGGCGGTAGCCGTGCACAGGCTGTTCTGAAGCGACTGGATCACCGTCGGTGTACAGGAGACGGCAATGGTCGTGACGGGTGTGACGGTAACGGTCGCGGTGCCACTCTTCGAGGTGTCCTGGACGGAGATGGCGGTAATGGTGACTTGATTGGGAGCGGTTACCGGCTGAGCCGTAAACACACCGGTAGTATCGATTGAGCCGCCGCTGGCCGACCAGCTAACAAGCGTGTTGAAGGTCCCAGTCCCAGTGACTGTGGCTGTACAAGTGCTGGTCTGGCCGGACTCGATGGAAGTCGGGTTGCAGGAGACTGAGACGCCGGTGATGGTGCTATTGCTGTTATTACTGCCGCCACCGCCGCAGGCAATGATACCCAGCAGCGCCGATATGGCAAGCAGCAGAGCGAGAGCGCGCAAACCTTCCCCCAGGAGATCTATAGGAGCAGCATGAATGCCGCAAATCATTATCTTAACGAGAAAAGCGGGAAACAAGCCACTGGAACACTAAGGCGCGTGGATTGTTGCGGGGCGGCTGGTGCGAGCAACGTATTCGAATGCAGGGTTCGAGACAACACAACGACAGCCATGCACTGGCACGAAAAAGAGTGTTGAGAGCTAATCATGGCTGAGCCGCTGCTTATCGCAAAGAGTACGGAGCCCCAGTGGTTGCTGCCGTGTATGGCGAACCGGCATGGTCTGGTGGCCGGTGCGACGCGGCCGGCAAGACGGTCACACACTCCAGGTGATGGCGGAGGCGTTCAGCAGGGCCGGAGTGCCGGTATTTCCCGCCGACGTAGAGGGGGACTTGTCGGGCATCAGCCAGCCGGGGAAGGACAACCCGAAGATCGCTGAGCGCATTAAGGCTCTGAACCTGGAAGACTTCAACTCCGAGGGTGCCCCAGTAACGTTCTGGGACGTCTTCGGCGAGCAAGGGCACCCCGTGCGCGCAACGGTCAACGAGGTGGGGCCGCCGCTGCTCTTCAGCAGGCTGTTGAACCTGAATGACACGTAGACTGGCGTCCTGTCGCTGGTGTTCAAGATTGCAGATGACCAGCAACTGCTGCTGCTCGACCTGAAGGATTTACGGGTGGTGCTTGCAATACGATGGCGAGCAGGCGAGACTGCAAACCGAGTACGGCAATATTTCCGCAGCGAGTGTGGGGGCTATCCAACGTGGGCTGGTGACGTTGGAGCAGGAAGGCGGCGCCAGATCGTACGAGGAGTACTGGGATCACTATTGGGTGGATCGGGCAGCAGGATGAGGTAGAAACCTCCAGTTCAATCGACAAGCACAGCGATGGCGGCAAACAAGCGAAAACAGACGAGATCTGCCGCAACGAAAAGGGCGGAGAAACGGACGGCGTCTTCAGAAACCAAGCAGCCGCGCGCGATGCGTCCGACGGTGCCGGCGAGCTACCGATTTCCAACCTCGCTCGAAGGCCTGCTGGATTGGAGCTGGGCACGCGAGCGGCTGACGAACTCGCAGAATTACGTGCTCGTAACCGTGCGTCCGGATAGCCGGCCGCATGCTATGGGCATGCACGGACTATGGGTGGAGGATGCCTATTACTTCGGGACCAGTTCGGAGACCCGCAAGGCAAAAAATCTCGAGGTCAATCCGAATTGCATTCTGATCAGCGAGAACTTCGAGGAGCTGTTGATCGTAGAGGGCGTGGCGGAGAGGGTCAGCTATGAGCAGCTCCCAGCAGTATTGTCGGATGCCAGCAAGAAGAAGTACGGATGGCCGATGCAGCCGCGAAAGGCCGGGTATGTGTACAAGCTCGCGCCACGCGTGGTGTTTGCGTTTCCCCTGAAGCAGATTACGACCGCGGTGACCAAGTGGGTGTTCGAGTAGTTCGGTAATGCAGGCTTCAAGAGCGCTGACTGACTCGCCTTTCGAGTGAGCTTGAAAGCCAACGGCCTCAGTCGCTATTCCGGCTGTACCCTGTTTCTGCATCCTCCTGAGAAGAGAGGACATCTAGTGCTTGACATTGCAAATTGCAATATTATAATTGCAGATCGCAATATGAAGTTGGGTGAAAAATTACGGTACCTCAGGTTGGTGGAGGGCACGCTGCGCGGGATGGATCGCGAGATGACCCAGCAGGAACTCGCTAAATCGCTCAAGAAGGATTTGGGGCACGGGCTGAGCCAGTCCTACCTGTCGCAGATCGAGAGCGGTGCGCGCCCACACTTGACGAATGCCTCGCGCATGATGCTGGCGCGGTTCTTCAAGGTGCATCCCGGCTACCTGGTGGATGACCCGGAAGGATTTCATACCGAGCTGACCAGCGAATTGCGGGCGACAGAAGACCGGCTTGATTTGTGGCTCACCGCGGGGGCCGAGCAGTTCTCGAGCGATCCGGCGCTGAGCCATGCCTTACTGGAAGTTGCGAAACATCGCGACACGCGCAAATGCATTGTGCTGCTGGGCGCGATCCTGGAAAGTCCCGAGCTCGTGGAGCGGCTGGCCGAGGTACTCAAGCCGGACCTGGACGAACCGCCACACGGGGCGAGGCGCAAACACAAGACGCCCGGAGGGACATTATGAGCTGGGCAATCTTCTATCTGGTGTGTTTTCTGATTGGCGTGACCCTGAGTGTTCTGTCGTTTGTGGGTGGAACTCTCCATTTGCCTCACGTGCACGTTCATGTGCCGCACGCGCACATTCCACACGCAACGGGACACGTGGCAACCCGACAAGGCGGCCAAACAGCTGAAATGCCGTTTTTCAACTTCGCGACTGTTACCGCATTTCTGGCCTGGTTTGGAGGCTCGGGATATTTGCTCACCCGCTATTCGGCATTCACTGTCACGGTCATCATGCTGATCGCGGTCGTGGTGGGTTTGCTGGGTGCGGCATTCATTTTCCTGTTCCTTGTGAAGTTCCTGATGAAGCACGATCGCGAGCTTGACCCTGCGGACTTCGATCGTGTTGGCGTGCTGGGCCGTGTGATCAGCCCGATCCGTGAAGGAGGCACAGGCGAAATCATTTTCTCCCAGGCGGGGACCCGCCAGACCTGCGGGGCGCGCAGCGAAAGCGGCGACGCCTTGCCAAAAGACACCGAGATTGTTGTGACCCGCTATGAGCACGGGATTGCGTATGTGCGCAAGTGGGACGAGATGTCAGCGTAGCGGATAGCAAAGAAGGAGGCGTATGCCGTTTCACATTCCAACCGAAGCACTCATCATCGCCTGGACAGCGGTTGCCGCGGTAATCCTGCTGATGGGCGTATTTGCCAGACTCTATCGTAAGGCCGGACCACACGAAGCCCTGGTGGTGTACGGCTTTCGCGGTACACGTGTAGTCAAGGGACACGGGACGATCATTCTTCCCATGGTGGAGAATTGCCGCGAACTCTCGCTGGAGCTGATGTCGTTTGACGTGGCGCCGCAGCAGGACCTCTACACCAAGCAGGGCGTTGCCGTAACTGTCGAAGCGGTAGCACAAATCAAGGTGAAGTCCGATCCCGAATCAATTCTGACGGCGTCAGAGCAGTTCCTGACCAAGCCGCCGGCCGACCGCGAAGCTCTGATTCGCCTGGTGATGGAAGGCCACCTGCGCGGCATCATCGGGCAGTTGACAGTGGAAGAGATCGTCAAGCAACCAGAAATGGTTGCCGACCGCATGCGTTCCACCTGCGCCGATGACATGAACAAGATGGGCTTGGAGGTGATTTCGTTCACCATCAAGGAAGTGCGCGACAAGAACGAATACATCACCAACATGGGCCGGCCCGATATTGCGCGTATCAAGCGTGATGCTGACGTGGCGGCCGCTGAAGCGGACCGCGATACGGCCATCAAGCGCGCGCTGGCGCAGCGCGAGTCTGCGGTGGCTAAGGCGCAGGCGGACCAGGAGCGGGTGGCGGCGGAGACTGCTTCGCAGGCGCGACAAGCTGAAGCGCAACGCGACCTGGAGGTAAAGAGAGCGCAATACGCCGAGCTGGTGAAGCGCCAGCAGGCGCAGGCTGACAAGGCGTACGAAATCCAGACCAACGTGATGCAGCAGCAGGTGACGGCTGAGGCGGTGAAGATCCAGCAGGTCGAGAAGGAGCAGCAGGTGAAGGTGCAGGAGGCGGAAATCCTGCGACGCGAGAAAGAACTGATTGCGACCGTTCTGAAGCAGGCTGAGATCGAGCGCCAGCGGATCGAGACTCTCGCCAACGCCGAGAAGCAGCGCACCATGGTGGAGGCGGAAGGCCGCGCCAGCGCCATTCGTGCGCAGGGTGAAGCCGAGGCCGAGATCATCTTCAAGAAGGGCGACGCCGAAGCTCGCGCCATGAACCTGAAGGCGGAGGCCTATCAGGAGTACAACCAGGCCGCAGTCGTGGACAAGCTGATTACCGGACTGCCCGAAGTTGTTAAGGCCCTGGCGAGTCCGCTGTCGAATGTGGACAAGATCACCGTGGTCTCAACCGGCAACGGCCACTCGGCGGGATTGAATAAGGTCACGGGCGATATCACCGAAATGGCCGCGCAGGTTCCGGCGCTGTTCGAGGCGCTCTCGGGTATGCACATGTCAGACCTGTTGGGGAAGATACGGACGATCGGCGACAAATCGCCCAAGCCTGACACTCTGAAGACCGGCAGCAATGGTGGCACAGACACGAACGCGGGGACAGAAAAGTAAGAGGTATCACACATTCGTCTTGCCTCGTTCAGAGGAGAAACATTTTGCATTGATTAACAGCTAACAGCTAATTGCTAGTTGCAAGCTGCTAAGACTAAGGAGTCGTTATGGCATTACTGGATCGAGTGGCGACGCTGGTGCGAGCCAATCTGAACGATTTGATCGACAAGGCTGAGAATCCGGAGAAGATGCTGAAGCAGGTGATTCTCGACATGGAAAACCAGTTTATGCAGGTGAAGACGCAGGTGGCTATCGCGCTTGCCGATCTTCATTTGCTGCAAAAGAAAAAGCAGGAGAACCTCGACAAACATGCCGACTGGATGCGTAAGGCCGAACTCGCCGTAGACAAGAAAGACGATGCGCTGGCCCGGGCTGCACTGGAACGTGTCATGAGCTTCCAGCAGATGGCTGACAGCTTTGCCCAGCAGATTCAGGATCAGGAGGCTCAGGTTGAATCGCTGAAGGCGGCGCTGAAGAAGCTGGAAATCAAGCTGTCGGAAGCTCGTGCCAAGGTGGATCTGCTGATCGCTGAACATCGGCGTACGCGCGCCACCAGCCGTGCAGTCGAGGCACAGCTCACGCCTACAGGTGAGAACCGTACCTTCGACCGCATGCGTACCAAGGTCGCTCGCGAGCAGGCCATCGGCGAGGCCCACGCGCAACTGCTAGGCGAGGATATCGAGGGTCGCTTCCATGCGCTGGAGCGCGAGGAGAAAGTTGAGGCCCTGCTGGCGGAGTTGAAGGAACGAAGGAAGCTTTCGGCCTGAGACCTAGTTGTCCTAGCCAATCGCTAGTTACAATCCGCCGCTTGCGTTCGGGGCGTATATTCCCCAGAATAGGGAAACCATCTGTGGGGAGCGGTCCTTGAAGAGCAGCAACACGATCCTTGCCCGGGTGAGGGCAGCATGGCGCTAAGGGCCGGCGACAAAATCGGTGACTACGAGGTGCTGAGCCAGCTCGGGCACGGCGGCATCGGCGAAGTCTACAAGGTGCGGCACCTCATCTCGCAGCGCACCGAGGCGCTGAAGTTGCTGCGTTCCGACCGCGAGGGCGCAGACCTGTCAGATCGTTTTCGGCGCGAGATTCGTGTGCTGGCAAGCCTGTCGCATCCGCATATTGCACAGTTGCACACTGCCTTCCAGGCAGGCGAGCAGGTCGCCATGGTGATGGAGTTCGTCGAAGGCCAGGACCTGCAGATGAAGATGCGCTCGCCGTGGCCGCGGCGTCCGGTGGAGGGCATTGATTATGTGCGACAGGTGCTCGCTGCGCTCGACTACGCCCACGGGCGGGGTGTGATTCATCGCGACATCAAGCCGTCGAATATCGTGATTACGCCGGCAGGCGAAGCGAAGCTACTGGATTTTGGATTGGCCTTCCGTACTGCCGACGTCAGCCAGACGCGCCCGGGGCACGTGCTGGGAACCCTGCATTACATGTCTCCCGAGCAGGTGCGAGGCGAGCGCGCGGACGCCCGGGCAGACCTTTATTCGACCGGCGCTATGCTGTATGAGATTCTCAGCGGGCGAACTCCGTTCTCCGGAACCGATTACGAGATTATGCGCGGCCATGTGAACGCCTCGCCAAGACATCCTGCCGAGCTGAATCCGTCAATGCCGCTGACCTTGTGCGCCACCATCCTAAAGGCGATGGAAAAGGACCCGGCGGCGCGGTATCAATCAGCAGCCGAATTTTCCGCTGCTCTGGCGAAAATGTCTTATGACGAAGCGCAAACAATCGCCCAGTTGTCGGTAATTGCGGCGACCATTCCCTCGATGACGCCAAGCGGAAAACCGGCGGCGGGCGGTGCCTCGCCCAGGCCGAGCAGCGATCCGGGGCGCACATGGAAGCTGCAACCCGGGGAGCTGGACTCCGTCAGCCGGGAGCTGGCGGCGTTCATCGGGCCGATTGCCAAAGTGGTGGTGAAACGCGCAGCCGATCGCTGCGCATCGGTCGATGAGCTATATGCCCTGGTTGCGGGTGAGATCGATACCGAAAAAGATCGGGTGCGGTTTCTAGCAGGGAAGAAGCGGTCGACCTTGTGAGACTCGATTCCGCCAATCGATCAAGCGTAGATCTTTGGGTTGTCATCCTGAGCGAGGTCGCCGCGGCGACCGAGTCGAACGCTCGGCGTTGAGTCGCAGAAGTAGTCCCGCAATACCTACCGAGACTTCCGTCTACTGCTCCAGCATCTTCAGTGCCTTCTCCAAACTCACGCGCATGCGGTTGAACGAGCTGGTTACGTCGGCGATTTCGTCGCGACCTTTCACTTCCAGTCCAGGCACGTCGGTATCGCCTTTGCTGATGCGGTCAGCCGCCTGCGAAACTCGGTGCAGCGGACGAATGACGATCACATAGAGTCCTGTATCCAGCGCAAGAATGGTCAGCACAAATGTCGCGATCAGGAAGATGATCAGGCTCCGGTATGCTTTGTCGGCCACCTGGACCGGCACGGCCATGGGCACGGCGACAATCTGCGCAGCGATCACCTGGTTGAGCTTCCAACCGAAACCATTCTGCGGACCATAGGCCTTGATCATCGCTGCCGGAGCAACGTCGGGTGTGCTATGACATTCCAGGCAGCTCTGCTTCGCCACCATCGGCCTGGCTAAATAAAGATACCGGCCAGTTGGCGTCTCGCGCTCGCCCACAATCTTGTTATCGTTCGGATGGTCGGCGAAGTAGCGAACGATGTCAGCTTCCCAGTCTTCGGCGCGGTCAATCAGGTTGGTCGGATTGAGCGTCGCCTCGCGATAGGAATAGTCGGGATACGACTTGCGTATGGAATTGAAGACAGTTGTCGCGGCGAATGCGGGTACGGTCTGGGGAAAGAACCGGGTTTCGTGCTCCGGATTTTGAAGGATCAGAGGCTTCACCTGCTCGGAGGTGTAGTCGCGGGTTGATCGGGCGCTGGCCATCATTAATTCGGCCTGCTGCAGCACCTGGTCGCTTGCATTACGCATGAGGAACTGATAGGCCAGGTGCGAGATCACAAATCCGCTGACGCCAAAAAATACCAGCAGCACAAGATTGAACTTGGAGAGAAGTTTCATGGTCCTGAACCCGTGCGGACATTATACGAAGGCAGCACACGGGACCGGAAAGGCGAGCGAGCCTACCACGTGCCGATGCGGAACACGGCTTCGGTCGTAATGCGGATGCCGTTGTTGGGATGAATGTTGTCCACGCCGCCCATCCAGGAATGAGTGTATTGGATGTTGAGCAGCCGCCAGGCGAATGGGCGCTTGACGACGTAATCGACGCCTCCTCCGATAGCCAGGCTGGGACCGTTGCTGGCTACTTGAGTGGACCAGTCGCTGCGCTTGGGATAGTGCGGCAAAGTTCCATTGCCATCATTCCATGCGTTGAGCAGCTTCGTTTCCAACTCGGGATTGTCTACCTCGTAGGTGACCTTGCGGCCGCCGAAGAGCACTTCGGCGAAAGGAGACCAGCGGTGGGTAGCAAGGGGCGTCCAGCGAAGACCACCGCCGTAAAAAAGCGAGTCGCCACTCTGCGTATACTTGGAAAAGCCCATGATCAGACAGCCGTTAACTTCTCCCACGATCTGCCATTCGTTTGAGAGGCGCGCAGCGCCGGAGCCTCCGCCGCCGATACAACTACGGCCGCTAAAGCTTTCGAAGTTGGGGTAAGCCGACAGCTCGATTGGCGCAGCCTTGGGATAAACACGGTCCGGATGGCTGGAAGGATCGGGCTGCCGCTTGACGAATTCGAAGGGCTTAGGACCATTGTGGTATTTCCAGTCGGCAATCATCTCTTGCCGCTTCACGAAGTTCTCGCCGAAGATGCCCATGCGCGTGTCGCGGCTCCAGGGCTGCTTCATCGCCATAAGGTTGCCGAACGACCGTCCGGGGTTCAGGAAACAGCGCGTGAGCATAATCAGCGCCCGGTTGGCGGTGCGGTTCTCGAGCCCCATGATGAGGTAGCGGTCCAGCGCGTCCTCGCCTATCATGTCGAGGGTTCCGAGTGTGGGCGTATCGACTAAAGTGATGAAGCCCGGAGAAGCGTGCAACATGACGTTGCCGATGCTGGCTTCGCTGACGGGCCCGATCTTCCACTGCGTGTGCCATACAGCCGAATAGCCCATAGAGCGCAACAGGCTGATGAAATAATCGCGTCCATCACCCCACTGCACGGTCTTGTACCGGGGATCATTTTCGCGCAGGATGTATCCAAAGATCGAGCCCTGGATGGGGTGCCCCGCATAAGGTGCCATGAAGCGATCGCTGTCACTCCAGCCGCGCAGCTCGCTGACCGAGCGCGTCCAGTCTTGGAACCATGGCCCGTACAGGGCATCGCGCGTGCCCGCCTCCGTCCACACGTTAAAAACGTGCATAATGCCGGTGGAAAGTAGTGACTCGCGATTAACGGTATTCCAATGAATGTGCGTGTCGGCCTGTGGAGGCTCAGGAGGCTTCCCGAGCGAGCTGCTGTCGCGCTGATCGTGAGGCGTCCGGCTGGAGCTGGCCCCCGAAGCGCTTGAATCGATGTTCGACGGAACGGAATCGGTTGCCGCCCCGGCAGCGGAAGCAACGGTGAAGGGTCGCACCGCTTCAGCTGAGACCTCCAGAGAAGGCAGCCATACTTCCTGCCTTGCTGGAACCGTTTGGGCTACGACGCAGGTGGTGAGCGCAAAAAACAGCAGCCAAAAGAAGGATTTCATTCGACCCCGAATCGAACTAATCTGGACGATCTTCCACAAAAATGCGACTACTCGTCGCCGAGCACCAGCGCGTAAGAATTTCACTGGAGATCAGAAACAGTCTGACGACCTGCGAGTATAGACGCAAGTCCACTTCGTGGTATTAACAAGTCGATTATTATATACAAAACGCCCCGACTGATCAGCCGAAGTGTCCGCGATCGAACATCCTCTCCACCATTTTGAACATCTTCAGCCGCAAAACAATCAACCGGTCCCACGGTAACTCTTTTTTCTCCTTATTGATCTATCGCATGCGCTCCGTGGCCGTCCAAACGCATGCAGGATGTCGGCCGCTTTCTCGCGAGGTGAGGAATGCAAGGCTTGTTCCAGGATCTTCGGTTCGGATTTCGCCAACTCAGGAAAAGCCCCGGATTCACGCTAACTGCAATTACTTCGCTGGCGCTCGGCATCGGTGCGACGGCTGCAGTATTCAGCGTGGTTTATGCGGTACTCTTCGATCCCTACCCCTACGCTGACACCGACCGCATGGTGCATCTCGTCTTGAAAACCAGAACCGGACGGGACTGGTGGGTAGGATTTACCGGCCCGCAATACCAAAAGTTGCGCGAAGCAAGGTCGGTTGACACTGCGGTTGCCTGGGACCAGTGGAACCTGACAACCACCGGCGGTGAGCTGCCCGACGACGTCAGCGCCATCTACTTTACTGGCAATGCCTTCAACTACTTTGGCGCTCCTCCCATACTGGGACGAGGCCTTCAACCCAGCGATTCTCCAGAGGGCGCCGAGCCGCAGCCCGTCGCCGTGCTGAGCTACAAATTCTGGCAGCGGCACTACAGCGGCGAGCGTGACGTCGTTGGCAAAACCATCCAATTGGTTCACAAGAACTACACCGTCGTCGGCGTGGCACAGCCGCGCTTCACTTGGGGCGACGGCGATGTTTATCTGCCTCTCAAAATGACGGCGGATCCGGCGCGGCAATATGAGGCCGATGTCAAGCTCAAGCCTGGTATAAGCCACGCGGCGGCCAACGCGGAGTTCCAGTCGCTGTTCGAGCAGTTCGCCAGGGAAACGCCCCGCCATTTCCCCAGCGATGGCTTTAACTTTAAGGTGACCGTGCGAGGGATGAACGATCAGTTTGTCGAGCGCCTGGGGTCGACGCTTTATCTGTTGTTGGGTTCGGTGGCGCTGTTGTTGCTGATAGGTTGCGGTAATGTATCGATTCTGTTGTTGGCGCGCGGAGCTGCCCGCGAGCACGAGTTCGCGGTACGTGCGGCGGTAGGCGCTGGGCGTGTGCGTCTGCTGCGGCAACTGCTGACCGAGTCCCTGGTGCTGTCGCTGAGCGGCGCGGTGCTGGGTGTGCTGCTGGCCTACAGGTCAGTCGCGATGATCGTCACCATGCTGCCGGAGAATTCCTTCCCACACGAGGCGGCGATCCGCATCAATCTGCCGGTCCTGTGTTTCAGCGTTGGCCTTGCGATCTTCAGCGGCGTGTTCTTCGGACTGTCGCCGGCCATGCAGTTCAGCCGTCCCGAAGTTTCGCAGGTCATGCAAGCGAGCACAAAGAAAGTGCTGGGTGGAGTGCGCGGCAAGCGTTTTTACAATGTGCTCATCGCCGGCCAAATTGCCCTGACCCTGCTTTTGCTGGCCAGCGCCGGCGCTGCCATCAAGGGGTTCATCAAGCTGAACCACAGCTATCTGGGCTATAACCCGCACAACGTAATGTCGGTCGGCATTCCGGTGCATGACAACTCCTACACCACGTGGGAGGCGCGCTCGCAGTACTTCACGCAATTGATGCAGAAGGTCGCGACCATGCCCGAGGTGAAGATGGCCGGACTTTCGACCAATGCCACGCCGCCGAATAACGGCGCGGATAATCTCTTTGAAATTCAGGGGCAACCAGCGCTGCAAGATCAACACGCGCGGCTGAACTTCGTGAGTTATGAATATTTCCCGCTGCTGCAGATCCCTGTATTGCAGGGGCGCTTGTGGGACGACTCCGAAACCAAGCGTGGCGCAAAAGTCGCCATCATCAGCCAGGCCCTAGCCAGACGATATTTCCCGGAAGGCGATGCTGTGGGTCATCAGATCCGCATGCCCAATCTGAAGGCTGACCCGCCCATTACGCAAGCCATAGCGCAGAGCAACGACTGGATGGAAATTGTCGGAGTCGTCGGGGATGCGCTCGATGACGGACTGGGCAAGCCGATCAAGCCCGAAATCTACATTCCTTACACCATCTGGATGCCGCCCTGGACGCAGGTCCTGGTGCGTACCGAGGTGCCACCGCTGAGCATTTTGGACAATGTGCGCCGGCAGGTTCACTCCGTCGACTCAGACCAGCAGGTGGAGGGACATGCGGCAAGCCTTGAAGAGTGGATCACCCACCAGCGAGAGTGGGCGCAACAGCACCTGGTCGCGATGTTGTTCGGCGCCTTCGCGGCGCTGGCGTTATTGCTGGCGACAGTGGGACTATACAGTGTTGTGTCTTACACTGTAGCACGGCGAACGAATGAGTTCGGGATACGTATGGCTCTGGGCGCGCAGCGTCGCGATGTCTTGCGGATCGTCTTTACCTCTACTATGTTCAGTGTTGGAACCGGGGTACTGGCCGGAGTCGTTCTCAGCCTGGCAATGAAACGCATTGTCGCCCAATGGGCGCTGGGCAGCTCGATTAGTTTTGCTGTGCTCTTGAGTGTTACGGTTCTGCTGGCAGCGGTTGCGGGAGTCGCTTGTGCTCTACCAGCACATCGCGCGTCCGCCATCGATCCCATGCAGGCATTACGGTACGAATGAGACTGCTGCGCTTGGAGTGGTAAACTAGATAAGACGTTGAACCCCTTCTCTTCGTCGGGACGTGGCTCAGCCTGGTAGAGCACTCGCTTGGGGTGCGAGGGGTCGGCAGTTCAAATCTGCCCGTCCCGACCAATTCAACAACTTAGGCGGTTTTCTTTCCAATTGGTGACTACTCGCCTTGGAGTCGCGTCAACAGTTACGCCGCTCGCGCAAGCAACTGCTTACAGAAGGGACCATCTTACCTAGCATGTCGTCCGATCAACGCGAGCAGTTTGAACTTAGTATGATGCAGTTCATGCGGACCGAATTGGAAACGGACATTACGTTTGCACATTTGGCGCAGAACAAAAGCACAGTAGAGGCACAACACAGAAACCGGCAGAATGCCCGTAACGCTTACGACACTGCGAATCACTTCTTGCCCTCGCAAGCGCCCTCTTTTGGCGATAACAGCCCTTCATCGTGACTTACTAATGCTCTGGACTCGACAGGAAGGCGGGGTCAAAATCTTGAACACCTACCTCGAAAAGGTCGCCGCCATCCCCAAATTTACATGAACGGGAAATTTCCGAGTTTGAATCCTTGCTGCTGCCAAAGCACTTAACTTGCGCGCGTGTTGGCAGCCGGCGGGACTGCCACTGTCAATACAAATAATCTAGAGGTTTACACAATAGCGTGAGCTTTCAAGGCTTACGCAGCGCGATACTGGGCACAGCTTGGCGGTGGCAGGACTAAGTGCTTTCCCGATGTCTTTTGGCTCAGGGAGGGCTCTGTAGTGCTTAGACAGGGCACCCCACAGCTTCCACCGCTTGAGGATTTTCCGAAGGACTCCAATCTCGATGTTGAGGCTTCTGTTTCCAATGCCCTCAGATTTTCGTGCTGACACTGAAATCTGCCCACCACGTTTGTTGTCGTTTGTCGAGGCTCAAGAAGTTCGCCTTTCCGCTCTCAGTTGAGAGAATTCTGATTATGCTCGAGCGCTTCAGGAAGGGTGCAATACGACGCATGGCAAAAAGAAAGAACCCAGCCGCAGTTGCCCTTGGTAGGCGAGGGGGAAAGAAGGGCGCAAAAGCCAGAATGGAAAAGCTCACTCCAGAGCAACGGAGCGAGATTGCCCGGAATGCATCACTGGCCCGATGGAGCAAGCGAAAGGACTGAAGAGGCTACTATTTCGTGCGTGACGCTTGTGTTGGAGCTTGTTGCGCTAACATTTCAGGCGTCATGGCAACTGAGGGACGGTAGATCGTGCGAGGTTGAGAGGTGTTGGAATGGCAGTTGTAACGGTTATTTTGCGTGATGGGCAAGGAAAACCCCCAAGCATTCTTTTTGTCTTGAGCTTGCCGTGCTAATTCCGCTCTTAAGGTTTCCAGTGCCGCAGACCCGCTGCTGCGTTCGCAGCATGAGTGTTTCGCCGCGCCTTCTTGCATGGCAGATCTTTGCCGGCTTCACGATACGCAGCGTGCAGCATCACAGCTAACGCCGGCAGCGTGATGACCACGACTAGCGCCACCATTCCCAACATAAATTCCACCCCACCCGGCATTTCTTCACCAGCCTCGCGTAATCGCCAGATACATCTACTTCATTCCTGTTTCGGGATGCGCGTCATTTGAGAACTTGATAAGTTTTGCGATAACGTGCGGTCGAACACCTAAGTGGTATAAGGAACCGGTCTAAGGGGATTGGTCAGAAAAGAACCCACAAGGCTATTTGGGTTCGCCAACTATGAGTTGCACACGCCGCGTTAAACGCCCTCAACTAAGACACTCTCCGGAATGCGGCAAACCGGGGATCTTGAGCCGATTTGCGCGACGCCGGCCGAGTGTGCTCAGGAATTTACGAGGTCTGAAGGTGCAAAATCGCCATCTGCGGATTCGCGGAAAGAGGAGAAGGATGGACTGGGGTTCTACTTATTAGGCGCAAGAGTTCCGAGCGAGCAGCGCTCGATCGTTGCGGAGTCGGCTCGGAATTCAATCTTGAGCCCGCCTTGCGCTGCATAAGTGCCGTTCATTCGTAGGCCGGGCGCCGTGTTCTGCGACTTGCTTCCCTCACTGCCCAGGACCGTCGTGGCGATGTCGGCTATCTTGGCCGTCTTGGCGGTGGCCGGGACCACGCCTATGTTGCAACGTACGGTCTTGGGCTCGCTTGGTATCTCGTAGTGGGTGGTTTGCGTCTGCTCCATGGTCGTGATCTGTTGATCGACATAGAATTGGCCGCCCTCGAAATGTACTTTGTCTTGGGGGTAATTAGAAACGTCGCTCGAATCTATTAGCTTCCGCTGCGGAACAGATTTATAGCCGATACCGTTGGTCGCAACCGGGCCGCCGGTCTGAACTCGCCTGCCACGTCCATTGCCCCAGGGCCTTCTATCTTTCCGTCCTTGTAGGAAAAAACCAACGGTTTAGGCGCTGATGCTATGGTCACCTTGACTTGCGTCCCACTTAGCTGAACAGAATATAGGCGATCCTCTGGCATCAAACCGCCACAACTGAACTTTACACGATCCTGGCTGAATATCATCCCGGCGTCGCAGCGGAATACACGCCGGTCAGGCGCAAACCCGGATCTTTGTTGTCCTGCATCGCTTTCGTCAAGAGGCTGTCTTTTCCCGCCAAGTCGCCCATGCCAACCTTAAAGCCCTCGGTAATGCACTCGATCTGACTTCGACCAGACTCAATACAGTGGCGGACGGCGAAAGATCCGGCATCGTTTGCCATGCCTGGCCGAGCGTCAGAACCTGCCGCTTGATTGGTAGCAGCTGGAGTCGGATTCATCTTCTCCTGAAACCCCTTGTATTCGGCCGCCTCATTCTTATTGGATTGGAAGTACTGCGCGCGGAAGTTTTCTGAGAAGAATTTGGACAATAGTTCGTTCCGAAGCTGAACATCGTGATCGTAAACGTGACCTTCTTTCTTGGTCACCTTGTGCCAGAGATCTGCATAAGCAGTTTCGTATGCAAACCGGAGTCGCCGCTCGTCTGGAGTGGCAGCCCTGCTGTCGGCATCATTCACATAGCGATGACCGAGACCCCAAGCCATGTCGTCAATCATTTGGACCAACGCCCTGAAGGCGCCCATCTGTCGCTCGCCGGTGTCCTCAACATCCTTGCCCTTGATTTCGGCAAGGATGCGATCAGGCGGCGGCATTTCGCTAAGGTAGGCCGGATTCCTTGCTGCCGAGGGCCCAGACTTAGATGTTCCAGTATGCGCCGCTTCCGCTGGGTCCTTGCATTTTGCCAGGATTTTGTTCACGCCATCGAGCGAGCCGCGAGTGTCCATAAGCACTTGCCCTTTGTTTTCGATCTTGAAATAGCAGGCGTCCACGCCCTGGACTTTCCCGCAGCGCGAGATGGTCAAGATGAACCCGTTGGTGCAGTTGTACACCCCGGCCTGCGGGGCCGAAGATTGTTGTGCGCTTAGCGAGACGATAAACGCGAACGCAACCAAAACTCGCGCCAGTGATCGAGACCAATAGTTTAGAAACATCGCCGATCTCCTTACATCACGGACCAATTCACTCGGACTGAGAGAAGCTTACTTCTGTTTCCGCAACATTGGCATGAAGCTTCCCGGCGGTCCGGTGAGTGAGCCATCGTCATGGATCGTGAACCCTATCGTGCCAGCGTGGCCCTTGCAATTCAGCGTGAGCTGGTTCCCGCTTGTACCGTCGGTGCAATCGGCAACGTCGCCCATGAAAGGTAATGTTCGCTTTCCCGCCTGACTTAAGCTCGGCCAGGCAGAGAAATCCGCGCAACTGCAGAGAGCAAAGCGGGGCTGGAGGTCGAGAGAACTTTTGTCTTCCAGTCGGCGGGTCCATCTCAAACCCCCATCCCCTCGGCGATAAGCCGAGACTTCGGGAGGAAAATTCAGCGGCTCAGGAAGCCGTGTGAAGTATTTGTGCCGTGACACGTGCAAAAGGAGGGCGATTGCGCCCTCCCTTTGGATTTGTCCGAATTGATTCTTAAGGCCTTTCGGGCTGTTCTTCCTCCTGATTCTCGTTTGGGGTGCGAGGGGTCGGCAGTTCAAATCTGCCCGTCCCGACCAATTCAAAATCAGTGCCTTACCCCGTATTCCCTCCTGCTGCAAATTCTAGGGCGAGGGCGCGCATGAAGCCCTTGCTCGATGTTGCCCTCTACGCATTGCGCGCGGTGGGTACGTTCATCCGCTGAAGCCACACGGCAAGGTCCCCGTCACCAAGCATGGCAAGAACGACGCCACTCTCGATGAGGCGCAAAGTTGCGTGAGTGGTGGACTTGCAATTCTGACGGCGAATGAGCGAAGAAAAGGCTTGCAATATCTCACCCGGGATGTGTACCCGTAACGTTCGATACGACCACAAAAACAAAGTGGCAACATGGGTGCGCATGCCTTCTCCCCCTCCTAAAAACTTCGTTTTTCGTAGGAGGGGACGTGGGTTGTATCTGGGAACGACATGCCCGTATCGCTTCTTCTAAAACCGGGAATCCTGTTATCCTTTCGCTGAAACCGACACATCGCATGGGATGTTTTGAGCATGGCTGTTGACTGGCACGCTGTCTGGAAAACGGTTGTACTAGCCGTTGGCGGAAGTGCGGCAGTTGTGCTCGCTGTTGCGTGGCTGTTCTTAAGACTAATGCGGATATTGAAAAAGAGAAATTGAGAAGCTCGCTTCAGATAAGCATCTGAGTATCAAGTAAAGTTCTCAAAACTGCATGAGACACAAGCGCAGCTGATTGCGGAGGTGCACAAGAAACTCACGAAGCACACAGAGAAGAAAATGCCAGATTGCTGCACGAAAATCACGGAATACTTTTAGAAGATCGCATTTATCTTCCTACAGCAGTGCGCGAGTTGCTCAACAAGCATCTGCGAGAAGTCCGCAAGGCCGTTCATATCGCTGGTGCTTGCCAGGGGTCGCGAAATATCTCAATGACCGCCTTGCCCAGCAAAGCTCTGAAGCATTTACGAAGGCATATGACCCATTCAATAAGGGCATACCAGAGATTCAGAACCCATTAGAGGAACTGATTTCGGAAAATGCTCAGCGGCGCAATAGCGAGGGCCTGTGCGATGTCTAGCACTGATTCTATGAGGCCCGGCGTCGCTCTTCTTTACTACATGGAGCAAGAATTACACACTTTATAATGCCGTTGAAAACCAGGCGTTTATCGTCTGGAAGGAGCGTTCTCTCGACAGGATCGCCCTCAGATGTGAGGCCGCCCCTATTCAGTTCGCGGGCGGCCCTTCTGTGCTGGTGCTGTCAATCCACCAGCGGCGGGGTGAGCGATACTGGCTTTTCTTTTGCAACGGCGTCGGTATTCAACCCATCGTAAAATCCCATCATCAAGGCACCTATTGCGGGTTCCGCAAAATGAGTTACCTGCAAAGCTTGCTCGGGGGCTTAGTGAGCTTCGCTGTCGGTCTCACACGGGTCCCTCTGGTCCGGAATCCGGGCTCGCCGCGGCTTCCGTTTCCTCGGAAGCCTACGCGTCGGCTTCCACGTTGCGAACTCCAAGGAATCCTGCGACCCAGACCCAACGCGGTCGCCGGTAGAGTAGTTCGGTTTTCAACACATGCAAGGAGGCTGAAATGAAAACTGCGCTCAGGTTGTTCAGCGTGGTCGTAGCGATTTTGACATTCCCTCTGTTGGCAGCCGCACAGCTCGAGACCATTGATGCCACGGCGCGCTGATCACTGCCTTCAAGCAAGGTCAACAGCGAGGGTTGGTGAATGCGCTCCAGGGGATGAGGTCCGCCGGCCGCATTCAGATCCAAGGGACCTTGGGTTTCGATCTGGCCTATGTGGAGTCAATTCCGACGCCAACCGGCCGCCGTGTGCGTTTCATTACCAACCGTAGGATTGCATTCGCAGAAGCTGCCTGGAACACGCGGTCGCGGTCATTCGACATAACAGCCGGAGAAGTTAACATCAACAACCAGGAAGCAGGACAGAGTTCCGGCACATTGCTCCCAGCGACCCAGATCACCATCAATAGGGATGGCGACCTACAGCTTAACTTGCTTCAAAATCCGTGGAATTTGGCGAACATCGATTGGACACCACCCAAGGGCTAGGGTAATCAGTTAACGGGGTGTCGAGTGCAACGATCTAATCGAGCCATAGCGAACCTCCTTTGCCTGTAATTCCTGCCGGCCGCCGCTACGCTGTAGGTAAGGAGTCGCCGGCGCCTGGATCGGGAGCTACGGGACTCCTGCTCGCAACCGCCCGGACCCGGTGGAACTTGGTGATCCAATCGAATAAAGGCCGAATTCCTGATCAAATGGCCTGATGTCTTTCTAAAGGAGGATACTTAATTGATTGGGGTCCCCGACCCTTTCTGTCGCTTGCGTCTTGTGCGGTGCCCAGCGCCCAAGCACTATCTCTGGCATTCGTCTACCAGTAGGGGCCTGGGGCGGTGGTGAAGTGTTAGCTCGGCGGCTGTTTACCGGATTGCGCGAGTTGGATGAGGCGGGGCGTCGCTGATCGTCCGCCCTTTACCGGAGATGAGTGGGATCGGCGAGGCGATGCGCGATCGGCCGAGGAACGCGGCCCCCGGAGCGGTAAGGACAATTCACGTCAAGTAGGGAGTGTACGCAATGCCGCGAAAAGAGATCCTCGACCGCACCCAGATGTACACTCAGCCCTTCCGCATCACAAAAGGCGAGGGCTTTCAGCTGAAGAACTTTGATCCCGGCGACACCTGCGGGCTGAAGCGGGAAAAGGGCGAGGCGTCCGAGTTCCTCCGACAAGGAACCCAGTGGCTCGCGCAAGAGCAAGACGTGCTTTACGCCCAAGATTGCTGGTCCCTGCTGCTCTTGTTCCAGGCGATGGATGCAGCCGGAAAGGACAGCACGATCAAGCACGTCATGTCGGGCGTCAATCCGCAGGGCTGCCAGGTTTTCTCGTTCAAGCAACCCTCGCAAGAGGAACTCGACCACGACTTCATGTGGCGGTATAGCAAGCGTTTGCCAGAGCGCGGGAGAATCGGGATATTCAACCGCTCCTATTACGAGGAGGTCCTGATCGTGCGCGTGCACGAGGCGATCCTGAAACGGCAGAAGATACCCCAACCGCTGGTGGGCAAGCACATTTGGCACGCGCGGCTCACCGATATAGCGCACTTTGAGGATTACCTTACTCGGCAGGGAGTCGTTATCCTCAAGTTCTTCCTGCACGTGTCGCGCGAGGAACAGAAAAAGCGCTTTTTGAAGCGCCTCGACACACCGGAGAAGAACTGGAAGTTCTCTGCTTCGGACGTGCACGAACGTAAGTTCTGGGGCGACTACATGCGCGCGTACGAAGAAGCTATTCGCGCCACTGCATCGAAGCACGCGCCATGGTTCGTGGTGCCGGCTGACAGCCGGTGGTTTACGCGCCTTGTTGTCGCGGCTGCGATTGTGGAAGCGGTGGAGCAGCTCGATCTCACATATCCGACGGTCGACGCGGAGAAGAAGAAGGAACTGGCAAAAATGCATGCGGCACTGGCCCACGAGACATAGCGCCGGGCCCCACCAAGTACCGCCGAACCTTATGCGTCGTCGCCAGGCCACAACTATCCTTCTCGCTGACATCACATTACAGCTGCGTTACGTTGATAGACTAACTATCGACGCACGTTGGAGGTTGCGCGCATGTCCACGATGATTTCTGTTCTGGGTGGCGTGGGCCTCTTCCTGCTCGGCATGAGCGTCATGACCAGCGGCCTCAAGGCATTGGCCGGCTCGGGGCTGCGCACGACGCTGAGTAAGGCGGCAGCAACTCCGTTGTCGGGCGCGTTCTGGGGTGCTTTCGTTACGCTTATCGTGCAATCGTCGAGTGCGACGACGATGACGGTCATCGGTCTTGTGAGCGCAGGACTGCTCACTTTTTCCCAGGGCTTAGGACTGGTGTTTGGGGCGAACGTCGGCACAACCGGAACAGGCTGGCTCATTGCGCTCATCGGTGTTCGTGTCTCGCTCACTGCCGCTGCATTACCGATGATCTTTGTCGGCGCCTTGATCAAGCTGTTGGGCCGTGGACGCCTGTCTGCGGCAGGTGCAGCGCTTGCTGGGTTTGCACTTGTACTTTTTGGATTGACGACACTGCAGCAAGGGATGGGCGGACTGGCCGAACGGTTGCACCCGGCTGACCTTCCAAATGTTTTGGGCCCAGGCGTCAGTTGGTGGTCGAGCTTGTTCGGCGTGCTGGCATTGATCTTGGTTGGATTGGCGATGACAGCCGTTATGCAATCGTCGACCGCAGCCATCGCGGTAACTCTATCGGCGCACTTCGCGGGAGCCGTTGGACTGGACCAAGCTTGCGCGCTCATCATCGGGCAAAACATCGGCACGGCGACAAGTTCCGCTTTGGCTGCTATCGGCGCCAGCAGTACCGCTAAGCGTTTGGCTCTCGCATACATTTTGTTCAAGCTGATTGCGGCCTTGATCGCGCTCGTGCTCTTTCCTGTCACCATTCCTCTGCTTGTTCGTGCCTCGAAAAGCATCGATGGCGTGACGCTGTTAGCTGGTTATCACACTGCTTACAACGTCGTCGGCGTTGCCGTTCTGCTGCCGCTGATCGATAGGTTCACGCGATTCGTCGAGCGAATTCTGCCTGAGCGTGCGTCGCCGCTTACGCGTTGCCTCGACCCGGCAGCGCTGGTGACACCGCTCGCGGCTGAGGAGGCAGTGCGGCGAACCGTTGCACGCTCGCTGGAAACGATGTGCAGATCAATCGGCGCGGCGCTGACGGCTACCATTCATGGAACATCTGTTCGTTCCAGCAAAGATGCTGTTTCAGTTACAGAGGCCAGCGCTGCATTGGGCAAGGCGTTGAAATTCATGTCGGAAGCAAGCGGCCCGCCCGGATCGGAGGAGGAGCAGGAGCGGCTCGCCAGCACGCTGCACGCGCTCGACGACGCTTCTCGTCTGGCCGACGTCGCGGGCGAGAATGACGAATTGGGGTCGGTGCCCAGCGGGTCTGAAGATGCGCGTGCTGCGCAGTTGTGCGCGGAGGCGATGCGAAACGCGGTCTTGGTAGCCGGTAAAGTGGGCGCTTTGCCGGCCGACCATGATCAGCCTGCTCCAGCCAAGACGCTCGATGGGGAGAAAGTAGTCGCTGCAAATGGACTGCAAACCGAGCAAGCAATGGTCCAACTTGAACACTGCGCAAAAACACTTAGCGAATTGCAGCGGGCCTACCGCAAAGTGACACTCAGCTCGATAGCGGGTGGAGCGGTGAGCGCAGACGAGGCGATTGCCCGCGTCGATACTGTCCGACGCCTCGAAGCGCTTGCCCGTTACGCCTGGCGCTCGGCAGCGCATCTCGTCGATAGCAGAGGATAATTCACGCCTGGGATCGGCATTCTCGTCTGTCAAAAAATGCAATACAGCACGTACCCGCCGTATATTTGGGCCGCGCTATTTACCAGCTTCCACCGCCGCGATGGTCCTTCGCAGCGAGTCCGAAGAACGGATGACAAACTTCTCGGTCTCCACAAAGAGGAAGAACACCAGACCGCCCGCGAACAGCCAGGGCCAAATGCGCAATGGAATCGCTTCGTTGCCGAAGATCGCCTGGAACGGTGTAGTGTAGGTGAACAGCAACTGCAGTATCACTACGGCAACGATGCCGAGCGGCAAGTGCTTGTTGCCCATGTGCGCCTTCAGGGAGAGCGCCGACCCGAGCAGGTAGCGGCTATTCACAAGGTAGAAGACCTGGCCGATTATGAGGGCGTTAACCGCGACTGTCCGGGCGAGCGAATCTGACGCGCCCTGGGACTTCATCCAGAAAAATGCCAACAGCGTGTAGGCGAGGAGCGCCAATCCGATAAACAGGATGCGCCAGAGACCGAAGCCAGTCACGATGGGGCGGTCCACCGCGCGGGGAGGCCGGAGCATCACGTCGGTCTCGTGCGGCTCGAAGGAGATCACCAAGCCGAGTGCCACTGACGTGACCATGTTGACCCAGATAATTTGTGGGGCCGTGATTGGCATGACGAAGCCAAAAAGGATTGCCACCGCAATGACCAATGCCTCTGCGACGTTGGTCGGAAGCATAAACAGTATTGCCTTCTCAACATTGTTGTAGACTGTACGCCCCTCCCTCACTGCAGCGGCGATCGAAGCGAAGTTGTCGTCGGCCAGGATCATGCCCGCCGCTTCCTTCGTTACTTCGGTGCCTTTGATGCCCATGGCGACACCGATGTCGGCCTTCTTGAGAGCGGGTGCGTCGTTCACACCATCGCCCGTCATCGCCACGATCTGCTTGTTCGCCTGGATGGCCTTCACGAGGCGGAGTTTATGCTCGGGGCTTGCACGGGCAAAGACATCAACGGCGCCGACTCGTTCCTGCAGCGTGGCGGTATCCATCTCTTCGATCTCTGTGCCGGTAATCGCTGTCTTCCCGTCGCCGATATCGAGCATTTTTGCGATAGCCGCAGCTGTGATTTTGTGATCGCCGGTAATCATCGTTACGCGAATTCCGCCTCCGTGGCATTCCTTAACCGCCTCGATGGCTTCTTTACGAGGCGGATCGAGCAGACCGATTAGGCCCAGCAGGACGAGAGTGTTGGGAAGATCGGCGGGACTCAGACTGCCGGCTTGCAACTTCGGGTCCTCAAGCCATGCGAGTGCCAGCACACGTTCGCCCTGGGAGGCGAGCCTGTTGGCTTCCTTCGTAAAGTGCCCACGGTCGAGCGGCACCGGTTGCCCCTCAGCGGTCTGCTGGAGATTGCAGTGCTCGAGGACTACCTCCGGAGCGCCTTTGACGAGCAGCGCCTGCCTGCCAGCTGCGGACTTGTGCAGGGTCGCCATGAACTTGTGCTCCGATTCGAACGGTATGGCGTCGATACGCTGGAACGCTGCTTGCTCAGCCTGCCGGTCCATACCGAGCTTGATCGCGAATGGGAAGAGGGCGCCTTCAGTCGGATCGCCTTCTACCTTCCACGCGCCGTCCTGCTCGAACAGCTCGGCGTCGTTGCAGAGCAGGCAGACGCGACCCATGAGTGTGAGCACAGGCTCGTTACCTACCGCCGTTCCGTCCTTTTTGATCTCGCCGGTCGGCGTATAGCCATCCCCGGTGACGTTGTAGCTTGACTGGGCCGTGACAGCCGACACCACCATCATTTCCATCAGCGTCAGCGTACCGGTCTTGTCAGAGCAAATTCGTGATACCGAGCCCAGCGTCTCGACCGCAGGCAAGCGCCGGATGATGGCGTTGCGCTGGGCCATGCGCTGCACTCCAATGGCCAGCGTGATCGTGATCAACGTGGGGAGCCCTTCCGGGATAGCTGACACCGCGATGGCGACGACCGCCTGGAAGAGGCTCACAAAGTCCATACCCTTCACCCATTTGCCATAGGCAAAGATCAGGACGATAACGACTGCAATGACTGCTGTGATGATGTAGCCGAATTTCTTGATTTGGCGCAGGAGCGGCGTTTCGAGTGGACTCACCTCGGCGAGCAACTGGTTGATGCGTCCGAGTTCTGTCTCGTTTCCAGTTGCGACGACTACGCCGGTTGCGCGTCCGGATACGACCATGGTGCCGGAAAACGCCATGCTTCCACGATCTCCAACCGTTGCGTTGACGGGCGCTGCATCGACAGTCTTTTCCGCGGGCACGGATTCGCCGGTGAGGGCGGCTTCCTCCGTACGCAAGTTCTTCGCTTCGATGAGCCGCAGGTCAGCAGGAATCTTATCGCCCGATTCGAGCAACACGACGTCACCGGGAACGAGCTGCTCTGCTGGAATCATGCGCGTTTCGCCACTGCGCATCGTCCGGGCTTCGGCGGAGAGCATGTTGCGGATCGAATCCAGCGCCTTCTCGGCTTTGCCCTCCTGAATGAATCCGAGCAATGCGTTGAGAACGACCACCGCAAAGATGATTCCGGCGTCGACCCACAGGCTCAGCATCAGCTTAGTGAACCCGGCGGCAAGCAATACGTAGATTAAGATGTTGTTGAACTGTGCGAAGAACCTCGTGAATGGGCCCCGCTTCTTGCCTTCCGGCAAGCGGTTTGGCCCATATTTCTGGAGCCGGGCCGAGGCCTCAGACTGACTCAGACCTTTCTCTGAGTCGGTAGCAAGTCGCTCGACGACCTCAGCTTGAGGCATAGCATGCCAGGCCGCTACGTCACTAACTGTGTTCGTATTCACTGTTGTAATCATCCTCGCGTTCGCGACCTATTCAGGAGACTCCTCTTGCTCGGCGAATCTGGCGAAATGGTCGGGGGGCGGGCCATAAAAACCACGTAAAACATGTCTGTTCCACAAAGCTCAGACTCCGAGGAGATCATTTTCGCCCAAAGCCGCAGTGGAACGGCTGCGGCGGAAAGGCAAGGATAATTCCTCTTTAAACTCCCACAAAATCTTGCCGGTTCCTCCAGGCTCCGGGATGAGGGCAAGCCATTGGGCGGCAACGAGCCCGGCAGCGGCGGAGATCAAGAAAACAAAATCGAGTCCGCGGATACTCAGCACATGTACCGAAAATTGGTTAATCGGATTCGACCATTGGAGGGTTAGCGCGAAATGACGCCCAGCGAAGAAATCCATCATCCACCCTCCTATCAGAGGAGCAATTGCGCCGCTAGGCGCTCCTGCTAAATCCGCCATCGTCATGTAAGCGTGCGTCAGGCCGGGGGGTGATTGCTTTAACGCCAGGTTCGTTATGGACAGTGGAATGGCCGAGAGAGAAAGCCCAATTCCGATCTGGATCGCGATCAACAGAGGGATGCTCAGCGCATATCGCTCGGGGAGTGTTGTAAAGCTCCAAGCTGCGACCGCCACGATGGCCAGAGGAAGGCTAGCCGATAGCACTGCCTTGTTCGAAAACCGATCACTCAATTTCCCCCAAATCCTGACCGAAAGCACAAAAACCAATTGTTCAAGGACGATCAAGGCCGTAACAACACGCATCGGCAACACTAAACGCTCTAACATAAAGACCACAAAAAAGGGCCTGGCTAGGTTGATGGCGAAATTCCATAATGCAACGAACGCGAGCAGGGGTCGAAAACCGGCATCGCGAAGGGGAAGCCGCACTAAAGAACGAAAGGATTCAGAGTGGTCGCCCTGCATTGGCGGGTCGGACAGGCGGGTGATGGCAACAACGCCGGTGAGCCCGAATAAAATTCCGACTAAGAAAAGTACCGAATATGCCTCTAATGGCGGCCGTCCTGAAAAGCTCGGCCATGCGTCCACGAAAAACCCTCCCCCTAAGATCAGGCACATGCCGACGATTGTTCCCCAGGCCATTCGTTTGGAAAAAACTTTCCCCAACGAATCCACGGGGATCAAACTTCGCACGAGCGAATGCCACGCCGGACCTGGAATAGCTGCGATGAAGCCACTACAGACCAGGACAGTCAGCAAAAAACGCACGGAGGCTCTCTCGCGAACGAAGGGTAAGAACACGATTAGAATCCACAGAAGCCGCGCGGTTAGCGCGCACCAAACAATCAGCGCCCGTCGCTGCGTCCATCGATCGACTGCGTAGAGTCCCACAAGTTGCATGGGCATGCTCAAAAAAGCGATCGCGGAAATGAACCCGATTTCCCAATGAGTCGCGCCCAAGGCGAGCGCAAACGCGGCAAGAAACGGACCGACAAAGAAAGAGTTCATCGCCGTCGTGCAAATGCCGTCGAAGATAATCGAGCGCGTATTGCTTGGAGATGTGACCATGCGTGTCACGTCACGGATTAGTTAAGCGGCAAGATCCCACTGATTGAGCCCGATTAAGAGTCGGCCAGAATTCAAGCCAGGACCGGCTTGTACAAGTCAAAGAGATTGTCCAAGCTCGATATTTTCGAAGATGCGCTCGAAAGCGCCAAGATATCGTAGCACTTCCATACTTGACAGGTCATGGATAAGGAATAGTCTGCCGGACGGCGTGCGATCGCAGTAGCCGACTCGCTTTTCGCCGTTTGCAAAGCTTGCTTGTCGGAGACCGGCATCTCTGCGAAGAGTTTCAAGCCGAGAAAGCCTACCAACGCCAGCCGCCCAATGCGGCAGCAATGATGTAGACATGCGTTCAAATTCTTTCCAACTGCATTTGTGCCCATTCGTGAAACACTACCGTACGTTCGACCATTTGCAGTGCTGCCAGTGCGGTAGGGCGTTCCAACGGTTCCCGACCCGGCGCAGGCCAATTGCCCCCCGTCCGGCCCGATTAAGCGGCTAAAACTTTCACCGCACATCGGCGGCTCGGACGGCCCTGTTGTCCGGGCCAGGGGAGGCCGTCTAGCTTTTGTACAAAATATATTGTATAATTTGGCGATGGCGAAAACAAAGCAGAGCATAAAGACCTACACGGCATCCGAGGCACGCGAGCACTTTGCGGAAATTCTTGATGCGGTCGAGCAGGGCGAGGACGTGGCCATCACCAAGCACGGTACCCCGGTCGCCACAATCACCGGCTCGCGCAAGGCGAAGTCTGCATCCATCCCGCCCCCCGGCTTTCTCAAGGCCGCAGGCTGGAAGCTGAAGATGACCGACGACTTCGACGCCATCCCTGAAGGATTTGAGGACTACTTCTAGGCCATGCTAATCGATACCAACCCCCTCGTTTGGTATGGGCTGGAGCCTGAGCGGCTCAGCCCGCACGCGGCGCGGCTGCTACGCACGCGGGGCAACCACTACAGCCATGTAAGCCTCTGGGAGTTGGCGATCAAAAGCGGGCTGGGAAAAATTCACTTGTACGACGCGGCACGAGAACCCGTTAGCGCCAAGGAATTCCTGTTGAGCCTGCGCCGGGAGTTGGAGTTGCATGCCCTGCCGCTGGAGTTTGACGACCTGGCTGCCGTCGAACACCTGACGCTCCATCACAAAGACCCCTTCGACCGGCTGCTCGTCGTGCAGGCCAAACGGGTCAACCTGCCCATCGTCTCCCCCGACCCCGTCTTCGAAAGGTACGGCGTGAAACGGGTGTGGTAGTTTCCGCTGCGTCGGATTTTCGTACTCTCATTCGCCTTGGGTTACTATTGGCCCTCCGGAGACCGAGCCGAATAAATTACCTTGCGGAGCAGGGAGGCTAAACGAAGTAACTCGGCCAGATTTCAGGTTGTCAAGTTGCGAGAAACAGAGTCGGAACGATTTCCGCCCTGGAGGCTGGACTGCCGATAAGGCAACAATTCGACAATCGCCTGCTAGGGCCGACTTCAACTCTCGGGCAACGACCACCCCAATGGTGGCGCGTGAGCAAAGTGAGCGCGGCAGAGCCGCGAGGGGAAGCACCGCGGGAAGCCGCGGCCATCAAATCTGTCCATCCTGATCAATTCAGTTGACCACTACCAGTGGTCAGTTGAAAACGCTGACTGCGAGCACCCCAACTTGTACGCGAACGAAACGGCGCGGCTCATTTTCGGATGTCTTACCGAAACTGACCACTAATGCCTGACAACTAATAACTGACCGCTGAGCCAGTTAATTTTCGATGAATCGTCGAGCGGGGCGATTGTCCGATGCCGCAACGCCCTCTACCATGCACAGTTATGGACAACTCTGAATACCAACGTCTGCGCGAGGAATACAAGACTTCCGTCGATGCATGGATCGCCGCCATCCGCGAAGAGGAATCACTCGCCACTCCCGATCACTCCATGATCTCCATGGAGAAATGGGACGCCGCCTCTTTCAGCGAGCAAAACGCGCAAAAGAAAAAGCCCTCGCAGCTAAGGAAGCCCTGAAGGACGCTCTGCGCGAGTTCAACTACGGGATCTGAGTCGCCTCGCCATCGCGTCAATGAACCGATGCCTTCTCGGCGCCTTCGTCAAGCGATCGCGCGGGCTCGCCAAATCTGGCTGCATCGATGCCATCCATTCAGGCACTTCAGGCACTCGAATCCTGCAAGTATTAATTACTACTACACGGCGTCCCCTGACTTCGACTTCACCCTGTACATGGTGAGTTTCGAAATCTCGAGAATTTCTCTATGAATTCTTGAAACAATGAAGTGGCTCACCACGAAAAAGGCTCAACCTTCCAAACCTGCGAGGTTGAGCCGCAACCCTTACCATTGGCAGCGAGTCGGGTTACTTGAACACGATGGAGCCAAACACACCATTTACGTTGTTGTTGGGCCCCGCGGTAAAGAACAGTTCATTTGCCGCTCCATTGTTTGTCATCGGCAACCCGTCGCCGAAATCAATTGCCCAAAGCTGATCGATGTGGATGATCCTGCCGCTTGTGTCCCGTACGGTGCCAACAAAGGCTCCGGTAATGGCATTGAAGGCGTTGATGGTGCCGCTGTTGGTGTTATTCGACACCAGCAATGTGTTGCTCAAAGGCCCGAAGCCGCTAGGAGCTGCGGAGAATCCCCAGGGCTGATTCAGCGGCGCGCCTTGCGCCAAGGTCTTCAGGAATACACCACTTTCGCTGAATATGTCGATGACGCCACCCTCGCCTCCCGATGAGCTTGCGAATGCAACATACAGCAGCCCATCGAGATCTCGAATGCCGAACACCGAGAACCCCGCCGGTACCTTAGGATCGGTAAACGATTTCACGTGTCTGAAGCTGCCGTCATACACATCTACCCGGTTGTGTGCGTTGTCGGCGGCATAAAGAAGGTTTCCTGAAGCCCTGCTGGTGATTGCTAGCGCCGTATAGGACGCCCCGCCATCAGAGTTGTTCACGGCGATGATCGCCTGGTTTGGATTGGACTGCGGCGCCCAGCCGCTGATAGTTCCATCCAAAGTGGCGAACAGGAAGATCGAAGCCCATCCCTGCACCTGGAAGTCTGACGACCCGTTGAAAACGATTCCAGTCGGAGATCCTGAGGCGCCCGCCTTGGCAGCCGGAACCACAACCTGCAAGTGCTGCTTGGCTCCCGTAGCCGTATAGAGAGTCGACCGGCCGGAGCCATTGTCGCTGATCCACCATGGGCTGGTCGGAGCGTGTACCAGTCCCCAGGCATTGATGAGCAGAGTGTCTTGGTGACTTGCCTGTCCGGGCAGACTGGAAACCAGATTGGTAAGTTGATACTGCGCTACTGCGGTACCGCACAAAATAGCCAGTAATGTTGCAATGATTGACGCTAGAGCGAGTGTGCGACGATGCATTTCCATTCTCCTTCTGGACGAACAGTGGCGGATGGACCGGCGCGATGCTTCTTGTCGGCCGCACTGCTGAGTCCACGGGAATGGTAGGTTGAACGCGCAGCACGGGATGTCAACCCTGAGCCACTGCCAGGTCAATTTCTTGTCACTTTTTTTCGCTGGCTATGGGAGGGATTCGGCGGACTATTGCGAACCTTTCATCTGATCGGCTTGTGCCTTTACCGTCGCCGTGGTCGTCTGTGGCGTTACCGGCGCGGACTTCACCGCCAGTCCGCAAGCTTCAGGGGGGTTAATCATCTCTTTCGCGAACACGCGATAGCTCAAGCGTCCAGGCTGCAGAGTCGACCAGTAACTGGTTCGAGTAAACAGTGGCTTGTGCTGCTCGATGATCTGGTTCTCTAGGATCTTGATCCCGCACGCCAGATTTCTTTCCGGCTGAAGGATAGTGCGCCGCGGATCCTTCGGCGGAAGTTTTCGATCGGCCTTCCAATCAAAGTCGCATCCGTACCGCTTTGAGTCGCCGTAAGTGAGTTGCAGCAGCCCTTCTGTTTGACCGGACATTCCGGTGACGGGGTCAGGCACGGAGACTTCCGGTTGCATATGGTGCGCGCGCGTCCTCGGCTCCAGCCCAGCCTCGGCGCCGGCTAGCGCCTGAAAGAAATAGGCCCAGAACGCACGCTTGTCGACTTCATTCATGTTGTAGAAGCGTGGGCAGAAGCGTTTCACGTCGCGCGGAACTTGCCAACCAAGCATCTCCGGAGGGATCGACTTCTCGATGAAGACATCCCACTCTGGCTCCCAGGTCTTGTCGCCCAGCTGCGCTTTCTTCGTATCGATCGGCGTAGCGGGTGCCGGCTTCACCTGCGGAGACTGTGGCGGCTGGGCTTGTACCGTCTTGCTGGTTTTACATTGTGAGCAGAGAACAACTACGGTCAGCGCAAGCAACGCTACATAAGCCCGATTTTTCCCAGAGATTGAAGCCATTTTGCGTTGGAAGCTGAATCTTGGAGTGACATCTGAAATTAGCGCGAGTGCCAAGGCCACGACAGCGGGCAAAGACCTTAGATTCGGAAGTGAATAGCCCGATGTATTCTCAGCGAGACGCGCTGTTGCACGACTCTTTCGCTGTGCCTTCGGGAAGTTCTGGTTCGGGAAGCGGCCACACCACGGAAACGATCCATGCCACCACAAGTCCCACGATACAGCCGAAGAGCACCTCGTCCATGCGATAGGCTCCGGCGATGAGACCATTCCGGCGCGACTCATGCCCCATTCCGGCGGCGATGACGAAAGCTGCGCTGATTGGTGCCTGGCGCCACATGGTTTGAATCCGTATTACATACGAAGAAAGCAGAACCGTGACCGCCATGGCCAGTGGCATCGAGAGCATATTCGTTCCCACTGCAATGAAGAAGAGCCCGACGATACAGCCCACCAACGTATTGATTACCCGCGCGCGCAGAAACATCACGGCCTCCTTCATCGTGGGGTCGCTGGTAGCAACCATTGAGCTGACGGCCCAGATCGGGTTGAACTGGGTGAACTTGTGCATCAGGAACCATAGCAAAGCCGTCGCGATAAAGATGCTCACTGCATAATGGATGCCGTGCATGTCGCCGCGAGTGATGCGGTCCACAAATTTCATGCTGCAGGTTGCCTCCGTGGTTGTCCATCATAACTGCGAGATGTGAGCGATAGCGGTACGAATTTCAACCCTGGGCTAAACTACGCGACAATCGCAGTTACAAGCTGAATAAGGTGGAGCTTCTGGGCATGTTGCTTTTGTCGCGCAATGCGGTCTTGAGCCTGATTGGACTCAGCCTCATCCTGCACAGCGCGGAGGAGTATCTGACCTTCCCCAGCTTTCTCGCCTCCATCGGCACAAGGCTGCCGGCGTGGTTTCCTGCCGCGAAGCTGCATGCGTCGCAAGTCTTGCCGTTCGCTCTGCTGCTTGCCACGGTGTTGCCGCTGTTCGTCAGCGCCGCAGCCATCCTCACCAGGCGCAAACCTCTTCTCGTTGCGGTTCTTTTCATTGAAGCTGTGCTGCTGGTCAATGCCGTATCGCACATGCTGACAGCATCGCTGCTGCGCAGCTATGTGCCTGGACTCGTAACCGCCGTCCTGATCAATCTTCCATTCGGCATTTATGTATTGCGGCGCGCTGTAAAAGAGGAGTGGATCCGCACGACCGTAGCGTGGCAACTAGTCGTTGCTGCGGTTTTAGTGCACATTGTTTGGCTCAGCAGCGTGCTCTTGCAAGCGGGATAAGAAATCAACTCGCCGGCCTCGCAATTTCGTCGGCAGTTGATCGGACGAAAGCTGCCGCTGCGGGTGCCCCATCCAAGCCGTGTTTGCTTAAAGCCTGTCCTGAGAGAAGTCGAAGGGTGGGTCTTTTCAAATCGGTCCCAACCATCATCGCTGCCGCACTGCCCAAGGCGATTCCCACAACAAAGCGGACGAGCATCCAATTGCCGTGCAGGCCGGCAAGTTCGGCAAGCCAATCCATGCCATTCAACGCGACCGCGCCCGCAAGGAGTTTCAAGACAAGTTGGCGAGGAGCGCGGAAGAGAAGGCCGGCAGCTGCTCCGAGATAGATACCCAAGCAGCGCGCGCACACGGCAACGCTTCCGCCGAAAAAGACGATCGACCGCTCCGGATGTTGATGACACACCAGCGCAAATCCGCGTTGCAGGGCGAGAGCGAGAGCCGGCAAATGAGGGAACAGCGACGGTACAGCACATGCGGCACACGCGAGTCCTAGTGGGACTAACGCTGTTAGAACGACTCTCTTAGCCACGTCTTGGAGAAACTCCCTGTCCTTCGTGCCTCCGTGGTGAATGACTCTCAACTGCTAAGCTTGGCGCTCTACCCAAGTATTCCCATCCGCTTCCCCACCCGCTTCAGCGTCTCTAGCGCCTGGTCGAGTTGGTCGTGGGTGTGCGTCGCCGTCATGATCGTCCTGATGCGCGCCTTACCCTCCGGTACCGTCGGGAACGCAATGCCCGTGCCCAGCACGCCTTCGTCGAACAGCGCACGGGAGAATTCCATGGTCAGCTTGCCGTCGCCAATGATTATGGGCGTAATCGGAGTCTCGCTGGCAGGAGTGTTCACTCCGCCAATGTTGAATCCCAGCGCGCCTAGCTCTTTCTTCCAGTAGTTCGTGTTCTCCCACAGCACCGCGATGCGCTCCGGCTCCTGCTCGAGCACATCAAACGCCGCGCTACATGTCGCCGCTACCGACGGGGGATGCGACGTGGAAAACAGAAACGGCCGCCCGCGATGGTACAGAAACTCGATGAGGTCGCGCGTGCCGCACACATACCCGCCCAGCGCGCCGATGGCCTTCGATAGCGTACCGACCTGCACGTCCACGCGCCCGTGCATACCGAAGTGGTCAACCGTCCCGCGCCCGTTGCGCCCCAGCACGCCCGAGGCGTGCGCGTCATCCACCATCATGATGGCGCCGTACTTCTCGGCCACCTCGCATAGCGCGCGCAGCGGGCCAATGTCACCGTCCATCGAAAACACGCCGTCGGTGATGAGCAGCTTCTTGCCCGGCTCATTCTTCACCTCCGCCAGCAGTTCTTCGGCCTGCGCCGTGTCCTTGTGCCGGAAGACCTTGATCTTGGCTCGCGACAGCCGCGCCCCGTCGATGATGCTAGCGTGATTCAGCTCGTCGGAGATGATGAAGTCCTCTTTGCCCAGGATGGCTGACACCGTGCCTGCGTTAGCCGTAAAGCCCGATTGAAACACCACGCACGCCTCCACGTTCTTGAAGCGGGCGATCTTTTCTTCGAGCTGCATGTGCAGCGACATCGTTCCGGCTATGGTGCGCACTGCGCCCGAGCCCACGCCGTACTTCTTCGTTGCCACCAGCGCCGCCTCACGCAGCTTAGGATGCGTCGTCAGCCCTAGGTAATTGTTCGACGCCAGGTTGATGACTCGCTTGCCGTCGAACGTGCAAACCGACGCCTGCTCGTCCTCCAGCACCCTCAGCCGGAAGTAGGTACCCTTTTGCTTGAGTTCATTGAGCTGGTCAGTGAGATAAGAAAGAGGATTGGTACGAGTTGCGGTGGTTGCCATGAGTGCTCCGAATGCGACTCAACATTCTATCGCTCTGACCTGAATCCTGATTACCGTTGGGGTAAATCCAGCAGCATTACCTCCGAACGCTCCTGCACACGTTCGAGGACCACTTCACGCCCGTCCGGGGAGATATCGAAGTCGCGAATGTCGAAGTCGGGAGTAAGGTCAGTAAGCTGCCGCTTCGCGCCCGTATCAAGGTCAATGAGCCACAGGTTCTTGTGTTGAATCTCTCCACGCAGCAGCACGAGTGATCTTCCTTGCGGCAGAAAAGCTACATGCCGTGCTCCACGCGTCAGGGTTATGGACGACAGAGGGTGGACCGCGCCCTCGGCGCCCACAGCTTTCATTTGAGATGAGGTGCCAATGTCGGGCCCGGAGAATAGCACAAAGCTGCCATCGGGGGCCCAGGCGGGATCCATCGAGTACTCTTGCACAAAAGGAGTTGGGGAGCCACCATCGACCGGCACACGGTAGAGATGGGGGACGCCACGATCGTTTACAGCTGAGGTGATCGACTGGCCGTCGGGTGCCCATGCGGGAGCGCCTTGCAGGTCGAACGAATCTGTCACAACTCGGGCGCTCGTACCGTCGGCTTGCATCACGTAAAGAAGCGTTCGTCCCCGCTGTCGAACCGAGAATGCAATGTGCTGTCCATCATGGGAGATTGCCGGTCCACCGAAGACTTGCGCGTCCTCACCACTCCACAACTCAGTACTGGTTCTGTCGGCAAGCTTCCAGATACTGTCGCCGGTGCCGGTCGCGGAAACATACAAAAGGAAATTCGGGCCCAGTCGCGGGGAAAATCCTGTGCTTGTGGTCAGGGAGATTGGAGCAGCCGCGGTTGTGCCGGTCGGTGAGTCTGCGATTGGCAACCGCCAAAGCGTTCTCTTCGGGCTCGCAATCGTGACAACCAGACGACGAGCATCTGCGGCGGCTGCAAGCGATGTGAAGCGTTCAGGCCCGGTGGTCAGCCGGTGGGGAACGCGGCGGTCGACGTTTACACTATAAAGCCATGGACCCGAACCATCGGAGTCAGTAGCGAGGTACAACAGCGTTCGCCGGTCCCAAAATACCGGATAAGTGACCTGACTATGGTGCATAGTGATTCTCTCGGGAGTTCCGCCCGTCGGAGCGATGCGCCAGATGTCCAAGTTGTCGGGGACTGAGCCGTGGACAAAATAGATGAACATCAGGTCGGGTGCCCACAATTGAAAGTGAGAGTGAAGCCCGGCCGGCGCAGTAAGAATTGGCCTGTCTTGCAGTCGACGGCCGCCACTCGACACAAATAACGGGTCCCCGGATCCCGGCGTATGGTATGCCAGCCGAGTGCCGTCACGCGACCAGTCGTATTCGGCCACGCCTTCAAGGTACGGCCTCGGCTGGCCCCCCAAAACTGGCACGGCCCAGACACCGATTTCGCCACCGCTCGAGCCGTCCTGCCTACGAATCCAAAACGTGACCAGCGACCCATCGGGCGAAAACCCCAGGGTGCGTACCAATGGATTGCCGAGCCCCCGTGTGTTGCCGTGCGTTAAGTTGTGGAACTCTCCGGAACCGGCTTGCGTCACCCAAACGTCCATCTGTCCGTCCCGGTCCGAGAGAAAGGCGATGAAATGACCGTCGCGCGATACGGCAGCGTCCCGTGCCACTCCACCGAAGTCGGTCACTGTCTGAAATCGCACGTTAGCGATTGGGTTTCGCCAGAAGTATTCTGTCCTGCGCAGCCAAAGGCCTCCGCCAATCAGCAGTGCCGCCGCCATCAGTATCCAGACGAGCCTTGAGCCGGTACTTGACTTTGATGTCGCAGGGCTGCGAGGCGAAAAAGGGGGATTGAGCGCTACGGAAGCGCTCGCGTCGTCTTCGGCTGCTCGCAGTTTCCGGCTGCTGGCCCAAGCTTCCAACTCAGACCGAAACGCGTAAACTGAGCCCATCCTGTCATGCAGGTGACGGTGGACAGGCATTCCCTCCCGCTTCTCCCAACGCTGGACTGTAGTGACATCACGGTTGAGGTAGGCCGCGATTTCCTTCCAGGAATCCAGGCGCTCTTCGAGCGGTTGGGCAGAAGGCGGTGTGGCGGGTAGGGCTTCGCCCATCGCGTACTCCTATTGCTGGCTCGATCTGAGTCCGGCAGCGGAATTGTAACCCGGACCATAACGGTAAAGCACAGCAATTACGGCAAACGACGGGAACGTTTCGAAGTCCGCGCAATACGCTTTGACTTCAGCACCCTACATGCCTGATCTTCCTTCATCTCAGACTTGGGAGGTCTGTTATGAAGAACAAAGCTTTCAACTGCTTATAGGCGACGCAGCTACACATTTCGGGACACAGCCAGTTAACGGGGTGGTTCGAAACTTTTTAACGACGCGAGTGGCCCACACATAGCCAGCGGTGACGCAACGGGGTCAATCGGGCACAAGTTGCATGTCTCCGCACGGTTGTTTGAAATCCACGGTTGCGTATCGCAACGTTCATGGGCAGTGGCCCGCAGTTGTACACGTTGTCGGACATTGAAGGGAGGGACGAGAGCCCAAAGACAGCGGACTAACGGCCCAGTGCTAACCGTTATAGCTGGCGTTCTCATTCGTAGCGTAGCGCTACGTTGGGGTCTAATCGCGAGGCTCGCCGGGCAGGAAGGTAGTTCGCCACCAAGGCTACGGCACCTAGCAGCAGTAACACAGCGAATGTCGTCAACGCATCAGCGGGTTTCACCTGAAAGAGTAAGGAGGCGAGAAAGCGCATGAATGCAATTGAGGCCACAAGTCCCACAACCAGACCGGTTGCGGCCAGTTTCAGGCCTTGCTGCATCACCATGTGCAGAACGTCTCTTCGGGGCGCGCCCAACGCTAGACGGATCCCGAGTTCCCGCGTTCGCAGGCTCACCGCGTACGAGATGACGCCGTAGATTCCCACGGCTGCGAGTACCAGCGCCAGGGTGCCGAATAGCCCGAGCAGCAACAGGGTGAATCGGCGGGCTCCGAGCGAGGCTGCGACATAGTCTTCCAAGGGCTGGACTTGGAACAATGGCTGAGTGTTATCGGCGCTCAGGAACGCCTGGCGCACAGTCTGCTCCATCCGCAGCGGATCGCCCTTCGTGCGGACGGCAACGCTATACCAGAACGAAAAGTCCTGGGCCTGTGGAATGTAGACTTCCATATTCGACGGCTGGTCAAGGCCATACTGCCGAATGTCGCCGACGATGCCGACGATCGTCGTCCATTCTTTGTCGTTGTGGCGGCCTCCCATTTGGATGTGCTTGCCGATCGGGTCCTCATTGGGAAACATCGTACGAGCACATGACTCGCTGATGACGGCCACCAGCGGCGCACCCTTCCTGTCGCCGTTCGTAAACAGCCGCCCACGCTTTAGGGGAATCCGCAGAACCTTAAAGTAGTCGGGCGAAACCGAATAGCGGTCCGCTGACGGTGCTTCCGCGTCGTTTGCCAGAGGACGATCCTGGATGTGGAAGGCGGGCGCGGTCGAAGGTGACCAGCGGCATGTTGCTGGCCATTGCCACGCTCTCAACGCCTGGTGTTACGCGCAGACGCCGCATCGCCAGTTCGTAGTAGGTCAGTTCGGTTTCGGGCTTGTCGTGGTAGCGGTCGCCGTACACAAAAACCCGGGCTGTGAGCACGTTGTGGGCGTCATAACCAGGATCAATGTTCAACAGGCGCACCAGGCTCTTGCCCAGAAGACCAGCTCCCATTGCCAGCACAAATGCAAGAGCCAGTTCGACTGTGACCAATACGTTGCGATAAGTAAATCGCGATCGACCTTCGGTGGAGCGCCCCGCCTCTTTGAGTGATTCGTTGGGATCGACGCGTGATGCGCGCAGTGCCGGCGCCATACCGAACAATAATCCTGCGAGCACACTGAGGCTGAGCGTAAACAACAGTACCGGCTGATCGATACATACCTCGTGGGACCGCGGCAATTGTCGGGGGCCAAGGCCGGCAAGAGCGAATGTGCCCCACCATGCGAGAAGTGCACCGGCGACTCCTCCCAAAACTGCCAGAACAACGCTCTCGCTCAGCATTTGCCTCATGAGTCGCGGAGGTCCCGCACCGAGTGCTGCCCTTACTGCCATTTCCTTTTCGCGCGAACTGGCCCGCGCCAGCGCAAGATGAGCGACGTTGGTGCAGGCGATGAGCAATACCATGCCGACTGCCCCCAGCAGCACCCATAACGCGCTACGAACTCTCCCCACCATGTAATCGCGTAGCGACATCAGAGTAATGACAGTTTTGGGATCGTAGTCTTTAGGATGCTCGCGGACGATTTCTCGCAGGATGCCGTTGAGCTCGGCCCACGCCCGCTCGACGGTTACACCGGGTTTCATCCGGCCGACAATTTGCAGATGCTGGCATCCACGGCATGCCGATGGCTGCGTCAAGTCGTAGCCCAGCGGCGTATAGATCTCCGGCATTACTGTGCGGTCAAGTCGCGCAAACGGCCGAAACGACTCAGGCAGCACACCCACGACTTTGTATGGCTTGTCGTTCAGGCGGACGCTGCTTCCGACGATGGACGGATCGCCGCCAAAGCGCCGCAGCCAGAGACCGTGCGTCAAAATGGCCTCATACCGAGTCTCAGGCTGATCTTCGTCCGCATGAAACGCGCGACCTAGCTGCATGGAAACGCCGAGAGTGTTGAAGTAGTCGTAATTTACGAGCAGGCCTTCGAGAACCTCCGGCTGTCCCTGCTCGACCATGGCGAGGTCGCCATCGCGGAAGAGCGACATGCTCGCAAACGAATGGCTGCGTTCACGCAAGTCATGCGCGGTGGTGAAGTCAATCGTTTCCGGAACAGAATTAGCAGGATCCGACTCGGCGAACTTCACCAGGCGCTCGGGCTCGCGGTAAGGCAGTTGATTCAACAGAACGGCTTTGACCACGCTGAAAATTGCTGTGTTTGCCCCGATGCCTAGTGCGAGCGTGAGCACCACCATCGCGGTATAGACCGGCGCATCTCGCAGTTGCCGCAAGCTGTAGCGCAGATCTCCGAACATAATCACCATTAGACGGACACAACTGTCCTGTCAAACTCAGTAAAAGTGTCGCAACCTTGTGGCCAGAATTCCGATTCGCACAGTCAGCGACTTGCCGTGCCCCTTGCAAGAAGTCTTTGTCCGTAACTTGACTCGACTGTTCGCCAATGGACAAGGTCTGCTGGCAGGAGTTACAGCAGAAACGCTTCCAAGTGAGTCCTCGGCACCGAAACGGGCCCGAGATGGCTCGTCCGAGCGAAAAGCAAGGCTAGTTGCCGCTTCGTTGCACCGACTCTTTGGCCGGCGTCAACAGGGTAGGCGCGGTGGGCACTGCGGCGAGCACGGCTGGATTCTTGTGGAGGTCGACGAGGAGTAAACGGCTGTCAGACCAGTATGCGTTCCCGGTAGTAGTTTTGGCCTCGGTGACCGGGTTTTTCGACTGAACATAGCGCTGGGCATCGTTTCCGGCGATCTCGTTGCCGACGAAATCCCGTTCGGCGTCGACATTGGGGTCGATGGTGTGATTGACCAGATGACCGGCCTTACCGTACTCGAGCGCAGTGTCATAACTGGCCGCGCCCGCCCAGAGCGGCACACCGTTTAATGTGTACTGGGTCTTCCAGATACGGATGTGATGGCGACGGCGGATGATGGCCTGAGGATCGGGAAGCGCGTAACCGAAGTCCTGCATGCGGCCAAACATATAAAACTCGGCCATGGGTAAGTGGGTATCGTGGCTGCGATATTTCAAGATGTGCCAGAGCGCCACCGGTTTCCAAGGGTCGGTCGTGACCCATCCGTTGCGGATGAAGGCCGCCTCCAGATCGCTCTGCTGAGCCACGAAGATGAGGTTGACCATGTCGCCCTCGAGGCCGGAACGATTGACGACACGCGGCGGCAGGTTTTTCAGCATATCGTTGAGCTGGACTGTCTCCTCAGCAGCGGCAGTCAGTCCAGTCGCCGAAACCTCCGAGTTGCACTCTATCTTCGCTGTCAGTTCTGTGCCTTTGAGCGCAACTCCGTTAGTCCCCCGGGTGAGGAGAAACACGGGGGCAGCGGGCAGGAACAGCAGTCCCGTAATCGCCACGCCCGCCAACATGCGACCGACGCGCGAATTTCCCTTTGCTACCTTGCGCGCGTGCGCGGCAATAGTCTCCCCGCTCGATAACGAGATGCTGTTGACGCTGTACACCACCCTGCCACCAATGCCCAAAATGCTGCGGCGCTTGACGCTGAGGACCGTGCCCTTCGCGAGCGAACCTTCGGGTACAACCGTGAGGCCGCTGACATTGACGTCCTTTTCGACTGCAAAATCGAGTGGATCACCGGTTTTTGCCGTTGCCGATGACACGGTGCGTATGAGCCGGAGTTGAACCGGAGTTCCATCGGGAATGGAGACCTGCGCGATGTTGTTCCCGCCTCCTTCGGCGAGAAGCCCGGGCGGCAAAAGCAAGAGGATCGATAGCATGAAGGCTGGGGTTCGGTGATAGGGCAAGAGTAAGGTCCTCGCCAGGTTCTTTCCAACCAGAATCACTGAGGGAAGACAGACGATTTTGCTGAACTGTCTAGATATTCGCCGCATCGAGAAGTTGGGTCAACGAAAATCTACGTGAATCCCACTTAAGAGGCACTAATTGGATACGTTTTGTGAATGGGCTGTGTCGGAGACCGCGTCGTTCAAATGAGATGATTCAGGGCGTAGCACTCCCATACTCCTGAAAACCCCGCTCGGCGCTGTGCGCAGGTTAGTTAGCGCCCGAAAAGAAGGGTGCGAACCCTTCGACAAACTCAGGACAGGCTCCGGGACACGCAAAGGCAGGGCCCTTGAACGAGGGCAAACACCGTGTTCGCCCCTCGGATTGCCTACTCGTAGCGCAACGCCACCAATGGGTCGACGCGGGCGGCGCGACGCGCCGGGATGTAGCAGGCCAGGACTGCCGCGGTCGCCAATATAAGCGCGACGCCGCCGAAAATCAGCGGATCATGGGCGCTGATTCCGAAGAGCAGGCTCGACATTAAGCGCATTGCGGCAAAGGCAATCACCAAGCCCGTGATCAGGCCAACGATGGCCAGCCGCATTCCCTGTTTCACCACTAGACGCAAAACGTTGTTGGTACTTGCACCCATGGCCATGCGAATACCGATTTCCGGAGTCTGCTGAGTGACTGAATAAGAGAGCACGCCATAAACGCCGACGACTGCGAGAATCAGAGCGATTCCGCCGAAGACGCTCAGCAGAGCCGCCCCCATGCGTGGGGCCCACAGTCCCTGATCGAGAAGTTCCTTGACGGTGTTCCAGTTGGTGAGCGCCAGGTTATTGTCTAGTGATTGAACATTGCTCCGCACCATGGGGATCACTCCTTCTGGTCGGCCGTTCGTACGCACTTGCATGGTTGCCAACGGAGAGAAATCCTGTGCCACAGGCAAATAGGCCAACGGCTGAGGCTCTTCACCGATGTTATTTACCACCGTGTCCCGCACGACGCCAACAACTTCGCGCAGGTCCTTCTCTCCGAAGAAATGGAAGCGCTTTCCGACGGCGTTCTGTCCCGGCCAGAAGTGCTTGGCCATGGCCTCGTTGATGACCGCCACCAGGGTCGTATCCTTGCGGTCGGAGTCGGTGAATTCCCGGCCGCTGACTAGCGGGATCCGCAGGGTCTTGAAGTAATTGGGAGCGATATCGTCAAGCTGTGTCAGAGTTCCTCGATATCCCGAAGCTTCATCCTGACCCTCAGGAAACACGGTGCGAGCCAGACCGCCGCCGAGCGGGAAATTGGAGGCAATTGTCGCCGAGGCGACACCGGGAGACCCCTCGGCTCGTTCGATGGCGGAGCGGAAAAACTGCTGACCGCGGCCTTCCTCATAGTGCAAGGCTCCGAGATCGAAGCCAAACACAAAGAGGTTTTTGGACTCAAATCCGGGATCGACACGTTGTGCGTTCTGCATGCTGCGAACGAAGAGCCCAGCGCCGACGAGCGCAACCAGTGCCAGGGCTATTTCGGTTACGACCAACAGGCTGCGGAAGCGGTTGCGCGCCCAACTGACGCTGCCGCCGCGTCCACCGACTTTCAGCACCTCGATCAAATTTGGTCTCGCCAGCTTGATTGCCGGAGCGAGGCCAATCAGCACAGCAGTTACCAGGGAGACGCCTAAGGTGAAGAAGAGCACATGCGAATCAAAGCTGATGTCCACGTCGCCATCACGGATGAATGGCGGACGAAACGACCATAGCAGCGCGCGGCCACCGTAGGCGATGGCAATGCCAATGCCTCCCGCGAGAATAGCAAGCACCAGGCTCTCCGTCAGTAATTGCCGAAAGACTCGGCGTCCGCTGGCTCCGAGTGCAGCCCGCAAGGTAAGTTCCTTTTCCCGGCGAGCCGCCTGTGCGAGCAGTAGATTAGCGACGTTTACGCAGGCGATCAGAAGAACCAGGCCCACGATCCCCATCATCAGTCCGCCGATGAGCACGAACTGGTCGTGATTGTTCACGCCCACCGCGGCATCGGCAAGAGGAGTCAGCGCCACACTGCGGCTGGCATTGTCTTTGGGATAGGCCTTCTCCAGTTGCGATGCGATAGTCTTCAGCGATGCTTCCGCGGCGCCTATGCTGATACCGTCTTTTAGGCGACCAAAGACTGTGGTGGTCAGGAACCTGCGGTCGTTAAAGAATTCTTTGAAAAAGCCTGCGAGCACCTGGGGATACATGCTGACCGGAATCCAAATTTCTTCAGCGTTTCCAAAGGTGAACAATCCTTTGAAGCCGGGGGGGCCGATCCCAACGATGGTGTAGGGTGTCGCGTTGAGGGTGATGACCTTCCCAATTATGTTGAGGTCCGAACCGAATTTGTTTACCCACAGGTTGTAGCTCAACACAGCCACGTTGTTGCCGCCCGGCTTGGTGTCCTCGTCGGGCAGGAAGAAACGTCCTGCTACGGGACTCACTCCGAGAAGTTCGAAGTAGTTGGCGCTCACCATTTGTCCCAAAACTTGTTTCGGCTCGGTGCCGCCGCTCCATGTCAAGGGAATCGGGCCAACCCAGCAGACCAGCCCGGAAAAGACCTGGTTCTGTCGGATGTAATCCTGACAATTGGGGTACGACATTCCCATTTTCGTGAAATTGGCAGCAGTAACTCGAGTCTTGGTGTCAATGGTGTCCACTTCGACCAGACGAGGGATGTCCTTCACCGGCAAAGGATGGAGCAGAATTGCGTTTACTACCGTGAAGATCGTCGTGTTGGCGCCAATTCCCAAGGCCAGCGACAGAATTGCGATGGCACTGAACCCGGGATTCTTGATCAGCATCCGGAACGCAAACCGAATGTCTTGCCACAGTGTTTCCATAGGTTCTCCAGCTCTGGTCCGGAATAGAGAATCGTTATCCGCCCCATCGCCAAAGGAAGGCGAAAGGGCGGGGCACCACATTCAGAACTGTCGCTACTCCGTCCTTAGCGCTTCGTTCACATCCAAGCGCGCGGCGCGCTCGGCCGGGAACATTGAGCCGATGATGGTCGCAGCCATCAGCAAAATGACCGATGCGGCGATCGGCGCTGAGCTCGGCCTCTCCAGAGCCGGTAAGAAACGCGCAGCCAACTTGGTCAGCCCATATCCGATTAGCGCACCCGTAAATACGCCCGTTACAGCCATCACGATGCCCTCGGCAATCACAGTCAGCAACAAGTGACGAGGTTGCGCTCCCACCGCCAACCGAATGCCGAACTCGCGAATACGCCCGCTCACGGAAAAGGCCAGTACTCCGGCGACACCCACCACGGCGATAGTCAGCGCCACTGCGGCAAAGCCGGCGAAGACGAATGTATTCAAGCGCTCGGGTGTGAGCACTTCCGCGCGAATTTCTTCTAAAGTGGCGGCGCGTTCCACCGGCTGGTCGACAGCCATCTTCCGAATGATCTGGGTTATGGGAGTGATCAGGCCGTGCGGGTCCATGCGCGTATGGACGAACAAACGGCCGCCAAACAGCGGAATCTCCTTATTGGCCTCCCCATCGGGGATTTGGCCGAATGGATGGTAGATGGTGAGCTCCGCTTCGGGTACAAGGTGGTCATCGTCCATATCGGCTACCACGCCGACGATCCGGCGAGGACCGGTGTTGACGAAGATGAACTTCATGATGGGATCGGTCCACATAATATGGTGATTGATCGGGTCTTGTCCCGGGAACAGACGTTGTGCCGCGCTCTGGCTGATAATCACGACAGGCTCACCACCGCGCTTGTCGTCATCGTTAAAGTCGCGTCCCTCGATCAACGGAACGCCGAGCGCCGCAAAAAAACCGGGAGAAATCACTCGGAACAAAATGCGAGGATCTTCCTCGCGCGCGCCCTTGATGTGACCTTCAGCGGCAACCTGGAAGCCGGGACCAAGGGATTGTGAATCGCGCCAGGGAACCTGCGTGCCGAGCGCGACACGATCGACGCCAGGCAGTTGGTTGATGCGACGGATCGCCTCGCGATAGAAGTTGATGATGTCGTCGGGAGTTCTTCCGTAAGAAACCACCGGTACATCGAGAGCAAGAACACGGCGCATGTCGAATCCGGTCTGCTGGTTCCGAAGCGTGAGCAGGGTTTTAATGAGAATGCTGGAGCCGGCCAGCAAGATAAAGGAGGCAGCTATCTGCGTGACGGCAAACATGCGCAGGCGGCGGCTGGTGCTACCCGTAATCCGCAGGCTGCTGCTGGTTAGAGTCATGCCGCTGGATGATTCGTTAGAGGGAAGACGCGGAACATAGGCCAGCAGTATAGCTGCGACAACGGCTAACCCGGCTCCGACCCACAGAATGCTGGAATCGACCTTTAGATCGAGGGCACGAACCGAGAAGCGCGAGGCGTAGCCGGAGAGAATTGCCACCATGGGGCCGGCGCTTAGGACGCCAAGCACCGCACCCGCTCCGCACAACAACAAACTTTCGGCCAACAGGGTGCGGCGCAAGGCTCCGTGACTTGCTCCGAGGGCGGCGCGAATGGCCAGCTCACCTTCGCGTCGTACCGAGCGCGAGAGGATGAGGTTGGCAACGTTGGAGCAGGCAATGATGAAGATCAGCAGCGATGCGGCAAGCAATACCAGCAGAACGGTCCTTGCCCCAGAACTGATCTGGTCGCGAAGCAGCACGGCGTGGATCTGGCCTTTTGCTTGGGGCGAATACGCTTCAGGATGCGCCTTTACCATGTTGGCGTAAATCGCTTGCAACTCGGAGTTCGCCTGCTCAAGCGTGGCCCCGGGAGCAAGGCGGCCGAAGAGCTCGGTCATGCGATGCACGCGTCCCAGGACCATCGTGGCGGAAAGGTGATGCGGGCTCGTAACCACGTTGGCGATGATCTCGGTTCGCGCCGGGTAGGGAACCGAGGGCTCCAAGACTCCCACGATCGTCGCGTTACGGTCGCCCAACCGAACGGTCTTGCCGATCACCGTCGGATCGCTGTTAAGCGACGTGGACCAGAAGCGATAGGTAAGCACGCAAGCGCCAGCGGCATTCGGACCATCATCGTGTTCATCCAACAGCCGTCCCACTACGGGACGCAGTCCCATGACTTTGAAGTAGGAGCCGCCGACTACTCCGGCGCGCACCTCGCGCGGTTCACCCAACCCCACCATTGCGAAGCCGATGGTGGAAAAGTCTCCAACCGAGCTGATGGTCTTCAGGCTAGCCTTGAGGTCCTGAATTTCGGGCACGGAGAACTGCCAATTCTCCAGCTGGAGCCCAGGCGCGCTCTGCCGGATGTAGATCAGCCGATCCTCGTCGCGATTGACCAAGGGCCGCAGCAATACTCCTCGGATCAAGCTGAAGATGGCGGCGTTCGCGCCGATACCCAACGCCAGCGTCACGATTACGGTGAATGCCAGCCCTTTGCTCTTCCATAGCGACCGCAGTGCGACTCTCAGGTCTTGCACGATCAAGTCAGATCTAAGCTTCATCATCGCTTCCCCACCCGCCGGGTGCTTCGAGCTAATTTATCTCAGATTTGCAATCTCCAAGCCACAAACAGCACATACTAAGTAATTTGCAATCAATGAGAAAGGGTGGACACCTGCGTGGGTGCAGGAGGTTGCCTGTTCGGCCACGACGGATAACGTCCGCCAACGAACAGCGGGAAAATCCTAGGTTGCCTGGAGGCAGGAGGCCAAGGCCAGCCCGTCTTCACTGCAAACTACACAAATCAGAAGTCTTGCAAGAGCTCAGGAGAATTGGGAAGCGAGTGTAAGACCCGCTCGGCGAGATCGCGGGGCAGAGGAGCATACCCGAGCGCAGAACTTTCTTTCTGGCCGGCCGTCAGGACCCAGCGAAGGAGTTCGACCAGAGCCATTCTTTTTGCTGAATCGTCGGTTTGCTGGGGCAGCAGAAGCCAGGTGAAGGTGGCAATGGGATAGGCTCCCTTTCCCGTGGCATTGGTAATAGAGGCAGGCGGTTGGGAAGGCGAGCCGCCGGCATTCTTCGCCGCTATCGCGAGCGCTTGAAGGTCGGAGTGGATGAACTCTCCCGAGGCGTTTCGCACCGATCCAAAGCTCAACTGGTGCTGGATGGCATAGACGAGTTCCACATATCCGATGGAGTTTGGGGTCTTTTGCACCATGGCGGCAACGCCACCGTTACCTTCCGCGTTCGTGCCAACCGGCCAATTCTTTTTTCAAAAATCCTCGATGCAGCTCGAATTCGACGTTGGAGGCGTTGGCCTTACGTAGATTCCACTGCAAGTCCTGATCATTCGCCACCGTCGGTAACAACGCCTCAGCAAAGCGAAGGCCCCACTTTGGACTCTGGCATTCGAGAATCACTCCAAAGGTGTAACCACGAGTGTCGGCAGCGTAGTCGTAAGCTCCATTCTGATCAACCGCCCAGTTCATGAATTGCAAATGGCTGTTGCCACCCACCGAATTCAGATCGAAGAAATCGCTCATGCCGAATTTGCCGAAACGGAGCTCCAAACGGCGCGTCGGCAGCTCGAAAAATGTGGAGAGTGGGCCTCGCGCCGCCCCGGCCCTTTCCGGACTGAGTGCGAACACCTGGTGATACATGTAGCGGCTCAAATAAGGGGCCTCACCCAAGGGTTGGATTTCGCACCACATCGAGATTGGTGAATCCTGCCAGACCGAGGGCCTGGCTCAGTCCCTGACCGCCCGCCTCTTCGACATCGAGTAGAACCTCAATTGATTTCGTGATCTGATACCCGGTGTACAGCGTGAGAACCCGAGAGGTCGCTTTCTCATAGTAGGGCTGCAGACTGTTTGTCCCCGAGTAGAGGGCGTAAAAGGGAGGATGGGTCTGAAAAATGAAATTGGCCTGTCCAGAGATCCAGTACCGTGTCTCACTGGGGTGCGGGAACATGGTTTGTATTGCAGGAGTTTCCGCAGGGGCGACTGCTTCGTCGGCCATACTGCCGGCGTCCTGGGTGAAGGCAGGGACAACGGCAAGACCCGCAGCCCAAAGCGCCAATAGCAGCAACGCCAGCTGCTGGCCTGACCTTCTCGATACACCATGGACTTTGCGGCCGCTGTCTCGATTGCCAATCATTGCGTGTGGCTAAAGTAACAACCGGAATTCAATGGATTGTTAATCACCGGTGACTGCGGACTGAAGACAGAGGGCGTTCTTGGTCCGGCGTTTTTACAACCAGACAATCCTGAGCTAGGATTCTTCGCAGCCACTCGTCGTGTCCGTCACCCGGCCCAAATCCACACCCCCGAGGTCAACGACATGCCAGACGAGAATCCAGGCGCCGAGATCATGCCCGTGCTAGGAGTTGTTCCAGCGCGAAGAGCAGTGGAACGCGCCGCCGCTGCGCCGGGCCAGCCAGCCTTTCCGGGTTTCGTTTACAACGGAGGAGCCGTCATCACCAGTCCGGTGGTGTACACCAGCTTCTGGGGAGCGCTGTGGAGCGACACGGATCACCAAGCGGCGGCGCAGCGGCTCAATCTTTATATGCAAGACCTGCTGGCCAGCAACTTCATGAACGTCCTCAGCCAGTATGGAGTCGGAACTGGCGCGGGTAGCGGGCAGTTTGCGGGCGACTCGTTCGTGGAGAACGTAGCGAACCAACTGACCGATGGCGATATTCAAAGCATCATTCAACAGGCCATCGATGATGGAGAGATTCCTGAGCCCCCACCCAACAATTCGTCGCAGGTGCTGCTCATTTTTCTTGACGAAGATACTGAGGTAAACGATCCGAGTCTCGGCATCGTGATGTGTGAGCCGCAGGGCGACACGGCGTTTGGATATCACAACAACTTCACCACTACTGCCGGCAATCCGTTTTATTACGGAACGATTCCCGCGCTGGATGACGCTTGTTTGCAGAATTCCTGCGGAAACAATCCCTGCTCGCTCAATCCCAGCCTTTCGCAGGAGCAGCGCCGCACCCAGGTCACCAGTCATGAATTCGCCGAGATGGTGACCGACGCTGCACCACCCACAGGGTGGTACGACCAGAACGATCCGAACAGTGGTGAAGTGGGCGACATTTGCAATGGGGAATCCGACACCATTAACGGCGCCAGCGGAAATACCTGGACAGTACAGCGCATCTACAGCGCTTATGACGATCAGCAGAGCGGCGGGGCAAATTATTGCCTAAGCCAGGCCGGCAGCCCTGAGCCTTTGCTCCCGGGGGCCCCTTGATCTGGCGGGGCGGGAAACTGTGACCAGACAGCAGCCAGCTGCGCTGAGACGTAAGATTCGCGGCCGTTACCTTTACCGGCTCTCCTCCTATGACGATAGGTAGATTCGAAGCTGGATCGACCGTCGGTTCTGTTGTATTGGAGGCGGCTGCCGTGAAACTGAACAGCCAAACGCTGAGGAAGCGAGTGACCCCGCATGGCCGATCATTTTCTGCCCCACACCGCCGACTGGCAGTGTGGGGACCTTCAGAGTTGATTGCAACCTTTACTGCGGTTGGGTCGTGCGGTAAATGTCACCGTTTTTGAGCACGATATACATATAGCCCGTAGAGGGATCCACCTGTATGCCTTGGGTGTTCGCGCCACCTAGGGTAGTGCTGGGATCCGGAGGAAGGCCGGTGTTGCAGGCCTTCCAGTTCACACCGTCATCGCTATAGACGGGCTTCGTGCCGCGGTCGCCATAGTGAATAGCGATGGCGCGTGTATGCGCCGGATTGATCACGATGCCGGTCACGTCGATCGCCATCTGCCCGGCGTACTCGTTGTTGCCGCAGAAATGCCAACTGCCGTTAGGCGCAGCTTGCGGACCGTAGCACCAGAAGCCCGTGCCCGTCTTAATTTGGGCTCCGGCATTTCCGGCGAAGACCATCAGATAGCCCGCATAAGGCCCTGCCGGTGCGGTAGCCATCGCCCAGACATCACCATTCGTCCCGTTTCCCGGAGGATATCCGAGCTTGGTCCAGTGGTAACCGTTGTCCTTCGAGTAGAACACCCCACCGTACGCAAACCCCGCATAGATCGTGCCGTCCGGCTGCTTAATGGTCTCAAACCCTTCACCAGCGTTGTTCGGCGGCCCTTGCGGGGGAGAGCCCGGAGCCAGAAACCAGCTACGTGCGTTGTTGGTGGAGAGCCAAATTCCGCTATAGGTAGCTGACACGATGGTCTTCCCATCGTTGGCGATGACCGAGCCGTTGATCTGGCCGCCAAGGTTGGAACCCGGGGTGCTCACAGTGGTCCATTGCGTGCCGCTGCCGCTGACGTTATTGAGCCAGTAGAAGTGGTTCAAGCCCTCGTTGTAGGTGTTGCAGTAGTCATTGCCCACAAATAATGTGCCGTCCGGTGCAAGTCCCATGCCGCGATGAAGGTGGCACGAGAACCCTGTGTTGATGACGGTCCAGTGAAAGCCCTTGTCGGTAGATTTGGAGACGCCGCCGGCCGAAGGATTATTGCTTGATACATACATGTTGCCCTTTTTATCGAACTGGATCCACCAGTTCTGTGTGGGCAGGCCGGTGTTGCCGATCTTTTGCCAAGTTGGGGCAGGTTTGGATGTGTTGTAGGACGAGGTTTGAACAGAATTGTCGAATGTTTGCCAATCAGCAGCCTCCTGCGAAAATACCAGGCGGCAAAATGCGACTAAGTACAGAAGGCAGCACAGTACACGGGCGGAGTTAGTCTTTATCATTACCAGCTTCTCCAAAGATTGAAACTATTTGGGTAAAGGCCGCGTGGGCGAATGAACTGAACGACCCGGCGACGATGCGGGCTACATCGGAAAGAATTGCCGGGCTGACTTATTTGTGTGAGCGTTGGGGCCGATAGGTGACCGTAGCCGCTCAGTTTCCGTCCCTAAGATGCAAGCGGACGAAAACCTAAGTTAAAGAATCGGTTCCCCTCCTCTTTCGAGTGATTGCAGTAGACATGCTGCTTTGCGCAGCCGGTAATGCAGTTTTGCTTCCGCTTTTTGCCGCGTTTTTTCAGCCACTTAAGGGCTACAACCAATAGGGTACTCGTGTAGGAATTGCAAGCCACGGTGGAATAACTACACCTCACCCAAGAGTTGTAGAGGAGGGAAGAAGCTTTCGAAAAGTCCCGCGAAGGGATCAGTTTGCGAAGCCGACTCTCAGTCGACGCGCCAACCAACCGCAGCCAATCAGCAGCAACCCCAAAGTGCCCGACTCGGGTACGGAATCTGCGACTCCGATTGCAACGTTTCCGTGCAAACGAACATTCTGATATCCGGCTTTGAGGTTCAAGGGCACAACGGTTTCGCCAGGGATACAAATGTATGGTTGGGATGAATCGCAGTAATAGTGCATTCCTGTGAACGGTCTCGGTGAAAACAGCAACGTTCCGTAGTCGATGCCGCTGAAGTTGAAGAAGAGAGAATTGTCGAAGGCCGCGACATCTTCTCCACGGAGGAATACTTGTGAGTTGTTTCCGCTCAGAGGCCCGGTCAACCGGAATGTATTCTTGCCATCATTGAGCAGCAGGTCCCAGTTGATGAAATCGCTGCCGGTGAGAACTCCGGTGGTGCCGTTGGTTTGGATGAAGCCGGTGACGCTGCCTTCCCTATGGTCTGGTTGACAAGGTAGGTGATCGGCTCGGCATGGGCAACTGCACCCGCCCCCACAACTAATGAAGTAAATACCAGCCCAGCCCTGAAAGCTCTGCATAACCGTACTCGCTCGATTGGACACCTCCTTGGGTAACCAGTCGGTCCGTGACCAACGGTCTTGCGATGCGAAGAGGCGAGACGAAGATGTCCGCAGCTTGATACGGCAGCGGCGTGACTTCATCAGAGAGAGTGATGGGAGCCATTATTCCGGAATCGCGACTACTTTCCTCCAGTGTAGCCTACACGCCACACCGAATTCGAGCCGTCATCGGTTACAAGTAATGAGCCGTCCGGCGCTACGGTTACGCCGACGGGACGTCCCCAGACATTGCCATTCGGTAATACGAACCCTGTCAGAAAATCTTCGTACTCGCCGTTCGCCTTGCCCGACTGACGCAGAGGAACGCGAATCACTTCGTATCCCGTGCGCACGAACTTGTTCCACGAACCATGCTGCGAAGAGAAGATGTCGCCTTGATATTCCGCCGGAAACTGCTTGCCCGTGTAGAAGGTTAGTTGCAACGAAGCATTGTGCGGCTGGATCAGCACGTCGGGAACGATGGTCTTGTCCTTCAACTCGGGGTGCTTACCCTTGAGCGTGGGATCGGGGTTGCCGCCAATGTAGAAATACGGCCAGCCGTAAAACCCTCCATCCTGCACATGCGTGATGTAATCGGGCACAAGGTTGTCGCCCAGCGAGTCCCGCTCGTTGACCGAAGCCCAAAGCTCCCCGGTTTTTGGATCGATCGCAAGGCCTGCGCCTGCATTGCGTACACCGGACGCGTAGATTCGCCGGTTCGAGCCGTCGGGACTCATCACCGTGATGTTGGCCCTGTCTCTTTCTTCCGGGTTGGTGTCGGGATCATCGGCGTTGGAGAGCGATCCGATAGCGACGAAAAGCCGCTTGCCGTCATTGGAAAAGACGACGTCGCGCGTCCAGTGCCCTCCGCCTTCGGGAACGCTGGCAATCTTCTCGGCCGGCCCGGTCGCTTTCAAATCGCCGTTGTGATACGGGAAACGCACCACCGCGTCGGTGTTCCCCACATAAACGTATTCGGGATTCGGACCCGGTGGATAAAAGGCAATTCCATAAGGACGATTAAGTCCGCTTGCAAAGGTCGTGCGTTGCTGCGGCTTTCCCTCCGGCGTGATTCCGCGAAAGACAGTTAGCTTGCCGCCTGAACTTTCGGCCATGAAGATGTCGCCGTTCGGAGAGGTCAGGATCTTGCGGGGCTCGTCGAATCCGTCCGCGAAGAGCTCTACCTTGAATCCTGCTGGTGCCTGGGGCCAGGCATTCTTGGGGCGGTCCACCAGCTTTGGACCGTTGGTTGCCGACTTGGTCGCATACGGCGGAGGTAGGTCCGCGGGTGTGATTCTGTGTAACGTGCCCGGCTTCTGGTATCGATAGTCGGTGAATGGTGCCCGTGGCACAGGAGCCTTCGCGGGATTGGCTGATTCGGCGCAGGCGACCGCCGAAATTAGCAGGAATCCGACTGTAATCGAGGCGCTCATTTCCGGCTTGAGCGTGGTTAGCAAAAAATAAGGTTTCCCACTGCGTAAGAGAATCGCGCCAGATCGCATGTTCAGTTTAGATGGCGGGAATTCATCGGCGAACTCATTTTCCGTCACCCTGCCAGTACAAGCCGAAATTAGATCATGTACGCGCTGGAGCGGAGCCTCGGGCCATTGGAAGCATCCACCAACTCAACTACTGTCCTGAGCAAGGCCTCCGGTTCGTCGCCTTTGCTCAAATAGCGATTTACGGCGGCCAGCTTTTCTTCCGGGATCTCCACGGCGGAAACCATGACGATCGGCACCCGGGGGTCGTACTCCCGCATTGCCTGCGCGATGTAGGCCCCGTCGATCTCGGGAAGAACATAGTCCAGCAGGACCAAATCCACCGGGTAGTTGGCGAACAGTTGCAGCGCGTTGGCGCCATCCGTCGTGCTCAATACCGCGTATCCCGCGGTCGAGAGGACGACGAATCGTGTGTGGAGCACGCTAGGCTCATCATCGACGGACAGAATCAGTTTGCGGCCAGTGCGTGATGCTAAAGGTGTGGAACTCTTTTCCACGTACAAAATGGGCAAATCGATCATCTCTACTCTCGAGATCACGGGAAACCCTGCCTACCAAACTGCCAGTCAGTAACACGGATTCTACTCGCGCAGTTGGTCTCTCTGTTGGTAAAGAATGCGCCAAAAAACGTCACTATGCAGCGATCAAGCCAGCTGAGAGATCAAGCCAATTGAGATCGGTTAGTTGCTTGCAGCAGCTTCCGGCTGTGTCCTGCGAACTTAGGGAAACCGGGTGCCTTGCGCAGAAGGCAGAGGGTACGAGCGGTGGTCGTCAGCTCAAAGCATTCCTGCCGTCGCGATTTGTTCATCGCAAGCAGGGTTGCGCAGCGGTACCATATGGCTTCCGTCGAGCCGTTTTCGTCCAGGTCAGAATTGCCACCGCTAGCTTTTACGGCGAGAAGTTTCAACTCGTGTCGCAGGACTTCGTTTTCGGCTTGCAATCGTGTCACCGCGCTTCTCAAGCGAAGCAACTCGATTTCTGAATTGCTTTCGGTGGACACGGATTGCTTGCTAATCCAGGCGTCCAATTCCTCGGGCCAGGCGAAAACAAGACCCTTGTTTCGCGCGCTGGGTCGCCTTACCGGAAGTCCTGCCTCGCGCTCATATCGTTGCACCGTGCGCACGCCTTTGCCGAGATAGTTGGCAATGTCTTTCCAACAGGTAAGAGCGGACATGGGGATCCCACCTCAAGAATGAAGCTGTGGCTGCATTATAGATACCGCTGGCGGGAGTTAAAAAGCCGACAGTGCTTCCCCAAGATACGCCAATATGTGTTGCGCTGGGATATCACCAGGAAAGGCACTCCCCGTGCCAGGCACGCTGGTTCCGTCTGGGGCTCAACTGCGGGGGATCCTCCTCACCTTGGCGTCCTTGTTCGGTAACGCGTTCCGCAGTTCGCGGACGGTTTTCTTAAGGACGGGGTGCGCTACCTCGGGCGCGATCTCGGCCAGCGGTTCTAGTACGAACCGGCGTTGGGCCATGGCCGGATGCGGAACCGACAATTGCGGCGTGTTGATGGTCTGTGCGCCAAACAGCAGGATGTCGATGTCAATTACGCGCGCACCTTTCGGCTGAGTGCGCTGGCGGCCCATGCTTCTCTCAAGCGCCAGGACCCCTTTCAGGAAATCCCTCGGCGGCAATTCTGTGCGGACGGCTACAGCGCAGTTCAGAAACCAGGGCTGGTCGGTGAAATCAACCGGTTCTGTCTCGTAGATCGAGGACACCTCCTGAACGTCCCCCAGTTCCAGCAACCGACCAATGGCATTTCGCAGGTTCGCTTGGCGATCGCCGAGATTCGATCCGAGCGAGAGATAGACGACCTTCTTCACCGAGGTATGGTAGCGCGGGATTGGAAGCAGCTCAATTGGCGGGGACACACTTCGAACGACGCAAAAATCCGCCCTTGCGTTTCTTTTAGAATCAATAGCTTAGGGAAAAATCGTTTGCCGTTATACGGATCCCACTGTGCCTCAAGGACGTAACGTTCAGCGCTTTGCCGGTTGCGGCGAAGGCGTTCGAAAAATGGAAGTCGTCACCGAGCATCGATGCAAGGCGAGCAGAGATACGAGCGCCCTTGCTGCCGGAACGGTTGTACTTGGCCTGACCCGGGTTAATCCAGAAAGATCAGCGCGAAAAAAAACGAAAGTAACCACCCGAATGCCGAGGTGAGAAATTTTGACTCGACCGCGCGCGGTAAAGGCGGACATGCGCCCAGCACCCGGACGTGTTGGCAATGCGCCAAGGCTAAAGCCCAAATTAGTCAGGCCGGCCAGATCACTGGGCTTAAACCCAGCGCTTCCGCCCAAAATACTATTTTGAGCAACGTCGTCGACTTCCTGGTCACTCAATCGGCGACGGCAAGGTGTTCTTCGGGGGACTGCAGGGCGGTGGATTCGTCGAGCGTGACTTCGTCCCAATAGGTCTGGTCGCGCAGGATGCGGGAGACGATGGCGGTATGCATGGCGTGACCGGCGCGATCGGCTTTGACGTAGCCGAGGATGCGCCTGCCGAACAGAGCCAGGTCCCCAATCAGGTCGAGGATTTTGTGCCGCACGAATTCGTCCTTGTAACGCAGCGGTGGATTGTCGAGTCCCTGATTGGTGAGCACGATGCAGCTTTCGCGTGTGGCGCCGCGGATCAGTCCCATGTTGAGCATCGCCCGCTGCTGCTCGAGGAATCCGAAGGTGCGCGCGGGCGCGATCTGCGACACGTAGTTGCCGTTGGTAAGCTCAACCTTGAGGGTTTCGCTGCCAATGAGCGGGTGGGGGAAGTTGATGGCATAGCTCACCGAGTAAACGTCGGAGGGATATACGCCGATGAATTTCTCGCCTTCGCGCATTTCGTAAGGCCGCAGGATGCGAATATAGGTGCGTTTACGACGCTGCTGGCGCAGTCCCGCGCGCTGAATCAAGTCAATGAACGGAAGAGCGCTACCGTCGAGGATCGGCAGTTCGAGATTGTTGAGTTCGACGATTGCGTTATCGATGCCCATGCCGATGAAGGCCGACAGCAGGTGTTCTGTGGTGGAGATCAGCACGCCATGCTTCATAAGGCTGGTGGCGTAGCTGACCTTGGCGACGTTCTTGATGACCGCCTCTACGTCAAAATCGTCAAGGTCAGTGCGACGGAAGATGATGCCAGTGCCCGCGCGGGCAGGAAGAATGCGGAGAGAGACAGGGGCACCACTATGCAGGCCGGCACCGCGACATTCGACGGGGGTTCGAATTGTGCGTTCAAAGATCAACGTCAAATTTGTAAGCGTGACGCTGTCAACAGGTTACAAGCTCGGGACGGATTTTGTATGTGGCATTTTCGCCACAAGCGGTGGCGAGGTGGGCACTCCCCGAGGCATCCTAATCCGAGTGCAATTCCTGTAAATGATTAATTTCGCTCCATTTGGCCAGAAGCGGCGCACTCCTGGGGCTCTCGTCGCTTTGCGTTATTGCGGGTTCGCGCTTTCGGTTTTTTGCGGCTTGAACAGCAGTCCCTTGGGCTCGAAGAGAGTCGGAGGGAGTCCGGTGTTGTAGTTCGCCTTGTTCACGAAGCGCTGATTGCTCATTTCGCCGTTCTCCATGCGCACGGTGGCGTAGGGAGTGTTGATTCCATCGATGAGTTTGTAATTGCTGTAGACCTCCGACTCTTCATCGAACTGGCGATCGACAGGATCGCGATAGGAATAGGTCTTACGAACCGGCAGATGTGTGCGGGGATCAACGGCGATGGTGACGCTGTCGTTGGATGCAGTAAGAATCGTGACCTTATCCGTAAGGTTCTGCTCGACGATGGCGGTGCCTTCGTAAAGGATCATTGTGCCCGGCGCTGGAAGCCACTCGCGAATGACCCACTCGAGCGAGTGCTCGCGCCGTCGCAGGTAATTGGTGAGTTCTTTGGGGTCGATGGAGGCGGTGCCCTTGTAGGTGGTTTCGTATCCTTTGTCGCCGACGTACAGATCGATGACATCGCGCTGCTTGGTGAGCTCGTAACGATCTTTGTCGGGCGCCTGCCAGAATCTCCAGTAGAGAATGCCGAGGCCTTTAGGGCGGCCCTGATAAAAGGCGTAGGTGCGGCCCTCGACCGTCATGTCCCTCATTGTCAGATAGGCCTCGCCGCCAAGCGCGCGAATCATGTCGTCGAGGATTTGCTTGGCTTTTTGGACGCTTGGGTCCTTGGCCGCGGTGGCGGCGAACTGCGAAGTCGGCCAGTTTGAAGGAGCCGATGGGGATGGCGGAAGAGCGGCTTGTGCCAGCAAACTACTGGTGGCTAACAGCAACAATGAGAACAGACGGGCGATTTGCATGACCAGATCAGATTGTAAAACGCTTGGCTTATGAGCAGGGTTACTATCCTTGCCGACGCTAAACCGATGGCTGCGACTTGAGTTACGTAGGTGGGGATATATCGCTTGGACCGAGACTGGACAGCGAAAAGAACATCGTCAAAGCGCCGAGCCGCCTTCGAACACCTTGTCGAGTTGGTAGGCCGAAACCCGGTACAGGGCATAGCTGATCCCATTGTCGGAGTACTGGCGGAACAGCAGGTCGCCGCGCCCGTTGGCGTCGGCATCGAGAGCATCGATGAGCTCCTGTCGCGGAAAGGCATCGAGATGGCGGCTATCAGTGACGGAGCTGTAAATTTTGATCGGCTGATCGTTGATGTCTACACGCGCGACGATGGTTACGAAGTAGGTGAAATCGGGCGGTAGGTTGGCTTTCGGATCCTTCACCGGCAATTTGGCGCTGAGAACGATTGTCGGCGAACTGCTGTAGTCCAGATCGAAAGCGCGTACGTCGTAATCGGCGATGGCAGCGGCCTTGGGTATGGCCGGGCCATTGCGCTTGGCGGCGAAGGCGCGAATCTCATCGAGAGCCAGCTTGAGGACCTGGTCCTCCTGAGTGTTTCGCTCGCCCGGCGACATGGAGTAAAGCATCGGTCGACCGCGATAATCGCCCGCGTCGGAGATGGCCGGATACGAACGCGCTCCCTTTGCCGTACCTGCGGCCATGGCTTCTTTCGGCGTGGCAAGATCGCTGGCATTCGTCGTTGGCGGCTTGGGCTTTGATGTGTGGCTGAGAGTCGGGCGATTGGGGTCGCTTTCGTTCGAAGTGGCGGCCTGCGCAGGGTTGGCGCCACCGGTTTGGGAAGAGGCCGATGTCGGCCGTTTCATGACCGGGCGATCGGAATCGTGATCCTCGACTTGAGTCTGCGGCTTGGCGGAGGTACTCGTGTTAGCGGAGGTGTCGTCGGTCGGCCCCATGGTGGGCTTTGAAGTCGAATCACTGGCGGGGCGCTTCATGACTGGACGATCGGAGTCGCTGGAGGTCGTAGTTTGCGTGGACTGTGAACCACTGCCGCTGTCGCCGCCTGATCCAGGCGCGCGCTTAAGTACCGGACGGCTGTCGTCAGTCCCAGCGGTGATGACCGCACCCCCGGGCGCAGCCTTGGGTTTCTTGGATGCGTCCTGGGCGGCCTTCTCATCCATTGCGAGATGTGGACGCCAGCTTCCGTCGGCCACCCAGTTGCCGTTTACTTGCTTCGGACTGATGATAGTGAAGGTTCCTGTCGGCTCACCAAAACTTTGTGCCTCGTAGACGGTTTGTGGCTCGACGGCCATGGGAGCGGGATTCGCGCCGTAAAGGCTGGCGTCGTAGTAATGGCCATCCATCAGTAGGGCGACGGGAACAAGTCGCATAGCCCCGCCGGGGAGAAATTCCAGCACAGCGATAGCGCGCGGACCACGCTTTGTCCTCTTTGCTGAAGTGGTTTGCGTACTGCGCGGTTGGGAACGCTCCTGCGCCGGTGCGAATGTGAATGTGAGGAAAACCGCCATTACAGCGGCGGCGATGGCCCGCTTCGTCGAATTGAGGTACAAATGTTGCGATATGCCAACCAACGATAAAGCTCCCGAGTTCACCCTCCCCGACGAAAACGGAAACCCGACTTCGCTGCAACAGTTTCGGGGAAAAACGGTGGTGTTGTTCTTCTTCCCGAAGGCAGGCACGTCCGGTTGAACGGTTGAGGCGCGCGGGTTCCGCGACGCATATAGCAAGCTGCAGAAAGCCGGGCTCGTCGTACTGGGCATCTCGCCGGACACACCCAAAGCCCTACTCAAGTTTAAAGAAAACGAAAAGCTGCCGTACACCCTCCTGGCGGACGCCCAGAAAGAAGTGGCCAAGAAACTCGACGTCCTGAAAGAGAAGAACATGTACGGCAAGAAGGTCATCGGGATCGTGCGGACAACGTTTCTGATTGGTCCGGAGGGAAGGATTGAGCGGGTGTTTCAGCCGGTGAAGCCCGAAGGCCATGCCGAGGAAGTGCTGGAGTATGTGAAGGGGGCGGGACAGAAGTAATCATCTCGATGCACTGCCATGTCGTACTGGGAATTCGCTGTAATTGTGATCCTACTGTGCTGAAGGTAGACCTCAAAGCCAGAGCAGAAATTCGGAAGAAACCCTACCCTCCTCCGCTCCGGTGGTGAACTGACCGCGATGGCAACTGGTTCTTTATATCCACGCTTCAATCTGCCCGATGTATTAGTGGCGCGGGCCATACCGTGATCTTGCTAACCTACGAATGTTAAACTCACCGCAGCTTTCGCGCCCCGGCTGTCACTGCGCGTCTAATTTGAAAAGCCAGATGCTTACACCTTTTGCACGCGTTGCACATCGCGTACGCCAGGGATCTTACGTACGCCGGTGATGATGCGTTCCAGATGCTTGAGGTCGGCGATGTCGACGATGATGTCAATGGTGGCTTGTGAGTTTTCTGTGTTCGCTTCGATGTTGCGTATGTTGGTTTCAGAGTCGCTGATGACCGCGGTGATCTGCTTCAGCATGCCCAGGCGGTTGTCGCACAATACGACCAGCTTGACCGGGAAGCCTGTCTGCCAGGCGGGTGCGGTACCGACGCTGCCGTCCTTGCCCCACTCTACGGCAATGCGCCGCTCCGGTTCATACATCAAGTTCTCGACGTTTTTGCAGGTCTTCGAGTGGACCGCAACGCCTTTGCCGCGCGTTACGTAGCCGATGATTTCCTCGCCACGAATGGGATTGCAACATCGCGCGCGATAGACCAGCAGATCATCATGTCCTTTGACTTTGATGGCCGAGGTATCCCCGCCAAATACTCGACGGACGACGCTGGTGAGGGCCCCCGGCTGTTCTTCGGTCTCGGGCGGCGCGCTGCTGGAGCTGGCCGCGCTGGTGGGCGCGAGGCGAGCAAGGATCGAACGCGCCGAGAACTTGCCGTAGCCGATGCCCGCTAACAGGTCATCGGGACGCCCCAGACCGTTCTCGGTCGCAACTTTCGTGAGCTCGGCCTCGGTGATGTCCTTCAGGGCGATGCGGTATTTGCGCGCTTCCTTTTCGATCAGCTTGCGCCCGATTTCGATGGCGCGCTCGCGCTGGTGAATCTTGAGCCAGTGCTTAATCTTCTGGCGCGCGCGGGAGGACTTCACGAAGGCCAGCCAATCCCGGCTGGGATGGTGTCCGGGCTGGGTGAGGATCTCGACGATGTCGCCGGAGCGCAACTTGTACTTCAACTGCACGATGCGGCCATTCACCTTCGCACCGACACAAGTGTTCCCAACTTCGGAGTGAATCGTGTAGGCGAAATCCACCGGGGTCGCTTCGCGTGGCAGGATCACGATCTTGCCTTTGGGCGAGAACGTGTACACCTCTTCCGGGTAGAGATCGATCTTCAGGGTCGAGAGAAACTCGTTGGGATCGGGGACATCGCGCTGCCATTCCACAACCTGTCGCAGCCAGGCGAGACGTTTCTCATCCACCGCCGAGATGGGGCCGTCCTTGTACTTCCAGTGCGCGGCGATACCTTCCTCCGCCATCTTGTGCATGTCTTCGGTGCGGATTTGCACTTCGAAGGCGTGGCCGTTCTCGGCAATGACCGTAGTGTGCAAGGATTGGTACAAATTGGGGCGCGGCATGGCGATCATGTCCTTAATGCGCCCGGGCACTGGCCGCCATTGGTTGTGAATCAATCCCAGCACGGCGTAACAGTCGTTTACCGAGTTGGTGATAATGCGCAGCGCCATCATGTCGTAAATCTGATCAACGGAGATGTGCTGTCGCTGTAGCTTTTGCCAGATGCTGTAAATCCGCTTGATGCGGGCTTCGACCCTTGCCTCGATGTTGTTCTCGCGCAGCTTTTGCTCGATGACTTTGTGGACGTGGTCGAGGAATGCCTCGCCTTCCTTGCGGCGCGATTCGATGGCACTCTTCACCTGGTTGTAGGCGATGGGGTCGACATACTGAAACGCCAGGTCTTCCAGCTCACCGCGGATTTTGCCCATGCCGAGCCGGTGCGCGATGGGGGCGTAAATCTCCTGTGTCTCGCGCGCGATCTTGACCTGCCGGTCAGGGGCTAGATGCTCGAGTGTGCGCATGTTGTGCAGACGGTCGGCGAGCTTGATCATGACCACGCGGATGTCGTCCACCATGGCCAGCACCATCTTACGAACGCTCTCCGCCTGCTGCTCCTCTTGCGAGGCGAATTCGATTTTGCTGATCTTGGTGACTCCCTCGACGATGTGCGCTATCTGCTCGCCGAATTCATTGCGGATGTCGTCAACTGTGACGTCGGTGTCTTCGATGGAATCGTGCAGCAGGCCGGCGGCAATGGCCGTAGTATCGAGCCGCATGTCGGCCAGCACGGAGGCGACTTCCAGCGGATGGACCAGGTAGGGCTCGCCGGATGCACGCTTCTGCCCCTGATGATGATGCAGAGAGAATTCGTAGGCCTTTTTGACCAGGCCGAGGTCGTCGTTGGGGCGGTAGAGGCGTATTTTGCGGAGCAGATCACGAAACCGCGTGACGGTCAGGACATTTGTCCTAATCTGCTGCCCGAAAGTCGCCATGCCCGATTATAGGATATTGTCGTGCGAGTTCTCATCAGCGGCGCCTCCGGTCTGATTGGAAGCAGGCTGCGTCCCGCGCTCGTTTTGGATGGACATACGACAGTGGCTTTGGTGCGAAAGGCTCCCGCGGGTGATCAGGTGCAGTGGGATCCGGCTTCGTCGCTGGACCCCAAGCCCTTCGAAGGCTTCGATGCGATCGTGCACCTCGCCGGAAGAAATATTGCGGGATTGTGGACGGAGAAGATGAAGCGCGAGATTCGCGAGTCCAGGGTGCAAGGCACGCGGACGCTAGCGACGGCTGGTGCCGAATCTTTCAGGCAACGCGGGAAACCATGTGTGTTCGTTGCCGCCTCGGCGGTGGGGTTCTATGGCGACCGGGGCGATGAGGAGCTGACGGAATCCAGCCCGCGTGGTATTGGCTTTCTCGCCGATGTCTGCCAGGAGTGGGAAGATGCGGCTGCGCCCGCTGTTACGGCGGGTATGCGGGTAGTACAACTTCGCATCGGGGCAGTGCTGGCGAAGGAAGGTGGGGCGTTGCGGGCCATGCTTCCGGTTTTTCGTCTCGGCCTGGGAGGACCGGTCGGCAACGGCCGGCAGTATTTGAGCTGGGTCGCAATGGATGATGTGCTGGGGGCCTTTCAGCTCGCGCTGGCTCACGAGTCGGTCCGCGGCCCCGTGAACGTGGTTTCGCCGCAGCCTGTGCGCAATCGCGAGTTCGTCCGAGAATTGAGGGCGGCGCTGCACCGACCTGCAGTCTTGCCGCTGCCGGCATTTGTCGTGCGGTCCCTGATGGGAGAGATGGGTGAGTCCTTGCTTCTGGCATCGCAGCGCGTAGCGCCCGCAAAGCTTGAAGCCACCGGCTATCGTTTTTGTCATCCAGAGCTTGCCAAGGCCTTGAGGGCGATTTTGTAAGATACGGAGACCTTGGGGGCTGAGCCTGAAATCGTGCCCCGACTCCTTGCTGCCGCTGAGGTCAAGCTGAAGCTACGCGACCGTCTTCTTCTCGCGCGCAATCTCGCCCACGATTGCTTCGGTAACACGCAGATAATCCGCCGGAGCCAGCAGTACCTGCACACCACGCACGCCGGCCGAAACCGAAATCACGTCCCATAGCTCCATGGTTTCATCGACGAATACTGGAAATTCTTTCTTCGCGCCCAGCGCGGTCACTCCGCCGCGAATGTATCCGGTCAGCGGTTGCACTTCTTTCAGCGGAACCAGCTCTATCTTGCGGTCACCGCTCAGCTTCGCAACTGCCTTCAGGTCGAGTTCGTAGTTGCCGGGTATCACCGCAAAGCACGGCCCATTGCGGTCGCCGCGCGCCAACAGGGTTTTGAAGACCTGCTCGGCAGGCATGCCGAGCTTGGCGGCGACGGTCTCGGCGGCGAGGTCCTCGGGATCGACTTCGTACTCGCGCAATTCGTAGTGGACACCAAGCGCGTCGAGCATGCGTACGGCGTTCGTTTTCATCGGATGCCGTCGACTATTTCCTGGGTTCGAACTCCGTGACCGTCACCGCTCGAAACGAGCTCGATGCTGCTGCGGAGTATCGGCTGTGCAATTCGGCTTCCAGCGTGCGCATCATAACGTCGTCGAGGTTGGCTGGATATTCCACCAGCCAGACTCGCTGTGCGCCCGATATTTCGTCACGCCATTTTTCCGAGCCGGGTATTACCTCGACGGCCCTGGGACGATTGACGTTTCCACCTGGCAGCCAATTGCGATAGCTCTCCGTAGCAAAACTGCCGACTCCCCGGTAGTAAAGCACGACGTCCCGGGCGCGGGCATTGTCAATCAGGTAGTTGGCAACGCCTCGCCAGTCCTCGCGAATGCGGGAGTAAGACATCATGATACTCACCAGCGATAGCACGCAGACGCCAACGATTGACCACAGCCGCAGGCGAACATCGCGCAGGGCCATCGCGCCCACAGCGCAGGCCAGCAGCCACGAAGGCAGGCAGATGATCAGAAAGCGGTGAAAGAAGACTGGGCGAACGATCGAAGCGAGGAGCGAGACGAAAATTGGCGTGAACAGCCCACTTGCTAATAGTGCGTAAGGCCAGAGATCCTGCTTGGCGGGATCGCGCCGGGTGGAGAGCATCTCGCGAAAGAACACCGCAACCAGAACCAACTCCAGCACCAAGAGCACCGGGCCGACGCCCTTGCCGCTTTCTGCTGCCAGAAACACGCCCAGGTGATAGAACTCGAGCAGCGACGGTGGCTGTACCCAATCAAGGTGCCGCACGGGCTGAATGTGAATCATCCACAGCACCGGAAGCGCCAGCAACACGACCAGCGCGCCCGCCGCGAATAACTGCTTCCATGGACCCCGCTGCCTCGGCAAGGCCACAAGCGATACGGCTTGGGCAACCGGAACCAGCAATCCAAAATAGTGAAGGTAGAACGTCGCGCCGGCGGCCAAACTATAGGCAAGGGCCATCCCGAACGAGGGCCGCTCAATCAGGTGCACAAAAAGATAGCTCGAGAGCAAGGTGCCCAGCAGCAGCCAGCTGTAGCCGCGAGCCTCCTGTGAATACACGACAGCACACGTGCTGACGGCAAGAAACAGCGCTGATGGTAGCCCCACATTGCGTCCGAAGAGCCGGCTACCAAGCAGGTACATTAGGGGCACACTGGCGATTCCGGGCAGAACCGAAAGCAGCCGCACAGTTCCCTCGGCAAGATGAATCTCCAACCAGGGCCGCAGCATGGCGTAGTAAAGCGCCATGTTGCCTTCTTCGGTCCATAGCCATCGCCAGAAGGAACTGCCCGGCATGCGCGCAATCACTACGCTGGCGATTTCGTCGAGCCAAAAACTCTTGGCGTTTAGCGCCCATAGCCTAAGAAAGGCAGCCGCGACCACGATTAGCCACAGCAGGATGCGGGTATCGCGTCGCTGCGCGGTGCTCGTGCCCGCATTCGTTTCCACGGCTGCTGTCATGCTCCGAATATACATTCCATGCTTGAGCGGCAAGCTGATTGGCTAGGGCAACATAGGTGGCAACCGGTTGTTAAGACTTCAATCGATCCTGGTAGGACGGCACCCGAAGTCCATCGCGATCGCCACGCGGCAGTCTCCAGAGCTGCTCCGCATAACGGCATCGGCGCTGTCATCGCCGGCAAATCCGATGCTGACGCCGCCGTCCGCGCGCTGCAGAATGCGGGCTTTTCCAGCGAGGACATTTCCCTCTTTGCCGGTCGAGAGGGCTTTCACCTGAATCTGAAAGTGAGGTCCATGGTGTGACAGGGCAACTAAAACATGCGATCGAATCGCGCTTCCCAGAAGAGCGTAAGTTCCACGAACGCCTCGAGGCGGCGCTGATGCAAGGGAAGTGTTATTGAACAGTGCAAACCGGCGGGAGCGATGAGCACAAGAACGCCGTCCAATCCATCCTGATAGCCCACAACGCACACGACATTCGCTTCTTCGGCACTTGGGCAACCGAGCATCTGTAGGCCACTTCGTTCTCCCGGTTCTTTCTGACGATTTTTGCTTGACAGAAAATGTTATGCCTGGCATGATACCTTGTATTGAAAGGTATAGAGCATGGCAAGGCAATTTGCGGTACCGCCTGAAGAACCCGATACCACCGACAAGTGGGAGGCCCAGATGCGCAAAGGGTGCCTGGAGATGGCAGTCCTTGCCAGCCTTTGGCGAGGGCGTTTGTACGGGCTAGAGATTTTGCGGGTGCTGGAGCGCGATTCAAACCTCGTCCTGGCTGAAGGCACGATTTATCCCATTCTGAATCGCTTGCGTACAGAGGGACTGGTGCAGTCGGAGTGGGTCGAAGCCCAAGCTGGACACCCCCGCAAGTACTACCATTTGACGGCGGCGGGACGCGAACGCGCCACCCAGATGGCGAAAACCTGGACGCAATTCTCTGCCGGACTCGGCTGTCTGATCGAGCCGGTCGTGAGGAAAGAAGAAGTGGAGCAACCGTTATGACATCCGATTCTCAGATCAGCGATTACCTGGCGCAACTGCGAAAGTGCCTTTCCGGCATGACAATTTCGGAGCGAGAAGACATCGTCGAGGAAATCCATATGCATATTCGCGAACGCCTCAGCGACCCGCAGATCGGCGTCGATTCGGTTTTGGCGGGGCTCGGCTCGGCCGACGAACTCGCGCAACAGTATCGAGCCGGATTACTGGTACAGCGGGCGCAAAAGAGCAGCTCTCCGCTGTTGATCCTGCGCGCAGCGCTGCGTTGGGCGAGCACGGGTGTGGAAGGTTTCCTGGTCTTCTGCATTGCGCTAACCGGTTACGCCATGGGGGTTGGGTTCCTGCTGCTGGCGCTGATGAAGCCGTTCTTTCCCGCGAACACTGGTCTGTGGGTCGGCCCCGATCAGTTCAATTTCAATTTCCGCATGGGCGCAACCATGACGAATCCCTCACCTCCAGTCCACGAAGTGCTGGGTTGGTGGCTCATTCCCGTGTGCCTGGTAATTGGCTCGCTCAGTCTCGCCCTTACCACCAAGCTGCTGCAGTTCCTGATGAGGCGCTTCCGCTGGAAAGTGCCGATCCGCGGCACGGCACCGGCGCGACCGGTAATGATGACGCTGTAGCGCTCGGTTGAGTTGGATAAACGTCCCAGGCGTGCTGCTTCGCGGCGCCTCTGTTAGGGCGAGCTCTAAATTTAGCTCTCGCTAGTGTTTCTTCTTGAGGATCCCCAGGATTTCCTGTAGTCCCTGGCGAACTTTTTGGAGCTCGTTTCCGCGGCCGGCTTTGGGGAAGGGCAAGCCAGACTGTGCCGCTGCAGGTTTGCTCTCTGCCTTCAGTTGCTGGCGCGCGCCGGCGATGGTGAAGCCTTCTTCGTAGAGCAGCTTCTTGATTCGCAGCACCGACTCCACGTCGCGCTGACGGTACATACGCTGTCCAGTGGAGCTCTTAACCGGCTTGAGTTGGGGGAATTCGGATTCCCAGAATCGCAGTACATACGCGGGAAGCTTACAGAGTTTGGCGACTTCTCCGATGCGGAAGTACAACTTGTCAGGGATGACCGGTTCCGCGCTAGCGGCTGACTTCCGCGCTTTCTTCCTAGTGACTCTCATGCGAAATCCGAACTGCGGCCATCACAAACGATGTGCAGCACAAAGGCTCTTCTAGCACGAAGCCGCTGTGCACACAACCGCTATTGCCATCGCGACCAGCAAAAAGCCCCCGGAACGAAGTCGCGGAGGCCAGTTTTTCCTGCAAAAATTTAGCGAGGCCTCAGCCCCGCTGGTTCGTTAGTGTTTCTTCTTCCCGGCTTTCTTCGTCTTCTTTGCAGCCTTCTTCTTTGTTGCCATTGAGTAATTCCTCCTTGAAAACCTTCTCCCTGAAGGTTCGTGTTTGGTCTAGGCTCTTCCATAGGTACTCAAAATATTGGATGAGCACTATGCCTAGCACTACATATTGCGTTTACCTAAGCGCCTTGTCAATAAAAATTTTCCGGAAAACGGTTGCACGCTGCCGCCTTTCGTGCCCGAGTCGTTCCCACCCGCAGCGAAAAAGCTCAGCTCGAGTCCGGAGTATCCTTAGGGCGCAACGCCGATCCAGGAAGGCGTGTTGCGAACATTGAGGAGCAGGCATGCAAAACGTCGCTCATTTGTATCTGGAGGAGGCTGTTGGCAGCCTGCACGGCATCAAGCAGCAGGCCGACGCTGCCATAGAGCAACTGAGTGACGAGCAGTTCTTCGCTGGTCTCGATGCAGAATCCAATAGTGTCGCCATCATCGTGAAACACATGGCCGGCAGCACGGGCTCGCGCTGGACCGACTTCCTCACTACCGATGGCGAGAAACCTGACCGTAACCGCGACCAGGAATTCATTGTTTCCGCCAGTGCATCGCGGGCTGAGATCCTGAAGAGCTGGGAAGAGCGCTGGCAACTCGTGCTCGACACTGTGGGTTCGCTGAAGCCGGAAGATCTGACACGCCAGATAACCATCCGCAACGAGCCGCACTCAGTATTAAAAGCCATCAACCGGTCCATCGCTCACCTTGCGCTTCACACCGGACAGATCATTTTTCTGGCCAAACACTGGAAAGGCTCTGGCTGGAAGACGCTGAGCATCCCTCGCGGCCAGAGCGCTGCGGTCGATGCCGCCTACGCGGCCAAGTTCCAAACCAAATAGGGGGATGGGTATGGTACGGCTTTGCACGCTCCAGGTAATCTCCTGCGCCAAGATCTACGGCATCATCCCGGTTGTCATCGGGTCTTATTCCCCTTGTTCGTTGTACCGATGAGACTGATTGGTGTTGCTCCCGCGCCCGGCCAGCAGAGGTTCGGCATGATCGGCGTGCTCATTCTTGCAGCGCTACTAACGCCCTACCTGTATGGCGCCATCGGCTTGTGATTAGCCCGATCTCCGCACTGCTGTACAACTGGGCTTCGATAGTGGGGCATCAAGATGGAACTGGAAACGGTGCCTGTTGCTCAGGTCGCTCCACCGCCTCTTCCTGCCACAGTGTTTGCCCTGTAGCTACACCGCGGTGGCCAGCAGCGCGCGTGCTAGAATCATGATTTTGCTCACGGCCGGTGCTGGATATTGGGCCGACGTGTCGCCGCCGCAGTTGGGGCGGAAGAGTTCCTCATGTCCAACTCCATGCTTGCCGTAGTCAAGGCCACATCGGCGCCGGGCAGCGAAGTCCGCCAAGTACCGAAGCCCGAATTCGGCCCCACAGACGTTCTCGTCAAAGTCAAAGTCGCTTCCATCTGCGGTACCGACCTTCACATCTACAACTGGGACCAGTGGGCGCAGCGGCGCATTCATCCGCCACTGATACCCGGTCACGAATTCTGCGGTGTGGTCGAAACGGTTGGCAGCGAGGTCACTAGCGTCCAGGAAGGCGACTTCGTCTCCGCTGAGATGCACGTGGCCTGTGGCAAGTGCTTGCAATGCCGCACCGGCGAGGCACACATTTGCCAGCACGTAAAGATTATCGGCGTCGACGCCAACGGCGCGTTCGCGGAATATGTCGTCATCCCTGAGTCGAACATTTGGAAGCTCGATCCCTCGATTCCGCAGGATTACGCTTCCATCCTCGACCCTCTCGGAAACGCCGTACATACGGTACTAGCAGGAGACATTGCCGCCAAGTCGGTTGCCATCACCGGCTGCGGGCCGATCGGATTGTTCTCCATTGCAGTAGCGCGCGCTTGCGGTGCGACCCAGATCTTTACTCTCGAAGTGAACGAATACCGCCGCCGGATCGCGGAACAGATGCGGCCGGACTTCGTTCTCGATCCGACCAAAGACGATGTGTACCAGGTCGTGATGGATCACACCGGCGGCACCGGCGTTGATGTTGTGCTGGAGATGGCCGGACGCTCCGAGGCCATCCGGCTGGCATTTCGCATTCTGCGGCTGGGGGGACGCATTTCGATGCTGGGCATTCCGTCAAAGCCCGTGGAACTGAATTTTGCTGAGGATGTGATCTTCAAGGGCGCGACGATTCAGGGCATTAATGGACGCCGCATGTATCAAACCTGGTACCAGATGACGGCACTGCTCAAGGCCGGCAAGCTCGACCTGCATCCGGTGATTACTGACCGCATCACCATGAAGGATTTTTCCAAAGGCATGGAGCGGCTGAAAACTGGAGTGGCCAGCAAGATTCTCGTGTACCCCAACGGCAGCCACTAGCCGCAGAATCGACGAACACCGACTACCGTCCAGTGGTCTGCTCGGCAGGTTGCATAGTGACCGGAACATCGAAGTACATCAATTCAGTACCCCCCGAATCGCGCACGCCATCGATGTACAGGTGAGCTCCGGCTGCAGGATTGCGCAGGTCCTGAATATCGAAGAAGAGAAAGCCACCCTGTGTCGAATGAGGCTCGACGGCATAGGCGCTGAACTTAGCCCGACTCACTTCCTCAAGTTGCTGCTGGGCTTTCTTGTTCTTGCCGCCAGTGCCCGGGATAGGAATAGGCGTTTTACGGCCTCCGGGATTGGTGCTGCTGACGTTTACGTGTCCCACCCGGCGCATCACGTCGTTGACGCCGAGCGAATCAAGTTTGGCGCGGCCGGCAGTCACGAGTTGGGCATGCATTTGGGTGAGGGAGATCGGTCTATCGCCGTCGTTGGTGATGACAAGGAAGACCGGCAAAATGCCTTCCTGCATGTAATGCGTGGTGAAGACCTCGTCTTTGGGTGAGCTGTCGTAAACGTCCAGAGCAATGGTGACTTTCTCATTCGGATGAGAGTCTTTGCTGGCGTAAGAGGCTGCATTTTCCGCGTGCGGCATGACAAAGTCTTTGAAGGCGAAGAGCGGAGAGGCAAGAAACAACGCCAGTAAGGCCGCATAACCAATACACCGGATCGGCACCATATCCCGATTATCGCTTGCGCCCGCCAAGGCGGACAACTCGGCGTTGGGAGGCAATCACGCGGCAAGTACAATCGCAGGGTGTATTTCGCCTACAACGTACTGCTGGCCCAGGCGCTGATACTGAGCGCGCCCTGGTGGGTGCTCGAAATGCTGCGCCATGGCAAGTACCGTGCGGGACTAGGGGAACGGTTGGGGAGCGTCCCCGCGCGCCTGCGTGGAGCAAAGGGTCAGGCAACGATTTGGATTCATGCGGTGTCAGTAGGCGAGGTCCTCGCGATGTCGCGAGTCGTGGAGGAGCTGAAAACTCGACTGCCGGGTTGGCGGGTGGTGGTTTCGACCACGACGGACAGCGGACAGCGACTGGCGCGTGAGCGCTTTGGTGAGAAGAACGTCTTCTACCTTCCGTTGGATTTCACATTTGCAGTCAAAGCGTACCTCGGGGCACTGCAACCCCATCTGCTGGTGCTGGCAGAAAGCGAATTCTGGCCCAACCTTCTGCGTCTGGCCCGGACAACAGGCGTGCGCGTTGCGGTCGTCAATGCGAGGGTTTCAGACCGCTCCTTGCCGCGCTATCGGCGGTTTCGGTCTTTATTGCGCAGGGTGATGCGAAGTGTCGATGTATTCCTGGCGCAGAGCAAGTTGGATGCGCAGCGACTGGTCGAGATTGGCGCTCCCGCAGAGCGGGTGCTGGTTGGCGGCAACCTGAAATTCGAGGTAAAGCCCCCAGGCAACGTTCAGATTGCGGAAGATTTTGCGGTGGCTCTTGTGCGTGACGCGATCGGACCGGTGATCGCCGCCGGCAGCACGTTGGAAGGTGAAGAGCAGATGCTTTTGGAGTGCTTTCGGCAGGTACGAGATCAGCATCCGTCGGCGATGATGGTGTTGGCACCCCGGCATCCGGAGCGCTTTGTGCCTGCGGCCGCCTTGCTGGAAAGCTCCCAGCTGCGCTGGGAGCGGCGGTCGGCGTGGGACGGCCGTCAGCTTCCTGCGGGAGGCGTCTTCCTGCTGGACAGCATCGGCGAGTTGGCGGCCCTGTACCAGTTTGCTGACATTGCGTTCGTGGGAGGGAGCCTGGTCCCTAAGGGCGGGCATAATGTGCTTGAAGCGGCACAGTTTGGGGTAGCGATTTTAGTCGGCCCGCACACCGAGAACTTCCGTGACATCATCAGGATCTTTCAACAGTCGCAGGCCCTGCGTGTCGTTGCGCGCGAGACACTTGCTGCCACAGTTCTGGAGCTCCTGGCAAATCCCGAGCCGTGCAAGCAATTGGGGCAGCGCGCCCTCGAAGTGTTGCGCACTGAGCAGGGCGCAACCAGTCGCACGGTAGAGGCGCTTATGTCGCTTCTGGGTGTGCCGCCCAACCTTCATATGGAGACGCGAGCGTGAGCTTGCTGGGCGCAATATATGGTACGGGAATCGGTCTGCGTAATCGGCTGTACGATCGCGGCATGCTAGGCACGCAGCGGCTTCGCGCGCCGGTGGTAAGCGTCGGTAGCATCTCGGCAGGTGGAGCGGGCAAGACGCCGTTCGTGATCATGCTGGGAGGGCTGCTCAAACAGGGCGGCGTCACGTTCGATGTGCTTTCGCGCGGTTATGGACGAGGGTCGAAGGGTGTCAAGCTGGTCGACGCGATGGGCGGGCCGCGCGAATTTGGAGACGAACCGCTGTTAATAGCGCGCCAGCTCGATGTGCCGGTAATCGTAGGCGAGGATCGCTTCGAAGCTGGCCGCCTGGCCGAAGAGAAATTTGGATCGCAGTTGCATCTGCTCGACGACGGATTTCAGCATCGCCGTCTGGCACGTGACTTCGACATTGTGCTGGTCACTCAGCGCGACCTGCGGGATTCTCTGTTACCGTTGGGCAGACTGCGCGAACCGCTGAGTTCGTTGGGGAGGGCTTCTGCCCTCGTCTTGATCGACCAGGTCCGCCGCGAACTGCTGCCGATTCGCAACGGGCAAGCTGTATGGCGGGTCAAGCGCGGCATTGTTGTTCCGCAGGTACAGGAACCGTGCTTGGCCTTTTGCGCTATCGCCCGGCCAGAAGGCTTTTACACGGCATTAGCCGAGGCGGGCGTTCGCGTAGCTGGCACACGCGCGTTTCGCGACCACTACGCCTATGAAGGCCGAGACGTGGAGGCGCTGTATAAGCACGGGCAGCAGGTGGGAGCTACCGCCTTCATTACCACGGAGAAAGATGCCATCAACCTGGGACAGCTCGCCGACCAATTGCGTCCGCTTTGTGTGGTTTCTGTGCGCATGGAGTTTGCGCAAGACAGTTCGGAAGCAATCGAGCGCATTGGCGAAGCAATGGGGCGGCATAACGAAATGCGCGTGAGAGAATGAAAGATCCGTTCCCAGCTTATTACCTGTGGGTAGCACCTTAGCGAACTGCGCAAAATTCGATGGCGAAACAAAACCCAGATGCAGCACGGTTGAAGTCGATTGTCCAGTCATTCCCCGGCGTATCGATTACCGTTCTGGCCGACCTCATGGCTGATGAATTCGTGTACGGCGAAATCTCTCGCGTCTCACGCGAAGCGCCGGTGCTCATACTGAGACACCGCGAGCGGACGGTGCTGCCGGGTGGGGGCGGCAACGCCGTAATGAATCTGGCATCGTTGGGTGTGAAGGTGTTTCCGGTTGGCGTGGTCGGCAATGACGACCCGGGTGAGTTGCTGATGGAGCGCTTTCGCAAGGAAAGGATTCCGACCGACGGCATTACTCGGCTGAAGGGACAGATAACGACCACCAAAACCCGCATCCTTGCGGGTACGTCGCACTCCAGCCGTCAGCAGGTAGTACGCGTGGACCGCGAGGCCGTGGTGCTCTCCGATGGGCAACCGGCGACGAAGCAGCTGGTGAGGGCGGTTAGCGATCAGAGCGCAAAGGCCGACGCACTCCTGGTTTCCGATTACGGATACGGTGCCGCAACGCCGGCAATTCTTCGTGCCATAAGGGCCAAAGCCCGGGAGGCAAGAAAGCCGATTACGCTGGACTCCCGCTATCGAATGCTGGAATACGCAAGAGTAACCGCCGCCACTCCCAACGAGCCAGAGGTGGAAGAGGCGCTCGGGATCAGAATTGGCGTTGACAACGAGCGCCTGTTTGCAGCAGGCAAACAATTGCTTCAGCGGATGCAGTTGGAATCGTT
>Ga0306923_10000020_pt1 | contig 102463 bp, 100 predicted proteins | sample sta12Can44000108_FD_203841 | JGI IMG/M metagenome (GOLD analysis project Ga0306923, IMG submission 203841) | Lab enrichment of tropical soil microbial communities from Luquillo Experimental Forest, Puerto Rico - statanox.12C.anox.44.000.108 (v2)... | ecosystem: Environmental > Terrestrial >... | reverse complement strand
GTCGGCGTACGGTAACTGGGCCACCGTGCCCGACTACGGCACCGTCTGGTATCCGTCGGGAGTCTCGTCCGACTGGCGGCCCTACTACGACGGCTCCTGGACGTACGGGCCCGGCGGGTACTTCTGGGTCGGCTCGGAGCCCTGGGGCTGGGCGCCGTATCACTACGGCTGCTGGCAGTGGATCGCGGGGTTCGGTTGGTGCTGGTGTCCGGGACACGTGTTCGGCGGCGCCTGGGTGTCGTGGTCCTGGGGCTCGGCGTACGTCGGGTGGGCGCCGCTCGGCTACTGGGGTTACCCGTGCTGGTACGGCCCGCGGTACTACGGCTACTACGACCCGCACTGCTGGACGTTCGTCAACTACTCGAACATCGCCGCCGTCAACGTTCGCCGGTACGCGGTGCCCGTCTCGCAGGTCGGCGACCATCTGAAGGACGCGACCGTGGTGGCCCGCGCCCCGCACGTCGCCCCGCGGGCGATCGCGTCGCAGCCGCTGGCCCGGGAAAAGGCGCTGCGCGAGGTCGTCGAGGACCGGTCGGCGCGCCTTCGCGTCCCGACCGGAGAGACGGCCGGGCAGCACCGCCTGGTCGACATCCAGGACCGGCTCGCGCGGCGTGGGATCGGCTTCCCGACGTCCCACGGGGTCACGGCGCCCCGCGGCGCCTCCGAGCCGTCTCGTGCCGTGCCCACGGCCCCTTCGCAGCACGCGATGCCCGCCCCGCCGCCGCGCGGCGGCGCCAGCCGCCCCGACCCGAGCGCGCCGAAAAACGAATCCCGCACGGCGCCGCATGCCTACCCGCGGCGCTTCACCGAAGATCCCCGCCGGTCGGACGCGCCCGCCCGGGAGCGCGAGGCCGCACCGGACACCCGGCAGAATCTGCGCGATTTCTACCAGAGGATGTCGCGCCCCCTCGAGACTCAGCAAGACCGCAGACAGACGCAGTCGCAGGAACCGCGCTATCAGGCTCCGTCCCCCCGGTATGAAACGCTAGCGCCGCGCTACCAGGCGCCGATGCCGCGGTACCAGGCTCCGGCGCCCGCTCCGCGCGCGATGCCGCAGCCCCAGGCCGGCCCGCACCCGGGTCCCGCGCCGGCGCCCCATCAGGCCGCGCCGCGACCCGCGCCGAAGGTCAAGGAGCCGCACCGGGGCCGCTGACGATCGCGATGGCAAGTTTGGACGGCGACCGCCCCCCCTCACTCGGTCGCCGTCCCGGGCCGGTGGCGTTGGGCCGCCGGCCCGCATTTTTCAGCGAAGCCTGGGAGCCGCCTTCAGGCGCTCCTCGAAGGCAGCGAGCAGTTTCTCGTGGATCCCACCGAACCCGCCGTTCGAGAGCACCGCGACGACGTCTCCGGGGCGCGCGGCCGACGAGATGTGGGCGACGATCGCGTCGACCCCGGAAAGAAAGCGCCCCCGCTTCCCGCGCTCGGCCAGGTCACGCTCGAGCTTCGCCGGATCGAGGCGCTCCCCCGGCTGCAGCTGGTCGGCGCCGAACACCTCGGCGAGGACGACCTCATCGGCGTCGTCGAAGGATTCGGCGAGCCGGGACTGGAAGACGTTGCGGCGCAGCGACCAGGAGCGCGGCTCCAGCACGGCCCAGAGCCGCCGCCCTGGGTAGCGCTGCCGCACGGCGCGCAGGGTCTGCGTGATCGCCGTCGGATGGTGGGCGAAATCGTCGAGCACGACGATCCCGCAAACCTCCCCCTTGACCTCCATGCGCCGCTTGACCCCCGCGAAGCTCGCGAGCCCTTCCTGGATCTCGCCAGCGGTCAGCCCCTGCTCGGTCGCCGCGGCGATCACGGCGAGCGCGTTCCGGACGTTGTACTCCCCCGAGACCGCCAGGCGGATCTCGGCGAACGGCCGTCCGTCGCGCATCGCGCGGAACGAGATCCCGTCAGGGGCGTGCTCGATCCCCTCGGCGCGCCAGCCTCCAGACGCCAGCCCGTACCCCACGACCCGTGACTGCGCGCCCGCCGTGACCTCGCGCGTGACGGCGCAGTCCTCGTGACGGACGATGAGACCGCGGCGCGGAACGATGTTCGTCAGCCACCGGAAGACCTTCTTGACCTCGTCGAGGTCCCGGAAGATGTCGGCGTGGTCGAACTCGACGGTCCCGATCAGCGCCGTGTCCGGCTTGTAGTGCATGAACTTCGGGCCCTTGTCGAAGAATGCAGTGTCGTACTCGTCTCCCTCGATGACGAACGCGGGACCGGAGCCGATCCGGTACGAGCGGTCGAAGTTCTTGGCGAGCCCGCCGATCAGGAACCCGGGATCGCGGCCGGCGTGGTGGAGGACCCAGGCCAGCATCGCGGTGGTCGTCGTCTTCCCGTGCGTGCCGGCGACGACGATCGCGTGCCGGCCGGCGAGGAAGCGCTCCTCGAGGAGTCCGGCCATCGACGCGTACCGCAGCCTCCGGTCGAGGACCTCTTCCGCCTCGGCGTTCCCCCGCCGCACGGCGTTGCCGATGACGACGAGATCGGGAGCAGGGTCGAGGTGCCGCGGATCGTATCCCTCGAAGACCCGGATGCCCATCTCCGCGAGGATCGTGGAGGTCGGCGGATAGAGCGGCCCGTCGGAGCCGGTCACCTCCGCTCCCGCCTCGCGTAGCAACCCGGCGAGGGAGGTCATGCCCGTGCCGCCGATTCCGATCAGGTGGATGTGCTCGTGTGCCACGGTGCTCCCTTCAGTGCTTGAAGTACTTGTCGAGGATCTTCTTCTTCAGGTCGTGCTTGACCTGCTCCTCGAGCTTCTTCTTGATCCCGTGCTGGAGCACGGCGTCGACGTCGAGCTGGACCTGGGGCGCCATCAGGGTGCCGCGCAGCTTCAGCGGAAAGGCGAGCCGCCCGTCCGCCCCCTGCTGGATCGAGAGCGCGTGGGTCTTCGCGACGAGCTGATCGCTCACGGTCTTCGAGAACGTCCCCACGACGTCGAGATCGAGCGCGCCGCCCAAACCGACCGATCCGCGGCCGTCGGCGTCCAGATCCGCCGACCGGAACTGGAGGTCCTGCGTCCGCGCGACCCCTTGGGCCACCTCGAAGTGGGAGCTCAAGCGGTCGAACGGAGTCTCCCCCTTCGCGATGCCCTTGGCGCCCGCCGTCTCGAGCAGCGCCATCACCTGCTTGATCATCCCGATGCTCGCGATCTTCCCGTGCTCGACCGCCAAAGACCCCGTACCGTCGATCGTCGGCAGGAGCGGGCTGGTCCCCGCGCGCCCGGTGACGGCGATCTCGAGCGCCGCCTTTCCGTCGACGGTACCCTTCTGCGCGGGAGCGAGCGCCGCGATGAGGCTTCCGATGCCGACCCCCTCGACCGTCTGCCGGAGCGAGAACGGGCGCGAGACATCGAACGGATGCGCCTCCACCTTCCCGCGCGCGTGCCCGCCGAAGAGGGAGACGTGGGTATCGTCGAGGGTCAACCTGCCGCCGTCGAGCGTGGCCTTCGCGGAGACGTCGGTCATGTCGAGTCCGGCATAGACGCAGCGCGCCGCCTTGATCGTCCCGTCCGCATGCGCGTGGACGAGAAGATCGGGCGCGGCCGCGGGCGCCGCCTCGGCCGCGGCGGCGGCGGGAACGAGCCCACCGGCCGCCGGCGTGGGTGCTCCCGAGGCGACCGCGAACGAGCCCGCGGTCTTCATGACCTCGTCGAGATCGATCAGCTTCGCGGCGACGTCGAAAGTCGCCTTCGGGGCACTGGGATCGACGATCAGGTCGAACCTCCCGGAGGCGGTCGACTTCGGCAGGCTCACCTCGAGATCCAGGCGCGCCCGGGGCGCGTCGGAGCTGATCCCGTCCACCCGCCCCGACCCGCTCACGCGCACCGAGCCCGTACTGGCAGACAGCGCGTGGACCTCGAGGGCTCCGCCCGTGAGCGCGACGTCGAACGTGGCTCTGGCTTCGGGGCGGCCCGCGAGCGCGTCGACGCGCGCCGACACCTCTCCCGCGGCCGCGAGCGCGCCGTCCGCGCCGACGCGCAGTCGGCTCGCCAGCGAGAGATCGGAGACGAGCGTCGCTCCGGCCTGGATGACGCGCGCGCGCTCGATCGTGATCGAGCGCGCGACGACCTCCTTGTGGAGGAGCGGCAGGAACGCGACGTGCACCGCGGTCGGCCCGGCCTCGAGGACCGGGGCTCCCGCGGAGGCTCCCTGGAGCGGCTCGCCGACCCTGAAACTGTCGGCGTGGAGCGCGAGCCCGGACCAGATGGACACGGAAGGAGTCCCGAGCGACACATTGCGGCCGATCAGGCGCGACAGCTCCTCCTCGGCCTTCGGCTTGAGCTTCTCGCCGCTGAACAGGACCGGCACGAGCGCCGCCGCCAGGAGGAACAGGCCGGCGAGCACCCCTGCGGCGACCAACAGGGTTCTTCCGGGGCGTTTCACCTCGATGTCACTCCAGGACGAATCTTAGATCCGCTCCGGCAAGGTAGCGCTCCGCCATCCGCTTGCCCATGCCGGGGCGGACCATCGAGCGCACGCGCTCGAGACGCAACAGCTCGCGGATCTCCGCGGCCGCGTTCGCCACTGAGCGGTCGCCGGCGTCGATGCAGTAATCCGCCGACTCGAAGTCCGCCCAGTGGATCTTGCCGACGTCCGGGGTGAGGATCACGTCCGCCAGGCGCCGGTGGAGCGTCGTCAGCGCGGCGTCCTTGATGAGGTTCGCGCGGATGACGACGTCGATCCCGTGCCGGTAGGTCCGCGCCTCCTCCATGTCGGCGGAGATGTCGACGCCGATGACGACGTCGGCGCCGAGACGGAACGCGGGGAGGATCGGGATCTTGTCGACCCATCCGCCGTCGACGAGAAGCCGGCCGTGAAGACGGCGCGGCGGAAGGAGCCCCGGAATCGCGGAGCTCGCGGCGGCAACCTCGCGCAGATTCCCGCTCCCGAGCACGACCTCGACCGCGCCCTCGAGGTCGACGGCGGACGCGGCGAACCGGATCGGGGTCTCGGAGACGTCGATGTCCGGGAGGATCATCGCGAGGCTCCGGACGAACTCCTCCGCGGAGAGGAACGATCCGGCGAGGGTCGACGCCCCGTAGAGCACGCCGCGGCGTACGAGGTTCGTCACCGAGAAGAGGAGACTCCCGCGGCTGTGCTTCGTCTCCTTCAGGAACGCCAGGCGCGTCCGGCGGAACTCCTCGCTGGCGAGGAGCGACCGGACGCGGGCCTCCACCGCGGCAATGTCCCCGCACGCGGCGAAAGCGCCGCCGACGACCGCTCCCATGCTGGTGCCGGTGACGACGTCGATCGGGATCCCCTCGCGGACGAGCCCGCGCAGGACGCCGACGTGCGCCAGACCGCGCGCCGCGCCGCCGCCGAGCGCAATTCCGACCTTCAGCCGCCACGGGGGGTGCATGCCGGGAACATAATGCCGGCGGCTTGTTGCCGTCGAGGGGCGGGATGGAAGACCGGGGGGACGAGCGGGCACGGATGGTGGCCGCGCAGGTCGCTGCACGCGGGGTCCGAGACCCCGCCGTCCTCGCCGCGATGGGTGGGGTCCCGCGCCACCTTTTCGTGCCGGAGGCCGACGGCGCGCGGGCTTACGAGGACGGGCCGGTCGCGATCGGTCGGGGGCAGACGATCTCGCAGCCGTACGTCGTCGCGCTGATGACCGAGCTCGCCGAGCTGCGGCCCGCCTCGCGGGTGCTCGAGATCGGGACCGGCTCCGGCTACCAAACGGCGGTCCTCGCTGAGTGCGCGGGGGAGATCTTCAGCATCGAGCTCGAGCCGGATCTGGCGAAGCGCGCGAGCGCCGCGCTCGCGGCCCTCGGCTACACGAACGTTCACCTCCGGGTGGGCGACGGCTCGCGCGGCTGGCCCGAGGCCGCGCCGTTCGAGGCGATCGTGGTCACCGCCGCCCCCGGCGAGCTGCCCGGAGCACTCGCGGATCAGCTCGCGCCGGGGGGCCGTCTCGTGATCCCGCTCGGTGTGTCCAGCCAGGAGCTCTGGGTCTTCACGCGCACCGACTCCGGGTTGACACGGCGATCGGTCATCCCCGTGCGCTTCGTCCCGCTGAGGTAAAGGGATTTTAGGAATTGAAGGAAAAAGCAGAATGTCCCGTCAAGAGAGCGCCACGAGATTGTTGAGGATGTGCGCGACGATCGGTGCGACGAGCCCGCCGGTGCGGCGCCGCAGCCAGACGAGGCCGAGCCCGAGAACGACGAAGGCCGGGAAGTACTCCGGAATGCCGTGGACGGCGCCGAACAGCACGGCGGTCACCGCGGTGGACCACCGCTCTCCGATGCGCGCGTCGAGCGCGTCGAGCAGCCGTCCGCGGAAGTAGAGCTCTTCCACGATCGGCGCGAAGAAGCCGGCCCACGCGACGATCACCGGCATGGGCGCCAGGCTGGTCAGCTCCGAGATGACGTCGGTCGGCGTCACGCCGATCCGCTCGATCGACCAGCTGTACGCACCGTTGAACGCGAGGAGCAGAGCGCCGCCGGCGAGACCCGCCAGCACGATCCGCCACCCTCTCCTCAGCCACGTTGGGAGCTTCCCGCGCTCGGCACGCAGGACGTGCAGCCCGACCAGACCGTGGAGACCGAACAGCGCCACCGGCGGCGCCGCCGCGGCGAACTTCCCCTTGAGCGCGGTCAGCGCCATCGAGACGAACGCGGTGAGAGCGATCGCACCGAGCAGCCACGCTCCTTCTTCGAGGGCGGGGACCAGGAGCGCCGGCCGGGTGGGCTCGGGCGGGAGCGGCGGAGACGGCTGTTCCGGCGGCGCCCCTGGATCGGCGCCTCCCGGGCCTCCTATAATCCCCGCTTCGTTTCCGCTCATCGTCTGGAAGGAATACCGCGAAAGGACTCCCATGGCCAAGCTCATCACGCCCCGCACCGAGGACTACGCGCGCTGGTACACCGACGTCGTGACCCAGGCGCGGATGGCCGACTACTCGCCGGTCAAGGGGTGCATGGTGATCCGGCCGCACGGGTACGCCCTGTGGGAGAACATGCAGCGGGTCCTCGACGGGATGTTCAAGGCGACCGGCCACCAGAACGCGTACTTCCCGCTGTTCATTCCGAAGTCGTTCCTCGCCAAGGAGGCCGAGCACGTCGAGGGGTTCGCGAAGGAGTGCGCGATCGTCACGCACTCGCGCCTCCGCGCCGTGGTGAAGGACGGCCGGTCCGAGCTCGTGCCCGACCCCGAGAGCCAGCTCGAGGAAGAGCTGATCATCCGCCCGACGTCGGAGACGATCATCTACTCGATGTTCGCGAAGTGGGTCCAGTCGTACCGGGACCTTCCCCTGCTGATCAACCAGTGGGCAAACGTCGTCCGGTGGGAGATGCGCACGCGCCTCTTCCTGCGTACGACCGAGTTCCTCTGGCAGGAGGGGCACACCGCGCACGCCACCTACGACGACGCCGAGGCCGAGGCCCGGCGGATGCTCGACGTCTACGCTGCCTTCGCCGAGGAGCACATGGCGGTTCCCGTGCTCAAGGGGCTCAAGACGGAGAAGGAGAAGTTCGCCGGCGCCCATCACACGTACTGCATCGAGGCGCTCATGCAGGACGGGCGGGCGCTCCAGGCCGGAACGTCCCACCATCTCGCCCAGAACTTCGCGAAGGCGTTCGATCTGAAGTTCCAGACCGAATCCGGCGACTGGGAGCACGCGCACAACACGTCGTGGGGCGTGTCCACGCGCCTCGTCGGCGCGATCGTCATGGCGCACGGCGACGACAACGGCCTCGTGCTGCCTCCGAGGCTCGCCCCCATCCAGGCCGTCATCGTGCCCATCTGGAAGGCGAATGATCCCGTCGAGAGGATCCTCGCCGCGGCGCGGGAGGTCGAGGCCCTCCTCCAGGGGGCCGGCGTCACGGTGAAGCTCGACGCCCGGGAGAACCTCTCCCCCGGCTTCAAGTTCAACGAGTGGGAGATGCTCGGCGTCCCGCTACGGATCGAGATCGGCCCGAAGGACCTCGAGAAGGGGTCGGTCTGCTGCGTCAAGCGCACGAACCGAGCGAAGTCGTTCGTCCCGATCGTCGATGCGGGCGAGGCCGTCCCGCGGCTCCTCGCCGAGCTCCAGACGGAGATGTTCGACGCGGCGAAGGCGAGGCGCGACGCGGCGACCGTCCTCGTCGACTCCTACGACGACTTCAAGGCGAGGCTGGACGGCGCGGGAGGATTCCTTCTCGCGCACTGGTGCGGCCAGACCTCCTGCGAGGCGGCGATCCAGGAAGAAACGAAGGCGACGGTGCGCGTGCTGGTCTTCGACGCTCCCTCGGAATCGGGGCGGTGCATCCGCTGCAACGGCGACTCGAAGCGGCGGGTCCACTTCGCGAAGGCGTACTAGCCGAGCGCCGCCAGCTTCCCGATCAGGTCCACCACCCGGCACGAGTACCCCCACTCGTTGTCGTACCAGGCGATGACCTTGACGAAGTTGCCGCCGAGCACGCGCGTGCACAGCGAGTCGAAGATCGCGGAGTGCGCGTCCTGGATGATGTCGGAGGAGACGATCGGGTCGTCGCAGTATTCGAGGATCCCGGCGAGCGGCGCCTTCGAGGCGGCCTCCTTGATCGCCGCATTGACCGAGGCGACCGTCACCGGCACGGCCAGCTCCGCGACCAGGTCGACCGTCGAGCCGTCGGGGACCGGCACGCGCATCGCGATCCCGTCCAGCTTCCCCTTCAGCTCGGGGAGGACCTTTCCGACGGCGCGCGCCGCTCCGGTCGTCGTCGGGATGATGTTCTCGTTCGCGGCGCGCGAGCGCCGGAGGTCTTTGTGGAAGACATCCGCGAGGCGCTGATCGTTCGTGTACGCGTGGACCGTCGTGATCACGCCGCGGACGATGCCGAAGGAGTCCTGGAGCACCTTGGCGACGGGTGCCAGACAATTCGTCGTGCACGAGGCATTGGACACGATCGTGTCGGAGGGCTTGAGCACGTGGTCGTTGACGCCGACCACGACCATCGCGTCCACCTCGTCCTTCGCGGGGACGGTCAGGATCACACGCTTGGCCCCGGCGGCGACGTGCCAGGCGCACTCCTCCTTCTTCCGGAACTTCCCGGTCGCCTCGATCACGACGTCGACGCCCAGCTCCTTCCACGGGAGCCGGGTCGGATCCTTCTGCTCGAGCATCCGGACCGTCTGTGTCCCGGCCGTCATCCGGTCCCCCTCGAGCGTGACCGTTCCGGGGTAGCGCCCGTAGACGGTGTCGAAGCGGGTCAGATAGGCGAGCGTCTCGTTGGCGGTGACGTCGTTGATGGCGACGACCTCGACGTCGGTGCGCTCGGACAGGAGTCGAAAGGCGGCGCGGCCGATCCGCCCGTACCCGTTGATCGCGACCCTCGGCTTCGCCACGGCTACCTCCCCGCTCCGACCGGCGCGTCGAGAGCCGCGAGCCGCCCGATCAGCTCGACCACGCGCGATGCGTACCCCCAGCCGTTGTCGTACCAGGTGATCGTCTTGAGCATCGTCCCCCCGAGGACGAAGGTCGACAGCCCATCGAACACCGCGGAATGCCCGTTTCCGATCACGTCGGAGGAGACGATCGGCTGATCGGTGTACTCGACGATCCCGGCGAACGTCGTCAGCGACGCCGACTTGACCGTCTCGTTCACCTCCTCGACCGTCACGGGCCGCTTCATCAGCGTGACGAGATCCACGGTGGAGCCGTCCGGAACCGGGACGTTGAGCGCCATCCCGTCGAGCTTCCCCTTCAGTTGCGGGAGAATCGACTCGACGACCGCCGGCGAGTGGGTCAGGGTGGGAATGATGTTCTCGGCCGCGGCCCGGGAGCGGCGCATCTCGGTGTGGGGGACGTCGGCCAGGCGCTGATCGTTCGTGTAGGCGTGCACGGTCGTCATGAACCCCCGCTCGATCCCGAAGGCGTCGTCGAGGATCTTGCAGATCGGCGCCAAGGCATTTGCCGTACAGGAGGCGTTGCTGACGATCCTCGAGCCCGGCCCGAGCACGGCGTCGTTGACCCCCATCACCACGAGCGCGTCGACGGTGTCGCGGGGCGGCACCGTCAGGATCACGCGCCGCGCCCCGCGGTCGATGTGCTTCTGGAGGATCGCCCGGGTCCTGTACTGGCCCGTCGCCTCGACCACGATGTCGACCCCCAGGGCCGTCCAGTCGACGTCTCCGGGTGCCTTGGCCTGGAGGAGCTTGATCCCCCGCCCCTTGGCATAGAGCTGGTCCCCTTTCACCCAGACCGGGTCCTCGAACCGCCCGTGGACCGTGTCGAACCGCAGCAGGTACTCGAGGGCCGCAGGCTCCGCGATGTCGACGATCGCCACGACCTCGATGTCCGTGCGGGGGTGCAGGATGCGGAAGACGTTGCGGCCGATCCGGCCGAAACCCATCAAGCCGACCCGTGTCGTCATGACCGGCACTCCTTGCAGGGGCATGCCTTGCGAAGGGACTCGAAGGCGTAGATCCCCGTATCGTGACCATCGCTCCAGACGATCTGGACGGCGTACGCCCCGACCGGAACGAGCCTCTGGATCCTCACCTCGCCGGTGGCCGGCGCCGTGACGATCCGGAGGGGATCGGGGGGCGCTGCGGCGATCCCGTGGTGCCCCCGGCAGACCGCGCACGGGCAGTCCCGGCGGAGCTGATCGAAGGGCAGGAACGTCTCGTGGCCGTCTCCCCACGCCAGGGCCAGCTCCCGCCCCGCCACCGCGATGTTCCTGAGCTTGAAGGCCTTGGGATCGTCGGCCATGGGACCCCTTAGTGTACTCTCCGGCCTCCGCGACCGCCCCATCCGGGAGTGCCGGGAACCTGGACCGAAATGGAGCGTTTCACCCCAGTGTCCGGCGATTCCGCGGCCGACCGGGCCGCGGATGACCTTCGAATCGTCAAGGAAGTTCTCGCCGGCCGCCAGGACAGCTTCCGGGAGCTGGTGACACGGTACCAGAACCTGGTGGCCGGCATCGCCTGGCGATCCGGTTGCCGTCGCGAGGATGCGGAGGACGTGGTGAGCGAGGTGTTCTTCAAGGTCTACCGGAACCTGGACCAGTACCGGCCGGACCATCCGTTCTCCACCTGGCTCTATCGCCTGACCGCCAATCACCTGATCGACCGCTCCCGCCGGCTGAAGAAGGAGCGCGGCCGCACGGAGATGCCGGCGCAGGTCGAGGACACCTCCCCCGGCGCCCAGGACGGGATCGAGACCGACGAGCGCGCCGCCCTCGTCCGGAAGGCCCTGGGCGAGATCGACGAGCGGTACCGGGAGGTCATGTACCTCGTCTACGTCGAGGGCCTGAAGGTCGACGAGACGGCGAAGGCCCTCGGCGTCCCCGAGGGCACGGTCAAGACGCGGCTGATGCGCGGGCGGGACGCCCTCAAGAAGGTCCTGCTCCGCAAGAACCCCGAGCACTTCACGGAATGAGCGCGATGGACGACGAGCGGCTGCGGATCGGAGGCGACGACGCGTTCGAGGAGCTCTTGCTACGCTCACTCGGAAGCGCCGGCGCTCCCGCGCCTTTCACGGTCGACGTCCGTGCCGCCGTGATGGCGCGGATCGAAGCGGCCGGCCCCGTGCCGAGCTCGAGGGTCACGGTGCGCGAGCTGTGCGCCTGGGGAGCCGCCGCCGCGGCCGTCGGGACCGTGATCGTCTCGGGGATCGCGGCGCACGCTCCGACCGCCGGCCAAGTCGCGACCGGGTTGACCCGCACCACCACCGAGTCGGCGATCGAAGCTGCGCGCCTCGGCTCCACGGCCGCCACGATCGCTGGAGCGCTCGGGCGCACCGCGCTGGCGCTCGGCGGCGCGCTCGAGGCCATGCTCGCCCCGCTCGCACATCTCCAGCCGGTGACCGCGGTCGCCGTCACGATCTCCGTCGCCGGGATGCTCGCGTTGTCGACCTACGTGATCGCGCGCGACTTCCGGGCCGGAGCCTCCTCCCCCTCCTCCAAGGAGACATCATGACCCTGGGCCGTCGATTCGCCGTTCCGCTCCTCGTGGCGGCGCTCCTCGCCGTGACGGCGGGAGCCGCCAAGCCGAGCCCCCCGCCGGCGCCCGCCGAGACGAAGTCGACCACGGCGCATCCGGTGCGTCCGCCGGAGACACCGGCCGTCCCGAGCGCGCCGGACACGCCGGACACGCCGGAGCCGCCCGACAGCTGGAGCGACCAGCCGGTGCAGACCGAGATCGGCGAGGACGTCACGATCCGCGCCGGCGAGACCCACGAGGGAGACGTCGTCTGCGTCCGCGGCCACGCGGTCATCGACGGCCACGTGAAGGGTCACGTGACGGTCGTCATGGGGAAGCTCGACGTATCCGGGACGGTCGACGGCAACGTCACCGCCGTCCTCTCCGAGGCTCGCCTCAATCCGGGAGCGAAGGTCGGCGGCGAGCTGGTCAACATCGGCGGGTCGTTGAGCCGCGAGGGGGCCAACGTCGCGCGGCAAGTGGTCAATCTCCCGTTCGGCCTCGATTTCGCGGACCTCGGACGCCTGGGGATGTTCAAGCCGAATCTGTCGAGGTTCTTCACTTACTGGAAGCTCTTCTTCCTGTTCCTGTTCTTCGTCTGCGCCCTGTTGATGGCGGCGCTCGTGCCGGATCGCATCCGCACGATCAGCGAGGAGACTCCCGCGAAGCTCGTGATCGCGCTGTTCTACGGGCTTCTGGGTTACGTCGCGCTGGGGATCACGCAGATCTTCCTCTGCGTGACGGTCATCGGGATCCCGGTGGCGATCATCCTCTATCTAGCGTTCGTCGTCCTCAAGTGGATGGCGATGACCGGAGTGTTCCACCACGTGGGCCAGAAAATCGGGAGGGCGTTCGGCCGCGAGATGTCGCTGCTCGGCGCGATCTTCCTGGGCTTCCTCCCGTTCGCCGTGCTTCGCATGGCCCCGTTATGCATCGGCTACCTGATCTGGTTCGCGGTCGAGATCCTGGGCTTCGGACTCCTCCTCGCAGTGTTCGTGTTCCACGGCCAGCGGCGCCCGACGGTCGTCGTGCAGAGCGCGCCGCCTCCCGCGGCGCCGCCGGCGGCTCCGGTCGCCGGATGATGCGGCTGGTATTCTTGGGGGGAGATGCTGCTCCCCCTGTTCGTGCACGTGTCTTCGGCCGTTTCGATCAGGGGACGCGGGGTCGCTCCCGGCAAAGCGTGCGGTCCACTCAAGCGTAATCGCCCCGATCTCGCCCCCGCGGACGTGGACGGATGCGTGCTCCTCGCCGAGCGTGCGGTTCCCGACGACGTCGGCCGCATCCTCGCCTCGGCGGGGACGCTCACGCTCTCCGGCGCGATGCTCTCGCACGTCAGCCTCCTGGCGCGCGAGTTCGGCAAGCCGTCGGTCTCGCTCGTCGGCGTGACGCCGGCGCGCTTCGCCGGACCGGACGAGCCCGGACTCCTGATCCTCGAGACGGCGGCCGGCGGCACGGGGCCGGCGACCTTCGACGAGGGGGACATCGTCTTCATCGACGGGCTCCGGGGAGGAATCGCGATTCCCGGCGGGCTCGACCGGAACGCGCGGGCCTCGGTGCGCCGCGTCTTCGGTCCGCTCGCGGCGTTCGGAAAGCACCCCGAGGACGACGCCCTCCTCCAGGCGCTCCTGGCCGCCTGCCCGCCCGGCGACGACACGGCGCTCGCGTTTCTCCTCGACGCCGCGCTCGCCTACCGGCTCGTTCCGGCGGGGACCGCGGTCCGGCGCGTGCTCGGCGCGCTGCGTCCCGGCGCGTACGGCCCCGTCCTCGCCGAGATGACCGCGCGCCTGGCGGCCTCGGTGTTCGATGCGGCCTCGGCGCGCTCCGAGCGCGCGCGGGGCGACCTCGCCGCCGCCGACGACGTCGAGGAATTGCAACGAGCGCTCCGCCGCTTCGAGACCGATCTCGACGCCGACCTGCACCTCCTCGAGGATCTCGGCGCGGACCCCGACCGGCTCGAGCAGTGGCTCGAGCCGGTGCTCCAGACCGCAGCGGCACGGCAGGCCGCGCTCGAGACCCGGCTCGCCGACGAGGTGCGTCGCGCGATCGGGCTCCCCGACGAGGCCATGCGCGCGCGGCTCGGCGGTCTGTTCCGGCTCCTGCGGCGCGCGCGCGCGGGACGGCTCGACCGCGCCGAGGTGCAGCGGCTTCACGACAGGCTCACCCGGATCCTCTCGGAGGAGCGCGCGCGCGCCGGGACGCAGCTGGTCGTGACGCTCTCGCCGGGCGTCCGGCCGGATCGCTCGCTGCTCGGTGGCAAGGCGGCGGGGTTGGTGGAGATCCTCCACGCGCTGCCGCCGGGCTGCCGCAGCCCGCGCGGGTTCGTGGTCACCTCGGCGGCGTACCGCCTTCACCTGCTCGGGGAGACCGGAGAGAAGCTGAGGCTTGCCGTCGAGGCGGCCACCGACGCGGAAGTCTCGCGGCGCGCCCGGGCCGCGCTGCTCGCGGGCGACGTGCCGGAGGAGGTGGCGGACGCGATCCGCGTGGCCTACGACGCGCTCGGACCGGTGCGCGTCGCCGTGCGATCCTCGGCGACGATCGAGGACGGGCCTCTGGGAAGCCTGGCGGGACTGTTCGACACCTACCTCGGCATCCACGGCCTCGAGGAGATCGTCGATCGCGTGCGGTGGGCCTGGTCGTCCCTCTGGAACGCGCGGGCGGTGGCCGCGCTGTTCGCCAGCGGTACCTCGCCGCTCCGCGCGGACCAGGCGGTGCTCGTGCAGGAGATGATCCCGACCCGCGCCGCGGGCGTCCTGTTCTCGCGCGACCCGACCGGACGCCCCGATACGCTCCTGATCAACGCCGGATGGGGCTTGGGCGAGGGGGTCTCGCAGGGAGAGATCCCGGGAGACCTCTTCTGGGTGCGCCGGAGCACCGGGGCACTCATCGCCTGCGAGACGGGCCTCCAGACGCACCGGATCGAGCCGGCTTCTGACGGGTTCGGGACCGTCGAGATCAAGCTCGGCGAGGGGGAGCTCGGGCGCCCCTGCCTGAGCGAGGACGACCTCGCGCGCGTCGGGACGCTCGCGCGTACACTCGAGGAGGTCACCGGGCGGGCCCAGGACGTCGAGTTCGGCTTCGATCCTGCCGGTGATCTCGTGGTCTTTCAGATGCGGCGCATCGTGCCGCGGAGGGCGGAGACATCGTGAGAGTGCGCACGCGCGCCGTCGTCGCGGCCGCCTCGGTCGGCATCGTGGCGCTCCTGGCGATCGCTCTGGCCGCGGCGGCCGGAGAGGACACCGCCCCCGGCATCCGGTTCCTGGCACCGCGACGCAACGCGACCGCCGTCGGCCAAGCGACGGCGCAGCTCCAGGTGGTGCCGCCTCCCGGCGCCTCGGTCCAGAAGGTCACGTTCATCGTCGACGGACGGATCGTCGGCGAGCGGACCGCCCCCCCGTGGACGTTCACGTGGGATGCCGGGGACGGCACCGTGGGGCACCGCCTCGCGGCGACGGTCGCCTTCTCGGACGGGACCGACGCCGTGGCGCAGATCGAGACCAGCCGGCTCACGATCAACCAGACCGAGGAAGTCGCCCTCGTCAACGTTTACGCGATCGCGCGCGACACGAAGGGGGCGTACGTCACCGATCTCCAGCAGAAGGACCTGCGCCTCGAGGAGAACGGCCGGCCCCAGCAGATCGACCGCTTCTCGGCCGAGCGCCGGCCGCTGCGGATCGCGATCGTCATCGACACGTCGCTGTCGATGGAGGACGACAACAAGATCACCGCGGCGATCCAGGCCGCGGTGGAGTTCCTCGACGTGATCCAGCCCGGCGACGAGGGGCTGGTCGTCGGGTTCTCCGACGACGTCCGCATGCTCCAGGACCTCACCTCCAACCGCGGCGAGCTCGAGCGCGCGATCCGGTCCGCGAAGGCCAGCGGCGGCACGGCGCTCTACGACGCGATCTACCGGGCGTCCGAGCGGCTGGCGGAGTTCGACGGGCGGCGCGTCCTCCTGCTGCTGTCCGACGGCCGCGACGAGGCGGCGAACGGGCTCGAGCCGGGGAGCCGGCACACGCTCGAGGAGGCTCGCGACCGGGCGCTCCGGAACGACGTCATGGTCTTCGTGATCGGGGTCGGGCGGCCGCTCGCGCGCGACGCCAAGCTGCTGCAGGACAATCCGACGGGTCGCGTCGAGGAACTGGACTTCTACGGGCGGCAGCCGCTCGTGTCGATCCTGAATTCCCTCGCCGACACCACCGGAGGAACCGCGGTGTTCTCTCCCTCCGCGGGGCAGCTCCGGAAGAGCTTCACCAAGGTTGCCGACGATCTGCGCCACCAGTACCTGATCGCGTACTCGTCCGACGACAAGAAGCACGACGGCACGTGGCGCCAGATCCGGGTCACGAGCTCCCGCCCCGGGGTGGCGGTGACCAACCGGAAGGGATACTACGCGCCCTCGGACTCGCCGATTCCGCGGCGCGGCCCGACCCCGATGGTCCCCGCCGGGACGCGGTGAGCGCGCGCCCTCAGTCGACGGGGCGGGCGGCGTCACGCGTCCGCCGGATGATCATCAGATTCCGGCCGTAGACGACGAGCCCGCCCGCCTGCCCCAGGATGAAGACCGGGTCGCGCCGGGCGATCGCGTAGCTGAGCAGGACGCTCCCGCCGCAGAGGGAGAGCCACCAGAACGCCACCGGGATCATGGTGCGCCGGCTCCGCTCCGAGGCGATCCACTGCACGAGGAATCGGCTGAAGAAGAGCGCCTGGCCGCACAGGCCAACCACGCGCCAGACCATCGGAAACTCGTCATGGGTCATGGCGGACGACCTCGTAGCCGAGATGACGCTTCTTCATCCAGCGAACCGCGAGCAGATCGACGAACGAGCGGAAGACCCGGTTCCAGACGCCGTACTTGCTCGTCCCCCGCGTTCGAGGGCGGTGGTTGACGGAAATCTGCACGACCGTCCCCCCCTCGATCTTCACGAGCGTCGGGAGGAAGCGATGCATCCCCGTGTACAGCTTGACCGCGCGCAGGCGATCGGCTCGAAAGGCCTTGAGCGAGCAGCCCGTGTCGATGACGTCGTCCCCCGACAGCGAGTTCCGGACGGCGTTGGCGATCTTGGACGAGACCCGCCGGACGAAATTGTCGTTGCGCGTGGCCCGGTACCCGATCGCCGCGTCGTGACCTTCGAGCGCCGCGAGCAGCTTCGGGATGTCCGCCGGGTCGTTCTGGAGATCGGAGTCGATCGTCACCACGACCTCGCCGCGCGCGGCCTTGAATCCGGCGTCGAACGCCGCGGTCTGCCCCCGGTTCGTCCGGAAATGGAGGCCGCGCACCTCGGGATCCCGCCGCGAGAGCTCCGCGATCCGCTCCGCCGAGCCGTCGCGGCTGCCGTCGTCCACGAGCACGATCTCGAACGGGCGACGGAGCGGCCGGAGCGTCCGGAGCAGCTCGTCGACCAAGGGAGTCAGGTTCTCGACCTCGTTGAAGACGGGGGCGACGATCGAGACGTCGGGCCGCGTGCCGGCGTCGCTCACGACGGCCCCTCGGGCGTCCTCCGGCGCTTGGGGTTGAACGGCCAGAGCGCCCGCCGCCGCTCGAACCGCTCGAGAAACGCGATCTCGGACGGGTCGTACGTTCCGGGGGCGAGGATCCCCTTCCATTTCAGGAACGCCGCCTCGTCGGTCGTCCGCAGGGCGCCGAAGAGGAGGCGGTGCGCAATTCCGCCGGGGGCCAGGCGAAGCGCACCCGCGAAGTCGATCACCGCCAGCTCGCCGTTCTCGAGCAGGAGGAGGTTTTCGCGGCCGCGCAGATCGTTGTGCACGACCCCGCGCGCGTGAATCCCGTCGAGGATCGACCTGAGCTTCGCGAGGAGGCGGGGTCCGTCTTGCGGGGAGAGCGGCACGTGCAGGAGCTGCCGCGCCGGGAGTCGCTCCAGGGCCAGCGCCCAGGGATCGATCCGGCCGAGGAAGCGCGGGACGCCGGGGGCGCCGGCGAGCCAGCGGTAGGCCCGGGACTCGCGGCGGATCTGCACGCGTCCCGCGACGCGCCCCCAGAATCCGCGCCGCGAGAAGTCCTTCACCACGACCTCGCCGGACGCCGTCCGCACCACGGAGACGTCGGCCTTGCCGCCGCGCCCGGCGACGATGGTCTCGTGCGGCAGACGGTCGAGATCTTCACGGCTCAGGCAGCGCTCTGGTATGGTGGGCGCGGATGCCGGCAAGTCGGTTAATTCCAAGAGGCGTAAAGGTTTACGGTGCGCAGCGACGGCGCGGATCTTAGCACAGCCCCCGGCGAGCCGAGGCTCGACCGCGCCGCGGTGGAGTCCGCGGCCACCGTCCGGGTCATCGCCGGACGGAACGTGTCCAAGGCGGACGTCCGGGTCGTTCGGGTGGACGGGCGTCTCGTCGCGGTGAAGGACTATCGTCGGCGGCCGTTCTGGGCCCGGAACACCGTCGGGCGCTTCCTCGTCCGGCGCGAGTGCCGTGCCATGGAGGCCGCCACGGGCATCCCGGGCATCCCCGCGTTCATGGGACGCATCGACGCGTTCGCGCTGGCCACGGCCTGGGTCGAGGCGGAGCCGCTCGCGAGCTTCCTCGGCCGGATCGTCCCGCCGGAGGTGTTCGACTCGCTCGAGGCGATCGTCGGCGCGCTCCACGCGCGCGGGGTCGCTCTCGGCGACATCCATCATCGCGACGTGCTCGTGGGCACCGACGGCCGCGTCTTCGTCGTGGACCTCGCGACCGCGGTCGTGGCCCCGTCGCGCGCCCTCCCCTGGCGCCGTGCGCTCGCCGTCCGGCTGATGGAGCACGACCGGCTGAACCTGGCGCGCCTGCGCGCGCGGTTTTCCGGAAGGACGGAGGAGGAAGCCCTCGCGGCGCTCGACCCGTCCGTCGTGCGGCGCTACAACGCGGGGCGCCGGGTCAAGTCGATCTGGGACCGCCTCCGCGGGAAGGGCGCGTGAGGCCGGGGCTCCTGCGGGGCGGAGCACTTCTTGCCGCGCTGACGATCGCCGCCTACCTGCCGGTCGCGCACGCGGCGTACGTGTGGGACGACGGCGCGCACGTCCGTGACAACCCGGCGCTGCGCGACGTTTCCGGCCTGATCGCCGTCTGGACGACTCTCGACGCCACGCCGCAGTACTACCCGCTGACCCACACGACGTTCTGGATCGAGTACCACCTGTGGGGCTTGGCACCCCTCGGCTACCACGTGGACAACGTCCTGCTCCATGCGGTCTCCGCGATCCTCTTCTGGCGATTGCTCGCGCTCCTCGACGTCCCGGGTGCGCTCCTCGCGGCCTGCCTGTTCGCCGTCCATCCGGTCCACGTCGAGTCGGTCGCCTGGATCACCGAGAGGAAGAACACGCTCTCGGCGGCCCTTGCCCTGGGCGGCGCTCACGTCTTCCTCCGCTGGGCGCTGCGCGACGTGCGATCCCCGCGTCCAGCGATCCTCGCGGGAGCGCTCCACGTCGCCGCCCTCCTCGCGAAGACGGTCGTGGCCCCGGTGCCGATCGTGCTCGCGGGAATCGTCTGGTGGAAGCGCGGCCGCATCGCCCGCCGCGAGGCGACGTGGCTCCTCACCATGCTCGCGATCGGTGCCGCGCTCGGGACGGTCACACGGAACCTCGAGGTGACCCAGCTCCACGCCGAGGGAGCCGACTGGTCCTTGCGATTCTGGGACCGCGTCGTGCTCGCCGGCCGTGTTCCGTGGTTCTACGCGGGCAAGCTGGCGTGGCCGTCGCGGCTGACGTTCGTGTACCCGCGCTGGGCGATCGACGCCGCGCGTCCGGCGGCTTGGATCTGGCTCGCCGCGGGGCTCGCCGTCGCCGGCGCCGCGGCGCTCGCGGCCAGGCGCTCCCGGCCGGGAATGCTCCTCGCCCTCGGGGCGTTCGTGACCCTGCTGGCTCCGGCGTCGGGGTTCTTCGACGTGTACCCGATGCGCTTCTCGTTCGTCGCCGACCACTTCGTCTACCTCGGTTCGCTTCCGCTGCTCGCCTTGATCGCCGCGGCCGGAGCGAGCGTGCCCGCCCGACGCCCGGCCGTCGGTACCGCGGTCGTCGCCGTCGCCGTCCTCGCCACCCTTGCGCAGGCGCGGTGCCGGGCCTTCCGCGATGAGGAGACGCTCTGGCGCGACACGCTCCGGAAGAACCCGCAGGCGTGGATCGCGCACAACGATCTCGGCATCCTCCTCGCGCGGCGCGGAGAGGCCGCGGAGGCCGTCGAGGAATTCCGCGCGGTTCTGGCGCTCAGGCCGGATCACGCGGGCGCCCGTGCCAACCTCGGCTACGCGCTCGAGATCCTCGGCCGCGACGCCGAGGCCGCGGACGCGCTCGCGGAAGCGGCCGGCCGGGCACCGGATGACGCGGGAGTCCGCTCGCATCTCGCGCGAACTCTGGTTCGTCTGGGTCGCTTCGACGCGGCGCTCCCGCAGGCCTTGGCCGCGGCGCGGCTCGCTCCCGACGATCCCGAGGCGGCGTGCGACGCCGGCAGCCTCCTCGCCCGCGCGGGGCGTCTCGACGAGGGAATCGCGGAGCTGACGCGGGCGCTGGCCCTGCGCCCCGACTTTCCCCGCGCCCGGACGAACCTGGAGATCGCCCGCTCCCGCCGGGATGCGCTATCCTCCGGCGCTCACGGGACGGCAAATGGCTCGGAGGACGGCCGGTGAGCGAGCAAACCCTGGGGCGATGGCTCGGAATTCTCCGGCTGATCGCCACGTTCGCGTTCATCGTGGCCCTCGTGTTCCTCGCAAGGCCGCGACCGGCGGAAGTCGCGGTCGGATTCGTGGTCGCCGCGATCGGCGAGATCATCCGGTTCTGGGCGGCGGGCCACCTCCTGAAGACCACGGAGCTGATCACCTCGGGCCCGTACCGCTACACGCGAAATCCGCTCTACCTGGGGCGGCTGCTCATCCTGACCGGTCTGTGCGTCATGTGCCGCCTCCCCTACTACGCGAACTGGGTCTGCCTCGTCGTCGGCCTCGTGATCTTCTTCGGGTACTACCTGCCGCGGAAGGAGCGGATCGAGCCCGCGCGGCTGCGCGAGATGCACGGAGAGGCCTACGACCGTTACTTCCGGGCCGTGCCCGCGCTGTTCCCGACCCTCAAGCCGTACGCGAACGCCTCGAACCTCGGCTGGTCCTCCGACCGGATGCTCCGGAACCGCGAGGTGTGGATGGTCGTGGGCATCGTCGCGGTGACCTATTTCCTGCTCTGGAAGTCGCACCGGATGCCGCCGAGGCCGGAGCTGCCGCCGCCGCAGGTGCCGCACGTGCCGTCGGCGCCGATCAGCGGTTGATGAAGACGTACGTGGGCATCGACCCCACGCTGCGGATGAGGGCGGGCTTCCGGTCTCCGATCACGTGGCGGGCGTCGTCGAGACCGATCTCCTCGACGAAGAGGACGACGCGGTCCGGTCCGTCCCAGGCCGCCCGCAGCGCCTCGTTGCCGTAGAGCGCTTCGATCGGGCGCTCCAGGTAGTACCGGTACTGGGACCGCCAGCGCCAGAATTCGTACGAGGCGATCCGATCCCCCGGCCGCAGCAGCTGCGTGACGGATTCGCAGAGCGGCTTCGCCGACTTGTAGGTGTCGACGGCGGGAAGCACGTACACGCCTGCGGTCAAGTAGAGAGCAGCGGCCGCCGCGGCAACGGCCGTCGGCACACCCCAGCCCGACTTGCGCGCGAGGAGGGTCCCTCCGAGGGCCAAGCCGGTGAGGATGCAGAACGCACCGAGCCAGCGCGCCTCGACGGCGGTCTCGGGAAACCGCGTGGCCAGATTGGTGAGCGCCCACGCGCCCCCCGCGACGAACAGGGCGGCGAACGCCCCCACGATCGCGAGCACGCCGAGCCGCCGCGCACGGGAGAGGGTCCCGCGGACGTACCGCTCGAGCACCTCGACCGCGAGGAACACGACGGCAGGGGCGGCCGGCGTGATGTACGGGTCGCGCTTGCTCTTCGACGCCGAGAAGAACACGAGGATCGAGACGATCCAGCACAGCGCGAGGATCGAGAGCTTGCGGTCGCGCTCGGTCCGGTCCGGCAGACGCCACGCGAGCAGGCTGAAGAACGACCAGGGCGCCATCTCGATGAAGTAGTACGGAACGTAGAACCAGAACGGCTCCACGTGGTCCCAGGGGTCGGTGTACCGCTGGAAGTTCTGACGGATCAGCACCTCGTGGAGGATGTCCGTGCGCCCGGTCGCGGCGAGGGCGACGTACCACGGGGCGGCGACCGCGAAGCACGCGACCCACCCGAGGAGCATCTCCTTGCCGAACAGCCGCGCCACGCGCCGCGTCGCGATCGCGTAGGTGAACACCGCGAGGCCCGGGCAGATCCATCCGATCGGGCCCTTCGCGTTGAATCCCACACCGGCCGCCACGCCCGCGATCAACCACCCCTTCCACGGAGGATCGTCCGAGTCGAGCACGCGCGTGACCCCGTAGACCGCCCAGACCGTGGCGGCGGTGAGCAGGATGTCCATCGCGACCGCGCGGGCGAGCCACCAGATCGCGTACGTGGTCGCGAGGGCCACGGCACCCGCGAGGGCGCGAACGCGGCCGGCGTAGGGAAGGGCGAGGAGGTACGCGCCGAGCACGACGGCGATTCCGCCGAAGACCGACGGGAGCCGCAGCGAGAATTCGCTGACGCCGCCGAGCAACTTGACCGAGACCAGCGCCATCCAGAAATAGAGGATGGGCTTCTCGCCGAAATCGAGGCCGTTGACCTGCGGCACGAGCCAGGTCTTCGCCTCGGCCATCTCGCGCACGGCCTCGCCGTATATCGGCTCGTTCGGGTTCCACAGGTCCCTGGCGCCCAGACGCACGAGGAAAAATGCGGCACAAGCAATGCTCAGGAGCAGGAGATCTCGGCGGACGTGCGACCGATCCGTGGGATCGACCGCGGTCGTCACGCGGGCGAGCCCTGGACCTGAAGAGCATGGAGGCGTGAGTAGATCCCGTCCCTCGCGAGGAGATCCCCGTGGGTCCCTTCCTCGACGATCCGGCCCCCCTCCATCACGAGGATGCGGTCGGCGCGGCGGACGGTCGCGAGGCGGTGCGCGATCACGATCGACGTCCGGTTCTTCATCAGCACGTCGAGCGCGTCCTGCACGAGCCGCTCGGACTCGGCGTCGAGCGCGGAGGTCGCTTCGTCGAGGATGAGGATCGGCGGATCCTGCAGGAGCGCGCGGGCGATCGTGATCCGCTGGCGCTGCCCCACCGACAACCGCGCGCCCCGCTCGCCGAGGACGGTGTCGTACCCCTCGGGCAGATTCTCGACGAACTCGTGCGCATGCGCGGCCCGCGCGGCGGCGATGATCCGCTCGAGCGGCACGTCGGCCCGTCCGTAGGCGATGTTGTTCCGTACCGTGTCGTTGAACAGCACGGTCTCCTGCGTCACGAGACCGATCTGCCCGCGCAGCGAGGCGAGCGTGACCTTCCGGATGTCGTGGCCGTCGATCCGCACGGCACCGCGCGTCGGGTCGTAGAAGCGCGGAACGAGGTTCGCGGCGGTCGTCTTTCCGGAGCCCGAGGATCCGATCAGGGCGATCGTCTCGCCGGGGCGGATCGTGAAGTCGATCCCGTCGAGGACCCTGTCGTCGGCGTCGTACGCGAACTCGATGTGCTCGAACCGGATCTCCCGCGAAAACGGCGGGAGCACGACCGCGTCGGGGGCATCCTTGATCTCCCGCTCGCGGTCCATCATCCCGAAGACGCGGCGCGCGGCGGCGATCGCCTGCTGGACCTCCGTGTTGATCGTATTCATGCGGCGCAGCGACATGAAGAGATAGCCGAGGCTCGCGAGGATGAGGGTGACATCGCCTCCCGTGATGCGTGACTTTGCGATCTGCCGGCCGGCGTACGCGAACAGCAGCGCGACCGCAACCGCGCCGAAAAGCTCCATGATCGCCGGGGCGAGCGCCATCGCGCGCGCGGCCTTGAGATCAGCCTTGAGCATCCGGTCGAGCGCCTCGCGGAAGCGCCGGATCTCGAACTTCTCCATCGAGAATCCCTGGACGACCTTGTTCCCGGCGATCGTCTCGGCGAGGAGGCTCGCGGTTTCGGCCTGGTGCTCCTGGGAGCGCGTCGAGGCCTTCCGAAGGCGCTTCGAGAGCTTGACCATCGGGTACGCGAGGAGCGGCAGCGCAACCATCGCGACGAGCGTGAGCTTCCAGTCCTGGAAGAGCGCCAGGGCGAGCACGAACGGGATCGACGCTCCGACCCTGATGAAATCGGCGAGGACGTCGGTCGAGATCTTCTGAAGTCGCGCGATGTCCGCGAGGATCCGCGAGAGAATCGTCCCGGTCGGGTTCGCCTGGAAGAACCGAAGAGACTGGTAAGAGATCGCCTCGTGAAGGTCGGCGCGGATGTCGCGGATCACCGCTGTTCCCGTCTTCATGACCAGGTACTGGCCGAAGTACAGGAATACGGAACGAAAGAAGAAGATCACGACGAGGAGGATCGGGACCTCGACGTAGGCGCGGTCCTTCGCCCAGGCGTGGACTCTCTCCGTGGGGATCGCCTGGCGGAACTTCGCGACGATGTCGAAGCTAGGGCGCTTCGCAACCGGCGGGGGATGGGAGGACGGCGCCGCGGCTCCGAAGCTGAACACGTCGTCGACGAGGGGCTGCAGCGTGCCGATGACGCCGGTGAAGAGAACCGCCGCGAGGCTGAGAAGGATCGTAGCCGCGATCAGGCGCCCGAGGTAGGGGCGCATGTAGCCGAAGAGGCGGCGCAGCTCGTTCACAGGTCGAGCCTAGCTCACTTCGCTCCCGCGGAAGAACCAGCCGAGCTCGAAAGCGGCCGTTTCCGGCGCGTCGGAGCCGTGGACGGTGTTCTTCTCGATGTTGGTCGCGAGCTGCTTCCGGATCGTCCCCTCGGCGGCCTTCGCGGGGTCGGTCGCCCCCATCACCTCGCGCCAGCGGGCGATCGCGTCCTCCCGCTCGAGGCACATCAGGACCACCGGCCCCGAGGTCATGAACGCGACGAGGTCCTTGAAGAACGGGCGCTCGCGGTGGACCGCGTAGAACCCCTCGGCCTCGGCGCGGGTCAGATGGTGCGTTCGCATCGCGGCGATGCGGAAGCCCTCTTTCTCGATACGGGCGATGACGGTACCGGCGACGCGCTTCTCGACGCCGTCCGGCTTCACGATCGCGAGCGTCCTCTGGAGCATGGGATCCTTTCCGGGGGCGTGCGGGCTACCGGGCCAGCGCGCTCCTGACGGTCTCCCCGATCGCGGCCGGGGTGTCCACTACGTGGATGCCCGCCTCGGAGAGCGCTTTCATCTTCTCGACTGCCGTCCCCTTCCCGCCGGAGACGATGGCCCCCGCGTGCCCCATACGCCGCCCCGGAGGCGCGGTGCGCCCGGCGACGAACGAGACGACCGGCTTCTTGACGTTTCGCTTGACGAACTCCGCCGCCTCTTCCTCGGCGGTCCCGCCGATCTCGCCGATCATGACGATCGCGTCGGTGTCGGGATCGGCCTGGAAGAGACTCAGGCAGTCGATGAAGTTCGTTCCGTTCACCGGATCGCCGCCTATGCCGATGCAGGTCGACTGCCCGATCGAAAGGCGAGTGAGCTGGTCGACGGCCTCGTAGGTCAGCGTCCCCGAGCGCGACACGACCCCGACGCGCCCGGGCTTGTGGATGCGTCCCGGCATGATGCCGATCTTGCACGCCCCGGGCGTGATGATCCCGGGGCAGTTCGGGCCGATCAGGCGAACGCCGGGGCGGGCGCGCAGCTCGGCCATGACGCGCACCATGTCGAGGACGGGGATCCCCTCTGTGATGCAGACGATCAGCGGGACGCCCGCGGTGGCCGCTTCGAGGATCGCATCCGCCGCGAATGGCGGCGGGACGAAGATCACGCTTGCGTTCGCGCCGGTCGCCTCGACCGCGGAGGCGACCGTGTCGAACACCGGGATCCCCTCGTGGGTCTGACCGCCCTTTCCGGGCGTGACGCCGGCGACGACTTTCGTGCCGTACTCGGCTGACTGCTTCGTGTGGAACGCCCCCTCGCGCCCGGTCAATCCCTGCACGAGGAGCCGCGTGTCCTTTCCGACGAGGACGGCCATCACATCCTCCCCGCCGCCGCGGCGACAACCTGCTCCGCGGCATCGCGCATGCCGTCGGCCACGCGGAACGAGAGGCCCGACTTCTTGAGGATCTCGCGGCCTTGCTCGACGTTCGTCCCCTCGAGGCGGACGACGATCGGGACCTTGACCCCGATTTCCCTCGCCGCGGCGACGACGCCCTCCGCGACGACGTCGCAGCGCATGATCCCGCCGAAGATGTTGATGAGAATCGCCTTCACGTGCTCATCCGCGAGCAGGATCCGGAACGCGTTCGTCACCATCTCCTTGGTGGCGCCGCCGCCGACATCGAGGAAGTTCGCGGGAGCCCCGCCGTGGTGCTTGATGATGTCCATCGTCCCCATGGCGAGCCCCGCGCCATTCACCATGCAGGCGATGTTCCCGTCGAGCTTGATGTAGTTGAGGCCGAACTTCGACGCCTCGACCTCGAGCGGGTCCTCCTCCGTCAGGTCGCGAAGCTCGCGAAGGTCGGGGTGCCGGTAGAGCGCGTTGTCGTCGAAGCTGACCTTGGCATCGAGAGCCAAGACCCGGCCGTCGCCGGTTCGGATCAGCGGATTGATTTCGATCATCGAGGCGTCGGTGCCGAGGAAAGCCGCGTGAAGCGCGCCGCAGAGCTTGGTGAACGGCGAGATCTGCTCGGCGGGAAGGCCGAGGCCGAACCCGAGCTTGCGCCCGATCCACGGCTGGTATCCCGTGATCGGACTGACCGCGAGCTTGAGAATCGCCTCCGGCCGCTTCGCCGCGACCTCCTCGATCTCGGTGCCCCCCTCGCCGCTCGCGATGAAGATCGGCGTCTGCACCGACCGGTCGATGAGCAGCGCCAGGTAGTACTCGGCGACGATCTGCATGCCTTCTTCGATCAGGACGCGCCGGACGGTGCGCCCTTCCTCGCCCGTCTGCTTCGTGACGAGGACGTTGCCGAGCATCTTCTTCGCAACGTCGCCCGCCGCCGCCGCGTCGGTCACGACGACGCCGCCGAGATCGGTCCCGCGGAAGCGGCCTTTGCCGCGACCGCCCGCGTGGATCTGCGACTTGACGACGACCTTCGGCGTGCCGAGACGCTTGGCGACGGCAGCGGCCTCGTCGGACGTCCCCGCCGGGCCCCCTTCCGGGACCGGAACGCCGAACCCCTTGAGCACCGCCTTGGCCTGGAATTCGTGGATCTTCACGGACGGCCCTCCGCGTTCCGTGATCGACTCCCGGAGCGGCGGAGGATTATAGAGAAGGTGCCTTGGGGCGTCGAGAATCGTTACGGAACCGCCGTCACCAGCACCACGCGCGCCGCCTGATCGGAGGTCGACGAGCCCAGGACGATCGTCTCGCCTACCTTGATCGAGAACGACGTGTTGATGTAGACGCGGAACTGTTGGCCGCCGTTGGACGCCGGCAGCGGCGTGAGGGACGTCAGTTGGAACTTGACGTCGATGACGTCGCTTCCCGCCGGCTTGAAGACCGTGAAATCGAGGTTATAGGTGTCGTTGAGCTGCGTCATCACGTTCTTGTCCGATGCGATCATTGTCTCCGCCTCGAACGTGAAGCTCTTGTAGGTCATGACCTTCTTGAAGTCGGCGAGCGCTTTCGCCTCGCCTGGCGGAAGATCGGGAGTCGATCCCTCCTTGCGCGAGGCTGCCAGGACGACGACGTGGAATTTCTGGCTGGGAGGAGCGACGTCGATCGCGGCCAGCGCATCCTTGATCTTCGAGGAGAGCTCGTCTGCTTTGCACGCGAAGTGGATGGTCCCGCGAAATCCCGACGTCACGGGGTCCGCAGATCCGTGCGGCTCTAACGTGCAGGCGTCCCCGAGCCCAGCAATGCGGACAAACAACGCCTGCATCGCATCCTCAGGGCTGAGGTGCCGGACGGGAAGTGTTGCGTTGTACGCGGCGCGGGCGGCGCCCGCTGAAACGAGCGACGCGACGAGGCACGAGGCGATAACGAGGCGTCGAAGTACGATCACGATCCCACCTCCGAAGCGTTGGGAGAATTCGGGAACCAGAAGACCCGTGTTCCTTCCGGAGCGACGAATTGGATCCGCGTCGTCCCTTCGGCGCGTGCGGCCGGAACGGGGACGATCGGGCGGACGCCGTGGCGTACGGCGACCGCAGCGCGAGGAGATGGCGACGGCGCGCTCGCGGTCGAGGCGACCTCGGGGGGTGATGCCACCAGGACCTGCGCCACCGAACGTGGCGCGACCGGCTCGCGGCGCGTGCCCGAGGTCTTCCATGCGATCCCGATGACCAGAGCCGCAGCACACGCGGTCGCGCCGAAAAGAATCCACGCTCGGCCGGCTTGTCGCGGCGTGCGCTCCGCGGCCGCGCCGACGACCGCGCGCCGCATCGCGATGCGCTCCTCGGACGGAAGCTCCGCCCGGGCCGCGGGATCGGCGTCGCGCAGCCTCCTGCGAACGGCGTCGTTGTCGCTCATGCGCCCAACACCTCCCGGAGCGACTTCCGGGCGACGTGAAGGTGCCATCGCGCCGTCACGCCCGCGATCCCGAGGAGCGCTCCGACCTCCTCGAGCGAATACCCTTCGATCTCGTGCAGGATGACGATCGCGCGCTGGCGGACCGGAAGGGCGCGCAGCGCGTCGCGGACGGCGACGTCGATCTCGGCCCCGCCGCGCGCCGGCTCCGGATCTCGCGCGACCACCGAGGCGTGCTCGCGCCGCACCGCCGATTTGCGCGCGCGGTCGCGGCAGAGGTTGACGAGGATCCGGACGAGCCATCGCTCGGTCGCGTTGGCATCGTCGGGCATCCGGCCGTGCTCGATCGCTCGTAGGAACGTTTCCTGCACCAAGTCCCGCGCCTCGTCGGCGCCCCACGTGAGCCTCAGCGCGAGTCGGTAGAGCCTCGCGTGGTGCTCGTCGAAGATCTGTCCCACCGCCTCAGTCCACGTGGTGTCGTTCGACTTCACGGTGCGGCGGCCCTCGAGCGTGAGCGCCTGTTCCATCACACCCTCAAACGTCCCGGACCCGCGTTTCGTTGGGGGTTCCGCGAGCGGTCACGGATCCCAGAAGGTCGGAGGCGGAAGGAGCGTGAACGAGCGCCGGTGAATCGGACAGGGGCCGAGGCGGCGGATCGCCTCCCGGTGCGATTCGGTCGAGTATCCCTTGTGCTCGGCGAACCCGTACCCGGGATACTGGTCCTCGTACCGCCGCATCAGCGCGTCCCGCGTCGTCTTGGCGACGATCGAGGCGGCGGCGATGACATGGCATTTCGAATCCCCCTTCACGATCGGCTCCTGCGGGAGATCGCAGCCGGGAATTCTGCGCGCGTCGACGAGAACGCGCTCGGGCGCCACCTGCAGCCGGTCGAGCGCACGGGCCATCGCGGCGAGGGTCGCCCGGTAGACGTTGAGGCGGTCGATCTCCTCCGGGTCGACGACGGCGACGCCGATCGCGCGGGCACTGGCCTGGATCGCCTCCGTCAGCTCCTCGCGGCGGCCGGGGGTCAGCTTCTTCGAGTCGTCGACCCCCAGGATGCCGACTCCCGCCGGGAAGACCACCGCCGCCGCCACGAGCGGCCCGGCGAGAGGTCCGACCCCGACCTCGTCGACGCCGGCGACGTGCTGCAATCCGAGCTCCCACAGCTCGGTCTCGCGGCGGAGGAGGGCGGACAGCCGCCGCTGCTGCGCGGAGAGCTTGCTCACGGCACGGCCTGCGCGAGGCGATCGAGCACGTCCTCGACGTCGACGCCGGCGTGGCCGGCCGCGTACGGGGCGAGATGGCGACGGGCGCGGGTCGCGACCCCGCGCGCTCCCTCGGGGTTGGCATGAGCGGCGTGGTGCAGGGCGACGGCGGACTGGATCAGGCCCTTGTAGAAGTCGCGGTCGGGACCCTGGTACGTCACCCAGAACTCCTCCAGGATCTCGTGCGCCTCGAAGTAACGCGCCTCTCCGAACGCCCGGAGGAACGCGGCGAGGGCCGTGTCCCGATCGACCATCGGCGCGCATTGTACGGGAGACAGCGGCCGGCGCTAGAATGCCCTTTCCATGCACACCCTCGTTCTCTTGAGACACGGCCAGAGCACCTGGAACCTCGAGAACCGGTTCACGGGGTGGACCGACGTCGACCTGACGCCGCAGGGGCACGAGGAGGCACGCTCGGCGGCGACGCTCCTCGCGGAGCGCGGATACACGTTCGACGTGGCGTACACGTCGGTCCTGAAACGTGCGATCCGGACGCTTTGGATCGTGCAGGACGGGATGGACCTCATGTGGATCCCGGTCCACCGGGACTGGCGGCTCAACGAGCGTCACTACGGAGCGCTGCAGGGTCTCAACAAGGCGGAGACCGCGGAGAAGTTCGGCGAGGCTCAGGTCAAGACCTGGCGGCGCAGCTACGCGATCCCGCCGCCGGCGCTCGAGCCGTCCGATGCCCGGTTCCCGGGACACGATCCGCGTTACGCGGCGCTCTCTCCGGAGGAGCTGCCGAAGACCGAGTCGCTCGCCGACACGGTGAAGCGCTTCCTGCCGGCCTGGCATGCGACGATCGCGCCGGCCGTCAAGAGCGGGAAGCGCGTTCTGGTCGCGGCGCACGGGAACTCGCTCCGGGCGCTGGTGAAGTACCTGGACGGGATGAGCGACGAGGCGGTCGTCGAGCTCAACATTCCGACGGGGATTCCCCTGGTTTACGAGCTGGATACGGGCCTGAAGCCGATCCGGCATTACTATCTGGGCGACCCGGAGGCGGTCCAGAAAGCCGCCGAGGCGGTCGCAAGGCAAGGTCGAAAGTCGTCCTAGAAAGAGGGAGACCCCGATGACGTTCGTGATCACGGAACCCTGCATCGGCACGAAGGACACCGCCTGCGTCGACGTCTGCCCCGTCGACTGCATCCATCCGACCAAGAAGGACGAGACGTTCGAGTCCGCCGAGATGCTCTACATCAACCCGGTGGAGTGCATCGACTGCGGCGCGTGCGAGCCCGCCTGCCCCGTGGAGGCGATCTTCGAGGGCGACGCCGTCCCGGAGAAGTGGAAGAGCTACACGCAGAAGAACGCGGACTACTTCAAGAAGTAGGCGGGAACCGTTCCACCGGCAGGCTGCGGGGGGAAACCGCCGCGGGTATCCTGAGTCCCCGTAGGTCCCTCGAGGAGACCCGATGCCCGTTGCGTCCCATCGCCCCGCGCAGGGGCGCCGCGTCGTCGTCACGGGAATCGGTGCCGTCTCGCCAAACGGCGTGGGACGCGAGGCGTTCTGGGCCGCGACCCGGCGCGGGCGAAGCGGCGTGAAGCCGATCACGGCCTTCGACGTGGCGAGCCTTCCGACGCGCATCGCGGGAATCGTCGAGGGGTTCGACGCGGCGAGCGTGATGTCGGCGAACGATCTCAAGCACGTGCCGCGCGTCGTGCCGCTGGCGCTTTCGGCCTCGATCGAGGCCGCCTCCGACGCAGGCCTGACCCCGCCTTCCCTTCCCCTGGAGGAGCGCCGGCGCTTCGCCGTCGTGATCGGCTCGGGCGGCGCGGGACTCGAGTTCATCGAGAAGCAGTTTCGCCAGTACTACCTCGAGGACCCGAAAGGCGTCAGCCTCTACACGATCCCCTCGTCGACGCCGGGCTCCCTCTCGAGCGAGCTGTCGATGAAGTTCGCCCTGCGCGGACCCTCGCACGTGATCTCGACGGGGTGCACGTCGTCGACCGACGCGATCGGCCACGCGATGTCGCTGATCCGATACGGACGCATCGACCGGGCGCTCGTCGGCGGCTCCGACTCGCCGATCGGCCCGGGAATCGTGACGGGCTTCTGCCTGCTGAGGATCATGTCGACCGCGTGGAACGACGAGCCGGAACGGGCCTCGCGCCCCTTCTCGAAGGATCGCGACGGCTTCGTTCTCGCGGAAGGAAGCTGGATGCTCGTCCTCGAGGAGCGGGATCTGGCGATGGCCCGCGGGGTCCCGATCTACGGCGAGATCCTCGGCTACGGCGCGACCTGCGAGGCGTTCCACCGCGTGCGCCTCGACGAGAACGGCGACGAGCCCGCGCGCGCGATGGACCTGGCGCTCGAGGACGCCGGGATCTCCCCGGGCGAGATCGACCACCTCGCCCTCCACGGCACCTCGACGCAGATGAACGACCGGATCGAGACGCGCGCCGTCAAGCGCGTGTTCGGCACGCGCGCCCGGGACATTCCCTCCTCGAGCCTGAAGTCGATGATCGGCCATCCCCAGGGCGCCTGTGGCGCTGCGAGCTTCGCGGCATCTCTCCTCGCGTTGCGCGATTCGTTCCTGCCGCCGACGATCAACAACGACATCGCCGACCCCGAGTGCGATCTCGACGTCCTCCCCAACGAGGGACGCGAGAAGCGCATCGACACGGTCCTGTGCAACTGCATCGGCTTCGGCTCGAAGAACGCGGCGCTGGTCGTCCGGCGCCACGAGGCCTGAGCGCGGTGATGGGCTCCGTCCTCGTCCCCGCCCGGCGGCACGACCCGGAGTGGATGGACCGGACGGACAACCCGCGGCACGAGGTCGAGGGGGCGCTCGACGACATCCGCGCGGTCAATCGCTTCCTGCGCGGCTCGTCGATCCTTCGTGACGCGGTGCGGCCGTACCTCGAGTCCGCCCCCGCCGGCGCGGAGCTGACGATTCTCGACGTCGGAACCGGCGGCGGAGACCTGCCCGCGGCGCTCGCGGACGAAGCCCGCCGATTGAATCGCAAGGTCCGCATCGTCGGCGTCGATCGGGATCCGGCCGCGATCGACTACGCCCGGCGGCGCGTCGCCGGACGTCCCGAGATCGAGATCATGCGCGCCGACGCGGCGGCTCTCCCGATCGAGCTGAGATCGTTCGACCTGGTGGTGGCGTCGATGTTTCTCCATCACTTCGGCCACCGGACCATCGTGCGTTTCCTAGCTGAATTCCTGAAGATCTCTCGCCGCGCGGTGCTGGTGAACGACCTACGGCGCCACTGGGTCCCCTGGGCGTTCATCGCCGCGACCTCACGTCTGACCCGCCGCCATCCGATGTTCGTGCACGACGCGCCGCTGTCGGTGCTGCGGGGATTCACCGACACGGAGCTGCGCTGCGCCGGAGAGGAAGCGGGCGCGAGCACGACGACCGTCCGCCGGCGTTTCCCCTACCGCCTCCTCCTCGAGCTGACGCCCGGACGGGTCGACTCATGACGCAGTCCGACTTGCTCGTTCTCGGCGCCGGCCCCGCCGGATCCACGATCGCGGGGTTGGCGGCGCGCGCCGGGGCGAAGGTGGTCGTGCTCGAGCGCGAGCAGTTTCCGCGCGACAAGGTCTGCGGCGAGTTCCTGTCGGCGGAAGGGTGCGCGGTCCTGAACCGGATCGGGCTGCTCGACTCCCTCAAGAATCGTGGCGGCATGGCGATCGACGGCTGCCTGATCGCCGACGGCCGCGGCCGGACGGCCACGAGCCCGTTTCCGGACGTCCCGCAGTTCGGGCGCACTGCGCTGGGCATTTCCCGCGCCATGCTCGACGCCTCGCTCGCAACGTGGGCCTCGAGCTTGGGCGCCGACCTTCGGGACGCCACCCACGCCTCCCGGCCGATCGTGGAGGATGGCCGCGTCCGCGGCGTCGTCGCGCGGCCCGTGGACTCGCGAGGCGGCCACGAGGAGTACCGCGCAACGCTCGTCATCGCGGCCGACGGCCGCCGCTCGATGCTCCAGCGCGCGCTCCATCCCGGGATCGGCGATCCGCAGCGTACCGATCCGCACTCGTGGTTCGGCCTCCAGGCGCACCTGCCGGACGTCACCAGCGGACTCGACCGGCGCGTCGAGCTTTACGTTTTCGACGGTGGCTACGCAGGACTTGGCCCGGTCGAGGGAGTTCGCCTCAACCTCGCGCTCATCGTCCGCGTCGGCGCGCTGAGGGCCGCAGGCGGCACGCCGGACGATCTGCTCCGGAATCGTCTCCGCGGAAACCCCGCGTTCGCGGCGCGCCTCGGTGCGTCGGTTCCCGTCAACGGATGGAAGACCGTCGGTCCGCTCCGTTTCAACGTGCGGCGGCCGGCCTCGCACGGCGCGATGTTTCTCGGCGACGCCGCCGGAACGATCGACCCGTTCGCCGGCGAAGGGATGTCGAACGCGCTCCGCGGCGCGGAGCATGCGCTCCCGTTCGCGCTTCAGGCCATCGAGCGCGGCGGCCTGACGAACGCCGCCGCCCGCGCGTGGGATCGCGCCTGGCGCCGCGCCTTCGTTCCGGTCACGCGCCGCGCCGGTTGGATCGGGGAGCTGCTGAAGCGGCCGAGCGCTGCGGCCGTCGCGATGACGATCTTCAGGCTTCCGGCGGGTGCGCGCGTGCTGCCAAGAGTGGTGGCGGCGACGCGGACGGGTTGAACCGCCGGGGGCGTTCTTATCTCCGGATGGTAAACCCCGTCTCGCCGGAATCCGGCGGACGCGGATCGACCACCACGCGCTCCACCACCCCGCCGCGAGGGCCCCGATTCGCCCAAGCCGCTATCCGCGCGACGTCCGACGGACAGCCCTGGGCCTCGATCTCGACCGACCCGTCCGGAAGGTTGCGAACCCATCCCGAGACACCGCACGCGGCGGCGAACTCACGCGCGGCGTAGCGGAAGCCCACCCCCTGCACGAGTCCGAAGACGACGATCCGAACGCGCGTCTCGGAGCTCATTCTCCAGGGCCCCACTCCCGCTCAGTGCTGCGCCGCCAGCCACCGCTCGCAGTCGATCGCCGCGCGGCACCCCGCCCCGGCGGCGGTGACGGCCTGGCGGTAGACGTGATCGTGCACGTCGCCGGCGGCAAAAACCCCCTCGATGTTCGTGAACGAGCCGTGGGCCTCGAGCTTGATGTACCCCTCGCCGTTGAGCGGGAGGACGCTCTTGAACAGGCTCGTGTTCGGCTCGTGGCCGATGGCGACGAAGAAGCCGTTGCACGGCTCCTCGCGGCTCTCGCCGTTCTTCAGGTTCTTCACCACGACCGAGGAGACCTTCACTCCGTCGCCCTTCACCTCGCTGACGGCGGAATTCCACAGGACGCGCGCCTTGGGGTTCGCGATCAGCCGGTCGCCCATGATCTTCGAGGCGCGGAAGGCGTCGCGGCGGTGCACGACCGTCACGCGCGAGCCGAAGCGCGTGAGGAAGTTCGCTTCCTCCATCGCGGTATCGCCGCCGCCGACCACGACGATCTCCTGGTTGCGGAAGAAGAAGCCGTCGCAGGTGGCGCAGTAGGACACGCCCCGGCCGGCGTACTCCTTCTCGCCGGGGATGCCGAGAATCTTCGGCGAAGCTCCCGTGGCGACGATGACGGCGCGCGCGGTCACGGTTCCCTCGTCGGTCTCGATCGTGAACGGCCGCTTCGAGAAGTCGACCGAGGCGGCATCGCCGGCGATGAACTTGGCCCCGAACCGGGCCGCCTGGGCCTTGAACTTCTCCATCAGCTCGGGGCCCATGATCCCCTCGGGGAACCCGGGGTAGTTCTCGACCTCGGTCGTCTGCATCAGCTGCCCGCCCGCTAGCAATCCCTCGACGACGACCGGCTTCAGGTTGGCGCGGGCGGTGTAGAGCGCGGCGGTCAGGCCGGCAGGGCCCGATCCGATGATGACGACGTCGTGAGCGGACACGCGAAGACCTCCCGTGGGAGTCGCTGGGTGCGGGATTTCAATGGTAGCAAAGCCTAATCGAGGCGGGTGTCGCGCGGGATCACGACGACGCCGCCTGGGGTGACGGCGAAGCGGCGCTTGTCGTCCTCGGGATCCTCTCCCACGAAAAAGTGGGGCGGGATCTTCACGCCCTTGTCGACGATCGCCTTGCTGACCTGCGCGTAGCGGCCGACGTCGACGCCGTCCATCAGCACGCAGTCGGCGACCTTCGCGTACGAGTTCACGCGCACCTCGGGGCCGAGGATCGAGCGCTCGACCCGCCCGCCGGAAACGATCACGCCGCCGCAGAGCATCGAGTCGAGCACGATCCCGAGACGGCCCCCCGGCTCTTCCTGGGCGAAGACCGTCTTCGCCGGCGGAAGCTGCCGGGCGAAGGTCCGGACCGGCCAGTCCTTGTCGTACAGGTTGAAGGTCGGATCGACGGCCACGAGGTCCATGCTGGCCTCGTAGTACGAGTCGAGCGTGCCGATGTCGCGCCAGTACATCGACTCTTTCTTGTTCTCGTCGACGAACGGGTACGCGAACAGGCCCCGCGAGTCGACGAGCGACGGCAGGATGTCGTGGCCGAAGTCGTGCTTGGAGTCCTTCCGGGAATCGGTCGTGAGCGCGCGCACGAGCGGCTCCGTTTCGAAGACGTAGACGCCCATGTTGACGAGGGCGGTGTCCGGGCGCCCCGGGATCGGCGACGGGTGCTTCGGCTTCTCTTGGAAAGCCGTGATGCGCGATTCCTCGTCCACCGCGAGGACGCCGAACGCCGAGGCCTCCTCGACGGGCACCTCGACGGCACCCACCGTGACGAGCGCGCTCTTCGATTCGTGATACTCGATGAGCCGGGCGTAGTCCATCTTGTAGACGTGATCGCCGGACAGCACCACCACGTAGCGCGGCCGGTCCTGCTCGAGAAGGTAGATGTTGTGGAAGACGGCGTCCGCGGTCCCCTCGTACCAGCGCTGCCCCACGCGCAGCTGCGGCGGCACGCACTGGATGAACTCCCCCAGCTCGTGATTGAACAGCGGCCCCCACCCGATCCGGACGTGGCGCTCGAGGCTCCCCGACTTGTACTGCGTCAGGACGTAGATCTTCCTGAGGCCGGAGTTGAGGCAGTTGCTCAGAGTGAAGTCGACGACCCTGTAGATCCCCCCGAACGGGACCGCGGGCTTTCCCCGGTCCCGCGTGAGCGGGTAGAGCCGCTCTCCCTGTCCCCCCGCCATGACGATCGCGACGACGTCGTCCAGGACCAGCCTTCGCCGATGCGGCATCAGGCCTCCGATCGGCTTTGGAGAAGCTCGCGCACGCGCGCGCGCAGCTCGTCGGTGTCGGCGGACTTCACGACGTACGCGTCCGCCGCCCAGCTCATGAAGTTTTCGTGGTAGGACGAGTAGGCGGAGTTCAGCACGACCGGCATCCTCGGGTGCTTCTCGAGGACCTTCGACATCGCCTCCAGACCGTCCATCCCCGGAAGGCGGATGTCCATCACGACCAAGTCCGGATGCTCGGCCTCGACCATCGCGATCCCCTCGGGGGCCGTGGCGGCGGTCACCACCTGGTATCCGTCCCGCTCGAGATCCTGCTTGTAGAGCAGGCGCAGGTTCTTCTCGTCCTCAATGACCAGGATCTTGGGCATCGGCTCCCTCCACCGCGGGAAGGCGGAACGTTACCGTGGTTCCCTCTCCCTCGCGACTGTCCAGCTTCTGCTCGCCATGGTGGTCGCGCACGATCTGCGCGGCGATGGTGAGCCCCAGGCCGGAGCCCGTGGGTTTCGTGGTGTAGAACGGCTCGAACACGTGCGCGAGGACCTCGGGGGGCATGCCCTCCCCGGTGTCGTTGACCGCGACCTCGAGCCCGTGGGCGATCGCCCGGACCCGGACCGACAGCGCGCCCCCCTTCGGCATGGCGTGGATCGCGTTCCGGAGGACGTTGACCAGCGCCTGGAAGATCTGGTCGCGGTCGGCGGCGGCGGCCGGGAGGCGCTCGTCGGCATCGACCTCCCAGCGCACGCCCGCCTGCTCCAGCTCGAAGCGGAGGAGATCCCCCGCCTCGCGTGCCAGCCGGGCGAGGTCGAGGCTTCCGATCCGCGGCGGCACCTGGCGGGAGAAGTCGAGGACCTCACCCACGATCGACTCGAGCCGCCGGACCTCGTCGACGATCACCTCGAGCGACTCGCGAGTCGTCTCGTCCGGGTGCGGCGTTCGCTGCAGGAGCGACCGCGCGAACCCCCCGATCGCCACCAGCGGGTTCCGGATCTCGTGCGCCACCCGCGCCGCCATCTCGCCGATCGCGGAGAGGCGCTCCGCCTGCACCAGGCGCTCCTGGTTCTTGCGGATCTCGAGCGTGGCCGCCTCGAGAAACGCGACCTCGCGCGCGATCTCGTCGGTCAACCGCGTCCGCTCGATCGCGTGCCCCGCCTGCAAGCCCAGCAGCTCGAGCATGTCGACGTCCTCGGGGGTGATCGCGCGCTTGGTGATCGCGTTGTCCGCGATCAGGAGGCCCACCGGGCGGTCGGCAGCCTTCAGTGGCACGACGACGAACGTCTCGACCCCCAGGATCTCGACCAGCGGGGACGGACCCGGTCCCGCGCCCGAGGCGACCTTGCCTCGCTCCACGTGGACGGTCGCCGAGGCCGACAGGGCCCAGATCAGGAACCGGTCGGTGTCGTCGAGGCTGACCGTCAGGCGCCGCGCGGTCCGCTGCGCGGCGGAGAGCGCCCCCTCCGCGATCGGCTCGTACTCGTCCATCAGCTCCCGGAGCGTCCGGTCCTTCTGCGCGAGGCGAGACCAGATCCGCTCCGCCTCGTCGGCGTCGACCGGCCCGATCCCGTCGCGCCCCTCGAGCGTGCGCCGCTGCTCGTTGACGAGCAGCAGATAGGCGCGGTTGAACCGCAGCCCCTGGCTCGCGGTAGCCCCCACGAGAATGCTCCGCAGGATGCGCTCGAGGCTCATCTCGGATTGCAGGCATTCGGCGATCTCGCGGATCACCGAGAGCTGCGCCACGCGGCGCGCCAGGCGGCGCTCGAGGGCCTTCGATTCGGTGAGATCAGTCACCAGGATCAGCGCCCCGGTCGTCCCGTCGGGCGCCTGGAGCTCGGTCCGGGTGACCATCACGGGCAGATCGCCTCCCTCGGGCGCTCGATGCGCCGCCTCGTACCGGCGCGTGCTGATCCCCTGCACGGTGAAGTGCGGGCTCGCCGACGTCTCGCCCACGACCTCGGTGAAGTTCCGGCCCACCGCGCCGTTCTCGGCGATGCCGTACAGCCTGGCGGCGCCCCGGTTCCAGAAGAGGACGTTGTCCGCCGCATCGACCATGACGAACGGGACCGTCCACGCGCCGAGCACGCGCAGCACGTCCACCGCGCTCCCCGGAAGGAACGCCTCGATGCGGGACGTCGCGCCCAGCTGCGCCGGCTCCATCGCGACTCCATCCCGAGGGCACACGCACCCTCGGCAGGTTCACCCCGCGCGCGCTCGGACAATTCTACCCAAGGATGGGGCGGGATACCGGACCGAACCTCCCCGGATCAGATGACCGCGTCGCGCAGGAAGGCCGCGGCCTCCTCGGGGGCCGTCGGGTTGATGTAGAACCCCGACCCCCACTCGAATCCCGCCACCCGGGTCAGCCGCGGGAGCAGCTCGATGTGCCAGTGGAAGTCGAACGGGAGCGTGTCCCAGTAGTTCCGGCGCCGCACCGTGGTCTCGGTGTTCGGCGCCGTGTGCAGGACGAAGTTGTAGGGCGGGTCGCGCAGAACGCTCTTGAGGCGCGCGAGCGTCTCCTTGAGCGTGCGGGCGAGGGTCGACAGGATCGCCGCCGGCTCGTCCGAGAACGAGTGCGCGTGCTTTCTCGGGATGACGGTGAGCTCGAACGGGAACCGCGACGCGTACGGCGCGACGACCGCGAAATGCTCGTCGAGGGAGACGATCCGCTCCCGGGCCTGGAGCTCCTGCTCCAGGAGGTCGCAGAAGAGGCACCGCTCCTTGAGGTGGAAGTGCTCGCGCGCCGAGTCGAGCTCGACCGAGATCGCGCGGGGAGTCACCGGCGTCGCGATCAGCTGCAGGTGGGGATGGGCGAGGGTCGCGCCGGCGAGGGCGCCGTGGTTCTTGAACAGGAGGACGTACTTGAAGCGCTGGTCGCGTCCGAGGTCGCGCAGGCGCTCCTGGCAGACGGTCAGCACGGAATCGAGCTGGCCGAGATCCATGTCCGCCATGTGCAGCGCGTGCTGGGGGGACTCGACGACGACCTCGTGCGCGCCGACGCCGCGGAGGCGGTCGTAAAGGCCCACCGCGTGGCGCTCGAGCCCTCCCTCGATCGACAGCGCCGGGTACTTGTTCGGAATCACGCGGACCGTCCACCCCGGACCGTTGGCCGCGCCGCCGGACGGGCGGACCGCGGTGATCTCCGGCGGCGTCTTGTCCTCGTTCCCCGCGCAAAACGGGCAGAAGCCCCCGTCGTGCGTGGCGGTGTCGCTCAGCGCGAAGTCCTCGGGCCGCCGGCTCCGCTCGCTCGCGATGATCACCCAGCGCTTGGCCAGCGGGTCGTGACGCAGCTCGGACATGCGGACTCCTTGGGCGATTCCCGGTCAGGAGAACAGGGCCGCCGCCAGATCGATCAGCTCGGCGGGAACCGTCTTGAGCGTCTCGACGGCCGCCTGGAGCGGGACGGCCTCGAACCGGCCCCCCCGGTAGGCCGCCATCATCCCGAACTTCCCCTCGTGGGCCATGTCCGCGGCGAGAAGACCGTACCGCGTGGCGAGCCACCGGTCGAACGCCGTGGGCGTCCCGCCGCGCTGGACGTGGCCGAGCTGGACGAAGCGGGTCTCGAACCCGGTCCGCCGCTCGATCTCCTTGGCAAGGCGCTCGCCGATGCCGCCGAGCTTCACGTGGCCGAAGGCGTCGGTCTCGGCGTCCTTCGTCACCTCGCCCTCCGGGAGCACGGCCCCCTCAGACGCGACGACGATCGAGAACATCACCCCGCGCTCCCGTCGCCGGCGGATCGAGGCACACACCGCTTCGACGTCGACGGTCCGCTCGGGGACGAGGATGTGATCGGCGCCTCCCGCCATGCCCGCGTGGAGCGCGATCCACCCCGCGTGCCGCCCCATCACCTCGCACACGATCACCCGGTCGTGAGACTCGGCGGTGGAGTGGAGCCGGTCGATCGCCTCGGTCGCGATCGACACGGCCGTGTCGAAGCCGAAGGTCACGTCGGTGCCCGACAGGTCGTTGTCGATCGTCTTCGGCACGCCCACCACCGGCAGTCCCGCCGCCGACAGGCGCGCCGCGACGCCGAGCGTGTCCTCGCCGCCGATCGCGATCAGCGCGTCGAGGCCCAAGGCGCGGACGTTCTCCTGTGCCGCGGCCGCGGTGTCCGGCGACTTGAACGGGTTCGTCCGGGACGTTCCGAGGATCGTCCCGCCGCGGTGGAGAATCCCCGAGACCGCGCGCGCGTCGAGCTCCACGGTCTCCTTCGAGAGGAGACCCTTCCAGCCGTGCCGGATGCCGAGCAGGCGGATCCCCCGCGGCGCGGACCGGCGGGCAACCGCGCGGATGACCGCGTTCAAGCCCGGCGCGTCTCCCCCCCCCGTCAGTATTCCGAAGGTCTTCATGCCTGCTCCCCCGATCGCCGGTGCATTCTAGACATCATGGATTGACCGACCCATCCGCAGGCCGTGGATTACGCTCGGCGGCGGATGAAGCACACCGTGGCGCAGAGCCACATACGGAGGGTCGGTCATGAAGAAGTGTACGCTTTTCATCGGACTCGATGACTCGAAAGACACGATTGAGGTCGCGGTCGCGGAGGGTGTGCCCGGTGGCGAGGTCCGCGATTTTGGCTCCGTCCCAAACACGCCGGAGAGCCTGGCGAAGCTTGTCAGACGCCTTGGTCGCCCCAAGGACCTGTTCTTCGCGTATGAGGCAGGGCCGTGTGGCTACGGGACCTACCGGACGCTACTGGGGTTGGGAGCCAGCTGCCTGGTGGCGGCTCCGAGCAAGACGCCTCGCCGACCCGGTGAACGGATCAAGAACGACCGACGAGATGCACGGACCCTCGCGAAGCTCCACCGCGCCAGCGAATTGACTCCGATCTGGGTGCCCGACGCACCGACGGAGGCGATGCGAGATCTCACGCGTGCGCGGGAGGACGCCAAGTACGCGCAGACTCGAGCTCGCCAACGCCTCTTCGCGTTCCTGCTTCGGCACGGCCGCCGATACCCCGGGCGCACAACCTGGTCCGCTCCGCACTTTCGCTGGCTTCGGACACAAAGCTTCGACCACCCAGCGCAGCAGATCTGCATGGAGGAGTACCTCTTGGCGATCGAAGAGGCGACGAATCGTGTCGCCCGCTTGGATCAGCAGATCGAGCAGCTGGTGCCGCAGTGGACGATGCGGCCTGTGGTCCGTGCGTTGACAGCACATCGCGGGGTGAATCTTCTGGCTGCGTCCACCCTCATCGCCGAGTTGGGCGACCTGACTCGGTTCGATGAGCCCCGCACCCTGATGGCTTTCGTTGGCCTGGTGCCTTCGCTGACGGCCAGCGGTCTAGAGCGGCGCACGGGACGCATCACAAAGGTCAATCCATATCAGTGCGCCCATCGACCGAGCCACGTGGGTCGCCCTCCGATGGAGTTCGTGCACCGAACAGCCGTTTGGCTCGCCGCCGGTCATCGTACCTCGTGACCAGGCTACACCGTTTCTCGATACGGATCCGGCGCTGCTCACGGCGTGCGTGCAGCAGCCGTAGCGGGGTGGACGCCACCTCAACCGGAGTGGCGGTATAAGTAGAAGCGGGAGTCGAATCTGACCCGTGCCCCAGGGGAGGGAGGCACACCGGGTTCCGTTGATCTGTCGTTAGGCGTTCTTCAAGGGAGGATGCGATGCGATCACCCGTCCACATTCTGGCCCCGTTCGTCGTCGCGTTCGCCCTCGCCGCCGCAAGCCCGTCTCCACTAGATCCCGTGAGAGTTCGCTACGTGGTAAGGGTCTGCGAAGGCGAGAAGCTTGAGCTTGTCGCGGACGACGAGTTCGAAACAAGGGAGAAGGAGTGTGTAAAGCCACTACCAGGGATTCCCTTGCAGCTCTTGGGAGAGACGTCGAGGTCGGGTGAGGTGTTCACGGACGGCACCGGTCTGGCGACCGTAGGCCCGATAGACGTCAGGCGAGACGAGGCGCTCCGCCTTGCGATGGCATGCACCACCCACAATTGCATGACCCTGCGCCTGCGAGGCGTTGGCGCGGGTGACGTCCGCGAGGGAGACAACATGTTACTGGTCTTTGCTGTGCCGAAGTCCAGCGCGGCGGAAGTACCCCAAGCGGCACCTAAGTAGCGCGTCGTCAGGACCCAGCTGCTTGATTCAGAGCTGAGACGCAGGTCCGGCCCGCCGCTCCGGGAGGAGAAGGAGGAGTGCTGGCTGAAGGATGCGACATCAGCCTCGCTTCTGGAGCTCGCTGACCTGGATCTTGACCCACCCCTCGGGAAGGAACGGGTTCTTGAAGACCCCGATCTGAAGTTCCGTCGTGCCCTTCGAGATGTTGAGATCCCCGCGTGGCGAAGGCGTATCCGAGTTGACGCCGGCGGTTGCAACCTTCCAGTCCTTGAGTGCATTGCGGATTCCGGAATAGATGTCATCTACCGTGCCAGGTACGAGGTAGTACCCTGTCCATTCCTGCCTCGCCCCATCTTGCGAGTAGGTTGCCAAAATGCGAACCGACTGCTTTGGCCGAGGGAAGCTGGGAGGATCGTCCCCGGGGACGTCCTTGGTCGGTGCCGGCGCGCTGGTGGTCGGTCGCTTGTCTGCCTCGGGAACGGGGTAGAGATCGCGCCTTCCGAGTGTCGCAATCGCGTTTCCGTTGACCCGGTAGAAGGTCAGTGAATTGTGGGCCGTGTCTGCTACGACGACGAGCGACCCATCTGCGCTGATTTGCACGGCGGACGAGCAGCTGTCATCGGCGCTCGCCACCCCCCGCGCGATGAAGGCCATGAGAAATGCTGCTGCCAGTCGGAAGGTGGGAGACGCTCTCACGATTGATTCCTCCTCGCCCCGCTCCTTTGTGAGACCGAGGGTCGTGTATTTCCGCCCCACAACAGGAGAGGTTTCGCACCCTCCGTGTCGGGTTGGGACTTGATAGCACAGGATGGATATCGCGTGCGGTGGCTCTCCGGACAGTTGGGAGAGCTCGAGAGCCTTTCCATGCTTCCCGGTCCGCTAACCGCCTCCCTCGCCCCGTCCTGTCTTGACATACCCGCGCACCATTGGCCCGCCGACAACTTTTCCGCACCCGTGGCCCTCTTTCATGCCGAAAAGGATTGGAATGGCGGGGGGTGGTGGTGCTGATTCGAAACTGACGCCAAGGTCGTCGGCGACTACACGTAGTTGACGCCGCCGGAGGACTGACGGGATCGCTTCGTCGCGAGCCTAACCCTGCGCCCAGCGCAGGATCTCGGGGATCGTCGGGGGCTTGCCGTACATCAGGATGCCGATACGGAAGACCTTCGCCGCGCCTCGCAGGATCAGCCAGATCGCCCCGATCGACAGCGCGATCGAGAGCGCGATCTGCCATGCCGGGGGTGTCTCGACACAGATCCGCATGAACATCACCATCGGGGTGAAGATCGGGACGAGCGACGCGATGACCGAGATCGTCGAGTCGGGCTGGCCCACGAAGAAGATCGTCGCCGCCATGGGGAGCATGAGGCACATCGTGACCGGCGTCTGGAGGTTTTGAGCTTCCTGCTCCGAGTTACACACGGCGCCGATGCACGCGAACAACGCCGTGAACATGAAATAGCCCAGCAGGAAGTACACCAGGAAGAACGTCATCTTCCCCGGCGTGAACGACGAGAGGATCCCTGCCGTCTGGGAGCTCCCCTGCGCGCCGAGGTAGATTCGGACCGCCCCGGCCGTCGCGGCGTAGATCGCCACCTGCGTCAGGCCGACGAGGCCGATCCCGAAGATCTTGCCGGTCATCAGCTCGCCGGGGCTCACCGAGCCGAGGAGGACCTCCATGACGCGGCTGGACTTTTCCTCGAGGATCCCGCGCATCGTGGCGATGCCGTAGAGGAGCAGGGTCATGAACAGGATCATGACGAACATGAAGGTGCCGAGGTAGGCCTCCGTGAACCCCTTCTTGGTGCTGCCGCCCCGGCTCGAGACCTCGTTGGTCTGCATGTCGACCGGCGCTAGGAGCCCGGCGACGACGTTCTTGTCGACCGCGATGTTCGCGTTTTCGAACCGGAGCGCGACCACCGCGCGGCGGAGAGCGCTCTGGAACTCCTCGATCGACTTAACGTCACCCACGGTGCGCCCGTAGAATTGGAACGCGTCCTTGGTGCGGATGTCCGCGTCGACCGACAGGATCCCGTAGAGCGTCTTGTTGCGGACGCGCTCCTCGAGCGACGCGCGCGTCGCCTCGATCGAGCCCGCGATCGGCACGCTCTCGATCGCGTAGCGCGCCTGTCCGTTCTGGAGCTTCTCACCGGCCAGCTCGCGGGTCAGGTGCGCGGCGAGCTTGCCCGTTCCGTCGACCAGCGCAATCGACTTCCGCTCGTTGCCTCCCAGGCCGACCAGGAACATGGGGACGAACGCGAACACCACCATCACCAGCGGGAAGACGGCCGTGCCAAGCCAGAACGACTTCTTGGTGACGCGCTCGAGGTACTCGCGGCGCACGATCATCAGGATGTTATGCATCGCCGACCCTCTCGAGGACCGGCGCCGCCGTCGCGCCGACCTTTTCCATGAAGATGTTGTGGAGGGTGGGCGCGACGATCTCGAACCTCCTCACCCTCAAGCGTTCTCCGACGGACCGGAGGATCGCCTGAGGGTCGGCCCCCGCCTCGAGCCGCACCTCGGAGTACGAGCCGTACTCGTCGACACGCGCCACGCCGGAGAGCCGGCCGAGGAACGCGCCGTCCCCTTCGTATTCGAGCAGCAGGGAGTTCTTGCCGAATCCCTCCTTGACCTTCGCGAGTGGACCCGACAGGACGAGCTTCCCCTTGTCGATCAGCGCCAGCTCCTTGCAGAGGCGCTCGGCGGTCTCCATCTGGTGAGTCGAGAAGACGATCGTCGTCCCCTCGCGGCTGATCTCGAGCATCGCATCCTTGAACAGGTTCTGGTTGACCGGGTCCATGCCCGAGAATGGCTCGTCGAGGATCAGGACCTTCGGCCTTCCGAGCACGGCGGCCGCGAACTGGATCTTCTGCTGCATCCCCTTCGAGAGCTCCTCGACCTTCTTCGAGGCCCAGTCGCCGATCTCGAGCCTCTCGAGCCATGACCGCGATTCCGTCCTTGCGTCGCGCGGGGAGGAACCGGTGAGGGTCCCGAGGAACTCGAGCATGTCCAGGACCTTCATCTTCTTGTAGAGGCCGCGCTCCTCGGGCAGGTAGCCGACGCGGCTGCGGACATCGGCGTGCGACGACGCCCCCAGGACTCGGATCGTCCCCGAATCGGGGCGAATGATGTCCATGATCATGCGGATGGTCGTCGACTTCCCGGCGCCGTTGGGCCCGAGCAATCCGAAGATCCCCCCGGCCGGAATGTCGAGCGTGATGCTGTCGACGGCCCGAAAGCCGTTGAACGACTTGACCACGTCGCGCAGGGCGATGGCGGTAGTCATGCGGGGACCTCCTTATCGAGGAGCAGGGCGGCCAGGCGCTTGGCACGCAAGGCCGGTTCGGCCGATCCTTCCCTCACCGCCGTGATGACGGCACCGTCGAGCAGCATGAGCAGATCGGGGGCGTGTTTCGCGCTCAGCCCCGCGTCCTCGAGCAGTTGCGCGAGGTAGTCCTGGATCTTTGACTTGTGCCCGGCGGCGGCCTTGTGCACCACGTCGTTCCGGTCGGCCGTTTCCGCGATCGCGTTCACGAAGGCGCACCCACGGTAGGCGTCGGCGGCGAAGCGGAGCGCCAGCGCGTCGAAGACGGCGAGCGGCCGGTCCGCGACAGCCGGGGCCAGGCGGCACACCTCTGCCGCGAGCCAGGCACGGAACTGCTCGTCGCGCCGCTCGAGGAAGGCCAGAACGAGCCCCTCCTTCGACTTGAAGTGGCGGTAAAAGCTCATGCGGGCCACGTCGGCGCCCGCGATGATGGCGTCGACACCCACCGCCCGGATCCCGCGCTGGTAGAACATCTCCGACGCCGTCTGAAGAATCCGCTCCCTCGCCTGGCTCATCATCCCGGTCCCTCGCACCGAGAAGATATAGAACGGTCAGTCTCCTTTGCAAGGGAAATATCGCGAGCAGGCGTCTCGAACCCGAAGCAGAAAGCTAGGGATTAGGGAACGGCCTTCCTATTTCGACGTGCGTGGCTCTACAGAGAGCCGTCGCCCAAGACACTGACGACCTCGACTCAGTATGTCCCGGCGACAATCTTCTGCCGCTCCCCGGCCACGGGGACATGAGTGTTCTTTTCCACTCACCGTCCCCCCCTCGGCCCTAGTCGTCCGTAGAAGAGCGCAGCATCGGAGATCGCGCGAAGGAGCAGATCATGAATCACCAACAGGGGCTCGCCCGTCTGATCGCCGCTTTTGCTCTGCTCTCTGGGCTGACGCCGGTCGCGGCTCAAGTCACCACCTGCAAGACCGGGAACTGCGCGGTCGGGAAGGACGGCTCGGGCAATCCGATCCTTCCGGCTGAATGTCAGAACATTGCATCGCCACGCATGGTGAAGGTGGACATGGACAGCGCCACGCTTCGGTTCATTCCATCGGTTCTCCGGCTCGAAGGCGAATCCTCCACGCCGGGAGTTCCGTGGGAATACCAGTGCATCCAATGGCACAAGGTCGGAAGCACCACCGTCCCATGGCACTCCGCCACCGACGACACGGGGGGCACCGCCTGCAACACAGCGACGGCGTGCACCGCGACGAATACGACACCGCCCTGCGACTGGGAGTCCGGGAACATCGACAACGCCGTGACGACGGGCCTCGAATTCAGCGTCTGCCACTACATGAAGATTGCGCCGACGGCGCGCACGTTCCGATGCCGCTTGCACGTCGCCTTCGGGATGACCGGGTCGCTCACCGTGGTCGACCCCATCCAATTGACCATCGACAAGGGACCAGCGGGAGAGGCGATGCTCGGGTGGTCGACCGGAGGCCTCAGTCCGTGGGACGTTTTCCGTGACACGACAGGTCCGATGCCCGCCCCGACGAACGTCGCGCCGAGCACGACGTTGCGGAGTTTTACCGACGCGACCGTCCTGTCCCCGGGCGGCAGCTTCTTCTACCTGGTGACCGAGCACAACTAGCGGGCGGGCGCGCCCGAGGTCCAGCACGCGTGGGCGACCTGGCAGCGTAAGGCGGGGTTCGACCGGGTCTACGGGACCCGCGTGCGCATCCGAAAGGAGATCGCCAAGGGCGGCCGGCCGGCGGACGTGTTCTTGCCTGAGGGGCAAGAGCAGTCATTCTCGCGGAATGGCGGCGCAGAGTTGCTCCGTGGCCACCAGGCGGAGTTGTCGATGAAGTGGCTCCGGGCTTCGCTCCTGCTGCAGATCATCTTGGCGGCTTACTTCGAGCTGATTTTGTGGTTTCCGCTCGGCCCGTGGAACGACCAGCCCGGTAAGCGCCTTATTGCTCTGCTTGGTGAGGGTCACGCGCTGGCAGTGGTGAGTGTATCAATCGTGGTGTTGCTCCCGGTATCGGTCTTTGGACTGGCGGTCCGGCATCGCTGGTTCTGGTTGATGTCGGTGGGGTTTGTTGGGTACGGTACATGGTTCTGGCTGCAGGTCCAGAGTTGGTGGATACCATGGATTTTCGGCGCAGACCAGCGCGCTCTGGACAATCAGAAGTTCCTCGATCACACATACAAGCCCTTCCCGACATCGACGGGCCACCCTGCGCCTGACGCGATGCACTTCGTTCTTGACCTCCTTCTCGTCTCGGTCGTCCTAACCATCGCGCTCGGCCTGCTGGAGATCAGGCGAGCAAGTCGCACGGTGTCTCCGGCAAACCCTTGGGGCTAAGCCGCTACCTGCAAACGCACGGCACGGTTTCGCCGCTGACGCCACTCCCGGAGAGGAAACAGCCGCTGGCGGTCTGCGTCCCGCCGTTGGCGGCGTCGCAGGGGAGCCAGCTCCCTGAGCCGGCGTCGATCTCGCAGCTCGCGTCGCAGCCGCTGGCATCGCACCCCCAGTTGGCGGCGGCGGCGCACTCGCCGAGGCACTGCGACGGGTCGCGCCAACTGTACCCGTACCAGCCTCCAGGGATCAGGTCCCGGGGCGGACAATAGAAGATCGAGTCGTACCGGTGGTCGAGGTACCCGCACCGCCCGGACCCGCACCCGCCGCCGCCCGAGAGATCGGACAACCGGCAGCCGATCGCTGCGGCCGCGACGGCGGCGGCCGAGAGCGCGACGACGGCGAGCGCGCGGCGTCTCATTGTGTCCTCGCGAGCAGCACACCTCACGTATACCGCCGTCGCGAGCGGGTCAACGGACCGGAGCGGGTATCTTTCCCGAGAGCACGGAGATGTGTCTAGTACGCACCACCGAAGGCGTATGGTGCACCTCCAGGCTTCTGCTCTACCGGTTCGAGCTCGGGATTGCCTCCCGACTAGAACGCCAGGCGCATTCCGAGCTGGTATTGCCGGCCGAAGCGCCGGTAGGCGTCGTTCGCGCCGTTGAGCTGCTGACCGTAGCCGAGGTACGGGTTGTAGATGATGTACACGTTGTCGTTGAGGAGGTTGAAGATCTCCGCGGTGAGCTGGAGGTTCATCCCCTTCGGGAGGTTCATCTCCTTGACCAGCTTCGCGTCGACGTTCCAGTAAGACCGGTTGCGCTGGTCGTTCCGCTGGCGGGTCGGGTAGGTGATCCGCGTGGTGAAGAACGTCTGCGCAATGCTGTTGTACTGCGGGGGCGCCGCCGAGGGCGAGGTCGTGTTCGTCAGTAGCGAGTATGGAAGACCGGATTGCCATTGCACGGCTCCGCCGAGCCGGAATCCCCAGAGCGTGATCGCCGTCGCGTTGATTTTCACCGAGTGCGTGCGGTCGTACGACTGATAACCGTACTCGTCGGAGAGCAACGAACGGTCATTGCCGAGGGCGAGGTTGAAGTCCTCCCCGTCACCGACCGCCCGGGACCAGGTGTAGGAGGCTTCCATCTGCCAGTTCTTGTACTGCCGCCGGACGAACTCGAGGATCACCCCGTCGTACTTCGCGGCGTTGTAGTTGCCGATCTTGTAGATGTGCCCCCAGGCCGGGTTCAGCACGTACAGGTCGGGGATCCCGTCGGGCCGGGTCACGTAATCATATTTTGCCCCAAGCCTCGGATCGTTTCTCTGGATAAGGAGCGTGCCGCTGCAGTCGTCGATGCGCCCGTCGCCGATCCCCGGATCGGTGTCCTGGTAGGTCTGTCCCGTGTACGGGTCGACCACCGGCCCCGTGCCCGGGCTCGGCACGATGTACGGGTCGCCCGGCACGTTCTGGTACGCGCACCGGCCGTAATCGCCCGGGGCGTTGTTGATGTCGATGTCCTGGAGCTGGTCCTTGAAGTTGCGGTGGATGTACCGGAGCGAGACCGAGCTTTCCTGCATCACCTCGCGCTCGACCGCAAACGAGTACTCGTCCTGGTACGGCGTCTTCAGGTTGCGATCGACCACCGAGACGGTGAAGGTCGGCGCGAACGCCACCGGGGGGCTGCCTTTCGCCTGCGACGAGGTCCACTCGTCGTTCACGTGGACCGGCTCGATCTCGGAGAGCGGCACCGCCAGGAAGATCTTGTCGTAGTACCGACCCGCCGACACCGAGAACTTCGTCTTCCCGTCGTTCCAGGGATCCCACGCCGCCGCGAGGCGCGGCTCGAGGTTGGTGTTGTGAAGGTCGATGTTGTCCGGCTGGCGGAAGTGCGTCCAGAACGCCAGCTGGCCGATCAGGCTGCCTTCGTTGATCGTGATGCCGGGGACCTGCGCGCGCACCGAGTCGAGCGCACCGGGGATGTCCTCGTACGCCACGAAGCTGTTCTGGAGGAGGGTGACCAGATCTTGCCCGCTTCCCGACCCCGCCGCGGCGAGGAACTTCTGCGCCTCGGACGCCGGGTCGAATGGCTTGACCCCCGCGGAGCTGATGTCCTCCTGCGAAATGCGCAGGCCGACCGTGACCGAGAGGTTCGAGATCGGACGGACGACGTCCTCGCCGTAGACTCCCCACGTCGTACCGACCGCGCGGGAGGAGCTCAACGGCTGCAGGGAGAAGTTGACGAGGAGGAGGCGCTCGGGCGTCGTGTTGTTCGCGCTGATGCCCGCCCCGACCGCCCCGAACGTCGGGTCCTCCTCCAGGGTGCGGAAGTACCGCTCGTTCTCTGTGATGAACCCGAACTTGAACTGATGGCTCATCCCCCACATCCGGCTCTTGTAGTAGGTCGCGTCGCTCTTGACCGTCAGGCGCTGCCGCTCGTCCTTCCAGTGAAACCCCGACGATCCGCTGACGCGGCCGGTGTCGAAGTCGGTGCACTGCGCGTGGTCGAGGAACGATCCCCCGGCGATGCACGAGTTCGCCACGCCGGACGTCGTCGGGATGAACTGCTGCCGCGTGTCCTGGTAGGCGGCGAGGCTCTCGACGAGAAGGCTCGGTGAGTACGGCGCGGTCCAGGTCAGCGAGTAGGTCGGCCCGCCGAACTTGACGGTCTGGGTGGCGCTGACCGGGCGCAGCGGGCTGACGCCGTTGTTCGTCGTGGTGAGGGGGTCGGCCTGGTACTGGAGCGCGAGCTTGTTCCGGTTCGACACCTGCCACGTCAGCTGATCGGAGGTCGAGAACTGCTCGGTGCCCTGGGTGGCCACGTTGCCGCCCGATCCGAGCACCACCGGATCCTCGCGCTTGATGTACTCCTGCGTGAGCCGGTACCAGATCTTGTCCTTGACGATCGGGCCCGAGACCTGCAGCGACGGCTGATACCGGAAGAAGTCCGGCAGCTCGTTCCGTGCGAGCCCCGTGGCCCCGGTACCGTCGAGGGCGCGCGAGCTGTAGATCATCCCGAACACGCCCTCGAAGTCGTTCGATCCTTGCTTCTGGATGATCTGGACGTACGCACCCTGCGCGCGCCCGTACTCGGCGCCGGCGCCCGCCGTGACGACGGAGATCTCCTCGATCGAGTCGGAGGCGACCTGGTTCAGGAATTTCCCGGTCAACGGATCGACGTTGCTGACGCCCGAGACCGTGGCCTTGAGGTCGCGAGTGCGGGCCCCGTTGACGTTCGGGTTGCCGTCGCCGTTCGGGTCCTGCACTCCCGGGGCGAGCGCCAGGATGTTCGTGTAGGCGTGCCCGCCGACCGGGAGGCCCTGGATGAACCCCGAGGAGAACTTCGTCGAGGCCTCGTTGTCGTCGATGTTCACGATCGTCTTCGTGTCGATGATCGTGACGTGCACCAGCTGCTCGGGCGCCATCGCGATCACGATGTCCTTGACCTGGCCCGCGTCGCACCTGAGGTCCTGCCTGAGGCGCGCGTAGCCGTCGATGATGACGTCGACGGTGTAGACCTGTCCGGGCCGGAGCACCGGGAACAGCGCCTCGCCCTTGACGTCGGTGACGATCGTCGTCTGGGCGAGGAATCCCTGCGCGTTGCTCAACGTGACCGCGGCCCCGACGATCACGGACTTGTCCGAGTTGTCGATGATCTTGATGTTGAATCCACCCGTCGCCTGCGCGAGCGCCGCGCGCCCCGCGATGACCGCGAGCGCCGCGGCGACCACCGGCGCGATCCCCCCTCTGACTCCGTGTCGACAACGTGTTGTTCCTATCACCGGCGACCCCTCCTGTTGACCGAGTACCCCGCTCGTCGCCGCTCTGTGAAGACATGTAGTCGTTCCCGGCCCGCGAGCACATCCGGACGAGCGAGAGGAAGCTGTGTTCGATCCGCACGGGCGCCGACAGGTGCGGTGGCCCAGCCGCTTGATCTGCTCGTGGGCGCTCGGCGCTGCGCCTCGTCGGCTCGAGGATGTCGCCAGGCGCATCGGAGCGCCGCGCGTCGAGGTGTGACGCCGGCGTGTGAGGGCGACTACGACTCGGCGGGGGGCGAGCTATCTGGGGCGGCGTCGACGTACGATGAACACGACACCGATCAAAACGAACGCCACACCGATCGGCAAGTACGCGCGCTGATTGCGCGCAAGGGAGACGAACACCAGCCCGACGGCGACGAACGCAAGGCCACCAGCGACCGACTTGTTCATTGCGTCACGCCTCCCGTTCGCTGCTACTTCCCAGGCCGGGGAAGTATGCCACTCGACCCGGCGATGGCCGCCGGCCGCCTGAAACTGCTCCGGGTTTTCGGGATGCGGTCAGGCGTGTACCCGAGTCGTCGCGCTCACGATTACACCTCTGGTCGTTGACCGCCTGACCGCTTGACTGAACCTTCATGTGATGGCCATCCGGTATCGAACGCCCCACTATCTCGTGCTCGTCGACGGGGCATTCGACGAAAGCGGCGTGTGGATCATTGATGCTCACGTGATCCTCGCCAGATTGGTGGACGTCGCCGCTCGGGCGAAGATCATCGAGGAGATCAAGAGGGCGGTGTTCCTGGGGATCGTCGAGGAGAGCCGGCGAGGCAAGGCCCTTGGAGCCCGAGAGATAAGGATCAGCGCCGATCCGATTGTTGTCCCGACGTCGGAACAGAACCTTCTCGACGCCTGACCCTTAACTGCCGCGTCGGTTCCGGGGCGGCGTCGATCAGAAAACCGCACACCCCCGCACCCTGAGCTTACCGTCGGCGAAATGTTTCGATTTTGCCGCCGTCCCGCCACGATCGGCTCCTAAGCATGGGGTGCACCTCCCTACCTGTGGGGGTCATGCGTGATCTGCGCACGGGGAGAAGCCATGAATCGTCTCACGCGATCCGCATTCATTCTCGGGGCGGTCTGGCTGATGACGTACGCTCGTGCGGGCCGCGTCGAATTGCAGGGCGTAGGTCAACTGCGCGTTGTGGTGGAAGACCTCAGGCCTGAGGTTGAAGCGATGATCGCTCGAGAGACCATCAAGTCCGCCGTGGAATTGCGTCTCCGCCAGACTGGAATCAGCTTGGCCGACGACGACTCGCGACCGAGCGACTACCTGTACATCAATTTGGCGGCCATCGAGCCAACCGGAACCGCTTTGTGGGCGTTCTCACTTCGTGTCGCGTTCTTCGAGTGCGGCGTTACCCACACCCGCGACGGAACGGCATGCGCAGGCGTCTGGGAGACGAGCGACATGGCGACCGCTGGGCGAGCCGACTTCATCGAGAGCGTTCGGACAGCAGTACTGGAAGTGGTGGACTCATTCCTGAGGGGACGGTTCGGTGAGCGCATCGCGGTGCGTTCCCGGGCACGTGCTCCGGCGCAGCCGGAGCAGGAGTAGGATTACCGTAACGGTCGGGTTTGTCGCCCGCCGCTTTTCCGGGAGGACCGTGCATGCGCAAGAAATTCGCCGCTTTGCTGATCGTCTTCTCCGCCGTCGCCGGGGTCGCCGCGCTCCTCGCCCCGACACCCGCTCACGCCCTCACCTGCCCGAAGGGCTCTCACGTTTTCGTGTGCCCCTACGGCAGCTTCTGTTGTCCCAACAACGCCTTTTGTGCCTGCCTGATCATCCCTCCGCCCCAGTAAACTTGGCGCAGCCGGTCTCGCACTCATTCACGAGAGTGCATGTCGGCGAGATCGGCTCCCCGCACTCGAATCCGACACGGGAGCTTCCTTGCACCGATTGCTCGACCTTGCCGGGATGACGGTGGGTGGGTGGCTCGGATGGTTCGCCGGTGCCTGGGCAGGCTTGTTCGCCGGGATGGTCGCCAGCGCCATCGGATCCGGCCTCGGACTCTATTTCGTACGCCGCTTCAAGCAGAACTACCTCGAATGATCGAACCCGGGGGTTCAGCTTCGTTCTAGCGGGTCGGGAGTAATGACTCGACGGCAGCTCTCCGGTCGCGCCCGCGGTGGCGCGCTACACCCAGCCATTTTCTTTGACGAACGAAATGGGCCGGCCTACTCTCGACGGATGCCGGTGACGGGTCGCCGTGTCTGGGCCGCGCGCGGGCTGGCCGTGTTGGCCGATCTCATCCAGATCGGGTTCGCGCCTTTGTTCCTCGAAGGAGGGCTTTCCGTCTTCGACGCGGCGCTCGATCTGCTGATGGCCGCGATCCTGACTCGGCTCGTCGGGTGGCACTGGGCGTTTCTGCCGGCATTTCTCGCCGAGCTCGTTCCAGGCTTCGACCTCGTACCCTCGTGGACGCTGGCGGTGTTTCTCGCAACGCGTCACGAGATCGCGCCCGAGGTCGCGCCCGACTCGCGCGGCGGCCGCGTGATCGACGTCGAGCCCGTGCGCGACAATCCGCGACACACTGACGCAGGTTAGATGGCGCTCGCGTGTGGCGGGTGCTTCATTGGAGGCCAGCGATGGATGAGCTTACTCGGCGTGTTGAAAGGCTCGAGAGAGAGAACCGGTTGCTCAAAGGGTTCGCGCTGCTCGCGTTCGTGGCGATCCTCGGATCCGCCCCACTCATGGGACAGGTGAGCAAGTCCACCGCGTCCGACGTGGTCAGGACGCGGGGACTCGAGCTGGTGGACGACCAGGGGCGGGAGCGCGCGACCCTGTCGGCGCAGGGAGGCGACTTCGTGGGGCTGGTCCTCTGGGATGCGGCGGGAAAGGCTCGCGTTTCAATGGAAGCCAACAAGGATGGATCCAGCCTGTTTCTGAGTGACTCCAACGCAAAGCATCGGGTCTCGTTGTGGTCCCCTGCGAACGGCGGAGACGCGGAGGTGGCGTTGAACGACGAGAACGCGAAGGAGCGCCTGCGGCTCTGGGCCAACGCGAACGCTTCAGGTCAAAACGTGACGGATGAGACGACGAAGATAGGAGCGTTCCTCAAGGCGGACAAGCGCGGCGCATGGTTCCAGGTCCTGAACGGCGCGCAGAAGTCCGAGGCGAGGATTGAAACCCTCGACGGCAGCGCCACCCTGGCACTCTCCGACGCAGCGGGGTACGCCTCCACCTTCGGCGTTACATCCCTCGTTGACACCAAGACAGGTACCAAGTCCCCCCGCTCAGCCGCGTCCATCGTGATGATCGACAAGGACGGTCGGGTCGTCTGGGAAGCTCCCCAGTAGCGTGGAGGAGCGACACGTCGCGGGCTCTCCGCCCCATGCCATCTGTAGTTTCGGTTGTCGCCCACCCGGAGTGGCGTACTTTCTCTTCAGGTCGGGGTCACTGCCAAGGCGGGTCCTTCGCGGACCCAAGGGGAGACCTCATGGCGAATCTCGTTCTCAGCCACGGAAGAGCCGTCCTAGTTGCTTCGCTCGCCGTGGTCGGCGCTTCGTGGACATCGGCGTCGGTCACGAGCACCGATCGATTGACCGCCCCGGCCCCGGGCGCATCCCAACAGACGCCTCCCGTACCGGTGCCAATTCCGAAGCCGGTCCCGGCGACCCTGACGGTCCTCGTCGACCCGGAGGCGTGCATGCAGCCTCACCCGACCTGCAACGGAGGTGGACCCGGAGTGCCGCAGGAGGGCAACGCGATTCCCGCTCGCCTCGTCGTCCAGAGGACCGGTTCTCCGACCGTTCCGCCGCTTGGCCCGCAAGATCTCGGCGTCGCGACCCAGTTCGCTCCGCCGAACGCGGTCCCGCTCGAAGTGATGCAATGCGACGGCTGCTTCGACGCGCGACCCGGAGACACGTACGCGATCTGGGTACACCCAGGCGAGGGAAACTGGAGCGCGGGCACCTATTTCGTCCTCGTCGGGGTGCCCGACAATCCCCTGACCAATCCCGAGCTCGTGTCGATCGAGATACCCGGAAGCGGAGCGCCACCGAATGATTGCCCGAACAACCGTCCTCCCACCGCCGTGATCGCGGGAGGAGACATCACCGTGGTGGGGATAGTCCAGACAGTGGTGCACGTCGTCCTCGACGGCTCCCTCTCCTTCGACCCCGAGACGCCGATCGACGCGTACGTGTTTACCTGCGGCAACGGGTCGGGTCCCATACCAGGGCCGGTCCCCTCCAAGGCCGTGTGCACGTACATCGTCGACTCTGTGTCGAGGACTTACGTCGCGACCCTGCAGGTCACCGATCGCGGCACCGGACAGATCGACCCGCAGACCGGACGGTACGCGTGCCAGAAGGTGTCGGCACTCGCATCCGTACACGTGAGCGTCGTCCCGCTCGTCACGCCTCCGTGATTCCTCCTCGCTGTTGCTGAAAAGACAAGTGGCGGCTCGCCGGCCCTTGCAGCCGAAACGCGCCCTATTCCGCCGACCCAGCCCTTGCTCGCGGCGGCACGGGGCGCGCGTTCGCGGCTCCCGAGCAAAGATTCCCGTTGACCCCCCCGGAGCTTCACAGAATAGTCTTCGATGAGAGCGCGGGCCGCCGCCGTGCCGAGGTGTGTCACGCCGTCCGCCCGCGCGGAGGGGGGTTCACGTGAGCCGTCGAGCTTCGATCCGCCTCGCCGTCTGCATGCTCGCTCTCGCGGCCGCCGGTGCGGTCGCGCGCGCCGCTGTCGTCAACCGCCGTTCGTCCCGGTTCGACCGGGTCGTGGTCGCCGATCCGTCGTGGTCGATCGGCATCGTCGCGGAGACCCCCGACGCCATTCCCGGGTTCGACCAGGAACGCGCAGGATGGGCGGCGTTCCAGTCGCAGAACGGGGGCGGCTGGAACGTGTTCGTCGATCGCCGCTCGGGGTCGCCTCTGCTCGTGCAGGGGCCGGGGGTCCGCTGGTTCCCCCTCGACGCCAAGCCAGTCCTGCAGGACGTCGTCGGGAAGGCCCACGCCTTCGTCCGCGCGAATGAGACGCTCTTCAAGGTCCGGGACGCGCAGCTCGTCCTCTCCGTGGCCGGCTCGGGGCCGGTGGACAAGGACCACACGATCCTCCTCTTCGAGCGCGCCGTCGACGGCGTCAAGGTCGACCGGGAGCAGTTCCTGCTGTTCGTCACGCGCGGCAGCCTTTCCGCCTTCGGTGCTAACAGTTGGGGCCCGCTCGAGCACGCCCCCAAGGCGACGGTCGACAAGGCGACGGCGCGGCAGATCCTGTACGGTCACATGGGAATCCTCGGCACCGACGCCGTCACAGACCTCGCGGTCCCCGAGAAGGTCCTCCTTCCGGCGACCGCACACGGGCGCGACGAGGGAGCGTTCTCCGGAGCCCCCGGAACAGGCATCTCCTACGAGCTCGTCTGGCGCTTCGTCGTCCGGGTCGCCGGCGAGCCGGGCACCTGGTCGGGGAGCGTCGACGCGGCGAGCGGGAAAGTCGTCTCGCTCTTCGACGACACCAAGTACGCCCAGGTCAAGGGAGGCGTCTATCCGGTCTCGGACGACCAGGTCTGCCCCGACGGCTGCGAGCAGCCCGCCTGGCCGATGCCGTACGCGGACGTGACGATCAACGGCAGCCCGTCGACGGCCGGAGACATGGGGATCTTCGCCTGCAGCCCCGCAGGCGGCACGGCCGTCACCCGCCTGGCCGGCCCCTACGTCGCGGTCAACGACACCTGCGGCGCGGTCAACCAGAGCGTGACCTGCGACACCGACCTCGACCTCCAGCAGGGGACCGGGACCGACTGCGTCGTCCCGCCGGGAGCGAGCGCCGGCAACACGCACTCGGCGCGGACCGGCTTCTACCACCTCAATCGCATCGCCGAGAAGGGGCGCGCGTGGCTGCCGGCGAACACCTGGCTCCAGTCGCAGCTGACGGACAACATCAACCTCGACCAGACCTGCAACGCCTACTGGAACGGGGCGACGGTCAACTTCTTCAAGTCGGGCGGCGGCTGCAACAACACCGGCGAGATCGCCGGCGTCTTCCTCCACGAGTGGGGGCACGGCCTCGACAACAACGACGGCGGCGGCTATGACGACCCGACGGAGTCCTACGCCGATATCACCGCGCTGATGTCGACCCACGTCTCGTGCGTGGGCCGCGGCTTCTACCAGTCGGGGAACTGCGGCGGGTACGGGGACGCCTGCCTCAACTGCACGGGCATCCGCGACCAGGACTGGAACATGCACGCCTCCCACACGCCTGCGACCCCGGCGGGGTTCGTCCAGAGCAACTGCGGCGGCGGCGACAGCCCCTGCGGGCGCGAGCAGCACTGCGAGACGTACGTCGCCGCCGAGGCGCTGTGGGACCTCGCGGTGCGCGACCTCCCGGCCGCGGGCCTCGACCCCGACACCGCCTGGCAGCTCACCGACAAGCTCTGGTACGAATCGCGGCAGGGATCGGGCGGCAACGCCTACAACTGCTCACTGCCGAGCTCCGACGGCTGCAATTCCGGCTCGTGGTTCACGAAGCTGCGGAACATCGACGACGACGACGGAAACCTCAACAACGGGACGCCGCACGCGGCGGCGATCTTCGCGGCGTTCAACCGGCACGCCATCGCCTGCGGAGCGGCCTCGGACGCGTCGAACCAGAGCCATTCGTCCTGCCCCTCGCTCGGCGCTCCGACGCTGACGGCCTCGGCGGGCTCCGGCTCGGCGAGCCTCTCCTGGGCGCCGGTCCCCGGGGCGGCGAACTACCTCGTCCTCCGCAACGACCAGGGATGCGCCTCGGGCCACACGATCATCGCGACGGTCCCGGCCCCGGCGACGACGTACACCGACACCGATCTGCCGAACGGCTTCACGACGTACTACGCGGTCCAGGCCCAGGGCTCCAACACGGCCTGCGAGGGCGCGCTGTCCGCGTGCGCCTCGGTGACGCCGCAGCCGTTCGCCGGCACGATCAAGCTCGACCGGTCCACTTACGGCTGCAGCTCGGTCCTGACGGTGTCGGTCATGGACGCGAACATCGGCGCGCCGACGACGACCGCGAATATCTTCTCGACGACAGAACCCACGCCGGAAACGATTGTCCTCACGGAGAATCCCCCGGGATCGGGAACGTATGTGGGGACGATCTCGTCGACCTCCGCCTCCCCCGTCTCGGGGGACGGACTGATCTCGGTGCACGACGGGGACACGATCACAGCGCAGTACATCGACGCGGACGACGGCCAGGGCGGGCACAACATCCTGCGCCAGGCGACCGCCGTGGCCGACTGCGTCCCGCCGGCGATCTCTCAGGTCCAGGCGGCCGGAGTCAGCGACGTCCAGGCGACGATCACGTGGAGCACCAACGAGAGCTCGACCTCGGTCGTGAACTGGGGGCCGCTGAAGCCACCCGGCCAGCAGTCCTCGATGCCGGGCCTCGTCAATGCGCACAGCGTGCTGCTGACCGGCTTGCAGTCGTGCACCGTGTACTACTACTCGGTCCAGAGTGCGGACTCCGTGGGGAATTTCGCTCTCGACGACAACGGCGGGAATTACTACCACTTCGAGACTCTCGGCAACTTCCCGGGCTCGGGCCTACAACCCTGCCACCAGGGACGAATCTTTCTCGATGCGACGACCTATTCGTGCTCGTCGACGGTCGGTCTGCGCGTGATCGACATCGATCTCAACCGGGATCCCTCCGTCGCGGACACGACCTCCGTCACGCTCACGAGCACGACCGAGACGTCCCCCGAGACGGCAATCCTCACGGAGACGGGGCCGAACACCTCCGTCTTCACCGGTTCGATCCAGACCGCGCCCGGCGCCCCCGTCCAGGATGGCAAGCTGCAGCTCGCCAACGGGGATCTCATCACGGCCACCTACCACGACGCCGACGACGGATCGGGGCAGCCCGCCATCTCGTTCGCGACCGCCGTGGGCGACTGCGCCGGGCCGGCGTTCTCCAGCGTTCGCGTGGCGGACCAGCCGCCGTTCCGGGCCACGGTCTCGTGGACGACTTCGGAGCCCTCCTCCTCGCGGCTGGACTACGGCACCACGACGGCGCTCGGCAAGACGGTCTCGGACCCGGCTCTGGTCACCTCACACGCGCTCACCATCACGGACCTGAACTCCTGCTCCCTGGAGTACTTCAAGGTGTCCGGCGCCGATGTCTACGGGAACACGACCGTCGACGACCGCGGTGGAGCGCTCTACACCTTCGAGAGCGGACGCGTCCCGGGAGCCGTGTTCGTCGACGGATTCGAGTCGTCCTCGGGCTGGTCGCTGACCGGGGAGTGGCAGATCGCGCCGCCGCAGGGCAAGGGCGGATCGAGCGGTTATCCCGATCCGCCCTCCGCCTACAGCGGGAGCAAGGTGCTCGGCACGGATCTGACGGGCCTGGGGAGCTGGCCGGGGGACTACGAGCCGAACGTCTCCATCGACGCGACGAGCCCCACCATCGACTGCCGTAACCTTCACAATGCCACCTTGATCATCCGGAGGTGGCTGAACGTCGAGCCCGGCGACACCGCCCAGATCCTCGGGTACAACCGCGGGTTCGGTTCGATCTGGAAGAGCCTCGGCGGTCCGTTCGGCGGCAACTACGAGTCCGCCTGGTCCGTGCAGAGGTACGACGTCTCCGCCTTCGCCGACGGCTACAACCGGTTCCAGATTCGCTTCCATCTGGACTCGAACGCGAGCACCCAGGAGTCGGGCTGGAATATCGATGACGTGGTCTTGAAGGACGGCACGCTGCCGGACCAGGAGGCGTGCGGGTCGTGCGCGAACAAGCCGTCGTTCGCGGGGCTGTCCTCGGCCACGGACGTGGACCCGTGCGCCGACACGGGGATCGCGCTCTCGTGGCCGGCCGCGGCCTCCTGGGGCTCGGGAACGAGCGGGACCTATGCGGTCTACCGCGACACCACGCCGAACTTCACGCCGTCCGCGGCGAATCGCCTCGTGGCCGGCCTGACGGGGACGACCTACACCGACGCGTCGGCGCCCAACGCGACGACCTTCTACTACCTCGTTCGCGCGGAGAACAACGAGACCTGCTCGTCCGGCCCGAACAACAGCGGCGTCACCGACGACAACACCAGCTATCGCTCGTCGCGCGACGACACGTCCCAGCCCGTTCCCTCCGATCTGGGCTCCACCGTTCGCGTCGCCGCCATCAACGACGTGATCGTACGGCTCACCTGGTCGGCGGCAGCGGGAGCCGCCAGCTACGACGTGCTGCGGGCCGACAACCCCCAGATGACGGGGTCGGTCGTCGTGGGTCACACCACCCAGACGTTCTTCGACGATGTTGGAGAACTGGTCGACCTCACGAGCCGCTATTACGTGGTCCGCGGCGTCAACACCTGCGGCACTGAGGGGCCGTGACGGGGTCCGTGGCGTCGTCGAAAGAACGCACGATCAGCCGCATCGAAGCCGGAGTCGCGGCGGCGCTCGCCGTGTCCGCGGTCTCCGTGCGGGTCGTCTTCCTGATGCGCGTCGGCGCGCTGTGGCGCGACGAGGTCACGAGCGTCAACATCTGCGCAACCGAGTCGATCCGGACGACGCTCGGGCTTCTGCGGTTCGATTCGTTCCCGGCGCTGTGGGCGCTCACCCTCCGATCCTGGATCGCGCTCGGGCTCGGCGGCTCGGACGTCTCGCTCCGCGTACTGGGAGTGCTCCTCGGCGTCGTCGCCGTGGCCGCGGCGTGCTGGGCGGTGCGCCGTCTCGGCGGAGGGTTGCCGCTCCTTGTCCTGGCCCTTCTGGCGATGAGCCCGACCGCGATCGTATGGGGGAGCGAGGTTCGCGGCTACGCGCTGGGCCTCGCGGCGTTTCTCGCGACCCTTCCTGCCTTCTGGGCGCTCTCGCAGGGCCCGGCGCGCCCCTCGATCGTCGCCGCCGCGGCGGCCACGGCGCTGCTGGCGGTTCACTCCTCCTTTTCCAGCTCGATCCTGCTCTTCTGTGTCGGGCTCGCGGCGGCCTGCGTCGCCGTTCGGAATCGCGCGTTCCGGACCGTCGGCCTGATCGTTGCCATCGGTGCCGCTTCCGCGGCGAGCCTGCTCGTCTACCGGCCCATGCTCGCGAGCATCCGAGAGTGGAACGACATCGTACAGAACTGGCGCGGGCCAGCATGGATCCTCGGGAGATTCCAAGAGGCGATCGGTGGCGCGGCGATGACGGCGGCCTGGGCGCTGCTGCTGGCCGTGGCGATCGTCGCCTGCGTGGCGCGCATCGCGCCCGGCGCCCGGCGGTACGCGGACCGTGAGCGGGACCTCGCGATCTTCCTCGTCGTGTCGGCCGTGACGGGCACGGTCGGCTACCTCGCCTACATGCTGTGGCTGAAGGTGTCGACGCAGGTCTGGTACTACCTCCCGCCGATGGGTCTCCTCGCGGTCTTCATCGACGTCGCGATCGAGCAGGTGGCTCGCGGCAGCGCGCGATTACGCCTGGCGCGCCTCGGGGCCGTCGTCGTGCTGGTGGCCTTGCTCGGCCGTGGCCTCGTCGCCGCGTCGCGGACGCGGCTGACCGATCTCGATCTCGTGGCCGAGCAGCTCCGTGCCCGGGTGGGGTCGGACGATCTGATCGTCGTGAACCCGTGGCAAGCCGGCGTGACCTTCCAGCGCTACTACCGCGGCGCGGCGGCCTGGGTGACGATCCCCGACTTCGCGGAGCGTCGCTACCAGACGTATTCGGAGCTGAAACGAACGATGGCCACGCCGGAGCCGATTCGCGCGGTTCTCGAGCGCATCGCGGGGACGCTGGAGGCGCGACACACGATCTGGCTCGTCGGTGGCCTCCCGTTCCTCAAGGACGGCCAGCGCCTCGAGACCCTTCCTCCCGCGCCGAACTCGCCCCGGGGGTGGTCCGAGTCGGCGTACGAGCACAACTGGCTGCAGCAGGCGGCCTACACCATCCAGACCCGCGCACGGGGGCTGTCCCCGGTTCCAGTCGGTGACGAACGGCCGGTCAACCAGTTCGAGAACGCACGAATCTACGTCGTGAACGCAGCGCCCTGACGCCGATGGCGAGACGTCGGAGGGCGGAGCCAAACCAGGTCCAGGGCGTGGTGGCTTTATCCGAGCGTCTACCGCCGGCGGTGGCTACGGCCGAGCGGGCCGGACGGGAACTGTACCCACGGCTCGCGCAATCCGGCCGATGCCGTGCCACGCCCTACGTATCACCGAGAGACGGCCGCCATCGGGTCGTGTACAAAGGAGGAACCATGGACACCGGGCAAATGACACGATTTCGTCGCCCTCGCTGGTGGCTCGTAGCCGCCACGATGGCCCTCATCCTCTCCGCGAGTGCGCTCGTCGGGTCGCAATCAAACGCTTCCAGCTCGGGTGGGGACTTCGCGTTGGGTGTCACGCCCGCCAGCGCGACCGTCGCCGCAAGTTCTTCGGCCAGATACACGCTGACCGCGACGAGTGAGCACGGGCTCGCAGGTACCATCAACGTCGGAATCACGAGCGTGTCTCCCGCAGTGGCGAACGGCCCGACATTCCACCTGTCGCGGTACGACATTTGGGTTTCTCCAACCTCTCCGAACGGCGCAGCCCTCATTACGGCTTCCACCACATCCAGCACGCCTGCGACGACCTACACGGTGACCGTCACGGGAAGGGACATCACCGGTGGAGCGAGTCACGGCCTGACGCACACGACGAGCTTCACCCTCACGGTAAATTGACGCCAGCTGCAGTCCACCTCGTCCGGCCCGCGGCCTTTGCCAGAGGTGCAAGCCGACGGGAGTCGCGAGGCGTGCCGCGAGTAGCGAGGCGCCGGCGGCCAGAAACCGGGATACCTCTTGGGGGCGCCTCGCCCGGCGGATCCAGGAATTGCGGTAGGGGCTTGTCGGCGGAAGCGAAAGAGCGCAAACTCAGGTCACCCCGGCGACATTCGTACGGTCGCACCACCTCCCGGATTCGCACCCGGGGCCGTATCACCCCAAGCGTCGCCGGGGCCCAAGCGCCGCCGCCTGCCACTTCTTGGTTACGACGTCGCCCCGGAGGGCTGCCGGCTGGTGGTTAATAAAGATGAAGTCGCGACCGTCGATTCCATCTTCCAGTTGTATTTGGAGGAGGAATCACTCGTCGCGGTCGTCCAGGTTATGCGACGCCAGGGTGAGTGGCGCAGGACCTGGGCGACTCGCGCCGGCCGTGTCCGGCTAGGTCGCGATCACCGCTGGTGGTTATTGTTTTGACCCTGGTTGTTGTTATCGCCAGGCCGAGTGGGCGAGTGAGGGTCGTCGCCGCCGCTATTGCTGCCGCTCGTCCGCGGCTGCGGGGTGCGCTGGTTCCGCCGGAGGTCCATGCGGAAACTGCGCGTGTAGCCATTCACCAAGTCGTGGGTGACCTCGGCCAGGGGCCGGTGCGTCGTGACGTGCACGCCCATCGCGTCGGATATGCCGACAAGGTCGGCTTCCGTTAGCACCTTCGTCAATTCGAGGCTCGGCAGGTTGATGCCCAGAGATCGGAGACCGCTCTCCGCAACCGCGCCGTCGGCCGCCGGAATGCCCTGGAGCGTCGCGATTTCTTTGTAGAAGTCGCCGACGCGGACCTCTCCGCTCGCGAGAACGGGGATCGCGGGGATCGAAACCAACGCCGCTGCGACCGCAACCCGGAAGCAACTCTTCATCGTCATGTCGCCCTCCCTTCGAAGACGCTGGGATTGCAGTACCTGTACCGCGATTTGGCGTGGGGTCAAGCAATTCCCGCACAGGAGCTGTGCGAAGGGCACGACGTTCTGGGGGTGCCTGGATCGGCGTGAACAAAGATGACGCCGGGACCGTCGAATTCAGCTCTCAGTTGTACTTGGAGCAGGAATCACTCGTCGCGGTCGTCCGGGAATTGCGACGTCGGGGGCGTTCGGCGCAAGACCTGGACGACTCGCGCCGGCCGTATTCGGCAGGGTGGCGAGTGGAGCGTCGCACGCGAGGCATGGGGTGCTGCCGCGCTGGAGCGAGGGATCAAGGAACGGCCATCCTTTTTCGGGACGCTAGGGGGCTGGACCTGCCGGGTATCGCGTGAAGCGACCGTTCACGAGGCAGATCTCGTCCTCGAATCGCGACGTCGCTCCCGGGCGGCAGTCATCCCCAATCCCATCGATTCCCGCCGAGTAGAGCGTGTACGCGGTTGGCGAGGTGTCGGCATTGTCTGGATGTATAGGGAATTACTGGGAGCTCGAGTCGCCCACCGTCATCGGAATGTGAACTTCAACGCCGCCCACCTTGGTACTTCAATCGGTTCCCCGCGGCGTGTCGCTGGGGTGAACCGCCACCGGCGAACCGCCTTCTCCGCTGCTCTTTCGAAGAGCTGCAACGAGCTCGTCACCGCGTGCGCGGAGCTGACCGTTCCGTCCCGCGCGACCCGAAAGAGAACGAGCACATGGCCCTCAATGCGAGCGCGTCGGGCAACATCGGGAAAGTCGGGTGCTACGTGCTTGATGAGCGTTGGGGCGACGACGCCTTCTCCGGGTTCCCACTTGAGCTGTGCCGGTAGCACATCGCCATTCGCGAACAGGATTCGAACGTTCAGGTGATCTTGGGGGTCTGAGTCGAGACAATCGAGCACCTTGAGTAGCCGTTGGGCGGGCTCAGCGGTGAATACTTCACGATAGGCAGCCAAGCTCCTCTTGTCAGTTGGATCCGTCTCGTCAGCATCGACAGCGGTGAAGAGCGGAGCGATAGAGGCCCACGGAACGAGCGGCAGGCCGGTTCGCAGTACCGCCAGCCGGATCTCGTGCGACAATTTCGCATCGTTCGCGGGGACGAACTGAAGAATGCCAATTGCCTCGTCCCATGACTCGTTCTCCGCGTAGAACATCGCAGCCGCCCGATACGCGTCGACGTCGCGAGGAGCCGCCGAGACCAAGTCCTTATGGGCACCTCGCGCCTCCGGCGTTCGCCCAGACTTCCCGAGGGCTCTCGCTCGCAATCGGAGGATCTCGGGGCTGCCCGGGGTTTCGACGAGCGCCTTCGCGAGCTCGTCTGCCGCATCGCTCGCGTACGACCTTGCCTTCTCGCTGCGCCCTTCGGCCGCGAGTAGACTCGATGTGCCGAACAACGCTTGGCCGCGCAGCCAGTGAAGGCCCGGTGGACCGGGGTCGAGCTCGGGGACCGAATTGAGATGTTCGAGGGCAGTGGTCGGGTCGTGCCATCCCAAACGCGCGGTCGCTGCAGCCATGCGCGCGGGGATGTAGTCCGGTTGTTTCGCCAAAAGGGGTTCCAGGATCTCGAGCGCGCCTTCGAAATCACCCGCATCAATCTTGACTTGAGCTGCGGCGACGGGGTCCGTGTGTGAACCCGCACTGGCACCAGTTGCCAGGCCGAGGACGAGGACAACGTGAATCGCGCGCACCAGGAGCATCTCCCCGGGAGCCGGGCATTCTAGCCGACTTTGCTGGTATCCTTTTTTGATACGAGAAGGAAGCACACGGAACTGTTCTGCGTGCCGCCGATTCCGACATCGGACCTCACCTACTTTGCGGGCCGATCGGGTTGAGGCTTCGGGCGCACCACGATCTTCGTCTCCACGGTGTGGAAGGGTTCCGCTGCAGCCACGTGGGCGGATCCGAGATAGAACCCCGGCACCTCCGCCTCGATGTCGTACGCGGTATGCGGCTCGACGCAGGCGTCGAATCGATCGACGCCAATCGCTGCGCGGAATCAACTCCCCTTTCGTCCTACTCGATCGGCTCGTACGCAGGCGTGAACACGGGTCGAACCGGGACCATTCTCCGTCTCGCGACCGGAGGACGATTCGTGTAGAAGATGTAGACAGCGCCGATGAGCGCAAAGACCAGGCTCAACCAGCCGGACGATTGCGTAAACTCGATGTCGAGAAACGCACGGGCGACGTCGGCGAACAGCGAGAAGTCGACCTGACGATTGAGCTCTTTGGCCGCGCTCAGAACGATGAAGAGGAAGTCCCCGGCCATGACCGCAGCGATCGTCAGGACGACGGTCACGCCGCGCCCGAGTACCGTGACCTTCCCCGAGGCACGATTCACCGCCCAGGCGATCCCTCCACCGATCAGGAAAGCGCCCCAGAGAAAGATGCGGTTGATTCCGTAAGCGATGAGCCCCCACGCGAGCGCCATGACGGCGGCGACGACGATGCCTGCGAGAACACCGGCCACCGGACGTGACGGGAGCGCCTCGTAGGCCGCGATCTTGACGCGATCCTCCTCGCCCGCCTGCTCGCGGCATCCCGCGCAGATGAAGGTGACGGTGCCGTCGATCGCATACGGGTCGCCGGTCTGCTTGTCGCACTTCTCGCACACCGTTCCCACGGGTTTCGCGACGCTTGCCACGATTTCCAGGAGTGCGCGCACCACGTCTGCCACCTTCTCGGGCCTCGGTGCCCGAAATGCGTAGTGCCACGTGAATGCAATGCCGTCGGGAAGGACCGCCAGCGCCTTTCTGTCATTCGACGACAGCTTCTTCCGCCCCATGGCCGCGAGAAGTTTCGGGTTTGATTCGATCGCGTTGCGGACGGAATCCGGTGGGCTCGACAGGGTCGCGCGCCGGAAGCGCAAGCGGATGCCGACAATTGAAGCTCGGTTCGACTTCGTCCAGGCGATGGCGACCGGGAATCCCTGTATCGAGCCCGCGGCGGAGGCCACGCCGAACGGGCCGTCCTTCCCCATGGTCTCTATCGCCAAGAGCTTCGCGAGCGCGACATGGTTCTTTTCCATCGATTCGCCTCCCTCCAGAATTGATCGTCACTCGTCAAGCCTGACCGGAACTTAGGTTCCGCGGAGGGGGGCCGGCAAGCCGTCTGGCGAGTGACGAGGGAATAGCGCATCGAGCTCGCGCGGTGGATTGTTAGCTCTGGCCAACCAACGCCGCAAACCGTCGCGGTGCGGGTACAATTGCCGTTCATGAACGCGAGGGCCGGCTGGTGCACGCCGATGCTGCACGTCGCCGACGTGGAGCGCTCGATCCGCTTCTATCGTCTGCTTGGCTTTGAGCTCGTGGACATCGAGGGCGCCGAGGGCTGCCCGCTCGGCTGGGCACGCTTGCGCACCAACGATGGGAGCGCCGTAATGCTGCTTCGCGCCGAGGACGGGCACGCCGTCGAGCCCGAGCGGCAGGGCATCCTACTCATCCTCTACACCGCGGACCTGGGCGCGCTGCGCGAGCAGTTGGCCGCCGCGGGAGAGAAGCCCTCTCTGATCGAGCACCCGCCTTGGATGCCGAGCGGCACGATCTTTCTGCGCGATCCGGACGGCTATGGAATCGGCATCAACCAGTGGGGTGACGCCGAGCACGACGCCTGGTTGAAGCAGCTCGAGGCCAAGCGCGCGGCGGGACGTATTCCGTAGCGGCCGCAATTCGCCGGGTCCCCGCTATCGACCCGCGCGATCGCTCGAGTCTTGCGCGTACTCAATCAGTCGAACGGTCTGCCGTACTGCCGAATCGGGAGCGCAGACGCGATCCTGTATCCGATCCGCGACGGCCCCGCTGATGAGACCATGCCATTCGAACGGCAGCTTCGTGATTGCCCATTCCGCGGCGGCGTTCTTGGAAACGACGGATCCCTCTTCCAGCGTGTATAGGATTCGACAGATTGATAGCACCACGTATGCTTGATAACCGGGCCCACGCAAGCCGTCCGGATGCCGTAGAAGTTCGTTTGCCCAACCGCCAAGAACGCCCCGCATGGCCGCTTGCAGGTCCGATCGCGAAACCTCATCGATAAGAGCGGCCGGATCCGGACCGTCCCAAGTGATGCCCTTCGTTCGCAGAACATGACAGTGGACCACCCAGCTCTCGTCCATCGTGTCGAGCTTGAGTGTCTCGCCGGGGCCCCGCTCGAGCTTCAGATGCGCGGCGTACGCCCGGTCAAAATGACGGAGCCCGTCTAGAGACATGTAAATACACTCGAGCTCCGTGGCGCACCACACAGCCTCGCGGGCCAACTCCCGATGCATTCCATCGAGCGCCTCGAACCGATTCGCCACATCAGTTCTGGTCGCGAAGACGACGTCCACATCGCTGGCCCGGTCGAAGGCGTCGAGTGCAAGCGATCCGCCGACATACATCCCCACGAGCTCCGAACCGAGAACGGAGCGAACTCGTGCCCAAAGCAAGTCCAGAAAGGGATCGACGTCTGGATTTCCAGTGGAGCCGACGCGGCGTCTTGACCCTGCGACAGTTCCCACGACACTAATCCCCGCTCTCTACTGCTTCGTCCAACACCAGGTTCCTCGGAACTCGCAACCCGGTTCACGCCTCGCCGATCACCAATTCGGCCGTCCGTTCGGGTCGCGCACCGAGATCACCACTACGCGGGTAATCCCCCAAGCGATCCTGCCGCGGCCCAACGCCGTACTGAAAGACCGATCAACGCGGCCAGGACGCGCTTGAACGTGCGGCAGCGTTCCTGGATTCGGGAGTTGCCGGCGCTCCTCATGGTAAGACTGCTTTCGACCAGGCGCTAGGGTCCGCCGACGGGTTTCGGGATGCTTTTGGTTCAGAATCACGGAGGCGCAGCCGCGACTAACTTCGGATCGCCACGCCCGTCGCCGCGCGCAGACTTGCCACGAGATCGTCGGGCTCGTCTTCTATCGCGATGTCATCGACCAGGAGTAGCGGGAGCGACTTGTCCGGACGCGCTATCCGTGTTCGTGTCTTGCGACGCCGCGAGGGAGCGGACGTACTGCAAGACGTCGGCCACTTCGAGCGGCGTCAGCGTGCGGCCCCAAGCCGGCATGGCGGCGGACTTGCCGACGGCTGGACCGCCGTCGCGAATGGCCATCAGTGCCTCGGCATCCTTGAACGACGCCATCTGCGCGCGATCCGCGAATGACCTGGGGGTGACGCCGAATGCCTCCGAAACGTTGTACGCGTTGAAGCCATCGCCACCGCCGGTATCGCCATGGCAGACCGAGCAGAAGTGGCCGTACACGTCCCTTCCGGTCGCCAGCGAGAGGTCGATCGGCGAGCGGCCCTGTGCGGATACCGCGGCGGAGAAACTGGGTGCGGGCTTGGCTCCCTGGCCGGCGGCGTCCGGCGCTTTGGAACAACCGCCCACCAGAGCCGTGATCGCCCACCACGAAATCCAGGTCCGGACTCGTCGCGCAGGCCTCATCGTGAGCTCACTCGCTCGTTCTGGGGCAACGCCATCAAGTAGGCGGCAAGAGCCTGCGCTTGGTCGCGGGTGAACCCGAAGCGCGGCTCGAGTACGTCCGGTTTCAACGCGTGGGCGTTCTCCAACCATCGGACGAGCCAACCCGATCGGAACCGCTCCACCACCGGGCTTCCGCTCGTGAAGCTCGGGCCGACGTACCCCCCCTTCGCTCCGATCTGATGGCAACCCAGGCAACCTGAGCCCTCGAAGATCTTGCGTCCGGTCTCGGGATCGCTCGGCCGGACAGGAAAGTCGCCCAGGGCGTCGATCTGCGGGTCGTTCCAGTATTTCGTGATGCCGTCGGCGAGAATGCCGGCCTCTTCGTCGGTGAGATTGAAGATTGGCATGCGTGCGGTCAGCATCGGCCGGATCGTGTAGGGCTGCTTGAGGTACTTGTAGATCCATTCCCGGCGCGCCCGGCTGCCCTCCGCTCCCAGGTCGCAAGAGATGTTTCGCCCTATGCCGTTCACGGCGTGGCACGATGTGCACCGGTAGCGCTGCACCAGTCGGCCGAAATCAGCAGGCAGAGAGAGACTCTCATCGCCATGGCTCCGGACCAGGAACTCATCGGGAGGAGTCCGCGCCTCCGACTGGGCGAGCAGGGCGATGGTCACGTCCTTCGCCTCCTCGGGCGTGAAATCGTAGATCGGCATCTTGAGCTGATGGGGGGCGCTGGCGTAGACACCGGGGCTTCCCACCTTGTGCCACACGAACTCCGCGAGGGTGCGCGGAAACGTCGTAGTGCCCCAGGAAATATCCGCCGCCTTCTTCTCCGCCAGCTTCGAAAGGACCGGACCGATCCGTATCCAGCCTTCACCACCGGGGAAGACATGGCAGTTCCCGCAACGCAGCTCCTTGAACAGCCGGCGTCCGACGTCGACGCGTTTCGACTCGGCAGGCCAGTAGGTCCCCAGCTTGTCCGATCCGGACGCCGGATCGGCACTTTCGAACGACGGGTCGGTCAGCTCCTTCCTCAAGTAGGCCACCACGTCGGCGATCTGGGAGCTCGTGAATCGGTACTGCGGCATGGCCGTTCCCGGATCGACCTCGTGGGTCGCGGCGAGAAGATGCAGCAAGTACGGGCGGTGCAGCTTGCTGCCGACGCGCCCGAGGTCGATCACGCCGGTCCCGCCCTTGTCGTTGATCGCGTGGCAACTGATGCAGAAGGAGGTCCGCAGCAGGTTGCCTCCGAGGGTCGGGTCCCCTGCCGGAAACCCCGTCTCATCGAACGCCGTCCCGAGCCGGAACGTCATCAGGTATCCGACGAGTGCGTCGATGTACTTGTCCTCGAGCTCGAATCGCGGCATGCGGGCGTTGGAGGCGTAATCCCGCGGATTCTTGAGCCAACGAAACAGCCAGACCGGGTCGACGCGATCGCCGATGCCCGTCAGGCTCGGTCCCAACCGATCGCGCGGCGGAGATCCCCCGATCTCGTGACAGCCGTCGCACTGCGCGTTGCGTATGAGAGCGCGCCCGTGGCTGAGGTGGGGGGCACCCTCGATGGTGAGCTCGTTGAGGTGGCACTTGCCGCAGGAGATTTCGGCAGCGTCTCCAGCGAGACGGACGCCGCAGCCGCTCGGCGCGTGCGCCTCGCGCGTCGTCGTCGCCTCGCCGACGCCGCCGTGGCACGGCGTACAGCCGAACCGGATCGGAGGATGGGTGTCGAGCAGTCGTCCCGGATGCGACGTCCGGGGCTGCGGGTCCAGTCGGTGCTCGGGATCCAACAGGTACGCATGACAGGACGTACAGCGATCGCGGACTCCAAGTGTGTCGTTCTCGAGGAGCGGAGGAAGAGTGGTGGCGGCACCGCGCGAGGCCGGGCTCTCAGCGTCGGCGCGCCACGCCGACGCCGGCGAGAGTGCGAGCAAGAGGACCGTTGCCGCACGCATCGACGGGCGGCGCCCCGGTCCGGCGACGGACGGCCTTCGCACCACGGCGGCGGCGTTATCTGCGGGGCACTTTCGAGAGAAACGCATAGAGGTCCTGGAGTTCATCGGGCTGAATTTGAGGCCATGGGACGCGTTTGATCTCCGTAGCGAGCTTCATGCCTCGGGCGTGCCCGATCATCAGCGCGGCGGCGTCATAGGGATCCGCGACGGCGGGCATGTCGATTACGTTGGGTCCGATCCCCGGCTTCGTCCCCGGCATCGCGTGGCATCGGATGCAACGCTTGCTCGCGAACACGGCTTCGCCCTTCGCCGCGTCACCGCCCGACAGCTCGGCGCCCGCCCGGCTCAGGTAGGCGAGCAGGTCGGCCATTTCCGTCGCGGAGAGAAGTTTCCAGGCTTGGCCCGCCCTCTGCCAAGACTTGCTGATGTCCGGCAAGTGCTGGAGCAGCGCGGCACCGTTCTCGGCCGCGCTGCAACGGTTCGACGCCCGCACCAGCGCGCTCCACGCCGCACCTCCCGCTGGGTTGTGGCACGCGACGCAGCCCAGCCTCACGAAGACCTTCGAACCCTGATCGGGATCGCCGGGGGTCTGCAACCGCGGCTCCGGCCCGAGGGGTGTGATCGAGCTCAGATAGAACGACAGATCAGTGATGTCACCGCCGCTCCAATCGAACCATCGCATCCCCTTTCCGGACAGCGCCGCGGACATCCCCGGATAATGATTCCAAAGGTCGCTCACCAGTCCCGGAGGAGACGCGACGCGGGCAGCGGAGATGAGAGCCGGGCCAATCTTTCCCCGCCGCCGGAGGTCATGGCACCCCAGGCAGGACCGCTCGGCGATCAACGCCTGGCCCCGCCGGGCGTCGCCCGCCTCTCCCAAGTAGTTGATGGTGCCGAAGTATCCGACGAGATCGCGTAGCTCGCCGGCCGAGAGGGAGGGCAGGCGCTCTCCGGAGGAGAGGCCATTGACCATCTGCGGTACGTGGTTCCACATTTCCGCGAGCAGCTCGGCGGATCCCTTCCCGCGCGCAATCCGGAGCAGATCGGGGCCCTGCCTCCGGCCGGGACCGGCGATGCCGTGGCAGTTGGTGCAACCCTTCTGCAAAAGCAGTTGATAGCCCGCCGTCGGCGCGGAGACGCCGGCAGAGCGATCGAGAGCCGCGGTGGTGCCCCCGGTCGCGGACATGGAGACCAAGGCAACTGCTGCCGCCATCGTCGCTGCCACGCGGAGACTCAGGCCGCGCGGCGCTTCAAATCGCAGACCGGCCCTCATCACTCTTCCGCTCCGCGTCGGCCGCGTTGCAGGCCGAAGAAGACGTAGGTCAGCACGCTCGCCACCAACGCGTAAACCTGCACTGCGACCAGACTGATCCCGACCGACAGCGTGATCGCGTCGCCTTGGGCCCTCGCGGCCCCGACGAGGTTGACCATCCAGATGATCGCCCCCCCGAGAAACACCCACATGAGAACGATCGAGAGGAACTGGAGCGTCCGGATTCCGCGCCGGTACCAATGCTCGCCCCGTTGAGGCTCAGACACGGGCCACCTCTTCGTCCGGCAGGTAGGCGCTCAGCCGCTGCTCCGTTTCCGCGATGCCCAGTTCGCGGCCCTCCTGGATCTCCCACACCGATATGATCGGAAAGAACTTCGCGAACAGCATGAACCCCAAGAGAAAGAGCGCAACGGCGCCGGCGAACAGACTGATCTCCGTCGGACTCGGCAGGTAGAAGTGGGTGGGAAACGGCATGCGCGGATTCTCGAGGCTCGGTACGACGATGATGAGCCGCTCCAGAAACATCCCGATGAGCACGGTGATCGAAGAGACGAGGATTCCGGGAATCGTGCGCAGCTTGCGGAAGCTGAGGATGGCCACCGGCACCACGAAGTTGCAGACGATCATCGTCCAGAACAGCAGCGCGTAGCGGCCGCTGATCTTGTAGAGCAGCGACCTCATTTCCGCCGGTTCGCCTCCGTAGAATCCGGTCAGGTACTCGCAGAAGGTGAAGTACCCCCAGAGGACGGACATCGCGAGCAGAAGCTTGCCGAGCTGCTCGAAGTGCACCGGCTTCAGATAGGCCTTCAGGCCGAAGGCGCTTCGGAAGGCGATCATTACAAGGAACAGCGCCGCGATGCCGGAGAAGATCGCGCCGACCACGAAGTACGGACCGAAGATCGTGCTGTGCCATCCGGCCTGCAGCGTCATGGCGAAGATGTACGAGATGACGGTGTGAACCGAGACCGCGATCGGCACGACCACGATCATCATGATGTTGATGGCGCGATGGAGCACCTTCCACTGCTGCGGCGTGCCCTGCCAGCCCCACGACAGGAACTCGTACAGCCAGCGGTGTTTCTTGTCGCGCTCGCGCAGGAGGGCCACGTCCGGGATCAGCGGCAGGAAGAGATACACGGTGCTCGCCGCGAAGTAGGCGCTGATGCTGGCCACGTCCCAGAGCAGCGGAGACTGCAGGCGGCCGAAGACGAACACGTTCATGAGGCGGTCCGGGCGCCCGAGGTCGATGATGGGATGAAGTCCGCCGATCGCCAGGACGATCGCGGTAATTACTTCGGCCATGCGCGTGATCGGCCGGCGCCACTCGGCCTGCGTGATGCGCAGAATCGCCGAGATCAACGTGCCCGCATGGCTGATCCCAATAAAGAAGACGAAGCTGATGATGTAGAAGCCCCAGGTCACCGGCTGCATCATGCCGGTCACCGCGAGCCCCTTGATCAGCTGCCTGACGTACATGCAAGCGGTGAATAGGACAACGGCGAGCAGAACGGCGACGGCGACGTAGAACCTTCTTGAGGTCTCCTCGGTCGGCCGAAACAGCGCCTCGTCGCGCGTGCAGCTGGGCTCAAACCTGCGCATCGCGCCGCTCCAGAAAATAGACCTTGGGCTCGGTCCCCAAGTGTTCGAGCGCCCGTTTGGCTCTCGCGCTTCTGCTGAGTTGGGCGACCAGGCTCAGATCGTCGTCGAGGTTCCCGAAGACCATGGCGTCCGCCGGGCAATTCTCCACGCACGCGGGCTGGTAGTCGGTGTCCCGCACCGGGCGGTCCTCGGCTCGGGCATTCTCTTTCGCGACCTGAAGGCGGTGGTAGCAAAACGTGCACTTCTCGACGACGCCGCGGGGGCGGACTGAGACGTCCGGGTTGAGAATCGCGTCCATGCCAGGCGGCGGCTCGGTGTGGCTCCAGTTGAAGGTCTTGACGCTGTAGGGACAGGCTGCCATGCAGTAACGGCAGCCGATGCAACGCGGGTAGATCTGGCCGACCAGCTTGTCTTCGCCGAGATAGGTCGCATGGACCGGACACACCTTGGTGCATGGTGGGTTGTCGCACATCATGCACAGGTTCGGCACGATGCGAATCTGCGTGTTCGGGTAACTGCCTTGCGTCTGGGTCAGCAGGCGCAACCAGTGCATGCGCCGGCCGCGCTCCGATTCGTCGACCGGGACGATCTGCACGTTGTTCTCAACCTTGCAGGCCGCCATGCACGCGCCGCAGGCGGTGCAGCGATCCAGGTCGATGACCATTCCCCAGCGTGGCATCATCGTCTCCTACTCGGGCGCCCGAGTGATCCGGACGAGCGCGGCGAGCACCGGCGCGCCCGTCCAAGCGTCGGTGCGTGGCGGCACAAGCGGCAGCGGATTGGCGCCCACGCCGTTCGCAAACCGCCCGAAGTCGCGGTGCCCGAGGCCGCGCGGCATCGCCACCACGTCGACAGGTACCACGGGGGCGACCAGCGCGCGCGTCACGAGCGAGCCGACCGGCGACTCTAGGCGAACCTGATCGCCCTCTTCGATTCGCAGGCGCGCGGCTGTCTCGGGGTGGATCTCGACCCAGCTGTCCCATGCGACGTCCTGCCGGTGACCCGTCATCTCGAGCATCAACGGCGTCAGCGCGGTGCGCCCGCCCCAGAGCGTGTTCGTGTCGAACAGCAGCAAACGGAGTGGATAGGTATCCGGCGCGGCCTTCGCCGCATTGTTTTCATCCGCCGGCCCTGGAGGACCGGTGTAGACCGCCAGCGGCTCCACGTGCGTCCCGGTCAGCTTCCGGACGTCACGCAGGAGCGGATCCGGACAGAGGCTGAAATGCTCGATGCCGGGTCCGAGAAGATCGGCCGGCGAGCGCTCTACATGCGGGACGTCGACCCAAGCGCCGACTCGACGCAGGCCCTGCCAGAATGCGGCGGGCGTCTCCGGACCGGCGATCCTCCAGCCGCGAGCCTCCATGAACCCCGCGATGTCTTCCTCGGAGGCTCCGGCGGTGAGCGTCCCGCGTCCCGCCGCGAGCAAGCCGCTCGCCGCGACGGGAAGCCATTCAGCGAAGGAGCCGGCCGGAACCGCCGCCGCGGCCGGACCGCCGATACGACGGGCGAGCGCGAACCAGGCGTCCTCGAACGAGCGGCTCTCGTAGAGCGGCGCGATCGCCGGCTGTTGCAATCCGGCATAGTCGAGCGGAAGTGCGGGAGTCGACGATTGAAGGCCCCACGATTCGAGAAAACTGGATTCCGGCAGCAACAGATCGGCATGCCTGGCCGTCTCGTCCGGAATGCTGACCATCTCGATCAGCAGTTCCGTATCGGTGAGCACCCGCTCGATGGCCGCTCCCCCAGGCCAATCGTGAAGCGGATTGACGCCATGCACGAGCAAGACCTTGATGGGCGAGGGCCGCGCGCCGCCGGGACTCGTAACCATTCTCGACGGGCTGTTCTCGACCGCGGCGAGCGTGGCGGAGCCCGCCCCGTCCACACGCGGAGTGGCCAGCCCTCGTCGGGCGACCGCGTCCGGCTCGACCTGGTCGGTCAGCGAGAGAGGAGCGTCCCCACCGGCGACATAGCCACCCGCGCGGCCCACGGAACCGACGACCAGGTTGAGCGCCACGACGGCCATGGCGACCGGGAATCCGTTCTCGCCGTTCAGAACGGAGGGGCCGGCGAGGGCGATCGGCGCCCGCGCCAGCCCGAACGCCCTCCCGAGGCGAAAGATCTCGCCGGCGGCCACCCCCGTGCGGCGGCTGATCTCCTCGAGAGAGAAGCGCTGCCGTACGAGATCCTCGAACCCGCGCCCGGTTGCCGTCGATGCGCCGCCCGATCGCTGGAAGTCCGAGGTCCAGCGATCGAGAAACGAGCGATCGACGAGATCCTCCATCATGAGCGTGTAGATGAGGCCGAGCGCCAGAATCGCTTCCTGTCCCGGTCGTACGGCGAGCATCAGATCCGCGCGCGCAGCCGTCGGGGTCACGCGCGTTCCAACGTACGCCAACGTCGCAGGACGGGACGCCGCGGGTCCGCGCAGTTGCCCCCAGACCTTGCTCTGCCACACCGGATGGCCGTCCGTTTCGAACAACTCGTGGCCGAAGCTCACGATGAAGTCCGAGTTGGCCAAGTCGGCGGCCGGAGTGCGTGTCGTGCCGGCCACGTACTTCCAGGCTGTGCGCCAACTCTCGTGGCTGCCCTCCAGAAGGAGATTCGGACTGCCGTAAGCGCGCAGGACACGCTCCAGCCAGAATCGCGTCAGCGATGTATCCCCGCCTTCGAGAACGGCGAAAGCTTCGGGCCGCCCTTCCTCACGGAGCTTCCGCAAAGGTGCCGCGATCTGTTCGAGCGCTTCGTCCCAGGTGATGGCGGTCCACCGACCCGAGCCCCGCGGCCCCTCGCGGCGCATCGGGCTGCGCAGGCGGTCCGGATGCACGAGCCCTTGCAGACCGGCGAGTCCGGCCGGGCACAGGCCGCCCGCGCTGACCGGGTTGTTGCGATTGCCTTGGAGACCCACCGGCAGGCCATCGACGAGCCGGACACGGATTCCGCACCCAGCCGGGCAGAGGCGACACAAGGTAGGGACCCATCTCTCGACGCCGGCGCCGTGCGGGGCCTGCAAGCTCCCCTCCTGCACCATCGCCCACAGCCGGTTGGTCAACCAGCCGCCGCCGGCAGTCGCGAGGCCCGCCGCGGCCATAGAGGTCATGAACTGGCGTCGACTCAGTTTGGTCGTCATGGTGTCCAGCGGAAGCAGCTCATCGGTGACAATTCAAGCAATCCACGCCCGCGTTGGGGCTGTGACTCTTTCGATGGCAATCGATGCAGGTCTTCATCCCGGGACGCCCTCCAAACGGACTCTCGGCCGCCTGAAAAGGCGAGGTCCGCAGCTCCACGTCCCCGTGGCACGCCTTGCAGTTGATGTGCCCGAGCGTTACGTGCCGCCGATGGGAGAAGTAGACGTAGGGGTGAAGCGCGTAGATTGGCACCCAGTCGATGCCGCGCCCGTTCTCGAAAGCCAACCGGATCTTCGCCTTCTCCTCCGACTCGTAGAGCACATCCTCATGGCAGCGGCGACACACATGGACCGCAGGGAGTCCTGCGCCCTGGCCGTCGGCCGCGCTGGGGTGGCAGACCAGGCAGGGCACGTTGTTGTAGGCGTGCAGTCGATGATTGAACGAAATCGGCTGCTGCGCCGGCGGCCGCGCGCAACTCGCAGAGGCAACGGCAGCCAACACCAGCCCTATCGCCCTCACTGCCCGTCTCGCCCCATGTTCGGATGCTCCTTTGGCTCCTTCGAGCGGAGGGCTTCTTCTGGCCTCCCGGGCCCCTAACTCGAGCGCAGACGTGCGTCTCTTTCTCATGGTGCTGTCTCCGATCCTCCACTGGTCGGAGCCGCGGTGGCAAGCTGCACAATCCTCGGGGATCCTCGATATCACCCGGACGACACGATGCCGTACTCGGAACTCGCGTAACTTCATGGAGATGAGAATTGACGACTGGAGTACTCCGGAGGTCTGTAAGGGTCGAGCGTGGTTTGGCGCTCGCACCCCGAGGGGCGCTCGAAGTGGTGGCCGCAGCGTTCAGGTCTCGATGCGGCCACTGCGGTTGAGCCACCAGCGCATGCATCGATGGCCGAAGTCGACCGGCTGGGAAAACATGACCGGGCAGCCACCGACGACGCACCGAATGTCCCGCCGTCTGCACTCTTCGACCGCTTCCTTCGACACGCTCCCCTGCCCGAATGACCGGTGAAGCCAGACGCGGACGATCCTCTTCTCGGCGGCCTGGCGGACGAGATCGGCGGACACCTTCGGATGCGTTGCAACGACGACACCACCGAGCTCCCCAGGAATGCTGGCGAGGGACGGGAAACACGTAGTTCCCTCGACCTGCTGGGCGTTTGGATTGACCGGGGACACGTCGTATCCCCGATCGCGCAGCGTGCGAAAGACGAAGTTGGCCGCGCTGCCGGGGTCGCGGGATACCCCGGCGACAGCGATCCGACGACGCTGAAGGAACTCGAAGATCAATTCTTCCGTTTTCGGCATGCCCACCCCGGGAGCTAGGGGCGATCGGAATCAGCGCAATTCAAGACCCTCCGGTCTGGTCGGCGACGTCCGCGCCCCGCGCCTCTTCCTGGCCGACGGCCTCGCGAGATCCTGGCGAGCCGGTCGCGCTCGCGGTCAGCGTGCGACGGGCGTCTGTCCGACCTTCTGTGACAGCGCCGCCACCACCGTCTCGGCCGCAGCCGGAACATCGAGCGTGCCCATGTTCACGATGAGGTCGTAGCCCAGCGGTTCGTCGATGCTTTGCCGGAACACCTGACGGATGAACGCCGCGCGGTCGACGTCGGACTCGTGCAGCCGGCGCTCGGCGTCGGCGATCGAGAGGGTTTCCTTCCCCATCATCCATTTCACGCGTTTCTCGAACGGCGCGATCACGCGGACCCGTAGACCCCCCTCGGCCTCGAGCAGCCAGTTCGCGCCGCGGCCGACGATGACGGCTTGTCCTTTCCGCGCAATCGCCCACAGAACTCTCATCATCTCGAGGAGATAGGCGGGCTGGCCGGGATCATCGAAGACCAACAACTGCGCGAAGTAGTCTTGGAGCCTGCCGATCGCGTGCTCGTCGAGCCGCGAAAGGATCAGCTCCCGCGCGTTCATCTTCTCGGCGATGGCCTCGAGGATCTGCTTGTTGAAGACTTGCCAGCCGAGCCGGGTGCCGACGGCTTCCGCCAACTCGACGCCGGACGATCCTAGCTCCGTCGAGATCGTCACCCACGGGCCCCCGACACGTCTAGGTCGGAGCAGCTGGGGTTGCTCGGCCTCCGGCTGCAAGCGCGCCCTGGTATCCCACACGGAAATCTGGCGCTCGATGATATGCTCGAGATCCGGTCGGTGAACCATGGCGGAACCTCGTGACGATTCGTAATTGACAGTACCGCTCGCCTCGGGAGTGCGCCACGCGGAAACGGACATGCTGCGGGCGAATTCCCATTGCTGATTGGAGGCCAGCGATGGACGAGCTTACTCGGCGTGTTGAAAGGCTCTTATGACGCCGGAGTCGAGACTCCTCCGTCACTTCCTTGCGGCGCTGGCCTATCGAACGCAGAAGTCATTGCGAGACGCCCCGCCGGGTTTTGGCGAGTTTCAAGCCCCTTCGCAAGTCCGGACGCCGGCCGCCCTGGTTCGTCACATGACGAGCGTTCTGGGTTACGCCCGCACGTTTTTCGTCGGGGGTCGCTACAGGGCCGAGCCGCTGCCGACATTCCAAGACGAGATTCTCCGGTTTCACGAGATGCTGGACGACCTCGCGCGGCATCTCGAGGCGGGCACTTCTCTGCGTGACGGCATGACGCCGGCTCGGTTGTTGCAGGGCCCTCTGTCCGATGCCATGACGCATGCCGGGCAGATTGCGATGCTCCGTCGGCTCTCCGGCTCACCTGTTGCACCGGAGAATTTCATCTTCGCCGACATCGATGCCAATCGCCTCGGCCCCGAGCAGGCGCTTCCGGTTAGCCCGGATACGGTCTGGCCGGAGGCGCCGGAGAACTGGACACCACCACCCGCGCGCCGCTCGGAGCCAAAGGACTAGGATTCGATGGCGGGCTGGCCGCGGCTATCGCCCTACTTCATGCCACACGGGTCCGCGCACGCCCGAGCTCCTCCACCATGAACGGCGGCAGACCGTACCGGTGAGCCACGCCTGTGGAGGTGTCGATCAGCCGAAGAACGTTCGCACGAAACGTCGCCGGGTCCGTCCCCGATATCGCCGCGCCAGTCGCTGCGATCGCCCGGGGTGGTGCCGAAGCGGCAATCGTGGACGAACTCGAGAGGCTCGCACACAACACAAACGAGACGAACCCAACCGGCCGGATGGATTTCATGAGTGTCGTCCCCCTTCCGCTCGCAGTCGGAGCGTCGGGCAACTCGGCCCGTCAAACGAAGTTGAGCGAAACGGTCTGCGCGAAGATTACGGTCATGGGGTCTGGGGGACAAGGCCAGACGTTATGCTCGGCACGCATAGCGCCGATAGCAACTGGACGAGACGATAGCGGCGGAGAGCCGGCCCCGCGCGAGACAGTCGGGCTGCGGTGCCTACTGTGGGCAATCCCCAGAGCTCGCCAACCGCTCCTTGCCCCCACTCCCCTGCCCATACGATCCCGGTCCCGCCGAGAGTCCCTGCGAGCCGCGATACACATAGAAGAAGACCTGCCCGGGAGCCGGCGTCGCCCCGTCGTCCGAGTTTTCCGTCGAATTGACCGGTGAATCGTTCGCGACGCAGGCGACGGTGCCGAGATCGACGCTCGACCCGCTGACGTGCACGTTTCCGATGTCGCCGCGGATAACGTCGTAGCGCACGGGACCCGCCTCGACGTCCCAGGACACGCGCGTGGGCGCGGGACCCGATGCGACGGTAATGACGGGAGCTTTCGTGTAGTCGTAGAGCATGACCTCCTTGAAGAGGTCGGGGTTGTTACGCACGCCGTCCGTCCATTGCGCGAAGACCGCGCGGACACCCGTGTCGTCGACCGCCGGCTCGTTGCCGTTCCCGTAGTCCGCCGCCGGCGAGTTGTACGCGGCGCCGAACCCGAGGCCTTCGACGCGCTCGACGGCGCCCGTTCCGATGTTGACACGGTAGAACTGGTTCACTCCCGCCGGGTTCGACTCGAAGATCGACGCGTAGGAAACGAAGTAGCCCCACTGTCCGTTCCGGCTCAGGCGGCAGTAGTAGGAGGAGCCGTCGGTCGTGGAGGTCAGTTGACGAAACGTTCCGGAGGTCCAGAGGAAGATCTCGTCGTTGTGGTCCGGGTTTCCGCCGGTGAGATCCTTGTTGGCGTCGAAGCAGATCGTCGAGCCGTCGCCGCTGATGTCGCCGTAGCCCGAATCGTCGCCCGCGACACCGGTGGTGATCGCCTGGAGCCCCGTTCCGTCGCTCCGGACACGCCAGACGTCGGACGCGCCGGCGCCGTGGAGCCCATCGAGGTTCGCGTTGCTCGTGAACGTGACCCACGTACCCGCGTCGTCGATGAAGTTCGCGAGGCTGTAGCTGTTCGCGTCGGAGGAGTTGGTCAATTGAACGACACCGCTCCCGTCGGCGTTGATTCGAAACTCCTCGGCGCTCAGGTCGGCGTTCTGGCCGGTCAAGTTCATCTCGGCCGAGAACACGATGATGCTCCCGTCACGGGACAGCCTCGGGAGGTAGGCCAACCCCGAGGTGGCGTGGGTGACCTGCGCCAGACCGGTACCGTCGCTGTTGACGCGAAACACCTGGCCGCTGTGGCTCGAGTTCGTGCCGAGGGGATCGGCGAAGGACGTGAACGCGATCGTCGCGCCGTTCCCCGCGATCGCCGGCCACTGAATGTCGAGACCGTGGGTCAGCTGCGCGAGACCCGACCCGTCGGGGTGAATCAGGAACAGCTCCACCGTGTGTCCCGTGTTCCCCCCGGGAATGAGATCGGCCTTCGAGGTGAATGCGATGTTGTTTCCGGCGCCGTCGATGCTGGCGTACTCGGCGGAATACTTCGTCGTCGAGGTGAGCGTCCTGAGGTTGGAGCCGTTGGCGTCGATGATCTTCGTCTCACCGTCGCCGAACGCGTCGCGAAATGCCAACCGGTTGCCCGAGCTGGTCACGACGAGCTCGTAGGTCTCGATTCCGTTGTTCGTCAGCAGGGTCTTGCCGGTCCCATCGGTCTTGATCTTCCAGAGCTCGTACGATCGGTCGGTGTTCTGTGTCAGCGTGAACACGTCCGACGAGAAGAAGACGGTGAGCCCGTCGCCCGTGATGGCGGGGTACTCCGACGCCAGGGGGATGTTGGCCGGGCCTACGGAGTTGGTCAGCTGCTTGAAATTCGTCCCGGCGTAGTCCACGAGGAAGATCTCGGACCCGTGGTCTGCGTTCGTGCCGAACGGATCGGCATTACCCGAGAACGCGACCTTCGATCCTCCGCCGGCGAACGACATCCAAATCACGGCCTGGCCCTCGGCTACATCCGTGGTCGAGGTCAGCTGCCTGAGTCCCGTACCGTCGGCGTTGATCGCGAAGATCTCGACGTTCCCATCGGCGTTCGTGCCGAGCGGATTGGCCTCCGCCGCGAAGACGATCTTGGTCGCGTCGTCACTGATCTTCAGAAAGTAGATCTCGGCGTCGGTCAAGTGCGTCACCTGGGAGAGCCCCGTGCCGTCACGGTTGATCAGGTACACCTGTTGGATGTGCCCGGCGTTCCCGCCGGTGAGATTCCCGTTCGAAGAGAAGGCGACCTTGCTGCCGTTCCCCGAGATGACCGCGATCAGCGCCTCCCCCTGCCCCGCGCCGGGATGGTTCGTGATCTGCTGCAATCCGGTGCCGTCGTGCGCTTCGACGAAGACCTCGCCGCTGCGGTCGGGGTTCTGGCCGGTGGGATTCTCGCGGGAGATGAACGCCACCCACTGATCGTCGCCGCTGACCGATACCGCGAACCTGTCGTTTCCGATCCCGTCGATCGCGTTCGTCAGCTGGGCCCCGGCCCCCGTCGAGGCGGTGAATCGGACGAGCTGGAAAGCCCCACTCGAATTCGTCCCGAGCTGGTTCGTCGAGCTCGACACGTAGACGTCCACACCGTTCGCGTCCATCGCCGGGACGGTCGTCGACCCCGTCTTGACGTCGGTGAGCTGGCGAACGACCTGCGCCAAGGCGCGAGGAGAAGCAATTGCGATGATCAGGAGATTCAGGGCGACAAGAATCTTGGTGCGGTGGATGCGCTGCATGGAACCCCTCCTCCGGCGACCCGCTCGATGCGAACCGCCGTTCCTCTCAGTGCTTCAATAATACGGCGATCCAGACCGGGAGTTTGTGACATCGAGAATGCTGGCGCGGACGCGCAGTCCGCACTCTTGAATGCCCCGCAGTGCCGCTACTTCTCTGCGAGCCGCCTGCCCGCCCTGATCGCCGCCTCGAACCCGCGCCTCTCCTTGATCGCCTTCACCCGCGCCTTCTTGCGGGCCGACAGCTGCCGCATGAATCCCATGTACGCGCCCTGGAGCTTGAGCTGGGCGCGGCGGGCGGCGGTGATCGGGATCGTGCGCCGGCCGGGCTTGGCAGCACGGACCGCGATGCCCTCGGCCTGCCGCGCACGCTTGGCGACCGAAGCGAATACCTTCTCGATGTCGGCGACGGCGCGTTTGATGGAGCGGACGTGGCGCGTTACTGAAGGGTGGCGGGGCACGGGAGCCTCTCGGAGAAAGGCGGATCGTAACACGATCCCTGCGATCAGGGCGTCGCGGTCCCCGGCTGAGGTGGCAGCCGGGGACCCGAAAACCGCTAGCTCACTACAGACAAGCGATACAGAGCGCGTTGTTCGGACAACAGAAGCTCTGCCCGTTCGGACAGGTAACCAGGTGCGAGCCCCGCGGGCAGGAGCCCGCTGCGGCGGGGGGAGTCGTCAACACGGAGACGATTCCGACGGTGGCGGCCGCGATGATCACCATGACAAAGAGTTTCTTGCGCATGCACGTTCCTCCTCGATAGGATCGGCTATCGACCGTTTCATGATTCTACGCTCGGTCGCGCGTCCCCGGGGCGAGAGAACAGTCGCCGCGGGCCGGGGGTTGGGAGGGCTCACGCGGGCGCGGGTCACGCAGATCGCCAACTTGACGCTGCTCGCGCCGGTGATTCAGGAGGAGATCCTCGCTCTGTCGCCGACCGTCGTCGGCCGCGACGCCATCACCGAACGGACGCTGCGACCGATCGTCACCTGGGCGACGCTCATCTGTCGAAGCTTGCCGATTTCACCGAGGATTGTCTTGTCCGTCACGCGGCCTCACTTCCATCCACATGAGGGCGTGGGAGAGCCGAAACATCAAGGCGATTGGTCGCCCGGCCCCCACACAGCCGCATCTGTCTCTTCCCGCAGCACCTTGCGTCGACCGAGAGCGGACCCTACGTTTGCCGTTGATGCGTCCCGACCAGCACGCACCGCGCTCTAGAGCCAGGTGAGAATCCGCGCAGCACGCGAGCGGCTCATTGTTGCGGATTGGACTGCAGCGAGCGCCTGGGAGTCTTGGCTTGCTGATAAGTCCGAGGCGACACGCCACGCCCTCAAGGCCGCCATCGGCGAACGGTTCGCCGCTGCCGACGAGTTTGCCGAGATCGTCAAGCGAGATCGGGCCGGAGTCCTGGTCTCAGAGGAAGCCCGGTAGCCGTGCCGCAGGAGGCGCGGGGGCGCGACCGGATCACGGAGCGCACGCTCAGGCGGATCGTCGCGGAGCCAGTTCGGGGATGGCAAACTGACAAATGGCGGCTCGCGACCCCTCCGAGTAATAGCGCTATCACAACACGCGCGGTCAAGCACACGCCGATAGCAGCCCTTGCTGGATAGCATCGACCTGATGGCAACCATCGATGAGTTGCCGCGATGTTCCGATCAGCGTAGGTTCTATTACGGATTCAGCGTAAGAGAGGCCGGGCGTTTCCTCCTTTGTCGCCCGGCCCCTCTCCCTACCGCGTCACTTCCGCCTTGACTTCCTCTCCCTCCGAGGGACCCGGTTGGCCGAGGTCCCAGGTTCCCATTCGGTGAACTCGGGCCAGCCAGGGGACGATCGCGTCGATACGCGCGGAGTGTTCCTCTTAGCCATCGCGAAGTGGCCGGCTCTGGAGCACAGTCGATAGCGATAGAGTGCTCGACCCTATCCGGTTCCGGGGCCCTCGTGCCGGCTCGCCAGGACGCATCTGGCGTTTCGGGATAGCGCCCCAGTGGAGGAGAAACATATGAAGCGACTGCTTGCATTCGGTCTCGTCGTGATCGCGACCCTTGGCGCGCTCACCCTTGTGTCGCCGGTGCCGGCAGCACTTGCCGGTACATGCGTTCGCTGTCCCAATCGCGACGTGTACTGCGGCCACTGCGAGGAGTTCGTCCCTCAAACTTGCCAGCATTGCGCTTATTGCCGGAAGGTCCCCGGCTGCAAGTAGTCGTCGAACCCTGAAGGGCGTCGCGCGCCACCTCACCTGTAGGCATCGGGCGCACGGCATTCTCCGCTCCCGCGGAAGTGCGCCAAGCCACTTGACTTCCTTCCCCACCGAGGGACCATGTTTGCGGTGGTCCCTCGATGCCGCACCTAAGCCCCACCACCCTCACCTCCGACGAGCAGGCGCTCATCCTCCACGTCACCCAGCCAAACCTCCGGGACCACGTGATCTACTCGCTCGCCCTGGGCACCGGCCTGCGCCTCGCCGAGATCGTCGGCCTCAACGTCTGCGACCTCTACGCGCCGGATGGGACGCCTCGGGTTCGCGTGCGTATTCGGAAGGAGATCGCCAAGGGCGGCAGGGCGGCGGACGTTTTCCTGCCCGATCGGCTGGTCGTGAAGCTCAGGAACTTCTGGTCGTGGAAACGCCGATGCGGCGAAGATCTCGACCCCGACGCTCCCCTGTTCGCCAACCAGTCCGGCTGTCGGATCTCGAAACGCCGGGTCCAGCACGCGTGGTCAACGTGGCAGCGCCGGGCGGGGTTCGATCGGGTCTACGGGTTCCACGCGCTCCGGCACACGGCGGTCACAAACGTCTACCGGGCGTCAAGGGATCTGTTCCTCGCCCAGAGATTCGCGCGGCATGTGTCGCCGCTCACCACCACGGTCTATACCCACCCCTCGGACGATGAGACCCAACGGAGGCTGCCCGCGTGGTCGGTCCCTGGCCATCCTTTACTGGCGCGGCGTGCCGATGGTCTCGTTGATCATCGCGGCGGCGGCCTCAGGGGTCTCGACTTCAATCACCAACCTCTGGAAGTGCTCGTGGTCGAGCTCAACAACAATTGTGTTCTCGGGATGGTGGACATCCCAGAATACGAGGCCGCCGTCCTGGTAGAACATGCCCGCTCGGAAAACAGCCGGAATGCCCGTCCCCGCCAGCTTGAGCCCTTGGAACCAGCCCAGCGCAGGATGCGGATCCACGCGAGCTCCCCTAATGTGCTCGAGAGGAATCCGGAGCTGGCTTCGCAGCGACCAGAGCTTGTCCCAGCCCTCAACTTCGAACACCGCGTGATTCGCCTCGATCGTGAGGACTCGTCCTCTTTGTTGTGCGGGGCGGCCTTCGACGCAATAACGTGACCACGCGCGAACTGATCGGGGGGCGTTGGACATCGAGGCGCGACGTGGGAGTGGACGTGGCATTGGGCCTCGGGATGTGGGCATTCTGGAAGCTGATCGGAACCGCTTGGGACCGCGCGCTTGGAGAGGGCCAGGCCGCATCGATCGACAGCTACTTGCCGCAAGGCATCCTCGAAGGTGGGCTGTGGATCGGCGTCTCGCTGACGGCAGGATTCTGCGAGGAACTTGTCTTTCGCGGTTACTTCCAGCGCCAGTTCCAGGCGTGGACCAGATCGCCATGGATCGCGCTCGTCCTTCAGGCGGCGCTGTTCGGAATCTCGCACGGTTACCAGGGTGCCGCGGCCTGCACTCGAATAGCGATGTACGGGGCGCTCTTCGGTCTCCTCGCGCATTGGCGCAAGAGCCTTCGACCGGGCATGCTCGCTCACGCCATGACGGACATTCTCGGCGGCATCCTCCGAGTCTGATCGCGGACTACTAATCCCCTGCCAGCCGTCGAAGGGCGCAGATGATCACGACCGCAGGGCACTCCGGAGGACCATGATCCCCTGGGACCGGCGCTGGGCCACTCACGTGGCGGGCACTCCGGCGATGATTCCGTCTAGCACCGGGTTCCTCGGAACTCGCAACCCAGTTCACGCCTCGCCGATCACCAGTTCGGCCGTCCGTTCGGGTCGCGCACCGAGATCACCACTCGCTCCTTTCGCACGGTGCGGGCAAGAAGCACCGTGCTCCCCTCAACAGTGACCCACGCGCCGGTCACTTCCAGAGTGTCGCCCTGGGCAATCGTAAAGTCGAGAAACTTCAGGAAATCGGCCGTCGCGATCATCACGCGGTTGGAAACTCCGTCACGGGTCTGAAGCGTGACGCTGGTCCCGTTCCAGCCCATCCAGTCCGGGTGTGTGGTGACCTCCGTCACCACGCCCTTGACGACCACCTCGGCTTTCAGGTCGTATGCGGGTAATCCCCCAAGCGATCCTGACGCGGCCCAACCCGGTACTGAAAGACCGATCAACGCGGCCAGGACGAACACAGCGCACTTGAACGTGCGGCAGCGTTCCTGGCTTCGGGAGTTGCCGGCGCTCCTCATGGTCCACCTCCGGCCTGCAATTCCCCAAATAAGACTGGTTTCGACCAGGCGCCAGGGTCCGCAGACGGGTGTCTGGATGCTTCTAGTTCGGAATCACGGAGGCGCAGCCGCGACTCGATCTTGCCTCGCTACGGTTTGGGTACATCCTGGATCGCTCCCGTCAGCCAGAGCGTTCAACCTGTCTTCCCCGGGAAGAAAAGCGATGGATTTCCTCCCGAAGGAGATCATTGGCGTGGGCATAGAACTTCGACAGCGCTCAGGTCCCGATGCGGCCACGGCGGTCGAGCCACCAGCGCATGCATCGATGGCTGAAGTCGACTGGCTGAGAAAACATGACTGGGCAGCCACCGACGATGCACTGAATGTCCAGCCGTCTGCACTCTTCGACCGCTTCCTGCGACACGCTCCCCTGCCTGAATGACCGGTGAAGCCAGACGCGAGCGATCCTCTTCTCGGCAGCCTGGCGGACGATATCGGCAGACACACTCGGATGCGAAGCAACGACGACACCATCGAGCTCCCCAGGAATGCTGGTGAGGGACGGGAAAGACGTAGTTCCCTCGACCTGCTGGGCGTTTGGATTGACCGGGGACACGTCGTATCCCCGATCGCGCAGCGTGCGAAAGACGAAGTTGGCCGCGCTGCCGGGGTCGCGGGACACCCCGGCGACAGCGATCCGACGACCCTGAAGGAACTCGAAGATCAATTCTTCCGTTTTCGGCACGCCCACCCTAGGAACAGGCCAGCCGCGCGGGGTCAGAAGGCCCGATGCCCTGCCGAGTCGCTACAACCTTCGCAACACGACGTCAACCTTGATGCGGCCGCCGCTGGCGTGAGCGAGATCGAGGCACGTGAGCCCGCTGACGACAACTGTTTACACCCACCCGTCTGATCAAACGGTGTACACCCACCCGTCTGATCAAGAGGTTGCGAGTAGAATCCGCGCGTTGAACTGTTGAGGGCTGGCGTCGGGCAAATGAAACCGGCGATTCGTGGCAAGGACTTGTTGTGGGGACTGGCAGTCCCCCTCTACTGGATTCTAGGCACGCTCCGCCACGAAGGGTCCCACGCGCTGGTTGGGATCCTTTGTGGTGCTCGACTGAAGGAATTCATCTATTGGCCGACGCATTGGCACGGCCAGTTCTACTGGGGGTACGTGCTGTTCGATGGGACTCCACCCGTCGTCGCGACCGCCGCACCGTACTTTGTGGACGTCCTTCTGGTGCTGGCGTCCGCCTGGGTATGCGTTCGCTGGTTCGCGGAAAGTCGAGCCTTGTGGATCAACGTCGTCGCGCTCGGTCTGGTCGCTCCAACAATCGATCTGACCTACAACTTCATCATGGCGGTCGTATTTCGACACGCCGGCGATGTGGTCGTCCTGATTACGGCCCTTGGCTTCGTCCTAGTGGACGCCACTTTCTTTCTCGCGCTCATTATCTGCTCGGCGTCTTTCGCAGTGGTATTCGAAGGCAGGAGCTCTGCGCCGGTCGACCGGCACCCGACGGCTCAGCGGTTGCGCGCAACCTGGTTTTGGCTCTTGGGGATTAATGCGGCCGTTCTCGTTGGCACGTTCCTGGCTCGCGCAATGGTCGGTGCCGGCGCAGGCCCTTTGGGGTTGATGTACTACGTCAGCGCCGGGGCGTTCTATCTGATCGCGCTTGGCGTGCTGACCCTGCCGCTGCTGGAGATTTCTCTTCTCGTGCCGCGAAGAGCCGCCAGGTGAGAAGACCGGCGATTGGTTTGTGCAGCCTACCGGCGAGTCGAGCCTGTCCGTGGCCCCGCGGTTCGCGCGGCACGTGTCGCCTCTGACTACGACGGTGTACACGCACCCAAGCGACGAGGAGATGTCCAAATCCCTCCGCCGCCTGGGCTGCTAAACCGAGGCTGCTGGCCGAACACCGCTAAATCGCACGCGGTGGTTACGGCCGAGCGGGTCCGACGGGAACTGTACCCACGGCTCGCGTAATCCGGCCGATCCGGTGCGATTCCCCTCGTACTACCAAGCGGGGGTCGCCGCCGCGAGCCGGGATGTACCCAGCGACGACAACCTAATTGGTCCGCACCGCACCCGTCATGCGCAAAGGAGGCACTGTGGACACCAGCCAAGTGACACGATCTCTTCGGCCCCGCTGGTGGTTGGTCGCCGCCACCTCGGCCGTGATCCTCATAGCGGGGGCGCTGGCCGCTTCACGGTCATTCGCTTCAAGTCAGGACTTCGCGTTGAGTGTCGCTCCCGCCACCGCGACTGTCGCCGCAGGTTCTTCGGCCAGATACACGTTGACCGCGACGAGTGAGAACGGGCTCGCTGGCACCATCAACGTGGGAATCACGAGCGTGTCTCCCGCGGTGGCGAATGGCCCGACGTTCCGCCTGTCGCGGTACGAGATTTGGGTTTCCCCAACCGCCCCGAACGGCGGGGCCCTTATCACGGCCTCCACCACGTCCGGCACGCCCGCGACAACCTACACGGTGACAGTCACGGGAAAAGACACCACTGGAGCGAATCACGGCCTGACGCACACGACGACTTTCACTCTCACGGTGAATTGACGTCGGCTGTGCGGCGGTTAGCGCGAACGTGGAGTGGTAAGAGGGTTGGGGCGGAAGTCGACTCCCGTCGGTCCTCGCGATCCGCGCAGTCGCTCCCGCTCCGGTTCTAGTTCGTGCTCATGTCGACGAAGAAGTGGATCGGCGCGGAGGGCGGCTTCTCGAACCGAGCACTCTTCATCTTGTCGGCAACGCACAGGGTCGCATCGGTCGGCGGATCCACCCAAGCGTCATCCACTCGTCCGTCGGCCGCAGTCCCAACTTCCCAAAGCCTATCACGCTCCTTCCCAGCGACGCTGGCGCTCAGCGGCAATGCGAGGCACGTGTCGCCGCTAACGACCACCGCCTACACGCACCCGAGTGACGAGGAAGTGGCGGCGCGGCTGCGGGCGCTGAGCCGCTAGCGATGCGGCTCGACGCCAGCGGGGTTCGGTAATGATTGCAGCATCCGGCGACGCCCTCGCAGAATCCCAATAGTCGGGATGACCAAGGCGGGCGCGAGACCCAAGAGCGGTCGCGCCCACCCCGGCATCGCCACGAGCGCCCGGAAAGCGACCCAGGCGGCGAGCGTCGCGACCGCCATGGTGGCAAAGCCCAGCATCAGTGCGAGCAGCCAGCGCCACAGTTGAAACCCGTATCCCGGCTCATCTGTTTCCATTAGCGCAACCCATGGAACGGATACACCCCCCGTACCACTACGTCGACGTTGATTCGGCCGCGGTGCGCGTAAGCGAGATCGTTGAGCCCCAGGAAATGGCCTGGAACCCACCGAACAAGAGCCCCTTGACCGTCTTCCGGATGTGTCTCGACCTGCCACCCGCTGTTTCCAGCCTTCTCGACGGAACGAAGGAATCCGTCCCGTGATTCCCCACTCGGGAACCGAGCGGCGGTCCATGGGCCCCAGTCGGTCGTCGGGTCGCCCACGACGAACTCCTTCCGGTGGGCCGAGACAAGTCTTAGGGTACAGCCTGGCCTCGTCCACCGTGCGCCCGTCAACAGACCGGTTCTGGCGCGGAGCTTCGCGAGGTCCGTCAGCCCGCGACGGCGATCGCGCCGCAGCATCACGGCGACGAGGAGGTGAGCGATTACCCCAGGCCGGCATCGACCAGAAACGTGCTCGTCTCAAACGTGTTTTGAGCCTCGACCCTTCCCGGTTTCCATTCGACGAGCGCTCCGGATGTCGTTCAGGCATTTGCCCGCCCACGCCCCCGCGGCGGCGGTACACTCACGTCACCATCGTTTGGGGGGTAGCGTCATGAAACCTCACCGGGTACTCGGCGGTCTCGCGTTCGCCTTTCTCGTTGTCACGGTCTCCTCGGCTCAATTCGACGGCGTGAATCTCTCGGCCGGGCGTGGCCCAGGACCGGGCGACGTCTCTCTCAATTGGGCAGGGGGAGAACCTTCCTTCCACATCTACCGTTCCACGAGCCCGATTCAAGTCGTGCAGCCGCCGAACCATTTGGGCGATACAACGGTTCGCACTTGGACTGACACCCCGCCTCCGGGCGGAATCTTCTTCTATGTTGTGACGAGCGACTGCGTGATCACAGGCCCAGAAATATGCGACGGCATCGATAACAACTGTGACGGGCGAATCGACGAGCCCGGGGCCGAGGCGTCGTGCAACCTGCCGAACGCGGCTCCGGCCTGCGTGAACGGAGCCTGTGCGATCGCAAGCTGCAACTCGGGCTTCGGGGATTGCAATGGCCAAGCGGCCGACGGCTGCGAAGCGCCGTTGAATGCGATCCCCAATTGCGGGGCGTGCAGACAGACCTGTGACGACGCCAACAGCTGTACCGTCGATTCCTGCGTCGCGAGCGCCTGCAAGCACGTCGATCAGCGCGCCTGTTTCGCGGCTCCGACATCCGGGGAAGGCGGAGTCGATTGCGCGACCTCTCCCGGGACCGGCGGATGCTGGGGATCTGCCTGTCTGTCTCAGGCCGTGGCGCTGCCTCCAGGATGCTCAAATCCCGACGCCGACGGCGACGGGCTCAGCGATGTGTGGGAATCTAATCACGGGGTGGACCTCAACTGCGACGGCGTCCTGGATGCCAGCCCGAGCGGGCCGGACCTCTTGCTGCCAGACGATCCGGACTGGGACGAGGTGAATCAGAAGAACGCCTACGTGATGTACGACTGGATGGCGACCGACCCCGTGAATCCGTCTGAGGCGCAGCACCAGCCGGTGGACGATTTCATCGGGACGAGTTGGGAAGGCGTCCCTGGGGCTCCCGTCAAGGGGACGATCACTCGGCTTGTGGATGCGTTTACGCGTCAGGGCATTCGCCTGAAGATCGTGCCGAACACCAACGCGGCGTTCGTGAGTTCGACGAACCCGACCGGGGTCACCTCGCCGGTGCCGCACGCGGTCGTAGTAACCCTCGCCAATCCTCCGGGTGATTGTGCGCTGAACGGCGGGACGAATACCGTCGTGAGCTATTACGACGTGAAGAACCAGAACTTCGATCCGCGTCACAAGTTCGTCTACAAGTACGCCCTGTTCGCCCATAACGTCGAGTGCTCTGGAAACTGCTCGAGTGCGGCGTGCGCCGGCGAGAGTGCCGGTCTCGGTTTGTGCAATCCTGTCGCGGAGAACACGTCGGGCCTGGGAGAACTGTATGGCCAAGACCTGATCGTCTCCCTCGGGGGTCAGGGACTGGACGACGGCTCGAGCCACCCGGAGCCTTACAGGACGGCCTACCGCGAGCAGCTCGTCCAGTATCAAGCTGGGACGCTCATGCATGAGATCGGGCACACCTTCGGGCTGGACCATGGGGGAGCCAACACCACCGGCGCATGCAATTCGACCGCTCCCAACACGGTCAATCGCAAGCCGAACTACTTCAGCTCGATGAGTTACTCGTATCAGTACTCGGGAATCAAGACGGCCGTCGCGAACTGCTCGACGACGGCGATCCTGCCGAATCCGCCCTACGCTCAATTCATCCCGGGCGATTGGCGCGTCGATTACTCATCCACGGTGCTGCCCACGCTCGACGAGAACTCTCTGCTCGAGACCATGGGCATTTCGTCCTGCGCGTGCGGGCTGACGGATGGCTTGCGGGACATTTCGGTCGCGTATGCGAACTGCACCGGCGCGCCAAACCCAATTCCTGGCTGTGGTCCTGTGGACTGGAACGCCGACGGGATGATTGGTCCCTTTCGTGTGAGTGTCGACATCAACCAGGACAACCTGGACGGCGCGCCGTACTGTCCCGTCCTTCAGCCACTAGACGGATTTGATGATTGGAGCTTCCTCAACAATCACATGGCGTTCCAGTGCCAAAGCCAGTTCGAGCCAGGAAGCGCCGGCCCTCGCCCCGCGCCGAACGGTGCGTCAGACAAGTAGTTGATTCCGCGACTCAGTTCGATTGAAGCTCGGGTGTCGCCGCGCCCCCCTCCTCCTTCCCGCCGCTCGCCCACGGCGGCACGGTCGCACTGTCGGGAGCACGAGGCTGGCGAAGCTTTCGGCGGACGAGATTCGAACCTTGAGAGGGCGGTCGTGATGAGGGTGGCCTTTTTGTGCGGAATCGCGGTCATCTCATCAATCGCCGGGTTGATGGAGATAGGTGCTGCCGAAAACCAGACGGCGAGACCCGCTTCCGTCTTTGGTCCTGCGCTCACCGAGGTCGTCGGTCACACGACAGTCCCGATCGTTCTTCCCGCGCGCCTACCATCAACGATCCGCACCTCAGAGATCAAGGCGGCGTGGGGTGAGGCGACTGCGACCACCTACTACATCTCGTTGCACTACGAAAACGACGGCGCTGATGCGTTCTTCGCCGCCGGATTCGGTGGTCGCAGGGAACCGGCTACCAGATTCAGATCAAGCTTCGTCCCGACATGCCGGTTCGGCGAGGGCGTGTTTGATGGAGCGGAGGTGGCGCGCTACAGAAGGATGGCGTGGCATGGAACCTCCGTGAGCTACCTGGGGCGGCGCCGACGTGCGATAAACACGATACCGATCACAACGAACGTCGCGCCGATCGCCACCGAGCGCGCAAGGGCCATGAACACCACGCCCACGGCGATGAGCGCGAGACCACCAGCGGTTGACCTGCTCATTGCGTCACGCCTCTTGTTCGCTGTCTACTTCCCCGCGAGTCGCCTGCCCACCCTGATCGCCGCCTCGAACCCCCGCCTCTCCTTGATCGCCTTCACCTGCGCTTTATTCCGTGCGGGGAGCTGCCGCATGAACCCCATGTACGCGCCCTGAAGCTTGAGCTGGGCGCGGCGCGCGGGGGTGATGCGGAGCGTGTGGCGGCCGGATTTCGCTGCGCGGACCGCGACGCGTTCGGCTTTACGCGCACGCTGCGCGACCGATGCGAATGCCTTCTCAATGTCGGCGAGGGCGCGTTTGATGGAACGGAGGTGGCGCGTTACTGAAGGATGGCGTGGCATGGGGGCCTCCGATTGAGCGCGCGAGCCTATCACGGAGCGGTCAGCGCACAAGAACGCAGCCTGCGAGCCGGCTCCCCAGACGACAGGCACTTCGAACCCGAAGTGGAGAGCTAGGGATTGAGGAACGGCGATCTTTCTTCGTCGCGTGACTATACGACTGCTCTCAAAGCCACTCCCACTCCGCCCGGGAGATCCCTGCCTGCCGAAGGATCATCGTCAACAGACCGACGCCGATGTCTCCACGGTGCGGGTTCGGGACCGTGAGGACGAGGTTGCCCTTCTGCATGAACTCGTGGCGTCCTCCAGAATACGGACCGGTGAACCCGGCACGGCGTAGTGCCGCAATGAGCTCGCGGCGCTTGATTGGCTTCCATGGCGGCATCAGCCGGCCTTGCGAACCCGAATCCTGGCGGCACCGAGCGCTGGCACCTCGAGCCCCCGAGCGACGCGCACGAGGATCCACTCCTCGACGACTTCCTGCAGGCTCTTACGGCATTCCTCCAAGGTGGCGCCGGTCGCGATGACGCCGCGGAGCCCGCGCACCTCCGCACCGTAAGAACCGTCTTCCAACTCGGTGTAGCGTGCGCGCGCCAAGGCCGCGTCCAGATACCGCCTGATCATCGCTCAACTCCCCGGCGCCATCTCAGCGCTCCAGTCACTGGGCCGCTTTCCGACTCGCCTATCCTACCGCGAACAGCCGGTGGACACGGAAACGTGGGGGATATCCGATGCGGGTCGGTTCAGTCGATCGACGCATGCCGTTACCCAGGAACTGGCCCCGCCGGGTCCGCTCAGCGGTCGTCCACGCGGTCTCGATGGCCAACGCCGCGTTCACGATCTCGAGGTCGGGGGCCGAGCACTCGTACGACGCCAGGCTGCGGGCGCAGGCCGACAACGACCGGCTCCGCCGCGAAGTCGCGCTGCTCCGGGAGGAGTTGCGCATCAAGGACGCGCGGATGGAACGCCTCACGGCCCAGCGGCGCCCGCATTACCCGCCGATCGAGCGCCTGGCGATCCTCGAGCTGCGCGCGGCCAGAGGGTGGTCGCTCGCGCAGACCGCCCGGCATCTCCTCGTCACCCCGCTGACGGTCGCGGCCTGGACCCAGCGGCTGGACGACCAAGGGCCGGACGCGCTGATCCAGACGCGGGAGCCGGTGAACCGCTTCCCGGGCTTCGTCGGCTACCTCGTGCGCCGCCTGAAGACCTTGTGCCCCGCGGTCGGCACGCGGCGCATCGCCAGGGTCTTGGCGCGGGCCGGCCTTCACCTCGGCGCTACAACTGTTCGCCGCATGCTCCGTCCCCCGGAACGGCCGCTCAAGAAAGCCGCCACGCCGGTGGCGCTCCGCGTCGTCACCGCCAGGCGTCCGAACGACGTCTGGCACATTGACTTCACGACCGTCCCCACGATGGGGGGATTCTGGATCTCGTGGCTTCCCCTCGCGCTGCCGCAGCGTTGGCCATTCTGCTGGTGGGTCGCCATCGTGATCGACCACTTCTCGCGGCGTCCGCTCGGCACGAGAGCGTTCAAGAAGGAGCCGTCCGCGCTCGAGACCACGCGGTTCCTGGGACATGTCCGACGGACCACCGGGTGCTGGCCGAGATACCTGATCTCCGATCGCGGCCCGCAACTCACCGCGGACGAGCTGGAGCGCTTCTGCCATCGGCGCAAGATCGATCATCGGTTCGGTGCCGTGGGAAAGTACGGCAGCGTCGCCGTCATCGAGCGATTCATCCGCTCATTGAAGAACGAGTGCACGCGCCTGCTTCCCGTCGTTCCCCTCGCCCGGGCCGCGTTCGCGCGCGAGCTCGACGAGTACGTTGCCTGGTACAGCGCCGATCGCCCGCACACCCGATTTGGCGCTCGGACACCCGACGAGATCTACTTCGGCCGATTCGCCGCGTGTCGTCGGCCGCGTTTCGAGTCTCGGAACCGTTGGCCGCGCCGCTCGCCGTGCGCCGCGCCCCACGCGCTGGTTCGAGGTCGACCCGGCGGTGTTCTGGAACTGATCGTCGAGCACCGCAGCGGTCGAAAGCACTTGCCCGTCGTCACGCTTCGCCAAGTCGCCTAAGCCGCCGCTTCGGACCGTGTCCACGATCAGCCTCGCCGGCTTTCGTGTGCCTGGCGGCCGAACCCGGTCCCGATTGCGTTCGAGAAGCCGTGGTGATGACGCGTCGACCGTTCGGTCCCGCGCTCGTTTCCACCCCAACGCGCTCAGTTCGGCGGTCGATTCGCTCCATTTGTCGAAGTGAACTTTCGCTGGCGCACTACACGTACTGCAGATTTGAGTTGTTCTCCGGATCATCGGGATAGCACAGAAAATCTTGAGTATCCGGAAGGCATTGGCCGTCGCTCCCGGCCCACTTCATTCCATGCTGACCGAGATGCCCCGCCTGGAATTCATGCATGGTCGAGTTCGTCGAGTCCTCGTAGACGAATGTCTTCGCTGCATCACGAATGCCTCGTTTCTCCTCGATGAATTCAACATACGTGCCACGACTGAAGTCCACCTGGCTCCAATCGCCGAACTGCGTGACATTGGACGCTGGAGCGGAGAGATCCATCGAATCCATCGGGTAGTTGTTGTTCGCAAGGGAATAGGACTTCGCAAAGAACAGAGAGGGGGTGTCAGCAGGAGCGGGGGGAGCGTTGATCGCCCGGTTGTCGGCCAGAAGCTGAACCGACCCTATCGAGTGGACCCGCAAATTCACGACCTGCTCGAACCACGTTCCGTAGAAGTACTCGATCTTCGTGGTATATCGACCGCTCTTGGCCCCTATGATCCGCCGCACTGCGCGGACCGGCCCGACCTTGACGGGGAGGAAAGCCCGGCAGGATTGATCCCAAAGCCACCCATCCTCCGAGGGTATCTCCGTTATCCATTTCGTCTCATCGATTAGGTTGCTCGACCCACTCGTGACGGTGCAATCGGCGTCGGTCGCGAAGGGCTTGATGCAGAGGGCGCCCGTGGTCCAGTCCCCCGCGAAGAACATGTTCAACCGAGGAATCGAGGCGATCGAAGCGGCGTCTGTCGACCTGAGCCAACCGCATGCGGGATCAAGGGCCGGAGCCGGTGGTGGAATTGCCCCGATTTTGAGCACACCTGGTTAAGTTAGTTTCCCCGTGCTTCGAACTGGATGGGACTGATCCCACCGAGCTCCGAATGGCGACGATGCGGATTGTAGAAGCCGTCGATGTAGCTGCGGATGTCCTCAACGGCCTCGTCCCGGCTCCAGTACTTCCTTCGGTGAATCCGTTCCTTCTTCAGGGTGCTGAAGAAGCTCTCCATCGGCGCGTTGTCGTAGCAATCGCCCTTTCGGCTCATGCTGGAGAGCACCCCCGCTTGCACAAGTCTGCGCTGGTAGTCGTCTGCAGCGTACTGACCTCCCCGATCCGAGTGGTGAATGAGTCCACAGCTCGGCCGGCGGACGTTCAGAGCAGACTCGAGAGCAGTAAGGGTCAAGAAGCGATCGATGCGATCGCTGGTGTTCCAGCCCACGATCTTTCTGGAGCAGAGATCGAGAAGCGCGGCGAGGTACAGCCAGCCCTCCTCCGTGGGGACGTAGGTGATGTCGGCGAGCCAGACTTTGTTGACCTCGCCGGCGTTGAAGTTCCGCTCGAGCAGATTCGCCTGCACGGGAAAGTCGTGACCGGAATCTGTCGTCGCTTTCCAACGGCGCGGTTGCAACGCAACCAGGCTGTTTTCCTTCATGATTCGTGCAATCCGCTTTCGGGCACAGCGGTAGCCGTTCTCCTGAAGATCCTTCAAGACTCGTGGACTTCCGTAGACACGGCCACTGCGCTCAAAGCTCGCTCGGACTTCAACGGCCAAGCGCCGATCAAGTTGACGCCTGGCGGATTCAGGACGACGTCGCCAGCTGTAGAAGCCGCGATGCGAAACACCGGCAGCGTCACACATCCATCGCGTTGGACAGACCCCTCGATGCTCCTGGATCCGGGCGTACATCACCGCGGGCTCTTGGCGAAAAACGCGGAGACTTTTTTTAAAAAGGCGTTCTCGGCTTCAAGGCGATGCACTTCTCGCCGCAGCTGCTCGACTTCCCGGTCGCGGTCCTTCACTCGTCCATTCCCAGGAAACGATTGCGACGCATCGTCCCGGAACTCGCGGACCCACCGGTACAACGTCTCTTGGTTCAGCCCGAGATCGCGGGCAACCTCGTTCTGCGGCCGATCTCCGCGCAGCGCCGCCCTCACTGCCTCAACCTTGTACGCCCGATCGAAGCGTCGTCGCTTCTTTCCCACCGCACACCCCCTGCCGGCAAGCCTGCCAGCTAAACTTGGTGTGCGTCAAATCGGGGCAATTCCAGTGGTGATGTGACGATGCACGACGGATTCGAGGTGTCCGGCGTCCATGACACATAGCTGGCTACGTCGTTCAAATGCGACGGTTCTTTTAGCCACGCATAGGCATAGACGATGCCGGTTTGCCCGTTGACCCCATCGGCAACAGTGATGAGGTATCGCGTGCTCATCGTATCGACTGTCGGCGTTCCCACCCAGTCGGTTGTGGCGGCGAGCTGGCCAGCCCCGTCGCGCGCCATGAATACTACTTGGGCGAACGATCCAAAGTTGCCCGGGTCGCCCGTCACTTTGACGGCCAGCTCACACGTTGCCGCGCTAAGCTTGCAGGGATCGCCAGGCACGTAGTACGTGTCGAGAGTGTCCACTATCCGCTCGTCGACTTGCGATGGTATCTCCACCCACGTTTCGGAGACCTTAGTGTAGAGCCTTATGCGATTTACGGGGATTCCCGTGAACGCAGGAAAGGAGCCGGCGTCCATGACGATAGGTTCCTGGTTCCTCGTGACGATTTGCGCGACCACGCGCGGAGTGTATTCGCTAGAAAGCAAGATTACTGCGATTGCGAACGTCACCAATCGCACGATTCGGAGGGTCGGTAGCCAGGAGCCGATGTCGCGAGCAATGAATCGCGGGTTCATGGAGCCTCCTCCCGCCTGGGCGGAAAAGCACGCTGTGTTCCTGGAAAGAGCAGTCATTTCTTGGTGCGAGAAGGTGCGAGACCAGACCGGGCTTGCGATCGACACGTCGCGAACGAAAAAACTTCTCGCGCCGCGGCGCGTCCGGTCCATCTGGGTCTCGACGATCACCGTGGAGAACCGCCGCCGCAGCTTCATGCGCCGGTGGAGGCATCGAGCTGGCCCGTGAACGTCCCCGCGGTTTGCTCGATCCACCAAAGGACGTCCTCTTCAACGCCGGATGTTTCGGGCGAGGCTCGACCTCGGAACGCACGCTTGGCAGCGGGAGCGACTGGACTGGTTCCTCACGCGCCAGTACCCGATCGCCAGCCACGATGCGTCCGGCCAGAGTTGCGAATCTCGCGAACCTGCGCCGACAGGGCGGTGTGTGGACCATTGGAACCCCCGTGCAACTTGCAGCCGCACGTTGTGCTGCCCGCACGATATCGACGGGTGCACTTGGCACAAGGGGTTTGACTGGACCTTTCGGAGTAGGTACCGCCGGTTCTCCGGAGAGCTTCACGACCGCGATGGTGGTCTGATATTGCGTGCGCGTTTACGTATTGGGCGCCTGTTCAAGAAAGAAGGGCGACCCCATTCATGATGGCCGCAATGCGGAACCTGAGGTCACGCGCGCGACACCACGCCACGTCGTTCGAACCATGAGACGGTCGCGGACACCCTGCCGAACCCCGGTCCCGACAGCGGTTACTACCACGTTAGCGCCACGACGCAGGGGCAGACGACCAGCGCCGGAAAGCTGAGCGGGCGGGATCCGTCACTGCTCCCGGCGTGCGTGCAGCAGCCGTAGCGCGGGTGGCCGCCGCGCCGACGGGAATGGCGGTATAAGTAGAAGCGACAGCCCGTTCGATTCCGTGCGCCCCAGGGGAGGGAGGCACATGGCCGGACCCAACGTCCAAACGGCCCGCGTGACCGGGGCGGAGCACCCTGACTACCGGGTTCCGTTGATCTGTCGTTAGACATCAAGAGGAACGACCGGAATGAAGCTGGCGCGACTTCTCACGAAGCTGATCGCCTTAGGCCTTGCGTCGTCTGCGCTGGCCACCTCTCTACCGGAGCCGGCAACCCTGGCAAACATGGCAGGCGCCTGGATGGGATTGGGCCAGTGGGGATCTCACTATCGACTCCTCATCGATCAGTCGGGGCACGGGCAACTAGCAATACGAGGAACTTTGGAAAAGGTGTTTCTGTACCGAATCGACTCGATCGCTTTTGAAGGCCAGTCGGTAAAGATGAGGTTGCGATTTACTGATGAGCCTCAGTCGGTCTTGAAGGTCAAGGGGGATGCCTGGCTGGGGAGCATGACCCTTAGAGGGGAGCGAGTATTTGGGAATGACAGCGTCAGGTTCTATCCCGAAGCAGAGTGGCTGGAGCGACAAGCGGCGGTTAGAGCCGCGATGCAACCGGGAGCGCCATGATGTCTAACTACGGCATCATCGCACCCGCCCGCCCGGTCACGCCGCTTGCGTGCGTGAGCGTCGCGCCGGTCCGGCCCGCCGCGAATCGATGGCGCTGCGCCCATTCGAACTGGATGAACGAGCGCCCCTCGATCCGATGGACCTTACCCACCTTATCGATCGTACTTTCGGCATTGATGTTGGGGAGCTGGGGTTGCGATGCCCCAGTCTCGGCCAATGGAGTCGTTCGCGATTCGCTGGGGAAGCCCGTTGGCGGCGCGACCCTGCTTCTAGCCACATCGGGCTACGAACGGTATTGGCAGACGACCTCCGGATCGGATGGATGCTTTCGTCTTGGCGGCGTGACAGGCTCCTGCAAGGGCTGGGTTCTTACAGTTGCGAAGGACGGAATGAGGCCCCTACGGGCAGATGCGGAGTGCGGTGGGCCAACCCACGCCTACGATATCGCTCTGGCTCCGC
>Ga0306923_10000015_pt1 | contig 112845 bp, 105 predicted proteins | sample sta12Can44000108_FD_203841 | JGI IMG/M metagenome (GOLD analysis project Ga0306923, IMG submission 203841) | Lab enrichment of tropical soil microbial communities from Luquillo Experimental Forest, Puerto Rico - statanox.12C.anox.44.000.108 (v2)... | ecosystem: Environmental > Terrestrial >... | reverse complement strand
TCGGCCCCGAGGACGAGGCCAAGAAGCCGGTCTCCGAAGAGGGCATGGTGCTGGTCTGAGGCGGGAATGGCGGATATCGAGCGGCACACGATCGCCGTCCTCGTCGACAACGAGCCAGGCATCCTCGCCCGCGTGGTCGGGCTGTTCTCCGGGCGCGGCTACAATATCGAAAGCCTGACCGTCGCCGAAGTGGACCGCCGCAACAGCCTGTCGCGGATCACGATCGTGACTTCGGGAACGCGGATGATCATCGAGCAGATCAAGGCTCAGCTCTCGAGGCTCGTTCCGGTTCACAAAGTGCACGACCTGACCGATGAGGGACCGTTTGTCGAGCGCGAGATGGCGCTGATCAAAGTGGTAGGCAAAGGCGACACGCGGATCGAGTCCCTGCGTCTGGCCGACATCTTCCGCGCTCGTGTCGTTGATTCGACGACGGAGAGCTTCGTTTTCGAAATGACGGGATCGACCGAAAAGCTCAACGCGTTCATCACACTCATGGAGCCGCTCGGGCTCGTCGAAGTGTCACGCACCGGCTCGGCGGCGATCTCCCGCGGCGCTGGGAGCTTTTAGGGGGGCTTACTCAGCCCAGGATGGAGCAAAGCCCCCACCTGATGAAACACGGGTGTATTACGCCAGGGGTATCCGGACTGCGCGTTTTGATACGTATCAATAATTATTGATAAACTAATACGATAAAATATCGCTTGCAACTGACCTCCAGCCGGCTAACATTAACCGAGCAGATCATGGCGAGCGGCCGACTAGCGATGGTCGTCGTCGCCATGTGAGGAGGAATTAAGGCGATGGCAGACTGTGTCGCGCGAGATCAGATTGCGGTACGGCAACGTGCATTGGTCCTTCTCTCGGTGGCAGATCGAGTGAAAAGCGAGGGGTGGGATGATGGGGTCGCGACGCAGCTCCGTCAAGCGGCTCGCGAGCTGATAGCAATGACGGCCGACGGCCCCGCTGCGGAAGAGTTGGCTCGGATGCCTGGCACGGGGAGAGCCGGCACCTCATAATCGAGCATACCCTCGTCAGCAGATGTCGCTGATGAGGCCTCGCATTTCGCGGTGGGCTCAGACCCTCGATGCGCGTTCTTTGTGTGACGGCGGAACTCTATCCGTGGGTCAAGTCCGGCGGGCTCGGCGATGTCGCTGCAGCGCTGCCACCGGCGCTCATCGCGCTCGGCGTCGATACACGATTGTTGCTGCCCGGGTTTCGGGGCTTTCTCGATGCCTTTGCCGGGATCAGTGATGTCGCCCGCCTCGCAACGCCATTCGCGTCGGAACGGGTTCGTGTGGGTCTTGCACGACTCCCCGGGACGGAACGGCTCGCCTATCTCGTGGACCAGCCGGCATTCTACGATCGGCCCGGCAATCCTTATGCGAGTCCCGACGGGCGCGATTGGCCGGACAACCATCGCCGGTTCGGGCTCTTCAGCTGGGTCGCCGCGGAACTGGCGCGCGGTATTGACCCGAACTGGAGCCCGGACATTATCCATGCTCATGATTGGCACGCAGGGCTCGCCTCGGCCTACCTGGCGGCATTCCCACCGCCGGCTCGCCAAATCCCCACCGTTTTCACCGTCCATAACCTCGCTTACCAAGGCCTGTTTCCTGCTGCTTTCTTTCCCGAGTTGGCATTGCCGCCTGGGTTCTTTGCGATCAACGGGGTCGAGTTCAACGGTCTGGTTTCGTTCATGAAAGCAGGGCTCTTCTACTCGGACCGGCTGACCACGGTGAGCCCGACCTATGCCCGTGAAATCCAAACCCCAGCTTTTGGCGGCGGGTTCGAGGGGTTGTTGCACAGCCGAGCCGATGCCCTCGCCGGGATTCTGAACGGCGTCGATCCGCAAATCTGGGATCCTCGGCACGATACGGTTCTGCCGCGAACCTATGGCATCGAGGATGCACCGGCCGGCAAGCACGCGGCGCAGGCGTTGCTGCGATCTCGCCTCGGACTCGATCAGCGCGACGATACTCCACTATTTGGCGCGGTCAGCCGGTTCACGCCGCAGAAAGGTCTGGATCTCCTTCTCGGTTGTTTGCCGGAGCTGTTGGCGGGCGGCGGTCAGCTCGCCATGCTGGGTTCCGGCGACGGGGATCTGGAAGACGGATTCGCGAGATCAGCCGAGGCCCATAAGGGACAGGTGGGGGTGGAGATCGGCTATGATGAAATGCTGTCCCATTTGATCATCGGCGGCTCCGACGTCGTCCTCGTCCCTTCGCGCTTCGAGCCCTGCGGCCTCACTCAGCTCTACGCCTTGCGCTACGGCACATTGCCGCTCGTTCGCCGCGTGGGCGGCCTTGCCGATACTGTGGTGGACGCGACTTCGATCAGCCTGGCGGAAGACAGCGCGACCGGCTTTGCGTTCGACGAGGCGAGCCCGCAAGCGCTGACGTCGGCCATCGCTCGAGCCACCAATCTCTTCCGCGAGCGGAAGTTGTGGGCGCAAGTTATGCAGCGGGCGATGGCCCAGGATTTCAGCTGGGAGGCTGCCGCGCGCAAATATGTCACCCTCTACCGAGAACCGAAGCCAGACGTCGTGCCGCAGGTCCGCTAGGCGCCGAGGATCGTCCCCGTGGCGATCTGAGCGTCGGTCGCTTTGATCTTCGGTCCGTCATCAAGGCGCACGCGCGAAACCTCGACAAACCCGCCTTGAGCAAGAATTCGCATCCCCGCATCACCGACCGAGACCACCTCGCCGAGCTTGCGCCCGCGCACCGCTCCGAAAGTCGGCGCGGTGACTTTGCGCCCATCGAACAAGTAAAGTTTGCGCTCGCCGAGCGTGGTCCAGGCGCCGGGCGCGGGATTGCAGCCGCGGATCAGGTCGTAGACGAAATCGACATGGGTCGCCCAATTGATACGGGACTCGGCTTCGCGCACCCAGCCTTCATAGGTGGCTCGGCCGTCGTCCTGCGTGGTCTCGGTCGCCCGCCCCGAAACGACGAGATCGGCAGCCTGGACCAGCGCTTCCACCCCGAGCGGGAAGATCTTGTCGAAATAGAGTGACCCGGCGGTGTCGTCGGGGCCAATCGGCATGCGCTTCTGCAGGATGACCGGCCCTTCGTCGAGACCCGGGGTCGGGCGGAAGATCGACAGCCCGGTCTCGGTCCGGCCACGGATAATCGCCCAGGGGATCGAAGAGGGCCCGCGATGCAGCGGCAGAAGGGAGGGATGGAACTGGATCATCCCGTGTTTCGGGATGGCGCAGAACTCCGGCGGGGCGAACAAGGTGACATAGGCCATGACTCCAAGATCGGCATTGAGCTCGGCAAGGGCCTGTTTGGCCTCGTCACTCGAATATTTTCCGTGCCGGTGGACCGTCAGCCCGCGTTCCTGCGCCGCTACGACGAGCGGGTCAGGTCTCGCCCCCGGCCTTTCCGGTGCGGCAAAGACACCGGCTACCTGGTCGCCACGACCGATAAAGGCTTCCAGCACAGCCTTGCCGAAGGCCTGCTGGCCAACAATGACGATGCGCATCCCGCTTCCTCCGATTGCGTCCGTGGACTGGAGAATTTCACGCCGAGCCCGCCAGCGACAAGTCTGTCGCGCGATCTCCCGTGGACAGGTCCACTTTGCCCCGCGGCAGGAACAGAGTCACTGCGGTGCCATGGCCGACTTCGCTGCGTATTTCCGACGTACCGCCGGACTGACGGGTGAAGCCGTAAACCATGCTGAGGCCAAGACCGGTACCTTTGGCCGGCCCCTTTGTCGTAAAGAGCGGCTCGAACGCCCGGGCCAGCACCTCGGACGGCATTCCCGTGCCGGTGTCGGAGATCTCCAGACCGACAAAATCCCCGCCTGCGCTCAGCGCATCGTCGGACGTCCGTCGCGGCAGTGTCGTAGTGAAGGTTCGCACGCCCAAGATGCCGCCTTCGGGCATGGCATCGCGAGCGTTTATCGCGAGATTGATCACCGCCAACTCGAGTTGAGTGGCGTCGATATCCACCGGCCACAGACGAGGGGCCAAATCGATTGCGATCTCGATCCCGCTGCCGACGGTCCGCGCGAGCAGCTCCGCCATCCCGCGCAGCAGGTCATTGAGGTCGACGCGCGCGACGGTCAGCGGCTGCCGCCGCGCAAAGGCAAGGAGTTGCCCGGTCAGCTTACCGGCGCGCTCGATCGTTCCCAGCGCCATGTCTACTCGGGCCTGGAGCTTGGGATCCTGCTGTCGGCCGTTCAGGAGTTCGAGACAGCCTTGGAGAACTGTCAGGAGATTGTTGAAATCGTGAGCCACTCCGCCGGTCAACTGGCCCAGCGCTTCCATTTTCTGTGCCTGGTGGAGCTCCGCCTCGGCCAAGGTTCGCCGGTTCATCTCCCGTTCGAGGCGTCGCGCCGTCGTTTGCCAGCGCCAGGTTGCGACTTTCTGCTGCTGCAACTGGCGCACCGCGAACAAGGTCATGCAGAACAGCCCGAGCGAAGCGGGGACCGCAAACAGCAAATAATCGACGAGATTCGCCCACCACGAGGCGAGCACCCCCTGTGTCGGTATGCCGAATGCGACGTAAAGGGGGTACACCCCGATCCGCTCATAGCCAAAGAGGCGCGCTATCCCGTCCGTGTCTCCCCTGCCCCGGAACAAGCCACCGTCTGGCTTTTCGTTGATGGCCCGCATGACGGGCCTGTCCGGCGTAAATACCAGAGGCCCAGGCAATATCGGGTACCGCACCAACACCGTGCCGTCGCGGCGAACGAGCATTCCCGAGAAGTTCTCGTCTCGCGAGACCGTGCTGAAGAAGTCACTGAAGAAGGTTGGTTTGGCGGAGACGATGATGACCCCATCAAAGCTTCCGTCACGCGTCGACCGCCGCCGGCTGATGTCGAAATCCGAGGCGCCGGCAAACTGATCAGGCTGTGGGTGTCCGACAAAGGTGCCGGCATCTTGCTCTTTTTGCGTAATAAACGCGTCGCGTTTGGGGGCGTCCGCAAGTGACGCCGTCACGGGGGTCCCGCTCGCCCGGATATGCCCCGCGGCGTCGACGATCCAGACGGCCCCGATCTCGGGCAACGTCTCGATATCCGCCAGAAAGTGATGCAGGCCCTCGTCGTGCTCGATGCGGTCCCAATCGAGCCCGTGAATTCGATCATCGACCCACGCCAGCACCAGTCTATAGGTCTCGATCGCGCTGACGGTATGCTCGTGCAGCTGACCGGTCCCGATCATAATTCGCTGTTCGGCCTGAATCCGGACAAGCCGCAGGTTCTGCCATGCGGCGAACGCCAACAGCAGCAGCGGCACGGCAAGGGACGCCACGAGAAGCGAACGCAACGGCCAAGTCAGTCCTCGGCGGGGTCGTTCCCGGATCGCGGCCGGCCGATCGCTCCCAAAGCTCGCGAACCCGCGGGCACGCCTGGCAGCGATGTTCGCTGCCCTTGCCAAGCCGCGTGCAAGCCGGTGCGTTAGCCTCATACTGCAATCGTTCTCGCTCTTTGCACCCTGAGGAGTTTACGACGAAAGTGGACTGAGGTCGAAGGCGGCTGCCATCAGGGCGCGGGTGTAGGGGTGCCGGGGGGCGGTCATCACCCTCTCGGTGGAGCCGGCCTCGACGATCTTGCCGTCCTTCATGACCAGGATCTCGTGCGCGAGCGCGCGCACGACCCTGAGATCATGGCTGATGAAGAGATAAGCGAGGTCGTGGCGGGCCTGCAATTCGCGCAACAATTCGACGATTTGCACCTGCGCCGACATGTCGAGCGCCGAGGTCGGCTCGTCGAGCACGACGAAGCGCGGCTTCAGGACCAAGGCGCGGGCGATCGCGATGCGCTGGCGTTGGCCGCCCGAGAATTCGTGCGGATAGCGTTCGGCCGCCTCGGGGTCCAGCCCCACTTCGACCAATGCCGTCTCGATCAGCCGCCGGCGCTCGGCGACGCTCGCGGCGAGGCGGTGCACTTTGAGCCCCTCCTCGACAATCTGCGCGACCGACAGCCGCGGCGACAGGCTCGAGAAGGGATCCTGAAAGACCACCTGCATTTCCCGGCGCAACGGCCGCAGCCGACGTTGGCCGAGCGGCGCGATGTCCCGCTCCGCGAAACGGATCTGCCCTTCCGCTTCAGTCAGTCGCAGCAATGCGAGGCCGAGCGTTGTTTTGCCTGAGCCACTCTCACCCACGACGCCCAAGGTCGTGCGCTGCTTCACGGCGAGCGAGACGCCATCGACCGCCTTGACGTGACCCCCGATGCGACGCAGCACCCCGCGGCGGGTCGGAAACCAGACCTTGACCTCTTTGGCCCCGATCAGCTCCGGGGCTCCGGGATCAGCGGGAGCCGCCCCGCCCTTCGGCTCGGCGGCAAGCAGACGGCGGGTATAGGGGTGGTGTGGGTGGGCGAAAATCTCGGCGATCGGGCCTGCCTCGACGATCTCCCCTTGAGTCATGACGCAGACCTCATCCGCCATCTTGCGGACGATCGTCAGGTCATGGGTGATCAGTAACAGGGCCATGCCAAAACGATCGCGCAGATCCTTCAAGAGCTGCAGGATGTGCGCCTGGATTGTCACGTCGAGCGCGGTCGTCGGCTCGTCGGCGATTAGAATGTCGGGCTCGTTGGCGATCGCCATAGCGATCATGACCCGCTGCCGCTGACCGCCCGACAGCTGATGGGGGTACGCGCCGAGCCGGCTTTCGGCATCGGGAAGCCCCACCAGCCGTAGCAGTTCAAGAGTTCGCTGGCGCGCCGCAACCGTCGTCATGTGCCGGTGGATCAGCAGGGTTTCGCTGATTTGCCGCTCCAGCGTGTGCAATGGGTTCAGCGAGGTCATCGGTTCCTGAAAGACCATCGCGATCCGGTTGCCGCGCACCCGGCGGAGCTGTTCGGGCGTCGCCCCGATCAGCTCCTCGCCAGCAAGACGGATGCTGCTCCCGGGCCCATGGGCTGCGATGGGATAAGGCAGCAGTTGAAGTATCGACAAGGCGGTCACGCTCTTGCCCGAGCCGCTTTCGCCCACCAACGCCAGGGTCTGGCCGCGATCGAGGACCAAGGAGACGCTCTTGACCGCTTCGACAGACTTCGCACCGCCGCGACCGGCGAAGGTGACGCTGAGGTTGCGGATTTCGAGAAGCGGCGCGGCTCCGGGAGCCTCGTTCACAGCACCACCTTGCGGGGGTCGAACGCGTCACGCACCGCTTCGCCGACAAAGATCAAAAGGCTCAGCATCGACGCAAGTACGAAAAAGGCGGTGAGGCCGAGCCAAGGCGCCTGCAGATTGGCCTTGCCTTGAGCGAGTATCTCGCCGAGCGACGGCGAACCCGGCGGTAGGCCAAAACCGAGGAAGTCGAGCGAGGTCAGCGTCGTAATCGAGCCGTTCAGGATGAAGGGCAGAAAGGTGATGGTCGCCACCATGGCGTTGGGCAAGACATGCCGCAGGATGATGAACCAGTCGGAGACGCCGAGTGCGCGCGCAGCGCGCACGTAGTCAAAGTTGCGCGCCCGGAGGAACTCGGCGCGCACGACATCGATGAGGCCCATCCAGGAAAACAGCAGCATCAAACCCAGCAGCCACCAGAAATTTGGCTCGACGAAGCTCGCCATAATGATCAGAAGATAAAGAACCGGCAGGCCGGACCAGATCTCGATGAAGCGCTGGAAGCCGAGGTCGACGAGGCCGCCGAAATAACCCTGCACGGCCCCGGCGGCGACCCCGATCACCGAGGAACAGCCGGTCAAGACGAGGCCGAACAGGACCGAGATGCGAAAGCCGTAAATGAGCCGCGCGAGAACATCGCGCCCCTGATCGTCGGTTCCGAGCCAGTTGACGCTCGACGGCGGTGAGGGTGCGGGGCTTGGCAGGTCGTAATTGATCGTATTGTAGCTGAACGGGATGAGTGGCCAGACCATCCAGCCCTTCCCCGAGATGAGTTTCTGCACCGCCGGATCGCGGTAATCAGCTGGGGTTGGAAACTCGCCGCCAAATGTCGTCTCGGGATAATCGGTGAACACCGGGAAGTACCACTGGCCCGCATAACGCACGAGGATCGGACGGTCATTGGCGATGAACTCGGCGAACAAGGTGACAAAGAACAGGGCGAGAAAGATCCACAGCGACCAGAAGCCCCGGCGGTTGCGCCGAAAGGCGTCGAGCCGCCGTCGCGTAAGCGGGGTGATGCGCAGGCCGAGAAAGCGGTCGCCGACGGGGAGTGCGAAGCGAGCCGGTTCGGACTGGATCAGCGCAGCAGCTCTAGGCGGTGGCGCGCCGCAAGGGCTGGACGTTGGAACGCGTGCCGCGCCTGCCGCCAAAATGATCCTTGACTAGGATTTCGGCGATCTGCACGGCGTTGAGTGCGGCTCCCTTCCGCAGATTGTCGGCCACGACCCACAAATTGAGCCCATGCGGCACGGTCGGATCTCGGCGGATGCGGCTGACATAGACCGCGTCTTCGCCGGCCGCCTCGGCCGGGGTCACATAGCCCTCGTCAGCGCGATGGTCGACGACCGTGACGCCCGGCGCCTGCCGCAGGGCAGCTCGGGCCTGCTCCTCGCCGAGAGGCCGTTCGAACTCGACATTAATCGCCTCCCCGTGGCCGATGAAGACCGGAACCCGCACGCAAGTAGCGGTGACCGCGATATCCGGATCGAGGATCTTGCGGGTTTCGGCCGCCATCTTCCACTCTTCCTTGGTGGCGCCGTCATCGAGGAAGATGTCGCAATGCGGGATAACGTTGAACGCGATCTGTTTGGTGAAACGCTCGGGCTTGAGCGGGTCGTTCACATAAATCGCCCGCGTCTGATTAAAAAGCTCGTCCATCGAGGCGCGGCCCGCCCCGGAGACCGATTGATAGGTCGCTACGACCACCCGCTTGACCCGCGCGAGATCGTGCAATGGCTTCAGCGCCACGACCATCTGGATTGTCGAGCAATTGGGGTTGGCGATGATGCCGCGCTTTGCGTACTGCGCAATCGCATGCGGATTGACCTCCGGCACGACCAGCGGCACATCCGGTTCCATGCGGAAGTGCGAGGTGTTGTCGATCACTACGGCGCCCGCCTTCGCCGCGCGCGGTGCAAATTCGGCAGAAACCTTGGCCCTCGGCGAGGAAAGGACGATATCGACGCCGCGGAAATTGTAAGTATCAAGGCCTTCGACCCTGAGGGTGTCATCCTCGCCGAACGAGACCTCGCGGCCGATCGACCGCGACGACGCCAATGCGACAACGTCATCGGCAGGGAATTCGCGCTCGGCGAGCGTGGTCAGGAGTTCACGTCCGACATTGCCGGTTGCGCCGACCACCGCTACCTTGAAACCCATATCGAAACTCCGCGGCGAATATGACAATTATAGCTGCTGACTTACGATGCCGGCCGGGCCATTACAAGGATTGGTTCTGATGGCCTATTCGGAGTTCTGGCGCCGTTATCTAGCGGCACACTCCGATCCGCGCACACGGGGGTTGCATTATTTCGGGACCCTCCTGGCGATGGCGTTGCTCATCGTGGCCGCGCTCAGCCGCGACTGGCGATGGCTGCTGGTCGCCCCAGTCGTGGGCTATGCTTCGGCTTGGCTCGGCCACCTGATCTTCGAGCACAATCGGCCCGAGACTTACGGGCATCCGGGCTGGTCGTTGATCAGCGATTTTCGTATGCTCGGCTTGTTCGCGTCGCGTCGGCTCGGTGACGAGCTGCGCAACGCCGGTGTCTCTGTGAGAAATCCAAAGCGATGATGGTTCGGCTGATCGAGTACGACGAAGCAAGCGCCGAGGTCCGTGCCGTCTACGACGACATCATGACAACGCGGCGCACCGACTGGATCAACAACTTCTGGAAGGCGTTGGCGAACAACCCCGCGACCTTGCGGCGCACTTGGGAGAGCATCAAACAAGTAATGGCGCCGGGCCTACTCGACCCACTCACCAAGGAGCTAGTCTACCTCGCCGTCAGCGCCAGCAATGGCTGCGTCTATTGTACCGCCTCGCACGGCGCTGCCGCAAAAAGGCAGGGTATGACCCGGGAGATGCTCGGAGAGCTGATGGCGATCGTCGGCATGGCGAACGAAACCAACAGTCTGGCTAACGGCTATCGGGTTCCAGTAGACGAGAGGTTCGAAAACCTGTTTTGATAGCGGCGTTTACACGCCGAATTATGGCAAGGCCGTTCGGCACCGGCTGATCGGCAACTTTGGAGGATCCCTATGGCGCAACAACTCTACGATCGTACGGCCGAGGATCTCGGCAACCTCGTCGGTCTCGAACACGTCAATCTGAGGATCAACAATCAGGGGCTGGCGTCTGAGTTTTATCTGTCGGCGCTCGGCCTGACCCGCGACCCCTACATGTTCCCCGGCACCAACAACATGTGGGTCAATGTCGGCAACAGCCAGTTTCATCTGCCGACCGGCGAACCGAACGTGCTGCGCGGTCATGTAGGTCTCGTCGTCCCGTCGCTCGAAGAGCTGTGCGAGCGGCTCGGCGAGGCCAAGAAGAAGCTGGAAGACACCAAGTTCGACTGCAAGCAGCACAACGCCTATGTCGAGGCGACCTGCCCGTGGGGCAACAAGTTCCGCCTATACGAGCCGGATGAGGAGCGTTTTGGCTACATTAATCTCGGGATGCCCTATGTAGAGTTCACCGTGCCCGAGGGTACCGCCGATGGCATCGCGCGCTTCTATCGCGAGATCTTCTACGCGCCAGCATGCGTCAAGGAAAACGGCGAGGGCCGCGCCGCCCACGTCCGCGCCGGGGCTCGACAGGAACTGATCTTCCGCGAGACCGATCGGAAGATCCCAGAGTTCGACGGTCATCACCTGCAGGTGTATGCCCAGGAATTCTCGGGTCCGCATGACGAGCTCGAAAAGCGCGGGCTGATCACCGAAGAAAGCGATCAGTACCAATATCGCTGGCAGGACATCGCCTGCCTCGACACCGGCAAGTGCCTGTTTACGATCGAGCACGAGGTTCGCAGCGTTACTCACCCGCTCTATAACCGCCACATGGTCAACCGCAACCCGTCGCAGAATAACCGGCACTACCAGATGGGCGCGGATGAGTGGGATTGGACCTTGCCGCGCTCCACCAAGCGTCTCGACCCACCGGCCCCGGCCCCCGAGCCCGCCACACCGTTGGCCAAGCGCCGCGCCGCCCGCATGGCCGCGATGTAAGGCGGAAAACGCCCCGTCTCTCACTGCCCGACCTCTCCCCGCTCGTGGGGAGAGGTCGGGGTGAGGGGGCCCTTCAGAAAATCCGATAATCGCGATGTTGAGCGGAATCTATCGCTTGCCGCTAATGGAAAGCATCGTCTTCGGGCGACCCTACGCCGACGCGGTGGCGCAGGAGGTCGACCGGCTCGACGCCCGCGCGGTCTTTATTCTGGCGAGCGGGACGCTGACGCGCGAGACCGATCTCGTCGAGCGGCTGCGGCAGATGCTCGGCAACCGCTTTGCCGGGCTGTGCGCGAAGATCGGCGCGCATACGCCGCGCACCGACGTCGTCGCCGCAGCCAACATGGCGCGCGAGGCTGCCGCCGATCTAATCGTCACATTGGGCGGCGGCTCGGTCACCGATGCCGCGAAAATGGTCGGCCTGTGTCTTGGCAATGACGTCACGGCGCCCGAGCAGCTCGATGCTTACCGTGCCCAAATCGCGGCGGACGGCACCACCCGGCGTCCTGAGGCCAAGCCCCCTGGGGTGCGCATGATCGCGATCCCGACAACGTTATCGGCCGGCGAGTTCTCGGCCGGCGCTGGGTGCACCGACACCGCACGGCACGTCAAGGAGAGCTTCAGCCATCCGCGGATGATCCCGCGCACGGTCGTACTCGACCCGGCCGCGAGCATCCCCACACCCGAATGGCTGTTTTTGTCGACCGGCATCCGGGCTGTCGACCATGCAGTCGAGGACATCTGCTCGGTCAACGGCCAACCGCTGTCCGAAGGCGCCGCCTATCATGCGCTGCGTCTGCTGGGCAAAGGCCTGCCGGCCGTCAAGGCCGACCCCGACGACCGTGATGCGCGGCTCGATTGCCAGATCGGCGCGTGGATGTCGATGGTCGGCTCGCAGACCAGCGTCAGCAAGGGTGCCAGCCACGGGATCGGGCATGTGCTCGGCGGCACCGCCGACGTGCCGCACGGCTACACCTCCTGCATCATGCTGCCGCATGTGCTGCGCTTCAATGACCCGGTCAATCACGAAAAACAGACGCGGGTCAGCGAGGCGCTCGGACACGCCGGTGAGCCTGCTGCCGATGCCGTCGCCGGATTGATCGCTGGTCTCGGACTGCCCTCCCGGCTCCGCGATGTCGGCGTCAAACCCGAGCAGCTCGACTTGATCGCCGAGAACTCGATGCACGACCGTTGGATCCACACCAACCCGCGTAAAATCGATGGTCCGGCGGTCATTCGGACACTGCTCGACGCCGCTTGGTAGACAGCAAGCCTGTGAGCATGTCGATGACGAGCGCTGCCGCGGCGATCCCAAGCCCGACCCCGACAAAATTGGCGCATAAGCCAGCAGAAATCGCGCGCCAATGCGGGACGTTCTGGGTCAACGCGATGGCACGCACGATAAGCCCTTGCAATTCTCCTTCGCCGAAGGTTGCAACGTCGAAAGGCGCTGAAAAGCAGCAATAAGCGAACTCAGCCTTCGTGATCGACGAACCCGACGGAATCGGTGACGGGTCGCGGCCCTCAGGTGCGGTCGACCCGTGCGGCGTAACATCCAGGCGCCGCATAGTGGACGTGCAAATATGCCGCCCGGGGATCGGAGAAGAGCCGTTCGATCGCAGCCTCCAGCTGATGCCCGTCGACGAGTTCCCAACCGACCATCATCGCATCGGCGTTGAAGGCGCGCACCGCGAGCGTGCGAATCCGCAGCTGCTCGGGCACCTCATCGATCGCATCATAGGTCCTCTCGCCTTTGCGTACATAGACCGCAAAGCGCATGCGGTAGGGCGAGCTGACCGGATGGTGCTCGTAGTTGACGAGCAGGAGTTCGTCGCCTGACTGGGAGTCGGTGAGGCTGATACGGCAGGGATAACCCGGCATTCGCCGGTCGGCAATTCGACGCACGGCCCCCTGCTCCGCCAATTCTTCGTCGGACAGCGCGAACAGATGGGCGAAATCTTCAGCGGGCAGGCCGGTGATGCGGAAGGTCATCGTCGCTCCTCCAAAACGTGGCGGAGCGTATCTAGTAACGGCACTCAGCCGTGCTCTATCCGATTCTTGCGGTGTTATTTCGTGCCAAAAAGGCGGTCGCCGGCGTCGCCAAGACCGGGGAGGATGTAGCCGGCCTCGTCCAGACAGCGGTCGAGCGCCGCCGCAACAATCGGCACGTCTGGGAAGACTGCCGAAACATTCGCGACGCCTTCCGGAGCGGCCACCAGGCAGACAAATTTGATCGAGCGGGCGGCAAGCTCTTTGAGGCGCGAGATCGCTGCCACCGCCGAGTTGCCGGTGGCCAGCATCGGGTCGACCAAGATCACATCGCGCTCTCCAAGGTCGTCCGGCAATTTCAGGTAGTACTCGATCGCCTGCAAGGTTCGCGGCTCGCGGTAAATCCCAATATGCCCGACTCGCGCCGACGGCAACAAATCGAGCATCCCATCAAGGATGCCGTTGCCGGCCCGCAGGATCGAGACGAGGCACAGCTTCTTGCCGGAAAGCAGCGGAAAGGCCCCGCGTTCGAGGGGCGTCTCGATCTCTGTCGCCTCAAGCGGCAATTCGCGGGTTGCCTCATAGGCCAACAGCAGGCTGATCTCGCGCAGCAGCCGACGGAACTCCGCCGTCGATGTGTTCCGATCCCGCATCAGCGATAGTTTGTGCTGGACCAGCGGGTGCTCGACAACGGTGACGCTCGACCGTGGTTGTTGCATGACGAGTTTCCTAGAACAAGGTGCCGTCGCTGACGACCGTGAGCGGCGAAGTGCCCGCCGGCCGGCGTTCGAGCGCGATCTCTCGTCCAGCCGCCCAACTGCCGCCTTCCAGCACCCGTGCAAGGGGGAAATCCTGTGCGCTTTTGCCCAGCCGCTCGCGCACACGGAGTGCGAGCTGATCAAGCAGTGCGACCGTCAACGCCCGCCATTCGACGACGGGCTCGCTCAGCGCTCCAAGGGGATGCTGCAGGAGGGCGGGATCGCGCGGCTCGATCACGCCGCAATCGACGAAGAGGCCGCCATTGCGGTATTCGGCAAGGCCGGTTAGCCCATCGAGCTCGGTGACCCGCGAGCCAGCCGCCTCGAGCGGTTCGACAAGCGAATAAGCAAGCCATTGGCTGAGCTTGTGAAACGGCACAATCCCGTCGCCTGGAACTGCGGTATGGTGGCCGCAGTCGCCAAGCGAAACACCGGCAAGATTGATCCGGCCAGGCCAGATCGGCCCGAAGACCGCGAGCAAAGTGCGCAGAATTTGCGGCGCCGGCAACGTCACGCGAGGTGTCGCGGACCAGTAGTCGTAGAGATTGCCGAGTCGCGCCGGTGCGCCGAATAGTACGGGAGAAGACGCGCATACTTCTCCCAGCCGGCAGAGCAGCTCGGCGCGCCCCAATATTCCGAGGAGCTCATTCCTGGCGCTGTGCTGAAAAGCGCGGGCGAGGCTTTCTGTCGTGATGCGCGACAACACCTCGGCATCAGCGCGCCAGGGCTGATCGAAATCGGCGGAGAAGAGGCCGCGCTGCATTGCCCGCAGGCTCGCCACCGCGAGACCTTCCGAGCGGGACAGTACCTGGCCGGTTTCGGCCTCTCGAAAGCACCAGCCCGGTCCCGCTCCGGCGTCGAGCAGAACCGAAATGATGGCGAGATCTATGCGGGCCCGCGCGGTTTCCGCGACGCCCGCGGCGGGAGCAATGAGAGCCGCGCGGTCTACTCCACCGACCCCAAAATGCCGCCAACGACTGTGATATGGGACGGCGAGATCAGGATAGCGGCGTCGGGTGACGGCGAGCACACGTCCGACGGCCTCGTCGAGCCGAGCCGGAACCAATCGAAAATGGCGCGTCTCGCCGCGCTCCGCGGCAGCGAAAACAATACCGCAGCGTTCGCGTACGGCCGCTGCGCTCAACAATGCCGCGGCTTCTTCCGGTAAATCCCTACTCGTCGAGGGCACGGCCCTTTATACGGCTGAGCTCCAGCGGATCGGAGACCCCAACGGGCGTGAAATAGCCGGCAGCCTTCTTCGCCTCGATTTCGACCGCAGCGTCGAGCGGCACCAGCCGGTCCGGGATCGCGACCTGCTCGACCACGTCGATCCCTTGCGCTTTGAGCGCGTCGTGCTTCAAATTCGACATCGAAACCCAGCGGTGGATCCGGCGAATGCCGAGCCAATGGAAGACATCAGGCATCAGCTCCTGAAACCGCATGTCCTGCACGCCGGCGACGCATTCGGTGCGGCGAAAATAGGTGTCGGCCCGGTCGCCACCTAATTGGCGTTTGCGAGCGTTGTAGACGAGGAATTTGGTGACCTCGCCGAGCGCCCGTCCCTCCTTGCGATTGTAGACGATGATTCCGACACCGCCTTGTTGCGCGGTCTCGACGCAGACTTCGATGCCATGGACGAGATAGGGCCGGCACGTGCAGATATCCGAGCCAAAGACATCCGAGCCGTTGCATTCGTCATGGACGCGGCAGGCAATCACGGTGCTCGGGTCGGCGATCCGCTCGATTTCGCCAAAGAGATAGACCGTCGTACCGCCGATCGGTGGTAATAGGACTTCGATATCGGGCCGAGTAACCAGCTCCGGGAACATGCCCCCGGTCTCCTCGAAGAGCGTGCGCCGCAGATCGGTCTCGGCGACACCGAAGCGGCGGGCCATCCCGGGCAGATGCCATACCGGATCGATCGCCGCCTTGGTGACGCGGATTTCGCCATTGTCGAGTAGCACGGTGCCGTCGGGCCGCAAGGTACCGTCGGCGAGCAGCGGGCGCAGCTCTGGCGTAGCGATCCGCGCCCGGGTGATTGCAATTGTCGGACGCGCATCGACCCCTTCACGGATGTGCTCGGCGAAAACTTCCCCGACAAGATGGCCCCACGGATCGAGCGAGACGATCTTTGCGGGGTCGGCCCATTGCGGATAGGCGCCGATCAGCGCCGCCGGCGCGGTGTCTGTGAGGTCGGGTCGGTGGTCGCGTGCCAGGGCTCGGGTGGCGACCGCAAGCGCGCGATAAATTGCGTAAGCGCCGGAATAAGAGCCTACCGCGTTGCGGTACCGCGGTTCGGCGGGGCTTGCCACCACGGGCCCTCGGTCGGCCGGGCTCGCGGCTCCCCAATGCAGTGGAATTGCGCCGTGACCGGCCGTCGCGGGGTGGGAGGTCAGGCGGATGTGACGCGGTATCGAATGCTCCATGCCTCTGTCGCGCGGCAAAAGAAACAGATAGACAGCGTAACGAGCTTATCAACAGGCGGCAACTCGGCGGCTGGGCTCACGATGGCGTGATTCCTAGATCAATGGCGAGATACTAAGTTAAAATCATTGCTGTTCGCTTTCGGACAGATCGTCCATGACCGAGGCGTCACTTTTACGCAAGTTTGATGACCCCTTCCTGACCGCCAATGGCGAACGGCGCGCCTGGGTCAAATTGAAGGGACTAGAGACACTTTGGTTCAACACGGGCACATTGTGCAATCTGACATGCCAACATTGCTATATAGAATCCTCACCGAAGAATGACCGGCTGGTTTATCTGTCCGCAGCCGAGGTAGCCGAATATCTCGACGAGATCGCAGAGGGTGGTTTCCATACTTCGCTGATCGGCTTCACCGGCGGCGAGCCTTTTATGAACCCCGAGCTGCCAGCCATGCTCGAGGACGTGCTCTCGCGGAACTTGCGCGCCTTGGTGCTGACCAATGCGATGAAGCCGATGATGAAGTGCAAGGCAGCCCTTTTGAAGCTTAGGGATTGCTATGGCGACCGATTGACGATCCGTGTTTCGATCGACCATTACGGACGCCGCGTGCATGAGCTGGAGCGCGGCAAGCGCAGCTGGCAGCCCACCATCGACGGGCTGATATGGCTGGCCCGGAACGGGTTTTTGGTGCATGTCGCCGGCCGTCGGCTTTCCGGGGAATCAGAAGAGACCATTCGCAGAGGCTTTGCCGCATTGTTCTGCGAGATTGGGGTCGATATCGATGTCGACGATCCGGTGGCGCTGATGGTGTTCCCCGAAATGGACGCGGCCAGCGATGTCCCGGAGATCACGGAGGCGTGTTGGGGTATCCTCGGAAAGTCGCCCGAAAGCGTCATGTGTGCGACCTCGCGCATGGTCGTGAAGCGCAAAGGCGCCACACGTCCCGTCATCCTTGCATGCACCTTACTGCCCTACGACCCTCGCTTCGAGCTTGGTCATAGTCTTGCCGATGCGGCCGGCGCCGTGCCGCTCAATCACCCACATTGCGCCAAGTTCTGTGTGCTCGGCGGCGGCGCGTGCAGCCGCGGGTGAGGATTGCAAAAGCGCCGCGATTTGGCGGTCAGGACCATGACAATGCCGCGGTCTGTTTGAGGATCTCCGTCGAGCCGTCCCAGATCATCCGCAGCGCGACAAACGTGATAATTCCAAGCCCGACCCAAGAGATCCAGTAATGGCGGTCGAGGAGCCGGGCGATCCAAGTCGAGGCGATCCCCATCAAGGCGACCGAGAGAACGAGCCCGAACGCCAGCAGCCAGAAGTGATGACGCGCAATCCCGGCAACCGCCAGCACATTGTCGAGCGACATCGACACGTCGGCTAGAACGATTCGGGTCATCGCTTGTGTCGCGCTGGTGCGGGGCCGGGTGTTATGGGCACAACGGGCGCCCTCGCGGGCAGTCGTCTGGTAGCTGATTTGGGTCTCACGAATCTCGCGGTACATCTTCCAAGAGACCCAAAGGAGGAGCACACCGCCGGCAAGGGTCAGCCCGATGACGGTCAGCAATTGCACGGCAAAATAGGCGAACAAAATCCGCAGCGCTGTCGCCACGGCAATGCCGAGGCATATGACCTTCCGACGCTGTTCGACCGGTAGGCCGGAAGCTGCCATTCCGACAACGATCGCGTTGTCGCCCGCCAGCACCACGTCGATGATGACCACCGACAACAGTGTTCCGAGTTTATCAACACCGACCAGCACGTTTGCCACATAAGCACTGATGCGCGCACCGTCGAGCCCGTAAAGATGACGAAAGCTGCTCTTTTGCGCCCGGCCACGCGCCTTTCGGCCTTTTACGCGGCGATCTTCTTGGTAGCGGGCATCCAGCTGCCGTTCTGGCCGTCTGGCTCGCCGCCCGAGGCCTCAGCGCGCATGAGATAGGCTTCCTGCTTGCGACGGCCATTTGGGCAAAGGTCTTAGCAACCCCGGCGATCGGGGCGATTGCCGATCGCTCGGGAGGTCGCCGCGCGGTGATGGGAGCGCTCGCCGCAACCGCTTTCGTCGGCTATGCGGCAATGACGCCCGCTCAAAGCTTCTGGGTCTTGGCTCCGCTAAACCTCATAGCGTTGACAGCGCAGTCGGCGCTGATGCCGCTCGGGGACACCGTGACCCTCGCTGTCTCCCGCTCGAATGGGCTCGATTACGGCCGCTTCCGGGTCTGGGGCTCGAATCAGCTTCATCCTCGCCTCGCTGGCGGGTGGTGCTGCGCTCGCCTTCTCTTCAGGAGAACAGGTGCTTCCGCTCGTGCTAGGTGCTTTTGCGCTCTTGCTAATGGCATGCCTATGTACTCCGCAGCTCCGTCACCCGACCGGGGGCAGCCGGTTCGCGGGTGTACGCGCCTTCGCGGGCGAGCGCAGATTTTGGATTTTTGTCGTCGTTGCTTCGGCGCTGCAGACAAGCCATCAAGTTTATTGGCCTACTATGGGCAGAGGGTGTCGTCGCCAAAATCCTGCTGTTCTGGCTGGGTCAGCGCCTGCTCGCCCGGTTTGGGCCGATCGCGTTGATGGTGCTTGGAGGCGCCGCGGGGATCCTACGCTGGAGCCTATCGAGCCTATGGACCGGGCTGCCGTTCATCGCTGCGCTGCAGCTGCTGCACGCCTTGACATTCGGGGCAAGCCATCTTGGGGCAATGTACTTCCTTTCGCGTACCGTCCGGCCCACCGCATCGGCAAGCGCTCAGAGCGTTTATGCGGCGGTTTCCTCGGGCCTCGGCAGCGGGCTCGTCATGCCGCTGGCAGATGCGCTCTACGCCGATTACGGCAGAAGAGCCTATCTCTTCATGGCCGCTCTGTCCGCGGGGTTCTCGGCGCCGTCGTACTCCGAGTGAGGCCGGCCGAACAGAACCGGAGCCTCTTGCCTCACACTCATCTGAAGAAGCGAGGAATTGACCCTGACCCGCTGGAAAGGTCGATCAACGCGTCAGCCCCGCCGCACAGTCGCCTACCTCGCGCACTTTGGATGCGTGTTGTACACCGCGTGAGCTACGGCGTAATCATGGAATGCCTTCGCATCGAAGGTGCTGGCCAGCTTCAGCATCTCGGTCGCCTGTTGGCAGACTTGCGCGGTTGGGACGACGGCTTGTTTACGCGCCGCCTCGTTGGCCAAGCTGGTTTGCCAGGTATCGAAAGCGCTTTTCGGGTTTCTCGCCCCGGTGCGTCGGAAATGTTCGATCATCGCATTCTGATAACGGATGATCGCGTCCCTGTTGCGCGATCGGAATTCGCCGTAAACCGTATCCCGGCAAGCCGAACTGGTGACCATCAGATCTGTTTGAAACAGAATCGCCTGTTCCGCTTCGACATCCGCCGTCGAATAGCAGCTGCGGTCAGCAGCCGCCGCCGTGTCCAGCGAGACGGCAACGCCGAGCGCCGCCGCCAAAACGAGCTTTCTCATCGCAGTCCCCCATCAACGTCGCGACACCGGCAGCATACCCCGTGGCCTCTCAATTTCAAGGGTAACAACACTGGCTTGCGACAAATCTTAAGTACAGAGCGTCTTTCCTTTTGGACTGATAACATCGTGGAAACCCAACCGATGATTGGTTAAGTGGGTCACCCCTCCTGTCCCGTATTGAGTAGCCAACGACAACTTGCAGCAAGTGGGCCTGAACTTGCTCAAACCTGCCATCAGATCTAACGGAACGAGATTCCTCAGCCGGATAGCAGAGTAAGGTGACCCCGATGATCGTGCTGTTCAGCGACTTTGGTCTGGAAGGGCCGTATACCGGCCAAGTCAAGACCGTGTTGTATCGTACCGCGCCGGCCGTTCCTGTCATCGATCTGTTCGCCGATGCTCCTGCCGCCAAGCCGAAGCCGGCTGCCTACCTCCTCGCCGCCTATGGGGTGTGGTTCCCGCCCGGTACCGTAACCCTCGCAGTCGTCGACCCCGGTGTTGGAAGTACCCGCGGCGCGGTCATCGTAGAAGCCGACGGGCGCTGGTATGTCGGTCCAGACAACGGCCTGTTCGAGCTGGTCATGCGCCGCGCTGATGCAGTGCAGACCTGGGACATTCTCTGGCGCCCTGAAGCGATGTCGGCGAGCTTTCATGGGCGCGATCTGTTGGCGCCTGTCGCGGGTCAGCTGGCTCGTGGCGTCTTTCCGTCCGAGCCCCCGCGCTCCGGTGAATTTAGCCGGCGCGCGGATTGGCCGGATGACCTGGCCGAGATCGTCTACGTCGACCGGTACGGCAACGCGATAACCGGGTTGCGCGCGGCCGTATTGCCCGATACGACACATTTGCGCGTGTCGGGGCGCGCCTTGCCGCGGGCTCGGACATTTTCGGATGTCCCACCGGGCACGGCCTTCTGGTATGAGAACTCGAACGGGCTCGCCGAGATTGCCGTCAATGCCGGGCGGGCGGACGCAGTTCTAGGCCTCGCTATCGGCAGCCCGGTTGCCACTCGCCCGTGATCGGCAATCGTCTCAAGGGGGCGGGATGACTATCTTAGCACCCGGCGGGAGCCGTAGCTGACGGCGCTTTTGTACCCGATGAAAGAGCCATACGGCGATGGTGATCACGATGAACGCGATGAGCATGAAGAGGCTGAACGAGCGCATCAGGTGACCCAGCACCGCACGGAGGGCGTGACCAAGGAAATAGCCGACTGCAACGAAGCTCCCTGCCCACAGGCTCGCGGCGATGAAATTCAAGATCATGAAGCGCTTCCAATGAACCGCGCTCAGCCCCATCGCGAATGACGAAAAATTGCGCACGCCATAAATAAAGCGAAACGATAAGATAAAGCCGGTATTGTAACGTTCCAGCCAGTACAAGGCTGCCTCGACGCCGTATCGCCATTTGGGAAACCGGTTTAATAAACGTAACCCGAAACAGCGGCCGATCCAGAAATAGGTCTGATCTCCGGAGAAGCTGCCGAACAAGGTGGCAAGAAGTAGGAGGATTGGGTTGAGTAGGCCTTGCGCCGCAGCAAAGCCGGCGAAAAGAACGAACGTCTCGCCTTCTAGAAAGGTCCAGACAAAAGCGATCAGGTAAAAGCAGGCGCCATGTTCGGCAATGAGCTGGCTAATGTCCATTCGAGAGCCGTTCCTGCCCTGTCCGCACACCCGGGCCAAGGCTCGGGTACGCCCCCCTCGATCCTCTTCCGGCGCGGCGCATGCTATGTTTTTCCGAGATCTGGGTCGAGCGGATTCCCGCATGGCCTCGGATTTCCCACCGTGGAGAATGATCCCCGGCGTGGGGCCGCGGTGAAAGATCGGAGGAGGAGCTCAATGGCTGGGTTGTACTTCGAAGAATTCCAAGAAGGGCAAATCTTCGAGCACGCGATCAGCCGTACGGTCACGGAAATGGACAACGTCCTGTTCAGCGCGCTGACGATGAACCCGCAGCCGCTGCATCTCGACGAGGAGTTCGCCAAGCAGACGGAGTTCGGCCAGCGCTTGGTGAACAGCCTGTTCACTTTGGGCCTCGTAATCGGCATCAGCGTCGGCGAAACGACGCTCGGGACCACCGTCGCAAATCTGGGGATGAGCGAGGTTCGCTTCCCCAAGCCGGTCTTCCACGGCGACACCTTGCGTGCGCGAACGATCGTGCGGTCGAAACGGCGCAGCCAATCGCGCAGGGACGCCGGTATTGTCGAGTTCGAGCATCAGGGCATCAATCAGCGTGGCGAGACGGTCGCGATCTGCCGACGCGCCGGACTGATGAAGTGCCGCTCGACGGAGGAGTGAATGCGCTCTCTGCTCTTTGTTCCTGCCGACAGCGAACGCAAGCTCGCCCGCGGACCCCAATCCGGGGCCGATGCGTTGATCCTCGACCTCGAGGATTCGGTAGTGCCCGCAAACCGACCGATGGCGCGGAGCCAGGCACGCGATTTTCTCGGTTCGACCGGGTCCGCCGGGTTCCGCCGCTATGTCCGTGTCAATCCGCTGTCGAGCGGGATGGTACTCGATGATCTCACTGCGGTGGTGCCGGCGAGGCCGGACGGGATCTTGCTGCCGAAATGCGTCCCGGAGGATTTGCGCACCCTCGACCACTACCTTTCTGCCTTCGAGGCGGCCGCAGCACTTTCACCCGGAACGACTCGCATCATAGCGATCGCGACCGAAACGCCGGCCGCAATGTTTACGCTCGGCGACTATGCGGGGATGACGCAGCGCCTCGAGGGCATCACCTGGGGCGCGGAGGATCTGGCAGCCTGTCTCGGCGGCAACAACCGCCGGTCGGACGGAACCTATGACGACGTTTTCCGCCTAGCTCGCTCGCTCTGCTTGTTGGGCGCGGCGGCCGCCGGCGTCATGCCGATCGACACGATCTACACCGACTTCAGGGACGAGGCCGGGCTCGCCACCGAATGCGCGGCCGCGAAGCGTTCGGGCTTTGCTGCCAAGATGGCGATCCATCCGGTGCAAATTCCCGTCATCAACAACGCGTTTTCCGCTGGCGAAGAGGAGCTCGCCTGGGCACACAAAGTGGTCGCCGTTTTTGCTGAAAACCCGGATGCAGGGACGATCGCGCTCGACGGCAAGATGGTCGACAAGCCGCACCTGACCTTGGCACGCCGGCTCCTCGGGCTTGGAACGGCCTGAGGGCTGCTTTAAGCCGGCCCTTTCTCGAGAAACCGCTCGGCAAGCCGGGCTAGAAAGCTAGCTCCGATCGGAAGGGCCGCGTCGTTGAAGTCGTAACGCGCATTGTGCAGCAGGCAGCCGTCCTCGCCGGGGCCGTTGCCGAGCCACAGCATGGCGCCGGGGCGAGTGTTCAGCATAAATGAAAAATCCTCGCCGCCCATCGACGGCGCCACATTGCGGCGCACGTTATCGGCTCCGCAGATCTCGGCCGCGACTTCGGCAGCAAATTCGGTCTCGGCCGCATGATTGATGGTCGGAGGATAGTTGCGGCGGTATTCCACCTCGGCGCTGGCGCCGTGCAGTGCTGCGACACCACCGGCGATTTCGCCGATCCGGCGCTCGATCAAATCGCGAACTTCCGGGCGAAAGCTGCGCGAGGTGCCGCCGATGTGCAAACCATCCGGGATCACGTTATAGGCCGAGCCGCCATTCACAAAGCCGACGCTGACGACCGCGGAGTCGAGCGGGTCGAGGGTGCGGCTGACGATCGTTTGCAGCGCCAGGACGATCTCCGCACCGATGACGAAGGGGTCGACGCCGAGATGCGGGTGGGCCGCATGCGTCCCCCGCGCCGTGACACGGATGTCCCAGCGATCGGAGGCGGCGAGCAGCGGGCCCGTCCGCGCTGCAATCTGGCCAACCGGAATGCCTGGCTTGTTGTGCAAAGCAAAGACCGCGTCACACGGGAATTTGTCGAACAACCCTTGCTCGACCATGACCCGGCCCCCGCCTCCGCCCTCTTCCGCCGGCTGAAAGATCAGATGCACCGTGCCGTCGAAGTTCCGGGTCGCGGCGAGATATTTGGCGGCGCCGAGCAGCATCGTCGTGTGCCCGTCATGGCCGCAGGCGTGCATCCTGCCATCATGGGTCGAGCGGTGAGCGAAGTCGTTCAGCTCGCGGATCGGCAGCGCGTCCATATCGGCGCGCAGTCCGATGGCGGCGGGCGCATTGCCCCGCCGGATCGTGCCGACCACTCCGGTTCCGGCGAGACCGCGATGTACCTCGCAGCCGAATTCAGCGAGCTTGGCGGCGACGAGATCCGAGGTGCGCTGCTCCGCGAAGGCGAGTTCGGGATGGGCGTGAATGTCGCGCCGAATTGCGGTCAGCTCGTCGTGACCGGCGAGCATCTCGGGTATGATCGGCATCGATGGCTCCCTGTTCTTGGGCCTAATACTAGCGACACACGATAATCACTGACCCGCAAAGCCGACAACCTCGACGGGGTTTCGCCGGGTTGGAGACATATTGGTCGAGATCGTTTATTTTATAGCTAGATGCACATCCAAGGGTTGATAGCAATGGGCGTGAAATCGGCGGTCGCGGCGGTGGCGGGAGTAGTGCTGTTGGTCGCGTGCTCCCCCGAACCGCCGCTATATTTTGGGCCTCAGCTGGCATCGGTCCGCGGCGAGTCCGAGCCAGGGACGATCAACTCCATGGCATTTGCCGTGCGGCCACCGCCGCCCGGCCAGCCTAGCTATCTCGAGACGATTCGGTACATTAATAATGGGCTCAAATATATAGACCCATCCTCCGAGTTCTTTATTTCGTTCGATGGCCGAATGTGTTTTCGGGGGTTGGTCAATCGCCAGCAAGAAGTATTTGAGAATTACCAAAACTATTGGTGTATGCGCCCGACGGAGGTAAGCAATGTCGAGGCGCTCGAAGATAATATCAGTTATGTGAACACAGTCCGCTTATGGTGCGCAGTGGAGGCGCCGCAATGCGCCCAACGGTTCGGTTATCCGAATTTTCTCGATGAAAGCGGTTGGACCAGAAATAGCGTAACAGCGCAAACTGTACCCTATCGGGCGCAACGCCATGCCATCGAGTATCTGGTCTACCTGATGGGTGGACCCGCTAGAAGCTCCCCGCGGCCTGGGCGGTGAACAGCCGCGCTTGACAGGCGCGCATCGAACATTAGCGTCTGCGGGCTGAGTCCCCGAAACGGAGGAACCCCAATGATCATCGAAATGCGCACCTATACCTTGCAGCCCGGTACGGTTGCCACGTTCGAGGAGCGCTTTGCGCAGGCGCTGCCTGTGCGGGCGAAGGTGTCGCCGCTGGCCGCCTTCTGGCACACCGAAGTGGGTCCGCTCAACCGCGTCATCCACGTCTGGCCGTACGAAGATCTCGGCGCCCGCACTCGCCTCAGGGAAGAGGCGACGAAGCTCCAGGGCTGGCCGCCTAATGTCCGCGAGTTCGTTGCCGACCAGCAGAGCGACATCTATCTCCCCGCTCCATTCTCGCCGGCGCTCGAGCCGCGCCAGCACGGCAATCTCTATGAAATCCGCATCTACACCTTCAAACCCGGCGGTATCCCGGGCGTGATCGACCGCTGGAGCACCCACATCGCTCGGCGCACCGAGCTTTCGCCGCTGGTCGGCGCCTGGTATTCGGAGCTCGGCGGACTCAACAAATGGTGTCACATTTGGGCCTACAAGGATGCCGCCGACCGGTTCCGCATCCGCGAGGAGGCCCGCACCAAAGGTATCTGGCCGCCGCCATCGGGCGGAGGGCCCAATATGATGATCAAGCAGGAGAACATGCTGGTCGTCCCGGCTTCCTTCTCGCCGCTGCGCTAATTCTCGCACCCATCCGGCCCCCACCCCCTCCCCTCCCCATAAGCGCGGGAGGTTCAAGAATGAGCCGCTGGTCCAACCCTCTCCCGTGCACGGGAGAGGGTCGGACGAGGCGTTGGCTGGCGGGTGCCGGCCTGCTCTTCTCCTGTTTCGGCGTAGAAATACAAGCAGGCGCAATTCCCATAGCGCGCGGTGAGGCGCGATCTCTGGAATCGAGCAGTCGTCACTATAATTGCGTTGCCTGTTCCACCTGTTTTATCAGGTCGAGATCAGGTGCCATCACCCCCCTTCAGAGCCAACCTGGCACCCACTCGCCGATCACCGCAAACCTATCATGCGATTATGGCAATCGCATGGTCGTTGGTAAGGAAATCAATCGCGAGCGGGTGGCGCAACCCCGATGCAGTCAGTGCGCAGATCGGCTGCGCGACCTCGCGCAACACTCTTTCTCGGAGGGGTCGGCAAATTCTCCTCGGCCCGCCGTGCTCAAACTGGGACCGGACTGAGAACGTCTACACCGCTTGTTTGTTGTGCTGTCCGCCGCCTTGGCTGCGACCGCCGCTGCGTCGGGATGAGCGGGTCGCGAGGCGGCGCCGGTCAGTTCACGAAGCGGTAGAGCTTAGCGGCGTTGTCGCAAACGCGCTTCTTGCCGGTGCCTTCGGGCAGGCGGCCGACCTCGCGCTGGATGTATTCCTGCGAGTCGGGCCAGACCCCGTCGGGGTGCGGGAAGTCCGAGCCCCACATGATGTTGTCTTCGCCAAGCTCGTCGATGAGTTTCACGCCGATCGGGTCGCTCTGATAGGTGGCGTAGCACTGGCGGCGCCAGTATTCGCTCGGCGGCATCTTCAGATCGAGCTCTTTGAACTGGTCCTCCCACTCGGCGTCCATGCGCTGCAGGATGTAGGGGATCCAGCCAGTGCCGGCCTCGCCGATGACGAGCTTGATGCCGGGGTGATGTTCGAGCACACCCGAGAAGATCACGCTTAAAAGGCCACCATTCAGCAATGTGCTGCTCCCCGCCAGTCTACGGTGCGTCGCCGCTCTGGAACGACGGCAATTACATAGCATCAGCGCTCAGCGCGGCGCATCCTCTTGACGGGTCGATGACGTCCAACATATGTAACCCGATAAGTTACAATTATCAGAAATGATAAGGCGGTTTCGCCATCGAGGGTTAGAGCGGTTATTTCGGAACGGTGACACACGCGGGATCAATGCCCAGCATGCGGCTCGACCTCGCCGGCTGCTAACCTCGCTCAACAGCAGCACGGGGCCGGCCGGTATGAATTTGCCCGGCTACCGGCTTCACCTGCTGAGAAGTGACCGCAGAGGGCAATGGGCGGTTTCGGTGTCAGGGAATTGGCGGTTGGTGTTCAGGTTCGAGGATGAGGACACGGCCAATGTCGATCTCATCGATTACCACTAGACGCCGGAAAGGGATGGCGAGATGGAGATGCACAACCCGGCCCATCCCGGCGAGATCGTCCGGGAAGAATGCCTTAAGCCTCTCTGTCTTACCGTGACTGCGGCGGCGGAGGCCCTCGGTATTACGCGCAAGACACTGTCCGATCTGTTGAACGGCCATACCGGGGTTTCGCCGGATATGGCAATCAGGCTGGAGAAGGTGTTCGGCAGTACCGCCGATACCTGGCTGCGGATGCAGATGCAGCGCGATCTATGGGAAGTTCGCCAGCGCGCCGACAAAATCAAGGTCAACAGGCGCTTTGCCACGGCAGCGCTTTGCTAATGGCGCGGACCGACCGAACGCTTGGGACTGAAGAAGCCCTCACCCGCTTCGCTGCGCGCAGCACCCTCTCCCGCATTGCGGGAGAGGGTGACTATCGCGCCAGCGATGGTGGGGGAGGGTCCGGCTCTAATTCACAAAGCGGTAGAGTTTGGCGGCGTTGTCGCAGACGATCTTCTTGCGGGTCGCTTCGGGGAGGTGGCCGAGCTCGCGCTGGATGTATTCCTGCGAGTCGGGCCAGACCCCGTCGGGGTGCGGGAAGTCCGAGCCCCACATGATGTTGTCTTCGCCAAGCTCGTCGATGAGTTTCACGCCGATCGGGTCGCTCTGATAGGTGGCGTAGCACTGGCGGCGCCAGTATTCGCTCGGCGGCATCTTCAGATCGAGCTCCTTGAACTGGTCCTCCCACTCGGCGTCCATGCGCTGCAGGATGTAGGGGATCCAGCCAGTGCCGGCCTCGCCGATGACGAGCTTGATGCCAGGATGATGTTCGAGCACGCCCGAGAAGATCACCGACAATAGCACCTCCGACATGTACATCTGGAAGCTGGTGATACCGGCGGCGCGGGCGGCGAGCGCTACCTTTGGCGCGAGCTTGGTGAAGTCGCGCCGCACGCCGCTGCCGATCGTATGGAAATGCACCGGCAGCCCACTCGCCGCGACGGCATCCCACATCTGGTTCCACCACGGGTCCCATAACGGCGTCATGTCGCCGCGGCGCGAGATTTCGAGCCCGCGCACGCCGCCGCGGCGCGCAACGCGCTCGATCTCGCCGACCGCGGCATCGATATCGTGGTTCGGAATGCAGGCGAGCCCGGCAAAGCGATCGGGGTGGGTGTTGCAAAAGGCGGCGAGCCATTCGTTGTAGATACTCAGCATCTCGCCGGCGGCTTCGTCATCATTGATCCGGCTGGTGGCGCCGAGGATGCCGTACAATACCTCGGCCTGGATGCCGTCGCGGTCCTGGTCCTTCAATCGCATTTCGGGGTCCGTCATGCGGCGAATGCCCTTCTTGCCGTCGTCATAGATCCCCTCCGAGGCCATCCGGTCCGAGCGGTGGATCTTGCCCGGCTCGTAGAGGCGGCCGGCCGACCCCATGCCGTTCATCAGCCCGAACGAGGCGCCGCTTTTGGTGACCCATTCCTTGCCCCTCGGCCCGTCGGTCACATAGGGCATGCGGTCCTTCATCGCGGCAGAGGCATTGGCGGTGAACAGATCAGGCGGCAGCCAGATCAGATCGATGTGGCAATCGGCCGAAATGACGTCGTATTTCATTTTCTATCCTCCGTGCGAGCCCGGCATTAGCATGCCTCGCACGAGCCGCCCATGCGACCGAAATTTCCAGTGAAGGGGCAAATCCAACCAATGGACCAGGTGCCTGCAAGCCGCCCGTTGTCGGACGTCACCGTGATCGATTTCGGCCAGATCTTTCAGGGTCCTTATGCGAGCCTTTTACTGGCGAAGGCGGGTGCCTTCGTGATCAAGATCGAGCCGCCGCGCGGCGAGCCTGGGCGTCGCCGCGCCGAGCCGGGCAAGAGCGCGACCTTGCCGTTCGCAATGCTGAACCAGAACAAGCACGCGGTCACACTGAACCTCAAGCACGAGCGCGGCCGCGCTTTGCTCGAAGAAATGGTCAGGCGCTCCGATGTTCTGCTTGAAAATTTCTCGCCCGGTACGATGGACGATCTCGGCATCGGCTGGAGTCGATTGCATGAGATCAACCCGCGGCTGATCTATGCGACCGGCACGGGTTTCGGGATCAGCGGGCCCGACCGGGACAATCTGGCGATGGACATGACGATCCAGGCGGCCTCGGGGATCATGAGTGTCACCGGCTTCCCGGACGGACCGCCGGTCAAGGCCGGCCCGACCCTGGTCGATTTCATGGGCGGGATTCATCTTTACGCCGGGATAGTGACCGCGCTTTACGACCGTGACCGCAGCGGGGTTAGCCGGCTCGTCGAAGTGGCAATGCAGGAGGCGGTCTACCCGACCTTGGCGGCGAGCTATGACTACTATTACCGCACCGGCAAGATTCCGCCGCGCACCGGCAATCGCCAGTCAGGGCTCAACAGCGCCCCCTACAATGTCTTTCCGACCGCCGACGGCCACGTCGCGATCCACATCGTCACCGAGGCGCATTGGCAGAACCTGCTGAAGGCGATGGGCCGCGAGGACCTCGCCGACGATCCGCGTTTTGCGACCAACGCCGCCCGGGTCGCCCATATGGACGAGACCGATGCACTCGTCGAGGGATGGACGCGCACCCTCGGCAAAATGCAGGTGTTCGCCCGCACCAAGGCCTACCGCATCCCTTGCGCGCCGGTGCGCACTGCGCCCGAGGTCATGAACGACCCGCACATGCACGAACGCGGCATGCTCGAGCGGATCGACCACCCCGAACTCGGGGAGATCGTCGTACCGACGACGCCGCTGCGCCTGCACGGCACCGATAAGGTCGCCACCGGCCCCAGCCCGACGATCGGCCAGCACAATGCCGAAATCTACAGCGGCTGGCTCGGCCTGTCCGCGGCTGAGCTGGCAGAACTCGAGGACGCCGGCGTTACCTGATCCCCGTGCACCTCAGCCTTGGGTTGCCGACAGCGGTCTTTGTCATCCCAACGAAGGCCGGGATCTATTTCGGCGGTAGGCACCGGCCTTCGCCGGTGCGACGAAAATGCTTTCGCAAATATCAACATAACAGTTGACTGTCAACAAGACGGTTGATAATAAGCCCCGATGAAGAGCGCACAAGTCGTCGCGCTGATCGGCGAGACGAAAAATTCCGAGGCAGAGCTGCTGGACCGCGTCTTTTTCGCACTGTCGGATCCGGTGCGACGGGGACTTTTGGAGCGGCTCGACGAGGGGGCGCTGCTCGTCTCCGAGCTGGCCGCTCCATTCGACATCTCGCTGCAGGCGGTTTCCCGACACATCCAGGTGTTGGTCCGCGCGGGTCTTGTTCGACAGGAGCGCACGGGTCGCATCAGCCGGTGCAGTCTGGTTGCCGGGCCGATCTTCACAGCTGCCGTGTGGATCAACCGTTACAGCAAGTACTGGCAAGAGCAGTTTGACCTGTTGGCTGCCGCTCTCGCCGACGTTGAGCGTTCGCCGCCACCAGCACCGCCGCGACGAAACCGCAAACCGGCGCAAACGTGATTGACCAAGGGAGGTCTGACTATGGAAAGCCACCGAGTAGTATCCAGAGATCAATGGATCGAAGAACGCAAGGCGCTTCTTGGCAAAGAAAAAGAATTCACGCGATTGCGCGATGAGCTCGGCCGCGAGCGGCGCGAACTACCTTGGGTGCGCGTCGAGAAGGAATACGTCTTCGAGGGAGCAAGCGGCAAACAAACCTTGGGCGAGCTGTTCGCGGGCAGACAACAGTTGATCGTCTACCATTTGATGTTCGACCCAAGCTGGGAGGAAGCGTGCTCGCGCTGCTCCTTCTGGGCTGATAATTTCAATGGTGTCCAGGTCCATTTGAACCAGCGCGACGTCAATATTGTCGCGATCTCCAGGGCGCCACTCGCGAAGCTCGCGGCGTTTCGGAAGAGGATGGGGTGGAGTTTCAATTGGGTCTCGTCCTTCGGCAGCGACTTCAACCACGATTACCACGTGTCATTCACCCCGGATCGGCCGGCGCAAGGCGAGGTCCTTTATAACTACCGACCGGTCAAGAATTCGATGTCGGAGAGGCCGGGGATCAGTGTGTTCTATAAAGACCCGGCCGGCGCGATCTTCCACACTTATTCATGTTATGCGCGCGGTCTCGACATGTTGAATGTCGCCTATCACTACCTCGACCTGACCCCCAAGGGGCGCGACGAGGACGGTCTGCCGTTCCCGATGGCGTGGGTGCGTTATCACGACGCCTATGGCAAGTGAGGATCAGAGGGATGAATTACCGTGAGAGCTCCGCGCGGCTAGCGGAATACCGACGTCAGATCGCCGAGATACGCGACGAGATGCGAGAAGCTCGAGCCGCGGCTGAGCCCGAAGAAGTATCGGATTATGTCTTCGCGAATGCCAATGTCTCCGTGCGGCTCTCCGAGCTCTTTGGAGACAAGGCCGACCTGATCGTCATCCACAACATGGGCTCGTCGTGTCCTTACTGCACATTGTGGGCCGACGGCTTTAACGGCATTTACGAGCATCTCGCGAACCGGGCAGCCTTCGTCGTCTCCAGCCCCGATACGCCAGATTCCCAGAAGAAGTTTGCTGCGAGCCGCGGTTGGCGCTTCCCGATGGTGAGTCATTCGGGCACGAGCTTCGCGGCGGATCTGGGCTATCGTTCGGCTGACGGTGGCTGGCTACCGGGCGTTTCCGTATTCCGCCGCGATGCGAACCGGATCTTGCGCGTCTCCGACACGGGCTTTTGCCCGGGCGACGATTTTTGCGCGCTGTGGCACATATTCGACTTGTTGCCCGGCGGCGCCGGCGATTGGCAGGCGAGATTTCGCTACGACTGAAGGACCCAGGCCCTCGGCGGTGCTTGCCACGACGGCCTCTTGTGTTAGCCTCGCTCGTCCGAGCGTCGGGGGAGGCTGTCGTGAAGAGCATCACGGTCGATTACAGCAAGCGCCTCGCCGACGAGCCGGGTAAGGGCCACAATCGCTGGCACGAGGCGATAGCGCCGGTCGTGGAAGCGGCGGTCGGCGAAGAAGTCGAAATTCAAACCCGTGACGCGTTCGACGGCCAGATCACAGCGAACACGAGTGCTGAGGATCTGCGGCAATGCGACCTCAACCGCGTCCATCCGCTGACCGGCCCGGTCTTTGTTGCCGGCGCCACGCCGGGCGACCTCCTCGAGGTCGAGATCTGCGATATGAAGCCGGCAGCCTTCGGCTACACTGTGCAGGTGCCTGGCTTCGGCTTTCTGCGTGACGCGTTCCCGGAGCCCTACATCGCCAAATGGAGCATCAAGGACGGCTTTGCCGAATCGGCCGACCTGCCTGGTGTGCGCATTCCTGACGGATCGTTTGTCGGAGTCATCGGTGTCGCTCCGTCGAAGGCATTGCGCGAGATCATCGAGCGCCGCGAAGCAAACCTACTGAGTCGTGGCGGCATGGTGCTGCCGCCCGAGAAAGTCGGCGCTGTGCCGGTAGCTGAACCGATCGCGTCGGAGGCCTTGCGGACGATCCCGCCTCGTGAAAACGGTGGTAACCTCGACATCAAGCAGCTGAGCAAAGGCGCGCGGCTGTTATTGCCGGTATTTGTCGATGGCGCTCTCTTCTCGGTCGGCGACGCGCATTTTGCGCAAGGCGACGGCGAGGCCTGCGGCACGGCGATCGAGATGGCCGGCGCGATCCTCGTGCGTTTCGCGCTCCATAAAGGCGAAGCCGAGCGCCGCGGCATCCGTTTCCCGCGTTTTGCGCGCGACGACTATTATTTCCCGCCCGAACTCGCCGCGCCCAAGCGTTTCCTCGCGACCACCGGGCTGTCGATCCGCGAGGACGGCACCAACGAGAGCGAAGATGCGACGTTGAGCGCGCGCAATGCGCTGCTGGCAATGATCGACCTTCTGGTCGAGCGCGGCTGGACCCGGCAGCAGGCTTACGCGATCTGCAGTGTTGCCGTCGACCTTAAACTCAGCGAACTGGTCGACGTGCCGAACCTCGTCGTCAGCGCTTTCCTGCCGCTCGACATCTTCGCTCAATAGAGGCAACGGGCCATGGACTTTGCCGACAGCCCTGAGCATGCCGCCTTCCGCACCGAGTTCCGTCACTGGCTCGAAACAAATCTGCCTCCTGAGATCTGCGTCGACGATGCTGCCGACCAGCGCGTGGCGCCGGACCGCGAGACGCTCGAAAAACGCATCGCCTGGCAGAAGACAATGCACGCTGCCGGCTGGGTCGGCATTTCCTGGCCCAAGGAATATGGCGGCCGTGGCGCCAGCTTGATGCAGCAGGTCATCTTCGATGAAGAATATTTTCGTGCCCGCGCGCCTGTTCTGCCGACAGCAAGCGCGCTGAACCTGTTGGGCCCGACCCTCATTCATTGGGGCACCGAAGAGCAGAAGAAGTGTCATCTGCCGCGGATCCTCAGCGCCGACGAGCTTTGGTGCCAGGGCTATTCCGAGCCCGATGCGGGCGGCGATCTCGCGAGCTTACGGACCCGCGCCGTCGATAATGGCGGTCATTTTGTCGTCAACGGGCAGAAAGTGTGGACCTCGGGCGCGCATTTTGCCGATTGGTGCTTTTTATTGGTGCGCACCGATCCCGACGCGCCCAAGCATCATGGCATCAGCTATTTGCTGGTCGACATGAAGACGCCGGGGATCACGGTACGGCCGCTGGTTTTGCTCAATGGTCACCGACACTTCAACGAGGTGTTTTTCGAGGATGTGGCGGTGCCGAAGGAGAATTTGGTCGGGCCGTTGAACCAGGGCTGGAAGGTTGCGATCACGACACTGATGTTCGAGCGCAGCGGCGCCGGCGGACGCGACCATGCCGCGCAGATCGCCCGGCTTACTGAGCTGTCAAAGCAATTCCCGACCCGCCAGGAGCCGGCTTGGCGCGAGAGCCATATCCGCCAGCAGCTGGCGCAGCTGGCAATCGACGTCAAGGCGTTGCAGGTGACCAGGCTGCGCGGGCTGACCCGGCGATTGCGCGGCGAGCCACCCGGCCCCGAAGGCTCGATCCTCAAATTGTTTGGCTCGGAACTGGCACTGCGCATCGCCGATTTTTCGTCGACCCTCCTCGGCCCCTATGTGACCGTGGACGCGCCAACCGAGGCGGTACCCGACGCCGCGCGCTGGCATCATCGGGTGCTCGGCGCCCGGCAATACACGATCGCCGGCGGCACTAGCGAAATCCAGCGCAACATCATCGGCGAGCGCGTCCTCGGCCTGCCGAAGGGATGAGCCCAAGAGACTGAACGATGGATATCGGGTTTACCGAGGAGCAGGAGCTGCTGCGCGACACTGCGCGAAGGTTTCTTGAAAGCGAGTGCGACACCCAATTTGTGCGCAAGCGTATGGCCGAGCCGGCGGCCGTTACTGACGAATTTTGGCAGAAACTCGCCGAGCAGGGCTGGCTCGGCATCGTCTATCCGGAAGAAGAGGGCGGCAGCGGTCTCGGGCTCGTCGATCTTGTCGTACTGATGGAAGAGATGGGACGGGCGGTCATGCCCGGACCGTTTCTGTCGACTGTATTGCTCGGCGGCGCTGCGATCGGCGAAGCTGGTACCCAAGCGCAGCGCCGGCAATGGTTGACGCAGATCGCTGCGGGTAAGGCGAAAGCAGCGCTTGCCTGGACCGAGCCCAATCTGCGCTGGGACGCCGCCGGCATTGCACTGCAGGCGCATGAGGTGGGGGGCAGCTTCATCCTCTCGGGCAGCAAGCTCTTTGTCGGTGACGCTCACTTGGCTGACGTTCTTGTTGTCGCGGCGCGTACCCGCGACGGCAGCACGATGGAGGACGGCGTCAGCCTGTTCCTGGTGCCAAAGGACACTCTAGGGCTCAGAATCAGCGTATTGTCGACTATCGACGAGACGCGGAAATTGTGCGAGGTCAGGCTCGACAATGTTTCATTGCCGGCTGCCGCATTGCTCGGCGAGAAGCACGCGGGCTGGGCGCCATTGTCGCGCGTCGTTGCGCGCGCGACCGTGGCATTGGCCGCCGAGATGTGCGGCGGCGCGCAGCAGGTCCTGGATATGACCGTCGCCTATGCCAAGATCCGCATCGCCTTCGGCAAGCCGATTGGCAGCTACCAGGGGGTCAAGCACCAGGCCGCCGACATGCTGGTTGCCATCGAGAACGCCAAGTCGCTGACCTATTACGCCGCCTGGGCGGTCGATCAGAGATTCGAGGAGGCTCCAATAGCGGTATCGATGGCCAAAGCTGCCGCCTCCGACATGGCCCGCAAGGTCGCCGGCACCGGCATTCAACTGCATGGCGGCATCGGCATGACCTGGGAGCACGATCTGCAGCTCTACTTCAAGCGCGCCAAAGCTTCCGAGGTCGCCTTTGGCGACGCCACCTGGCACCGCGAGCGCGTCGCCCAGCTGATGACGCCTTGACGGCAGCTGGATAAGTCCCCGCGCGGTCCCCCGGAATGACAACGGCTTGATGGCCGTTGACATTCTCGTATGACCGGCCGAGCGAACAATTTCGACGCGCTGCGCCTCTTCGCCGCGATTTCGGTGATCTTCTCGCATTCTTTCCTGATCGCGGAAGGCACGCAAAATCGCGAATGGCTGATTCTGTTGACCGGCAATCAGTGCATCTTGGGCCTTACCGGCGTGTTCATATTCTTTGCCATCAGCGGCTTCTTGGTGACGCAGAGTTTCGAGCAGACCCCCAATCGATTGCATTTCCTCGCAAAGCGGGCCCTGCGCATCTTCCCCGGTCTCTTCGTGGCGACATTACTCTCGGCGTTCATCTTGGGCCCGCTCGTCACGACCCTGCCGCTCGGCGCCTATCTGAGCCGAGCGGAGCCCTACAGCTATGTCTTGGGGAATACGCTCCTCGATCAAACTGTGCACGAGCTGCCGGGGGTGAGGTTTGTCGATAACCCGGTCGGGCTCGAAATCAATGGTTCCCTGTGGACCTTGCGCTACGAGTTTGTGATGTACCTGATGGTCCTCATCCTCGGGGTATTGCGGCGGGTGAAGGTGCGCACGCTGCTGCCCTTGTTAGGGTTCGGCATGGTTTGCCTGTACTCCAATATGCTTGACGAGTTCGAGAAATGGGGATGGTTCTTCCAAGTACTCAGCGGCTGGGGCTGGCTCGTCGGCTTTTTCGCCGCGGGCATGATCCTCTACAAATTGCGGCACACCGGTGTCTTTGACGGCCGCGTCGCGCTGTTGGCCTTGGCCGGTCTCGCGCTCAGCGTCCCGCTGCGCCAGTTCATCACGTTCTTCCCGTTGTTTGGCTGTTATCTCGCGTTATGGCTCGCCCTCAACCCGCATTTGCCGGTCATCCCGGCGGCGCGGTTTGGTGATCTTTCTTACGGCCTTTACATCTATGGCTGGCCGGTGGAGGAGGCCGTTATGTGGATCTCCGGCGGCCGTGCCCCTTGGTGGCAGGTGTTCCTGGTTGCCTTGCCGGCAGCCTCGGCCATGGCTTTCTTGTCGTGGCATCTGGTCGAACGCCCGATGCTGCGCCTAAAGCCGGGCTCGCGGCGGGCGGCGATGCCTTACGCTCCGGCCGCGCAACGGGCATAGTCGAGAGGGCTGGCGCCAGGCTTCGCTCCCCCGCTAGTATATCGCTTCGAAGCCAATTTCGAGGGAGAGACGCCGATGCGGATACACAACCTCTATACCGATTCGAGCGGCCAGTCGCATTTCCGGGACATCGAGGTCGAGTGGGTCGAGGAAACGCGCAGCGGCAAGCTCTCCAAACGTCTGCCGGCGACCGGCATCATCTTCCGCGAAGTCCCGCCGACCTATGATCTCGACTGGCATCCCGCACCGCGGCGGCAATACATCATCAACCTCGACGCTGGAGTGCAGATCACGGCGAGCGACGGCGAGAGCCGCAAGATCGCTGCCGGCGAAGTGATCCTCGTCGAGGACACGACCGGAAAAGGGCACCTGTCCAAGGCGGTCGATAACAAGATCCGCAACTGCATCTTTGTACCGATCGAGTAACGGAGAGACACGATGAAGCTGCTTTATTTTGATGACTACAAGCTCGGTGTGCTGAAGGGGAGCAACGTCGTCGACGTGTCGGCGGTGGTGCGCGACATCCCCCATACCGGCCCCGGCGACCTGATCAATGGGCTGATCGCGCGCTTCGACCAATATCGCGGCAAGTTCGAGGACGCGGCGGCGAGCAATCAGGGTGTCCCGCTCTCGTCGTTGCGGGTAAGACCGCCATTGCCGAAACCAGACAACATCGACTGCATGGCGGTCAACTACATGGAAGACGGCACGCGTTCCGCTCCGGCGCCGATCAACGCGTTTCAGAAAACAGCGAATGCGATCTGCGGGCCCGGCGACACGATGGTGTTGCCCGACGAGCCGGCCACGATCTTTGAGGGCGAGGCCGAACTCGCCCTCGTCATCGGCAAGCGCGCGAGCAACGTCAAAGCCGCGGATGCCATGGATTATGTGTTCGGCTACACCTGCTTTATTGACGGATCGGCGCGCGGCCTTCCGGCACCCGGCTTTTTCGCAATGAAGTCGCGCGACACCTTTGCCCCGATCGGGCCATGGATCGTGACCAAGGACGAGATCCCGGACCCACAAAAGCTGCAGATCCGGCTCTCCAACAACGGCACCTTGATGCAGAACTTCAATACCAGCGATATGGCACACAAAATCCCGCGCTGCATCGAGTGGCTCTCTTCGGTCCATACCTTGGAGCCGGGCGACATCATCGCGACCGGTACCAATCACCGCGGGCTCAACCCGTTCATGGACGGTGACCGCATCGAGCTCGAAATCGAGGGCATTGGCAAGCTCGCCTTCACCGTCAAGGACGAGCTGAAGCGCAAATGGGAGCGCATCACCCGGCTGCAGATGCATGAGCGGGCGGCGCAGAAGACGCCCGGCGCCTATCCCGACATCTCGCCGCAGGTCGAAGGTAAATACGCCGCGGCAGCGGGCTGATCAGAGCAGCCTGCCTTTTTCGTCATTGCCGCGAAAGCGGGAATCCAGGGCTTCAACGAGCAATGGTTGCCTTGGGCCCCCGCTTCCGCGGGGGCGACGAGAGGACAATAAACCAAGCTAAGGTGAGAGAAGGACGACCATGACCGACGCCGGCTTTGCCTACAGCAATCGCTTCAACAAGAACCTCCCACCGCCGGCGCCAGCTTGGACCGGGTTCCCGAAATACAATTTTATTGGCGGCCACAATGACCCGGAGCGGATCCCGAGCGCTGCAATGGCCGCGGCCGCCACTGCGGTATTGCAACGCGACGGCGCCAAATTAGCCCTCTACAATTTTGACGGCCCACAGGGCTACCTGCCATTGCGCGAGTTTGTCGTTGACAAGCTCTCGCATCGCCCGGCGATCAAATGCTCGGTCGACGACGTGTTAATTACCTCCGGCTCGGGACAGGGCATCGACCTCGTCAATACTCTACTTCTGGAGCGGGGCGACACAGTCATCCTCGAAGAATTCACCTATGGCGGCGCATTGACCAAGCTGAAGCGCCTCGGCGTCAACATTGTTGGCGCACCATTGGATGACGAAGGGCTGCGCATCGGCGCGCTCGCCGGGATCCTCGAAGATCTCGGGCGGAACGGGGTCGTCCCGAAATACGTCTATACAATTCCGACGATCCAGAACCCGACCGGCTCGATACTGCCCCGCGAACGTCGCGAGCAGTTGCTGGCGCTGGCGCGAAAGCACGGCGTCCCGATCTTCGAGGACGAGTGCTACGCCGATCTCACTTGGGAGGGCGGCGGCCCGCCTTCACTCTACGCGATGGACCCGCAGCAGGTCATCCACATCGGCTCGTTCTCGAAGACCTTGGCACCCTCACTGCGACTCGGCTATGCGGTCGCCGTCCCGGAAGTGATGAGCCGTCTCACCGCTTGCAAGCGCGAATCCGACAGCGGTACCGGCGCGCTCGACCAGATGGTCGTCGCCGAATATTTCTCGCAAGACTTCGGCGAACACGTCGGGGGCCTGACCCAAACCCTGCATGAGAAGCTCGACACGATGGTCGAGGCAGTCGAACGCGAGTTCGGAACCGCTGTCGAGAAGATGTGGAAGCCACAGGGCGGCATCTTCTTGTGGCTCAAGCTTCCCGACCGGGTCGATGTGACAAAGCTCGTCGCGCCCGCCGCAAAGGCCGATGTCGTCTTCAACCCCGGCCCCGAATGGTCGTGCAACCCCGACGAAACCAAATCCCACCTGCGGCTCTGCTTTGCATTGCCATCAAAAGCCGCGATCCGCGAGGGCGTTGCCGCATTCGCCCGGGTCTGCTTCGAGGAGACCGGTATCCCCGAGCAGAGCGCCAATATTCGCCGTGCCTCTCCGGGCTGAGATTACCTGACGCCTCTCTGCCCACGCACCCGAGCAGCGGAGGCGGTGCGATGGTTCCGGCAATCCGACTAGCAACCTCCACCGACGCCGTCTGGATTAGTGGTTTCATGCAGGAGCGATGGAACGCCACCACTGTCGTGGTACACGGAGAGATCATTGAGGCCGCCACGCTGCCCGCGCTGATAGCCACGGATCGGCGGGGGCTTGCCACATATCGGCGCCTTGGTGACGATGCTGAGCTTGTGACACTCGATGCTGTGCCGCCCGGCGCGGGAATCGGAACCGCGCTGATCGAGGCGTTGGTCACCGGGCTCCGCGCCGAGGGCTGTCGGCGGCTCTGGGTGACAACCACCAATGACAAGCTATCGGCGCTGCGGTTCTATTTGCGGCGCGGTTTTAGATTGATGCAGGTGCGACCCGGTGCCGTCGATGAGTCGCGCAAGCTGAAGCCGTCTATTCCACACATTGGAGAGTATGGAATTCCCATTCACGACGAGCTCGACCTGTGCCGCATTCTCGATCTCGGCGAGACGACCGAGGTCCCTGTGTCGCCATGGAGTCAATCCTAATCGGCCTCCCGCCGATGGACGCGTCGAGGCCCACCTGCACCGAACGCCCATTCAGTGGCTTCACCCCGCCACCGATCCAGCACGGTAACGGACCGGATAATTTTGAACCTGACCGTCAAACGAGAAAGAGGCGGCGTCGAGCGCTACGTATGAGGGCATACCCAAGCGCTCCCACAGATCAAATGGCCGGATGGCGTTGTGGCGCGCTACGAAGAGGCTGAGCACAGTCCCATGAGTCACTATTGCGGAATTTCGACCCTGCGATCGCGATAAAATCTCAGCAATGGCTTCGGCGAAGCGCTCAAAGGCACCATCCGCCGTTTCATTGCCTATAGTGAGTTGGCCTGGCCGTTCAAAAAACTCGTGAAGCCGCTGCCGTAATTCATCTAGTTCCTGGAACCCGAAGCCGGTCCGGTCGTTTTCGTGAAGGTTTAACCAAGGCGCCACGGTAAGACCAATGCGGACCGCAACGAGCGCCGCAGTCTCCAGAGCCTTCGGCTCGAGGCTCGAATAAAGCCGCGACACCCCTTTCGTTTCCAGCTCGTCAGCCAGCCAATCGCAACGGCGGCGTCCCTCTTCAGACAGCACCCAGCGACTGGCGACTACGTCCCTAGTGATTTCCGGCGGCGCATGCTTTACGAGGACGAGCTCCGTCATGTCGCACCGGACCCTTCAGTAATCGAGCCGACCCCGCAGCTCTTCGAACGGGATCATGACGTGCTCGCGGTATGCCGGGCGCTGCTGAAGGCGTTCATACCAAGCAACGACATGCGGCAAGAGCGGGCGCTCGATGTCCAGTTCGAAATAGCGGTAGAGCGATGTGCCGACGGGAATGTCGGCGAGCGTAAGCTGGTCGCCCATAAGGAACGGGCGGGTCGCAAGAATACCATCGAGGAGCAGGAAGTGGTCGGCGCAGCGGGCGAGGCTACCACGGACGGCTGGCCAGTCGCGCTGCGCTTCCGGCGTGCGATAATAGCCCCAGAAGACGCCGTTGAGGAAATCGGGTTGCAGGGCGGTCTGTGACCAATCCATCCAGCTTTCGACGCGTGACCTTTCAGCGGCATCGTCGAGCCAGAAACTGCTCCGCCCATACCGTGCTGCCAAATAGCGCAGAATAGTGTGAGACTCCAAAACCGCCAGATCGCCATCCTCTAGTACTGGAACGCGGCCATGCGGATTCATTGCACGGAAGGCGGGTTCGTCCAACCGCCCGAAGCTGCCGCCAGCCGGGATGTGCTCGTGCGCTAGCCCCAGCTCACCAATGAGCCACAAGACCTTTTGAACATTGAAGGAGCTGCGACGCCTCCAAATTTTAAGCATTGTGATTAAGCCGCCACGTTGGGCCGGTCCTTTCGTAGCGCCAGCCACTCGGCCGTGAGTCTGGCGCTATCCGCCGAGAATCGTTCGTCCAGCACCTGCGACGTCAGAATGCGATCGACGCGGAAATGGCGAAAGTCGTTCCGCAACTCGCACCATGCACCGACGAGGGTGACGTCGACGTAGTACGCCATTGCGATCGGCCGGATCGTCCTCTGCGTGCGCCGGCCTTCTTCGTCGACATAGGAAATGACGAGCTTGCGCGTCTCGCGGATGGCGCTGCGCAGCTGTGAAAGGTCTATCCCGGTGACCGCCGGCGCACTGCCCTCCGACACGTAAAGCGGCGCTTCGACGAGTTGCGATTGCAGTGCCGGCGGAACGACAGTGGAGAGCTTGGCGAGCACGCTTTGCGCCGCCGCCTCGAGCTTCGGATCACGAAGCCGCCGCAGTAGCCGTACGCCGAGCGCGATCGCGTCGGTCTCCTCGATCGTGAACATCAAAGGCGGCAAATCGTAGCCGCGCCGCAGGACATAGCCGAGCCCGGGTGCACCCTCGATCGGCACGCGGCTTCCCTGCAAGGCGGCGATGTCGCGATAGATCGTGCGGACCGTCACTTCGAGCTTGTCGGCGAGTGCCGCTGCCGTGACCGGATGCGAGGCCGTACGCAAGGTCTGGATGATATCGAACAAGCGGTCGGCAGGGCGCATGTCGGCTCCTGACAGAACGCTGTCAGTATGCCGCTGTTAACCTGATGGGGCAAACGCTTGGAAGGAGGGATCGATGGTGTCGACCCATGTCGATATCGAAAACACGGAGTGGACGCCTGGCACCCCATTCTACGGCCCGGCGGCGATCCACGACGGAACGGACATAGTTCAGCTCAAGATCCTCAGTGATCGCCGGTCGGAGGGCGGCGGCATCGCCTGGCTCGCCAAGTTCTCGCCGCCTCCGGGCAAGCTCATCAAGATCGTCGCCACGGCGCTTTCGGATGAGCATGTCTTCAATCTCGAAGGCGGGCGTGACAAAGGCTGGGCAGCCCGTGCGCTCCGCCGGGGGCTACACGCTCAATCCCAAAGGCCAGCCACACAGCGCGCTTATCGGCACCGAGACGTTGAGCCTCGTCATCTACCGCGGCGAGCCGGACGCGATCGTGTCGATGGAAGTCATTGATGTCGAGGCGTGAGACCGCGATCCGCATCCGCTCCGCAACTCAGGATGATTTGGGCACTCTTTGGGATTTTCTGGCGATAGCGGCGCATGAGCCGGACGCCAACACGGCGAAGGCCATACCATTCGTTGCGGCTCATCTAGCGGGATGGCAGCGATCTCAGGATTTCGGGTTCGTTGCCGAATTAGATGCCGTGGCAGTCGGCGCCGCGTGGGCGCGGCAATTCTCCCGCGATGAGCAACCGGCATTCTATGTCGATGACCATACGCCGGAGATCACCATCGGGGTAGCCGAGCAGGTTCGCGGCCGAGGTGTCGGAGGAATGTTGCTTCTGGCACTGACTGCCGAGGCGGCGCGGCGTGGCGTCGGCCTGTGCCTGAATGTCCGGCACGACAATCCGGCGCGCCGCCTCTACGAGCGTATTGGGTTTCGCCTCGTGGCGGGTTCCGCCGTCCCTAACAGGGTGGGCGGCACGTCATTGGGGATGATATGGGCCACGCCTCGGTAAGGGTGGACCGGCATCGGTGACGCGGCCAGGTGCCTCGAACTATCTAAAGGGGGCCGTGTTTGGCCTTGCTGCCGTAGCGATCTGGGCGGGCTGGAGCGTCATGACGCGGCTGGCCGTTACGACGAGCCTCGACGCATGGGACATCGCAGCGCTGCGCTATGGCGTGGCGGGCCTCATCCTGGCGCCAATCCTCCTGCAGCGTGGCCTCGCCCGCGACCGGCTCGGCTGGCTCGGACTGGCCGTGTTCATTGCCGGGCAGGGCGCGCCTTACGCGCTGGTGGCGGCGGGCGGGCTGCGCTTTGCCCCCGCTCGTGATCAGGGCGCCCTCAATCCCGGCTGCATGCCGCTGTTCGTTGCTCTGATTGCCGCGATTGCCTTGGGAGAGAAGTTTTCGAGCACGCGAAAGTTTGGGCTTTTTCTCATACTGGCGGGTGCTCTGACCATCATCGGCTGGCGTGGTTGGAGCACCTCACGCAGTTTCGGCGATGCGCTCTTTCTCTTCGCAGCCTTGCTGACCGCAGGCTTTACCGTCGCCATGCGGCAGGCGAAGCTCGAGCCGCTGCACACGGCCGCGCTCGTCTCCACCGGATCGCTGGCGATTTATCTGCCCATCTATTTCGCACTGTACGGAACCCGGCTCACGCAACTACCGCTCGCCGAGTTTGCTGTTCAGGCGATTTTCCAGGGCGTCGTCGTGACGATTGTTGCGCTTCTTCTATACGGCCGCGCAGTTGCCATCCTCGGCGCTTCCGGAGGCGCCGCCTTTGGCGCCTTGGTGCCGGCGTTGTCGGCGCTGTTTGCGATACCGCTCCTTAGCGAGTGGCCGACCGCAACCGATTGGGTTGCCATCGCGCTCATCTCCGTCGGTGTTTATCTGGCGAGCGGAGCGCCATTGCCGTGTTGGGTGCGACTTACGCCGAGCTGAGGCCGGGCATGCTGTAGGGCGGGTCGAGCCCGACGCCGACGAGATGGCCGAACAGCTTTGTCAGGGTCTGCCGATCTGCCAGCGGCAAGGGCGGCGCCAGCAGCGAGGCGATGTTCGTGCGCAGATGATCCGGGTCACCAGTGCCGAACAGCACGACGTCGACACCCGGCTCGTGCCGCACAAAGCGATAGGCGGCTTCGGTGATCGTGTTCGCCCCTCCCTCGTGAATGAGAAACCCGAGCGGGTTCGGCGCGTCGGCAAGCCAGCGCGGCAGTTGACGGCTTGCCGTCAGCTCGCGCAGCGCAGTCGCAAGACGCGCGGGCTTCGAGAAGATGTTCCGCACGGCGAACATCAGCAATGTGCCGACGCGATTGGCCATCGTCTGCGGAAACACCTTGGTTCGGGCGTTCTGATGCATCATGTGAAACGCGACCATGACAACGTCCCATACACCGTCCTCGACGGCGCGCTGGACCATATTGTGCTCGCCGTCGGAGGAGCCGGTCTCGGTAACGCCGAGATATTTGAGCTTGCCCTTCTCGCGCTCCTTTAACAGAGCGGGCGCAATGATATCGAGCGCCCGATCGTAGCCCCTGGGCGAGACGCCGTGCAGCTGAAAGATGTCGACGTAATCGGTGCCCAGCTGGCGCAGCGAATTATCGAGGCTCGCTACCGCGCGATCGGCAGCGGACTGACCCTCGCTTCGCGGGATCCACGCCTTGGTTGCGATCACGACACTCTCGCGGGGGACGCTCTTGATGGCCTCGCCGACGACGCTTTCGGTGCCGTAGACAGCGGCGGTGTCGAGAAGATTGACCCCGAGATCCAGCGCTTGGCGGACCAGAGCAACAGCCTCTGCCTCGCTCTTGCCGGCGCCGAGACCGAGGCGGCTGAACCCGCCGCAGCCGAGTCCGGCGACGCTGACCTTGAGCCCAGTCCGGCCGAGCGTGACGTAGTCCATCACAGGAAACCGATCGACAGCCAGGGGACAGCGGCGACGATGGCGAGGGCCACGACGAGCGCGCCGATATAAGGCCAAATCCGCCACAGCGCGTCATCCGACGAGATCCGGCCGATCGCACAGGCGCCATAATAGCCAACCCCAAAGGGCGGCGCGAACAGACCGATCCCCATCGCCAGTATCACGATCATCGCGTAGTGCACTTCGTGTACCCCCATGGCCTTGGCGACCGGAAAGAGCAAGGGGCCAAAAAGCACGATGGCGGGCAATCCTTCCAGGACGCTGCCCAGGACGATAAAGGCAACGATCGTGATCGCGAGGAACCCGACCGTGCCGCCCGGCACTCCGGCCATCACCGCGACCAGCCATTGCGAAAAGCCGGATTGCGTCAGTGCCCAGGCCATTGCAGTGGCCGTGCCGATGATCAGCATGACCGCACCGGTCAGTGACGCCGTGTCGACGAGCATCGGATAAATCCGGCGCCAGTCGAACTGGCGATAGACGATGAGGCCTAACAACGCGGTGTAGACGACGCCGACGGTCGAGACCTCAGTGGCGGTCGCCACACCTTGAATGACGGCGGCACGGATCACGAAAGGCAATGTCAATCCCGGAACCGCGATCGCAAAGCTGCGCGCCATTTGCGAGACCGGCGCTCGCTGGCGACCCTCCGTGTCCTCACCGCGGGAGCGCCACCAGGCGACGGCGACGAGCCCGAGCGCCGCGACGGCAGCCGGCAATAAGCCGCCGGTAAAAAGCGCGACGATGGAAATGCTGGTCACCGAGCCGATGGTTATCAGCACAAGACTGGGCGGTATCGTCTCGGACATCGCGCTCGAGGTAGCAAGTAAGGAGCCGAGCTCGCCCGGATGGGCGCCTCGGCGCAGCATCTCCGGGAAGAGGATCGGCGCGACTGCGGCCATATCCGCCGCCTTCGACCCGGAAATCCCAGAAACCAGATACATCGCGCCTAGCAGCACATAGGACAGCCCGCCTTTGACATGGCCGATCAGCGCCGCGAGGAAATTCACCATCACCCGTGCGATCCCGGTCATCTCCATCAACAGACCGAGGACGACGAACATCGGCACGGCGAGCAGCAGCAGGTTCGAGATACCGTCGTCGATCCGGTTGACGACAATGACGAGCGGCAGGTCGGTGGTCAGCGCCAGATACGAGAAGGTCGCGATGCCAAAGGTGAAGGCGATCGGCACCCCGATCAACACGCAGGCCGCGACGAGAACCACAAAAAACAGCACCAGGCTGCCATGCCCCATCGCGATCAGCAGCGGCTGCGCCAGCCACAGCACCAGCGCAATCGCCCCGACGAGCGCGAGGGCCGACAGAAAGCTCCGCCAGGTCGTTGTCTCCAATAGCCGCAATAGCGCGATAGTGGCAGTAAGAGCGGCGCCCACCAGGATCGCGACAACCCGATATCCGTCCGAGATCGACAGCGTAATCAGCTCGGTCGACTTCTGGACCTCGAGATACTGCGTCGCAGGCAGCAGGATCTCGATGACGAAAACAATAAGGACAAGCGCGCCAACCGTGCTGAGGTACTGGCCCCATTGCGGCCCAACCGAATTTATAAACGTCGTCAGACGCATGTGCTCGCCGCGGCGCAGCGCGACAACCGTTCCCAGCATTGCCAGCCACAAGAACAAAAAATTGGCGAGCTCGTCGGTCCACATCAGCGGGCTGTCGAAGACGTAGCGCGAAACGACGCCGGCAAAGAGAATGCAGGTTTCGGCCAAGACCAGCGCGGCGCCGGCGGCTTCGGATAAGGTGCCGATTGCGAGATCGATCGTGAGGGCGAGGCGCCGCAACCCGCCCCAGGCCAGCCCCTCGGCGGCGGCAAGCGGCTGGGCTAGCCCAGGGATCTCGCTGCTCACGCCAAGTTGCCGACATATTTCTCGAGCAACGCCCACGCCTTGTCGCCCGATTTGTTCTTCATTTCGCTGTAGAAATCCGTCTTGCGCAGCGCGTCCTGGAAGGGTTTGGGATCAGGCGAATTGAACACCATCCCCTTGCCTTTCAAATTCTCGATTTCTTGCTGGGTCATCGTCTGCCAATCTTCGCGTTCCCGCAGCGCCTTTTCATTGAAGTGCTTCTCTGACAACTCTTGCAGGTCGGGCGGCAGCCGTTTCCAAGCAATATTGCTGAAGGAGATGTGAATGCCGGCCCAGATGTGGTTGGTCAGGCTGCAGTATTTCTGCACCTCATAAAGCTTGGCGGTGTCGATCAGTACCAGCGGGTTCTCCTGACCGTCGACCACACCCGTCTGCAGCGCGCTGTACACTTCTGCAAAATTGATCGGGGTCGGCGACGCACCGAGGCGCTGGAACAGGGCAATAAAATACGGCGCAACCGGCAGGCGGATCTTGAATCCCTTCAGGTCCTCGGGCCTTTCGATCGGCTTGGTGCGTGTGGTGATCTCGCGAAATCCGTGATCATAACAGTTATGGACCACGTGGAAGCCGATCTGCTCGGCGAGGCCGCGCAGATGGTCGCCGAGCTCTCCATCCATCGACGGCCAGATGTGATCGTAGCCGAGGAAGGCATAGCCGACACCAAAGATGCCGCAAGCCGGGTTCTTTGCTGCGAGCAGGTCGAGTGGCAGCGTGTACATCTCGAGCGCCCCGGCTATTGTCTGCGAAATCATCGCCGTGTCGCCGCCGAGAACGCTGTTCGTGTAGAGCGTAATGTCGAGCCGGCCACCGCTTTCCTCCTTGATCAGCTGCATGGCTTCGCGAGCCCGGATCGTCATCGGGTGTCCGTCCGGGAGCGAGCCGCCGCATTTGTAGGTGAACTCGGCCGCATTGGCGGGCCAGTGTAGTATCGCGGGGGCCGCCACACCGGCGGTAGCGCCGGCGAGCAGTCTTCTGCGCGACAACTTCATCGACATCTCCTCCTCGATGCTGACGCAGCGGTTCGTGGCTGCCTTTGTCGCGAAAGGGTGCCGGTGCATAGGAAGCCGTGTCAAGCCGCGCCGGTGTAGTGGCAAAGAAGGCGAAATTGGGTAAGACTAGCGGCACGGCACCCCGCGTGGGCGCGATCTAGCGGCAACCGCGAACGATCCGGAGGAGCAAGCATGATCTCGAAATTCACGACCGTGTACGCTGGCCACGTCGACCTTCCCGACCGGGGACAAGACACCACCCCGGCCAACGAGCGGCGCTACTCGAACGAGCATCTGGCGAGCGTCTTCGAAAAGACCGAGGCGATCGCCAAGAAGATGGACGCGCTCGGCTACGACACCATTTGGCTCGCCGAGCATCACTTCCAGCACGAAGGCTACGAGTGCATCCCCAATGATCTGATGATGGCGGTGCACCTCGCGCACGTGACAAAGAACATCAAGATCGGCTGCGCTTTCAACATCGCGCCGATGTGGCATCCGCTACGCTTGGCCGAGGATTTCGCGACCGCCGACATCCTGACCGGCGGCCGGACGATCTTTGGGGTGGGCCGCGGCTATCACACGCGCGAGGTCGAGACCTTCGGCGCCCCGATGCTGGACCAGAACGCCAACCGCGAGCTGTTCGAGGAACAGGTCGAGATTATCTTCAAGGCGTTCAACGAGGAATCATTCTCGCACAAGGGCAAGCACTATACACTGCCGCCGGAGGTCCCCTACCGCGGCTACCAGCTCAAGGAGCTGACCCTGGTGCCGCGCCCAATCCATCCGGTCGAATGCTGGCAGCCGATTGTGAGCGCCAACCCGCGGGGCCTCGACTTCATGGTGAAGCACGGCATCAAGGGCGCGGTCGGCGGCGGGGCTGCGACCATGCAGGCGGGGCCGATCACCGGCTACCGTGACGCCGCGGCTCGGGTCGGCAAAGACCTCAAGCTCGGCGAAAACCTCCAGCTCGGCCTGCATTTTCATCTCGCGAAAACCCGCGAGCAGGCGATCCGCGAGATCACGCCGATCTACGAAGAACACGTGAAAATGTTCGCGCCGCTGGGCTTTGTGCCGGGGCTGACGCAGGAACAAGTTTCGGCGGTCGCGCGCCGCGGCGGTTGGGCCGCTGCCGGAGTGCCGACGGTCGAGCACTACATGGGTCTTGGTGCATGGTTTGCCGGCACGCCGGGCCAGCTCGTCGACCTGCTCAAGGGCTTCGAAGAGCGCTACCCGGGGATGGAGCACATCAGCCTCAGCAACCCGATCGGGACACCTAGGGCCACGATGCTCGAACAGATCCAATGGGTCGCCGAGGAAGTCATGCCGGCCTTCAAACCCGCCCGTTGGTAGGTAAGCCGTCGACCCCGTGCGACCCAGCCCCTGTGAGTTGGGTCGCGCGGCGTGAAATTCTTTTCTTTGTGTCCCCCTTCGTGCTAGCGCACCCTATATCTCAGGCCGGCGGCAATGCCGGGCTGAGGGAGAACGGGGGCGATGCAGACCCAGAACCGGTTTTTTGATGATCTCGCCCGGGTCGCTGCGGGCGCGATGGACACACTTTCGGGAGTGAGGGGCGAGGTCGAAACGCGGCTTCGTGAGCAGCTCGAAAGGGTGCTTTCCGGTATGGACCTTGTCAGCCGTGACGAGTTCGAGGCGGTCAAGGCGATGGCGGCGAAGGCCCGCGCCGAGCAAGAAGATTTGCAAAAGCGGGTGACGGAACTCGAATCGCGCCTAGCTGCGTTCGCCACACGCGAGCTCCCGAGAAGCGCCGCGGCCGATGATCCGACCCCCGATGCCTCCTAGTTTTGCGGGAATAAAGGAAAGTTTGTCAAATCTTGCCTTGCATCATCGTTTTTAGATCGGCAGCTTGATTTCGTGACGTGCGTAGCGGCGAGGTGCGACCTCCGTTTCGATCGAGGCTGGCATAAGGAACGTCCGTCGAGCCGCCCGAGGAGGGTTTGATGACATCCGTGTCTATTGTTGAATCCACCCCGTTCTCAGGCAACCCCATCGATCTTGTCGAAGAGATCGTCATCGCCAACGACTGGGCGCACGACCGTGCAAGCGACGAGGAGCTGGTCGTCGAGATCTCCGGCCGCTGGTGCGACTACCGGCTTTACTTCGTATGGCAAGAGGAGATCTGCGCTTTGCACTTCTCCTGCGGTTTCGACATGAAGGTGCCGAAGGGGCGCCGCAGCGCGGTTTACGAGCTGCTCGCGCTCGCCAACGAGAAGCTGTGGCTCGGGCATTTCGACCTTTCGGCAGAGGAGAATTCTCCCGCCTTCCGTCACGCGATACTGTTGCGCGGGGTCTCGGCGGCCAGCACCGAACAGGTCGAAGACCTCGTCGATATTGCTTTATCAGAATGCGAGCGTTTCTACCCGGCGTTTCAATTTGTTGTCTGGGGCGGCAAGTCGCCGGCTCAAGCGATCGCCTCGGCGATGATCGATCCGGTCGGAGAGGCTTAAGGCGGTACGGCATGGGCGCGGGAGGACCGGCGCGCACTTTCGTCCTCGTCGGCTGCGGAAAGATGGGGACGGCGATGCTGCGCGGCTGGGTTGCTGCCAAAGTGGCGTCGCGTTTTTTGGTCGTCGAGCCGGTGGGAGCGCCGTCGGATTTCGATCCGGTCGCCGAGGTCGGCTGGTATCCCGTGGCTGAGGCGCTGCCAAGCGAGCTGTCGCCAGATGCCGTGGTCTTCGCCGTCAAGCCGCAAGTCGTCGACAGTGTATTGCCGAGCTATCGCCGCTGGGCCCGTCCGGGCATTCTTTTTCTCTCGATTGTGGCTGGCAAGACGGTGGCCGGCCTCGCCCACCATCTGGGCGCCGCCGCCATCGTCCGGACGATGCCCAACACTCCGGCGGCGATCGGGCGCGGCATCACCGTCGCTTACGCCAATTCCCTTGTGACACTTGAGCAACGGCAGCTGTGCGACGCCCTCCTCGGCGCCATGGGCGAGAGTGCTTGGGTCGAGGACGAGGCGTTGCTGAACGCGGTGACGGCAGTTTCCGGCAGCGGCCCCGCTTATGTCTTCTTGCTGATCGAAGCGTTGGCGGCAGCTGGTGAGGTGGAGGGTTTGCCGCGTAAGCTAGCTCTGCAGCTCGCTCGCAGCACGGTGGCGGGATCGGGCGAACTGGCGCGTTTATCGGAGGAGAGCCCCTCTCAGCTGCGCGAAAACGTAACGAGTCCCGGCGGAACCACCCGAGCAGCGCTCGACGTGCTGATGGCGCGCGATGGTCTCGTATCGTTGATCAAACGGGCGGTCGCTGCGGCAACGGCCCGCTCGCGCGAGCTCGCGAGCTGACATGGCCAAAGCGAGCGGACGCGGCGGGCGCGGTCGGAACTCTAGCACCCCCCGAAACGAAGCCGACCGGATCATCGATGCCGCACTCGCTCTCGTTGCTACCGAGGGGTGGCGCGGAACCTCGCTTGCCGCCATCGCCACCGCAGCCGGGCTTCCAATCCTGCGCGTCTATCGCATCTTCCATTCGAAACAAGCGATCCTTGCTGGGCTCTTTCGTCGGATCGACGAGCTTGTTTTGACCGAGCCGCCGGCGGCCGAAGCAGACGAGCGGCCGCGAGACCGGCTGTTCGACCTGTTGATGCGGCGATTTGACGCGCTTCAGCCGTACAAACCCGCTCTCGAGGTCCTGCGCCGCGAGTTGCCCAGCGATCCCGTAACCGGTCTGTGCGCGGGCGTCTCGTTGTTGCGTTCGATGCGATGGATGCTCGAAGCGGCCGACATCCCAACTGCCGGGCTGCGTGGCGCGATTGCCGTCAGGCTGGCCTCCGCGGCATATCTTTCCGCGATGAGGATCTGGCAGCGAGACGACTCACCCGATCTCGCGCGGACGATGGCAGCACTCGACGCCCGCCTGCGCCGGGTTGAAAGGTGGTTCCGGCCTGCGCGCACGACGCGGAGCGGCGGCGAGCCGCTTCCCGCTTAAATTGCTGCACTGCAAAAAAACGCTTGACGGCGATGCAATAGGGGCCGATATAGCGGTCGTTGTGCACCGCACAATAGCCCCGAAGCTCCACAGCGGAAACGCACCCATGTCCGAAGCACGTCCGACTTTTTTTGATTTCGATGTCACAAAGATGATGGCCGACTTCCGCTTCCGTCCGTTCGACGTCGAGGCGTTGATGGCTTGCCAGCGGCGCAACATCGAGGCATTGACCCAGGCGAACCAGTTGGCGGTCGAAGGCATGCAGGCTGTCGCCAAGCGTCAGATCGAGATCGCCCGCCAAGCGATCGAGGATATGTCGACGCTGCTGCGCGATCTCGCCCAGCCGGTTTCGACCGAGGACCGGATTACCAAAAATACCGAGTATGCAAAGCAGATGCTCGAGAAGAGCGTCAACCACGGTCGCGAGATCACCATGTTGGCGACCAAAGCTGGCACCGAAGCAGCCGATGTCCTGCGCAAGCGCGCGACGGAGGGGCTCGACGAGTTCCGCGATCTAGCAAAGCAGCAGAGCACGCGCTAGCGTCTCTCAATCGCGTGCCCGCGCGCCCAGCGAGCGGGAGGTGAGGGGCGGACGCCAATTATCGCGGCAAGTGTACTCGCGCGCGTAAACCTCCCTGAGGGGAAGTCTCGAGTCTGACGTCGCCGCCGTGGCTACGCGCCACGTCGCGGGCGATCGTCAGGCCGAGACCGACGCCTCCGGTAGACGGATTGCGGGAAGTATCGAGGCGCACAAAGGGCCGAAACACTCGACCACGGTCTGCAGCAGGAACTCCGGGGCCGTCGTCATCGACGAGGATATCGATCCCGCCGGCGACTGCGACACCGGTCAACCAAACATGGTTGCCGTAACGGCGCGCATTGGCGATCAGATTTCCGAGGCAGCGCCGTAGCGCATTCGGCCTGACCGGAATCACATATTCGGATCCCGACGCAACCGACAGCGCGGTCCCTTCGCGCCGCATCGCGGCGGCAACATCCTCTAGCAGCAGCGAGACGTCGGTCTCGACCGGCTCCTCGGTGCCTTCACCGCGCGCGAAGTCGAGATAACCGTGCACCATATGCTCCATCTCGGCGACATCCGATTTGAGCTCTTCTACCACTGGGTCGCTGCCGAGAAGCTCGAGAGCCAGCTTCATGCGGGTCAACGGCGTGCGCAAATCGTGCGACACCCCGGCTAGCATTTGCGTGCGCTGGCGGATCTGTCGTTGAATACGATCGCGCATGGTCATGAAGGCGAGCGCCGCTTGCCGGATTTCGACCGCGCCCTCGACCTTGAAAAAAGGAACGGCTCGACCTTTGCCAAAGCCCTCGGCCGCTGCCGCCAAACGGCGCAACGATTTCACCTGATTGCGCAGGAAAACTGTCGCCACCGCCAGCAGAACAAGCGAAGACCCGACCATCCACATGACAAAAATGTAGGTCGTCGGGCTGTAGAGCCGTTTGCCCGGCACCTCGACGGCGAGCACACCCTCCGACAGCTGCACTTCGATGCGGATGCCATGCGGGTCGTCGGTTGCAGCAATGCGGTAAGGCAGCGCGACTCGCCCGCGCATAGCTTGGGTCAGCTGCTCTCCTAGCAGCGGGTCGGTCAAGGGCGGCGGAGGGCGGAGCTTGGCGCCGCGCGTCAAGGTGAAATCAAGATCTGTCACCGCCCCGGCACTTTCGAGGAAGCGGACCGTCTCGCTTGGTGAATCGGCAAGTTTCATCGCCTCGATCACCAAGCCGATGTCACCCGCGACCCCGGCCGAGAGCCGCCATGACACAGCCGCCCAGTGGCGATCGTAAAACACCCACGCGGCGATGGCTTGCAGCAGAATCAGCGGCACAACGATGATCAACAGCGAGCGGCCGAACATAGTGCGGGGCAAGAGCCGCTTGATCCACCTCTCCCGCCGAATCTCACGCTCGCTTTCCGGCTCTACCCGAGCCCGTTCCCCTTCGATGTCGTGCGCCGCCACCCCTAGGACCCGATGACCGTCAATCCGGCTTCAGAGTATAGCCGGTGCCGCGGACCGTTTGGAGGTAGCGAGGGAAGCGCGGATCACGCTCGATCTTTCGCCGCAGCCGTGTCATTTGCACATCAACGTTACGAACGTTGGCGCTCAGCGACAGGGAGAGCTCCTCGCGCGAAACGGCCTGTCCCGGCTTCTGAGCCAAAATCGAGAGCAACCCGGCTTCGGCCGCCGTCAGGTGAACGACCTCAGCGCCGCGATACAACTCTCCACGGGCGACGTCGAATCGACACCCGCCAAAGCGGAGGTCTCGCGATGCCGCGTCAGCCGGCCGCCGTTGCAGGATGTTGCGGATCCGCAGCACCAGCTCGCGCGGTTCAAATGGCTTGGAAAGATAATCGTCAGCCCCCTGCTCGAGCCCATTGACACGATCCTCGGGCTCGGCCATCGCGGTTAGCAACAAAACTGGAAGCCGGCCCTCGCTGCGCAACACACGTGTCAGCTCGAGGCCGCTTTCACCCGGCATCATGACGTCGAGGACGACGAGATCGAAAGCGAAACTCGCCAACTGCGACCGCGCCTCGCTTGCATCGCCGGCGGTAGTCACCCGAAAGCCGCTGTCCGAGAGATACCGGCGCAACAGCTCGCGCAGGCGCGCATCGTCATCCACGACAAGGAGGTGGGGTTCGGTTTCGCTCGTCATGCGCGCGCCAGCATACAATGGAGTGCGAGAGACCGGTCGTCAGCGCTCGTTCGGTGAAGGGCGCTCGAAGCGGCGCCGGTCCACTTCGTCGGCTACGATTCCCAACAGCACTTTGCGAAAGCCCTCCACCGCCGGGGGTCCGGCTTGCCGATAGGCGTTGGCGACCCGCGCCCGCTGCGGCTGCGATAACTGCCGCTCCAGTTCGCGCCCCTTTGTCGTCAGCTCGAGAAGTCGCTGCCGCCGATCATGTGGACCCGGACGTTGAAGGATAAACTCATGCCGGATGAGCTGACCGAGGACACGGCTCAAGCTTTGTTTAGTAATGCGGAGAATGCCGAGCAGCTCGGTAACGGTCAAATGCGGGTGGCGTCCGACAAAGTGCACAACCCGATGGTGCGCCCGCCCGAAACCGTAGCGCGCCAGGATCGCATCCGGCTCAGCAGTAAAATCGCGATAGGCAAAAAACAGCAGCTCGATCCCTTGGCGCACCTCCTCCTCGACCGTGTCGTGAGATTCAGCGGGTGAATTTATGTCAGACATGTTGACTTATCCCGCAACCTTTGACACTTGTAAGGCGTCCTTCAGGATATAAAGTTTCAGGCAGCACACACGCTGGTCGCATTAGCGCCGCTTCGACCATTCAAAGGTGCAAGGAAAACCCGATGTCCATGATCCCGTTTGACGATCGTGACGGCTTCATCTGGTACGATGGCCGCCTCGTCCCTTGGCGCGATGCCAAGCTCCATGTGCTGAACCATGGCCTCCATTATGCTAGCGGCGTCTTCGAAGGCGAGCGCGTCTACGACGGCAAGGTATTCCGTGAGGAGGATCACGACGAGCGCCTACTCAACTCGGCGAAGATTCTCGGTTTCGAGGTACCAGCCAGCATGGACGATCTGGCAAGAGCCACCCACGAAGTGATCTCTTCGAACAAGATCGCCGACGGCTATGTGCGCCCGATCGCCTGGCGCGGCGCGGAACAGATGGGCGTCTCGGCGCAGGCGAGCAAAATCCACCTGGCGATAGCCGCGTGGGATTGGCCGGCTTATTTCTCGCCGGAGGCGCGCGCCAAGGGTATTCGCATGCAATGGGCCAAATGGGCGCGACCGGCGCCCAATACCGCGCCGACCATGGCGAAGGCAGCGGGGCTCTATATGATCTGCACGCTCTCGAAACACGAGGCCGAGGCAGCGGGGTGCGACGACGCCCTGATGCTCGACTGGCGCGGCCGGATTGCCGAGGGCACTGGGGCCAACATCTTCCTTGCGATAAATGGCGAGCTGCACACGCCGACTCCCGACTGCTTCCTGAACGGGATTACCCGCCAGACTGTGATCACCCTTGCGAAGAAGCGCGGCCTCAAAGTGGTCGAGCGGGCGATCATGCCGGAAGAGCTAGCCAAGGCTGATGAGGTGTTCCTGACCGGCTCGGCGGCTGAAGTGACGCCGGTTGGCGAAATCATTGGCGAGCGCGGCCATTACCGCTTCACTCCCGGTACCATCTGTCGGCTCATGTGGGAGGACTACGACCGCACGGTCGGTAAACAGGTCGCAAGCGCCGCCTAGCAGATTGCCGTCATCCCGGCGAAGCTAAGGTTCGCTCGGGCTCCAACGCCGCTTCGCCGCATCGTCTTCAGCGCGTGTTTCGACCCAACGCTCGCCTCCCGGTGTTTCCTCGCTTTTCCAGAACGGCGCGTCGGTCTTGAGCCAATCGATCAAGAAATGGCAGGCGGCAAGTGCCGCTTCACGGTGGGGCGAGGCAGTGACGACGAGAACGATGCGGTCGCCGGGTTCGAGCCGGCCGTAGCGATGGATGATCAGGACGGCATCGAGCGCCCAGCGCCGGTGCGCCTCGGTTTCGATCTCGGCGAGCTTTCGCTCGGTCATGCCAGGATAATGCTCGAGAGTCAGTGCGGAGACCCGGTCGTTGCCGCTCATATCGCGAACCAAGCCGATAAAGCTCGCGACCCCCCCGATACGGTGATTGCCGCTGATTAGGCGTTCGAACTCGACACCCACATCGAAATCCTCGCGCTGCACGCGGATCATCGCCTCACCCTCCGGTCATGGGTGGAAAGATGGCGACTTCGTCACCCTCGCGCACGGGATGCTCACCCCCGACATAATCCTGATTAACCGCCACGCGAACGACCGAAAGATCATGCAGCGCTTCGGCATATCTGCCGCCGCGCAACCGCAGCCACTCGAGCAGCCCGGCTACGTCCTTGACCTCGGGCGACAACTCGATTTCCTCCTCGGCACAGCCGATGCGCGCGCGCAACCAGGCGAAATAAAGGAGCTTCACACGATCACCTCGGAGAAGGGCAGAAAATCAACGCTTGTGCCGGCTGCGAGATCGCTTGTTGCCTCGTCGAGGATGACAAGGCCCTCCGAGTGCACAATCGAGGAGAGGATTCCGGCGCCATCCCTGGGATACTTGACGGCAACAACGGTGTCCGCATCGCGCTTCAGGCTCGTCCGCAGATATTCGCGCCGCCCCGGCTTCTTGCGATAAGCAAAGCCGGCGCGAACGGGAAAGAGCCGAGGCGGGGAAGCCACCGCGCCGCCGAGCTTCTGAATTAGCGGTCGGGCGAGGACGACAAACGTCACGATCACCGCGACAGGGTTTCCCGGCAGTCCGATCAGTGGGACACCGCCGACCTGACCGAGCGCCACGGGGCGCCCTGGTTTGATCGCGAGCCGCCAGAAGTGCAGGCTGCCCAGCCGTTCAATCGCCGGCTTGACATGATCCTCATCGCCGGTCGACACGCCGCCGGATGTGATGATCAGATCGTGCTCGGTGCTCGCCGCGGCGAGCGTGTCGCCAAGCGCCGCCGCTCGATCCGGGCGAATCCCGAAATCGGTAACAGCACATCCAAGGCCCGCGAGCAGCGCCGCCAGCATAAACCGATTGGCGTCGTAGATCGCACCGCGCGCCAGCGGTGTCCCGGGATCGCAGACTTCGTCGCCGGTCGACAGCAGCGCCACGCGCAATGGACGGAACACTGGCAGCTCGGGGTAGCCGAGTGCCGCGGCGAGACCAAGATCCGCGGGTGACAGTCGCCTCCCTGCCGTGAGCGCAATCGCACCCTCGACGACGTCCTCTCCGGCATGGCGCCGGTTCGCACCTGCCTTGATTCCCGGCTTCAGCCGAACCCATCCATCCTCGACGACACAATCCTCCTGCATCATCACGGTGTCGGTTCCTGCCGGCATCGGCGCCCCGGTGAAGACCCGGATCGCCTCGCCGCGAAGGGCGGCTCGATCGAGCGGATGCCCCGCGGCAGCTTTGCCAGCAACCGGGAGTACGCTTTCGCGGTTCGGCACCAGATCGGCGTGGGCGAAGGCGTAGCCGTCGACGGCGCTGTTGGCATGCGGCGGGAGGTTCATCGTCGCGACAACGTCCCGCGCGAGAATCCGCCCACAAGCGGCCGCGAGCGACGCTGTCTCGGTATCGGCGACCGCCGTCACTCGCTCTTCGATGCGAGCCAGCGCTTCGTCAACGTTCAGCAACTCGCCGCCAAACGCAAAACAATCGTCGCTCAGCTGCGCCATCGGACAGGTCCGTGTTCGTGACGAAGGATGAAGCCGGCGATCGCCCCCGCATCGGCCAAGGGCAAGTGTGGCACGGCGAACTTGGGCATTCTCTCGTCGGAAGCGATCGCCACGACAAGAGGATCTTCCAAATGCAGCAGAGGCTTTCCGAGCGAGCGCCGATAAACCTCGATCTTAGGGTGCGGATGCCGCTTGAACCCCTCGACGAGCACCAGATCGACTGGGCTCATCTGCTGCAACAAGTCGTCGAGAGATGGTTCGGGTGCACCACGCAGCTCGTGCATCAGGGCCCAACGATGATCCGATGCGACCATCACTTCTCGTGCCCCTGCCTGCCGATGGCGCCAAGAGTCCTTTCCCGGCTGATCGATGTCGAAAGCGTGATGTGCGTGCTTAACGGTTGACACTGTGATTCCGCGTGAGGCGAATTCGGGTATCAACGCCGTCATCAATGTCGTCTTGCCGCTTCCGCTCCAGCCGGCGAGACCGAAGATCCGCATCCTTTCAGTCCCTATGGTCTCACTTAGGGCGCATGCGGGACCGTCGCAACGTATTCCTATGCCAAATGCTCAGATTTGCGGCGGTCGATCGGAGGCGCCGGCCGGGGCTGGGCCATGTGCCGGAACCCGGCCTGCAGATAGTCGTATCCCGTCACCAAAGTCAGCAATGCAGCGACCCATAATAAGGATTCGCCGATTGCCGCTACCGGCACAAAGCTGGGGCCGGCATCGCCGACGATCAGAAAGCCGATCGCAACCATTTGGATGACCGTCTTCCATTTGGCGAGCCGCGAGACCGGCATACCGACGCGCAATTCGGCGAGATATTCGCGTAGCCCCGAAACCAGGATTTCCCGGCACAGGATGACCAGTGCCGGGAGCACCGCCTCCGCGGAGAGCCGCCCAAAAGTGGTGAGCATGAACAATGTCGCCGAGACCAGCAATTTGTCGGCGATTGGGTCGAGAAATCGGCCGATTTCCGATTGCTGCTCCCAACGCCGCGCCATATGCCCGTCGAGCCAATCGGTTACCCCCGCCGCCGAGAAAAGCGCGCATGCAAACCAGCGGGCGTAATCCCCGGGCACGTAAAACGTCGCGACCACCAAGGGGATTGCTAGGATTCGCGAAAATGTCAGCAAATTGGGCAAACTGGTAATCTGCACCCATCACTCCGGCTGAAGATCGGGGAAGAGCATCGGCATCTTAGCCATCAGCGTGGAAATGATCATAAATCTTTTTTGCGACGGTTTTGCTTATGCCGGCAACCCGTTCGAGCTCACCGAGGCCAGCCCGGGCGACAGCGCGTGCGGAGCCGAAATGGTGCAATAGTGCCCGCTTGCGGCGGGCGCCAACCCCGCCGATCTCGTCGAGCGGTGATCGCCCCAGCGCCTTGGTCCGCTTGGCGCGATGAGTGCCAATTGCAAATCGGTGCGCCTCGTCACGCAAGCGCTGCAGGAAATAAAGCACGGGATCGCGCGGATCGAGCGAGAATGGCGCACGGCCAGGAACGAAAAAGCGCTCCCGCCCGGCATTTCGGTCCGGCCCTTTGGCTATTCCGGCGAGCGCGACGTCAGCGATACCGAGCTCTTCGAACACACCCTGGGCCACATTGAGCTGGCCTTGGCCACCATCGATCAGGATGAGGTCAGGCCAAGTGCCTCGGTCGCGTTGCGGATCATCCTTCAACGCCCGCGCAAAGCGGCGGCGCAACACCTCGCGCATCATTGCGTAGTCGTCGCCACCGGCGATGCCGTCAGGCGCGAACGCTGTGTGAGGCGGAGCCATTCCGCGGATCGTGAACTTACGGTAAGCACTCTTGATGAGGCCATCCGGACCGGCGACGATCATCGCGCCAACCGCATTCGTGCCCTGGATATGGCTGTTGTCATAAACTTCGATGCGATTGAGCGGGCTGTCGAGGCGAAGCGCCGTCGCGACCCCGTCGAGGAGTTGACGTTGCGACGCGCTCTCGGCCAGCCGCCGGCCCAGCGCCTCGCGGGCGGTTGCGAGGGTCCGGTCGATCAACTTCCGTTTGTCACCGCGCAGAGGCATGGCGAGCGCGACCCTCTCGCCGCCGAGAGACAGAGCCTCTTCGACCAGGTCCTGCTCGAGCAATCTGTGGCTCAACAATACGAGGGGGGGCTTGGCGCGGTTGTCGTAAAATTGACCGACAAACGAGGTCAACACTTCCTCGGCCGAGAGCTGGCGGTCGTGCGAAGGGAAATAGGCCCGGTTGCCCCAATTTTGCCCGCCGCGGAAAAAGAAGACCTGGACGCAGGTCTGCCCACCGGCTTGATGCGCCGCAATCACGTCGGCATCCACGATCCCGGTGACGTGGATATCCTGGTGCCCCTGGACCAGCGACAGCGCGCGGATCCGGTCTCTGATCAGCGCCGCCGCCTCAAAATCGAGGGCGCTCGCAGCCTCCTGCATCTCGGCTGCCAGCCGTTGCTGAACGTCTCCGCTTCTGCCGGAGAGAAAGACTCGCGCCTGCTCGATCAGCGCCGCGTAATCCTCGCTGCTAATACGCCCGACGCAAGGGGCGCTACAGCGCTTGATCTGGTACAACAGGCAGGGTCGGGTGCGGACGGCAAAGACGTTGTCGCTGCACGACCGCAGTAGAAAGGCCTTCTGCAGCGTCACCAGAGTCCGATTGACCGACCCGGCGGAAGCAAAAGGACCGAAATAGTTGCCCTCTTTATTTCGCGCGCCGCGGTACTTGGTGAGCTGCGGAAAGTCGTGACCGGCGGTGAGGTGGATGAACGGAAACGACTTGTCGTCCCGCAACAACACATTGTAGCGGGGCATCAGCCGCTTGATCATGTTGCATTCGAGTAGCAGTGCTTCGGCCTCGGTGTGAGTAACGACGATTTCGAGGGCGGCGGTTTCGGCAATCATCCGCCGTAGGCGATTCGACAGCCCAGCGGGATGGGCGTAGTTCTGCACTCGACTTCTCAGATTGCGTGCCTTGCCTACATAAAGCGCATCTCCCTTGCGGTTGAGCATGCGATATACGCCCGGGGTTGCCGGCATGATCTTGAGGGCGTCTTTGATTGCAGCGATCCCGGCGGCAATTCCGGTCGAAGGCGGGTGCGCTAAGGCGGGTGCGCCGGCCGATGGCAGGTCCGTCGCTTCAGCCGTCTGGGGCGACCCAGCAAAGGCTCCGGGGGCCCGGCGCGGATCCAGCGGCGGCAGAGTGCCGCGCCGCGGACCGCGTGGCCGAGCGGCCCGCGTCTCCGTCATTCTATCGTCAATAGTTTCCGTCACTGATTCGTCAACTAATTGAGGTTCCAAGCTAATTCAGGGTGTCCACCAGATCTGTGGATAACTCTGTTGAAAAATAGAGGCCAGCAAACTCGAATTATAGCCATTCCTGGCACCCCCAACATTTGATTAAATTTTAGGCAACAATATAATCCATTGGAAAGATTGTGATTTTCCCCAAGATGGTTAATTTTCATAAAAGTTAACTCATTTTGCTCATGATCTCGGCATCATGATATGACCTGTGAACAAGTCGGCGCCATCGGGCGTCTATTCCACGATGAGTGAACGTTGCGGTTGGGCCCAACCGAGATGTTGCCCGCTGTCGAGCGCAATCATCTGACCCGTCATTGCGGGCGCCGACAGGATAAAGCGGATCGCCGCAGCGATCTCTCGCGGGCTGGTGCCGCGATGCAGCGGCGTGAGCTCGCATTGCCGGGCGAATTGTTCCGGCGTCTGTCGCGGGCTCGGTAATGTCGGACCCGGACCAATTCCGTTCACCCGAATGCGGGGCGCCAAGGCGAGCGCCATCGTCTGGGTCAAGGTCCACAGTCCAGCCTTTGCCAAAGTGTAAGACACGAAATAGGGCGTCAATGACCAGACCCGCTGATCCAACAAATTAATGACGGCCCCGCCCATATGCGCCGGCAGCCGGGCTGCGAAGTTCTGGATCAGGACAAATGGGGCTCGCAAATTAACCGCGAGATGCAAATCCCAGCTCTCGCGCGTTACGGTTTCGACCGTGTCGTTGGCGAAGACCGCGGCGTTGTTGACAAGACACCCGATAGGTCCGAGCTCACGCTCCGCGCGCGGCAGCAGCGCTGTGACGGCTTCCTCATCGGCGAGATCGGCGTCAATCGCAATCGCCTTGCCACCTTCACCGCAGATCTGCTCGACCAGGCTCTCAGCGGCATTGTGAGAGTTGTTGTAATGTATGGCCACAGCAAAACCGTCCTTGGCGAGGGCAAGAGCCAGGGCCCGACCGACCCGCTGCGCACCTCCGGTTACCAGCGCAGTTTTGGGTATCGGCGGAACCGGTAACCCTCCCGTCAGCTCGGCGCCAGGCTCAGCATCACCGACGGGCACGGCGCTCCTTTCGCGCTCGCATCTTCGCGCGGGCCACATCACGCGCCGACACTCCGGCGCGTCCGGCTGTCGAACGGCCCCGGGGATCCTCCGGCCGCCTCGGCCCGGCCGATCGCCCGTTGGGCAGCTCGGCCGGAAGGCCGAGATCGACCTGCTCGAGCCGGCGGATCTCGTCGCGCAACCTTGCCGCCTCCTCAAATTCAAGGTCTGCGGCGGCTTCGCGCATGCGCTTTTCGAGATCGGCGATGACAGTCTTCAGATCGGCGCCCTGGTAATGCGCCGCCTCGCCCTCCGACAGTCCGAAGGTTACATGATCGCGTTCGTAAACGCTTTCGAGGATGTCGGAGATGCCGCGGCGCACGCTTTCCGGGGTAATCCCGTGGGTTGCATTATAGGCCTGCTGCTTTTCGCGCCGGCGATTGGTCTCCTCGATCGCCGATTTGAGGCTGTCGGTCATCCGGTCGGCATAAAGTATCGCCCGGCCGTCGATGTGGCGAGCCGCCCGCCCGATCGTCTGGATCAATGAGGTGCGCGAACGCAGATAGCCTTCCTTGTCGGCGTCGAGCACAGCCATGAGCGCACACTCGGGAATGTCGAGCCCTTCGCGCAGCAAGTTGATCCCGATCAGCACATCGAACACGCCGAGGCGCAGATCTCGGATGATCTCGATGCGCTCGAGCGTGTCGACATCGGAGTGCATGTAGCGCACGCGCAGCCCAGCCTCGTGAAGGTATTCGGTCAGCGCCTCGGCCATCTTTTTGGTCAGGGTCGTGACCATGACCCGGTGACCTCGCAGAGCTTCCTCCCGGCATTCCGCCATCAAATCGTCGACCTGGTTCTCGACCCGGCGGATGATGCAGGGCGGGTCTACCAAACCGGTAGGCCGCACGATCTGCTCGACAAAGACGCCGCCAGCGTGCCGCATCTCCCAAGGCCCGGGGGTAGCCGAGACAAAAACCGTCTGACCGCGCAGCGCGTCCCATTCCTCGAATTTGAGCGGCCGATTGTCGGTACAGGACGGCAGGCGGAATCCGTATTCGGCGAGCGTCGATTTGCGCGTCCAGTCGCCGCCAAACATCCCACCCAGCTGCGGCACGGTCACATGGGATTCGTCGACAAAGACGAGCGCATCGCGCGGCATATATTCGAAGAAGGTCGGCGGCGGCTCCCCCGGCTTGCGACCGGTCAAGTAGCGCGAGTAGTTCTCGATGCCGGCACAGCTACCGGTCGCCTCGATCATCTCGACGTCGTAATCGGTACGCTGCTCGAGACGCTGCGCCTCGAGTAATTTGCCCTCGGTGTGGAGCTCGTGGAGGCGGATCTTTAAGTCGCGCTTGATCTGCTCGATGGCCTGCAACAGGGTCGGCCGCGGGGTAACATAGTGGCTGTTGGCGTAGACTTTGACCGACTGCAATGCCGCGGTCTTTTCGCCGGTCAGCGGGTCGATCTCGTGGATTGCTTCGATCTCGTCGCCAAACAGCGAGAGCCGCCAGGCGCGGTCCTCGTAATGCGCCGGAAACAGCTCGATCGTGTCGCCGCGCACGCGAAACGAGCCACGGAAGAAATTGTGATCGTTGCGGCGGTACTGCAATTCGACAAAACGGGCGAGCAGCTGGGTGCGGTTGATCCGGTCGCCCTTAGCGAGCGACAGGGTCATCTGCGAATAGGTTTCGACCGAGCCGATGCCGTAAATGCAGGACACCGAGGCGACGACGATGACGTCCCGCCGTTCGAGAATCGCCCGCGTCGCCGAGTGGCGCATCCGGTCGATCTGCTCGTTCAGCGACGATTCCTTTTCGACATAGGTGTCGGTGCGCGGAACATAGGCCTCGGGTTGGTAGTAGTCGTAGTAGGAGACGAAATACTCGACGGCATTCTCGGGAAAGAAGCTCTTCATCTCGCCGTAGAGCTGAGCGGCCAAGGTCTTGTTGGGCGCGAGGATGATCGCCGGGCGCCCGGTGCGCTCGATGACATGCGCCATCGTAAAGGTCTTGCCCGAACCGGTGACACCGAGCAGCACCTGGTCTTTTTCACCGGAGGCGATGCCCTGGCACAATTCGTCGATCGCCTGCGGCTGGTCGCCGGCCGGCTGAAACTCGGATAGCAGCTGGAACGGCTTCCCGATATCGCTCTGCGGGCGCTCGGCGGCCATCAGCGGCAGCATTGTGATCAAGTCCAGGGCGTCAGCCGATTTCATGCCAGACACCGGAAAGCAGCGCTCTCGATGGTATATATGATAGGTGAACCGCGCGCGAGATCAGCGAACGAATCTATGCCGGACCGGCTCCCCACTTTCCGAACGCCGCGGCTGACCGTCCGTCCCCGCGTTATGGACGATCTCGAAGCATGTATGGCGATGGATCGCGACCCGGAAGTGACCCGATTTCTCCCGGGGCCATGGACCGATCCCATCGCACATCGCGCATTCATCGAGCAGCGGATGCGCCACGCTTACCCTGTCGGCATGGGCTATTGGTCCATCGTCGCCCCTGAAGGGTTCGTCGGCTGGGTCCTGCTGACCCCGCTTGACCTGCACGGACCGGAGATCGAGATCGGTTGGCGGCTGGTCCGTGCAGCGTGGGGCCGCGGCTATGCCACGGAAGCCGCGCGACCGGTGCTCGACCATGCGCTGATCACGCTCAGGCTCCCGGAGGTGATCGCCGACATCGACCCGGCCAACGCAGCGTCAGTTAAGGTCGCGCGCAAGCTCGGATTTCGGCCGGGGAGTTCGGTGCCCTTTCACGGGCGTACGGTCATCCGACACGTCGCGGGCGGTGCTGGCGGACCAGACGCCCCGGTCTGTCTCGAAGCGTCACCGTGATCCACAAGAGCCGCTTATCGCCGGCGGCGGAGTGCGTAGGAAAGGGACGAACGCGCTGGTCGCGGCGGAGGCTCCCGGGGACGCGGCGTGACTGAACCACGGCCATTGAGTTCGATATCGGTTGGAATGATGGTGCGGTTCTGCGAGGTTCGGTTCCGATCCGTTTCGCTACAAGGCTGAATCTAATGGAGCCGAGTTGGCTGTTATGGGCTCGCGAGCTGCAGGCTATTGCTCAGACCGGGCTGGAATTCGCGAAGGACCCCTATGATTGCGAACGCTATATCAGGGTTCGCGCCCTCGCTGCCCGGATGATGGCCCAATCCGCAGGCGCCGACGCGGCTTGGGTCGAGGAGTTGTTCGTCGGACAGACCGGTTACGCAACGCCAAAAGTCGATGTTCGCGGCGCTGTCATTCGCGAGGACGGCCGCATCCTGTTGGTGCGTGAGGTGGCGGATTCCGGGCGATGGTCGCTGCCTGGCGGGTGGGCCGAAGTGAACCAATCTCCGCGCGAATCTGTTGTGCGCGAGGTCTTGGAAGAGACCGGCTTTGCGGTGAGCGTGCGCAAGCTGGCCGCGGTATACGACCGCGCACGCCACCCGCATCTGCCGCCGCGGCCGTTCCACGTCTACAAGTTGTTTTTCGTCTGTGAGATCGTCGGCGGCGCGGCGCAGACGAGCCGGGAAACCAGCGAGGTCGCGTTTTTTGCCGAAAACGAGCTTCCCAGCGACTTATCGATCGGGCGCGTCCTGCCCTATCAGATCACCCGCATGTTCGAGCATGCGCGGTCTAGCGCGCTGCCGACTGATTTTGACTGAACCAGTGGCTTCACAGCGAGAGGTCGGGAGGTTAGGTTGCCGGCTCGGCTCACATTCTAAACTGGTCGCTCATGCCCTTCCTCGCCGATCGCCTCGCCCGCGTCAAACCCTCGCCGACTATGGCGATGACCGCGCTTGCCACGGAGTTGAAGGCAACGGGGCGCGACATCATCAGCCTGTCTGTGGGCGAGCCGGATTTCGATACGCCAGAGAACATCCAGGAGGCGGCGATCGCGGCGATGCGGCGCGGCGAGACGCGCTATACCGTGTTCGACGGGTCGATCGAGCTGAAGCGCGCGGTTTGCGGCAAATTCAAGCGTGAGAACGATCTCGACTACGAAACCTCGCAGATCACTATAAGCTCGGGCGGCAAGCAGGTGCTGTACAACGCGTTGGTCGCCACGATCAATCCCGGGGACGAGGTGGTCATCCCGGCGCCGTTCTGGGTGTCCTACCCGGAGATGGTGCTGCTGTGCGAGGGGACCCCGGTCCCGGTCGCGTGCCCGCAAAACAATGGCTTCAAAATGCGGCCGGAGGATCTCCACGCGGCGATCACGCCCCGGACCAAATGGCTGATCCTCAATTCGCCGTCAAACCCGAGCGGCGCCGCCTATAGCGAAGCAGATATGAGAGGCGTCGCCGAGGTCTTGTTGCATCACCCTCATGTCTGGGTGATGACCGACGACATGTACGAGCACCTCGTCTATGACGATTTCGAGTTCAAGACGATTGCCCAGATCGAGCCCCGCCTTTACGAGCGCACCCTGACCGTCAATGGCGTCTCGAAGACCTATTGCATGACCGGCTGGCGGATCGGCTATGGCGGCGGTCCAAAGGCGCTGATCAAGGCGATGGGCGCGATCCAGTCGAATTCGACCGCCAATCCGTGCTCGATCAGCCAGGCGGCGGCGATCGAGGCGCTTACTGGACCGCAAGATTTCATCCCAGTCCATAACCGCAGCTTCAAGGAACGCCGCGATCTGGTAGTCGACATGCTGAACCGGGTCCCCGGTTTGTTTTGCCCCCGGCCCGAAGGCGCTTTCTACGTCTATCCTTCCTGTGCCGGTGTCATCGGTAAGCGAACTCCCGCCGGCCAGACGATCGCGAGTGACGAGGATTTCGTCCGCTACCTACTGGAGGAGGCTGGAGTCGCTGTGGTGCATGGCGCAGCCTTTGGGTTGTCGCCGCATTTCCGCGTCTCTTACGCGACCTCGACGGAGGTACTGCGCGACGCTTGCGAGCGCATCGATCGCGCGTGCCGCGCACTGGCCGCTTAGCGCTCGCGTGTCGGTACCGCCCGGATACGATAGAGTCACACTCCTGTAAATTTCGATTGCCATCCGACCCGGCGGGCGCAACGATCGGAGAGAGATAGAGGCGCCGCCGAGCCTCCTGCCCCGGCTTCCGGCGATCGCCTGCCAAGATGATGGAGGCGCCTATGGCGAATTCGACTGCTGCCCCGCGTTGTGCGGCGCTGATCGGACCGTATCTGTCGGGCAAGACGACCCTGCTGGAGGCCTTGCTGCACGCGAGCGGCAGCACGAGCCGGCGGGGCAGTGTGCGGGACGGCAACTCGATTGGCGATCACGCGCCCGAGGCCCGCGCCCGCCAGATGTCGACCGAGTTGAACGTCGCAAACGCTATTTTTCTCGGCGACTCCTGGACGATCCTCGACTGTCCCGGCTCGGTCGAGCTGCTTTACGAAGCGCAAGGGGCGCTGTTGGCGAGCGACGTCGCGGTCGTCGTGGTCGAGCCCGAGGTCGAGCGTGCTCTGACAATCAGCGCTCTCTTGCGCTTTCTCGATCGCCATACAATCCCGCACATGATCTTCATCAACAAGATGGACACCGCGAACGCGCGTGTGCGGGACCTGCTCGCAGCTTTGCAGTCCGTTTCAGAGCGGCCGCTCGTGCTTCGTCAGGTCCCGCTTCGCGGGCCTGATTCCGAGATCACCGGCTATGTCGACCTGGTCAGCGAACGCGCCTATCGCTACCGCCCGGGACAACCCTCGGATCTGATCCCTTTGCCCGACAATTTCTGGGATCAGGAGCGGGCCACCCGTACCGGCCTCATCGAGAAGCTGGCGGATTTCGACGACACCCTCCTGGAACAACTGCTGGAGGAGGTCGAGCCGCCGAAGGACGAGATCTATCGCCACCTGACACGCACGCTGAGAGGCGCGCAGGTCGTACCGGTATTCCTCGGCTCGGCACTCGCAGATCACGGAATTCGGCGGCTGTGGAAGGCGCTGCGCCATGAGGCACCGGAGCCGCAGGAGACGGCGGAGCGACTCGGCATTGCAGCGCAAGGCGAGCCTTTGGCGCAGGTTTTCAAGACGTACAATCTCCCGCATACCGGAAAGCTCTCACTGGCCCGTATCTGGCGCGGAACGATCTCCGAGGGGATGGTGCTGAACGGCAGCCGCGTAGCCGGCCTCCTGCGCCTCACTGGTGCTCAACAGGAGAAGGTGCCGTCTGCTCAGGCGGGCGAGGTCGTCGGGTTGACCCGCATGGAGGAGATCGCGACTGGTGCAGTGCTAACCCCATCCGGCAAGGCCGAGCCGCTGCCACGGCCGGAACGCCCGCAGCCGGTGTTTGGCCTCGCGATAGCCTCCGAACGGCGCCAAGACGACGTTAAGCTGACCGGCGCCATCGGCAAGCTGATCGAGGAAGACCCGACCCTCGAGCTCGAGCAGAATGCCGACACTCAGGAAATGGTGTTGTGGGGCCAGGGCGACATCCATCTGCAGATCGCCATCGACCGGTTGCGCAATCGCCACAACCTCGCGGTCAATGGCCGGCGCTCGGCAGTCCCCTACAAAGAGACGATCCGGAGCGGCACCCAGCAGCATTCCCGTTTTAAACGTCAAAGCGGCGGGCATGGACAGTTCGCCGATGTCACGATCGAGGTGAAGGCGCTGCCGCGCGGCTCTGGTTTCACCTTTAAGGACAGTGTCGTCGGCGGCGCGATCCCGCGCAATTATATTCCCGCGGTCGAAGAAGGCGTGGTCGAGGCGCTACGCCATGGACCGTTGGGCTTCCCGGTCGTCGATGTCGCAGTCAATCTGATCACTGGGCAGTTCCACGCGGTCGACAGCTCGGACCAGGCGTTCAAGACTGCGGGTCGGCAGGCGGTTCAAGAATCGCTGCCAAAATGCGAGCCGATCCTGCTCGAGCCGATCGATCTGGTCGAAATTTCGGTGCCAAACGCTTTTACCGCTCGCGTGCAGCGGCTGGTTTCGGGCCGGCGTGGCCAGATCCTCGGTTACGACGCCAAGCCCGATTGGCCCGGCTGGGACGTCGTGAGCGCCAATCTACCGGAGAGCGAGCTCCACGATCTGATCGTCGAGTTGCGCTCGTTGACGATGGGAGTCGGCAGCTTCGCGCATCGTTTCGACCATATGCAGGAATTGACCGGAAGGCCGGCTGAAAAGGTCCTGGCCTCAAGGACGGCGGACGCCGCCCAATAGGGCCAATCGCGAAACCGTGACTTGGCGCCAGGTGCCGGCGACCCAAATTCTGGGTCGCGACGGCCATGAGGTGCTGCCATGTTGATCCGCCGAAACAGAGGCTGGGAGCTTCGCGCGAGCGAGGCGACACCCGAGGCGGTCTTCTGCGGGCGACGAGCGCTGATCAAGGCACTCGCGGCAGGTCCGATCCTTGCCTCGGCCCTCGGGTCTGCGCTCGCGGCGGAGGAGGAGCAGGACCCTTCGGCCGGTCTTTATCCGGCAAAGCGAAACCCGCGCTACACCCTCGATCGGCCGCTAACCGACGAGAAGCTGGCAACGACCTATAACAATTTCTACGAGTTCGGATCGCAAAAAGCGATCGCGGCTGAAGCGCAGGCGCTGAAGACCCGCCCGTGGGCTATCAAGATCGACGGTCTGGTCGAGAAGCCGATGACGGTCGACATCGACGACCTTTTGAAAAAGATGCCGCTCGAAGAGCGTCTCTATCGCCACCGTTGCGTTGAGGCTTGGTCGATGGCGGTACCCTGGAGCGGCTTTCCGATGGCGACTTTCCTCGATTTCGCGAAGCCGTTGGGCTCGGCGAAATATGTCCAGATGGAGACATTTGTCGACGCCAAGACCGCACCTGGCCAAAAGGAATTCTGGTACCCCTGGCCCTATGTCGAGGGCATCACAATCGCCGAAGCGGGCAACGAGCTCACCTTTCTCGTGACCGGGATGTACGGAAAGCCTGTTCCCAAGCAAGACGGGGCACCGTTGCGGCTGGCCCTGCCGTGGAAGTACGGGTTCAAATCGGTCAAATCGATTGTGCATTTCTCGTTCACCGAGAAACGGCCGGTATCCTTTTGGGAAACCGTGCAAGGCAGCGAGTACGGCTTTTGGGCAAACGTCAACCCGGAAGTCCCGCACCCGCGCTGGAGCCAGGCGACGGAACGGGTGCTCGGGAGCAACGATCGCGTGCCGACCCTCAAATGGAACGGCTACGGTGAGTTCGTCGCCCATCTTTACGATGGGCTCGATAAAGAGCGGCTGTTCGCCTGAGGCGATCACGCTTCCTTAGTCTCGTCGCTCAGGCCGCGGCAGGCCGAGCGCCGACATCTCCGCCGAACTCAGAGTTTCCGCGGCCGCTCTGACGACATCGGAGTCGAGCGCTGGCGGCCCGAGCGTGATCCCCTTGCTGAGGGCTTTGATCACAGTCTTCGCTACCGCAATGCGTGCGAACCATTTGTATTCCGCCGGAACGACATACCATGGTGCCGCTTCGGTCGAGGTCAGCGCGAACATGTCGTCGAGCGCAGCGAGGTAATCGTGCCGACGGGCGCGGTTGCGGATGTCTTCGACCGTCATTTTCCAGTTCTTTGTTGGTGTGGTGATCCGCTCGCGGAAACGCCGGAGCTGCTCCTCGTCAGAGATATGCAGAAATAGCTTCACGAGACGGACGCCGTCATCAACGAGCATTTTCTCGAAGGCGTTGATCTCGCCGTAAGCGCGCCGCCACTCTTTGCGGCGGGCCAACGCCTCGACGCGTTCCACCAAGACCCGCCCAAGTCCGATCGAAGATCGCGATCGTTCCGGGCGGCGGGAGCTTTTCCCAGAAACGCCAGAGATAATGACGACCCTGCTCCTCCGGGCTCGGCTTGCCGATCGACCAGACCCTGACCCAACGCGGGTCGAGCTTTTCGCTCAGGCGCTGGATGGCGCCACCCTTGCCGGCGGCATCCCAGCCTTCGACTGCAATGATTCCTCGCCGCCGCTCGACCCGGTAAATCTGCTCGAGTTCGAGCATCGCGATCTGAAGCTTTTTCAGATGGCCTCGGTAGCTCTCCTCGTCCCTGAGCCGGCGATCGAGATCGAGCTTGCCGAGTGCGAACCCCGATTTGACCTCTACCGCAGATGCCATTTTCGCCAAACCCCCGCCAACCTGAACAAACCGGCGCTGAGAAAGCGCGCCACGGTCCGATCTTCAACTGTCGGGGATTCTTCGCTGTCTGGCGAGAAAATAGCTTGCAAAGATGGTCATGTTTTGTTCTCATTTTGATCGGGGGCAATGTGCTTTGCGGAGAAGTGGACGATGAGAGGATGGACAATTGCGGCAGCTGCGGCCGCCCTGCTCGCAGGGGCATGGTGGCAGTGGCCGGCAGCCGCGCAACGAGCCCCCGAGCCAGCCGCGGCGGACCAAATGATCACCTTCGATCAATATCGTGAGTTTCGCTTACGGGATTTGCAGCAACGTCAAGAGCGGTTAGCGCGAGAGCTAGTAGCGCCGGGTCTTTCCGCGGCCGAGAAAGCCAGCATCGAGCGACGCAAGACCTACTACGATAAACTGGCAGCCATGCCTGCCGAGGACCGCGACCAGCTCTATCGCGAGCGCTTTGACCAAATCGACGCCAATCACGACGGCAAGCTTGATCCCGAGGAACGTGCCGCCTGGCGCGACAAGCAGCGCGAATACTACCGGCAGCAAGCCGCGGAACGCGGCGGCGCGGCCAGCCAGCAACATTGACGGGTCGAGATCGGAGCGCAGTTCTCAACAACGCGCTTCCAGCGGCGTAGTGATCGCCTCGTCCTGGCTGTTCTTCGACAGGTTCTAGCGGCATGATACGCAGGTAATCTAGCTCAGGGAGGGACGCTTGCCCGTGGCAGAGCCTTCGCCCGTTTTGACCGCCGACAGCATCACTCGCGTCGGGGGAGACGCTGCGGGCGCGGTCGTCGTCAACGGCTCGCATGGCGGCCTCTACGCTGCCTATCTCGCGGCGAAGCTCAGCGTCACAGCAGCAATCTTCAACGATGCCGGCGTCGGACGCGACAGGGCCGGGGTCGCCGGCCTGGACTACTTATCCCGGCTCGGCATTCCTGCCGCCGCGGTGGGGCACGATACCGCGCGCATCGGTGACGGGGCGGACATGATCGCGCGAGGTGTCATCACGCATGCCAACCCGCCGGCCGCCGCGCTTGGCTGTGTGTCGGGAATGTCCTGCCGCGATGCGGCTGCCCGGTTGCGGCGTGCCGTCTCGAGCGGGCGTGAGCCGCCGCCAGCCCTCGAAGCGGCGTTTCTGCTGATCGCCGAGCCGCCGGCGCTGTGGGCGCTCGACTCCGCCTCGCTGGTGGCCGCCGAGCACGCCGGAACGGTCGTCGCGACCGGATCGCACGGCGGGCTGCTCGGTGGAAAGCCGGAAACCGCGCTTAAATACGATGCATTCGCCGCGCTGTTCAATGATGCCGGGATAGGGGTCGACGAGGCCGGGGTGACGCGGCTTCCGGCGCTCGATGCTCGCGGAATCGCTGCCGGTACCGTCGCAGCGGCGAGCGCCCGGATCGGGGACGCGCGCTCGACCTACGGGGACGGTATCTTAACGCGCGTCAATCAGCGTGCCGCCCGGTTAGGCGTTGCACCGGGCATGAGCGCGCGTGAATTTGTGACGATCATCCGCCGCGTTGCGGCTGAATAGGGGAGAGAGGCATGACGCAGCCGGGTGCGGTGAGCAACCGTCCATCGGGACGCATGAATGGCGGCCGTGCGCTGGCCGAGATGCTGCGGCTCGCCGAAGTCGGGCCGATGTTCGGGATGGGAGGCTTTCAGCTGCTGCCGTTTTACGATGCACTGGCGCAGCTCGGCATGCGGCACTTCCTGATCAATGACGAGCGGTGCGGGGCGTTTGCCGCCGAGGCCTACGCGCGTGTCACGAACCGCCCGGGCGTTTGCGACGGAACGCTCGGGCCCGGCGCCACCAATTTGGTTACCGGCTTGATTGAGGGGCTCAACGCCGGAACGCCGATGATTGCGCTGGCCGGTGACACCAACCGCGCCCATTCCTGGAAGAACATGACGCAGGAATGCCGGCAGGCTGAAATTCTGCGGCCGGCTGTCAAGGAGCTGATCAGGGTCGAGCTGACGAGCCGCATCCCCGAATTGCTGCGCCGCGCTTTCGCGGTCGCGACGTCGGGCCGCCCGGGCCCGGTGTTGCTCGATGTGCCCGAAGACGTTTGCCATGGCGAGCACGACTTTACCGCCGAAGATTTTGCAATCGATCCCACCACTCTGAGCGCGCCGGCCCGGCGCATCCGGCCCGATCGGGGCGACATCGCCCGCGCTGCCGCGCTGATCGCCCACGCTAAGCGCCCATTGATCCTTGTTGGCGGCGGCATTCATCTCTCCGCGGGACACGCGGCGCTCCTCGGCTTTGCCGAAGCGCAATCGATCCCGGTTGCACATACGATGAGCGGCAAGGGCGGCGTTCCCTGCACCCACCCTCTCTCGGTCGGCTTGTTTGGCCGCTATTCGCGGATTGCCAACGAGCTGATCGAGGCTTCGGACTGCCTTCTTGTCATCGGCTGCAAACTCGGCGAGATCGCGACCAAGCGCTACGCCTTGCCGCGCGAAACGATCCCGCTGATCCATCTCGACATCCTTGCCGAGGAGATCGGGCGCTGCCGGTCTGCCGAAGTGGCGCTGTGGGGCGACGCCAAGGCCGGCATCGAGGATCTCGCGGAAGCGCTCGCCGACGAAGCCCGACGCGCCCGCAATGCGCGTTCTGATTATATCGCCGAGATCCCGCAGCGGATGGCGGCATGGCGGGAAGAGGCGGCGCCACGTCTCAACTCTGCTGAACGGCCGATCCACATGGCCCGCCTCTGCCGCGAGCTCAACGCCGCTCTACCGGAGGACAGCATCCTTGTCGCGGATGGCGGTTTTGCCGGCCATTGGACTGGATTGCTCTATGACACGAAATCACCGGGGCGGCATTTCATCCCGGATCGCGGCCTGGCGTCGATCGGCTATGGGCTGCCGGGCGGGATCGGCGCAGCGCTGGCGGCTCCCGCCACGCGGGTTGTCGCCATAACCGGCGATGGCGGCTTCAACATGATGCTGGGGGAGCTCGAGACCGCGCGCCGAGCCGGGATCGGGCTGACGATCGTCGTCGTCAACAACGCCGCGTCGGGCTACGTCAAGGCGCTGCAGCACGCAATGTTCCGCGGCCGCTATCAGTCCTCCGACCTGGTCGAGATGGATTATGCGGCGATTGCTCGCGCAATGGGTTGCAACGCCGTCCGCGTCGAGGATCCGGACCGGCTCGGCTCGGCGCTGCGCGACGGCCTCGCCGAGCGCAACCGCCCGACCGTGCTCGATGTCGTCGTCACCCGCGATCCCGCCCGCATGTTACCCGCCGTCGACAACCGCACGGTGGAGATCAGGCAAGGGGACCGGGTCGCTTGATCTGGCAGTCGTCGTCCCGGCGAAAGCCGGGACCCAAAGCGGGGATGGGTACCGGCCTTCGCCGGTATGACGAAAATTTAGCTGCTATTTCCCGGCTGAGCGTTGGACCGCCCGGGTCGCGGCGCTCGCTACTGCCTTCAACGAAGCGGTGACGATGTCGCTGTCCATGCCGGCACCGTACAGCGTGCCCGCGCCGTTGCCGCGGATCTGCACGTAGGCGGCCGCTTGAGCGTCGGTGCCGGCGCTGACCGCGTCCTCGTGGTAGTCGACGACCGTCAGCTCGATGTTGCACTCGCGTTGGAGCGCGTCGACGAAAGCGGCGATCGGCCCGTTGCCGACGCCCTCGATCCGCCGCTCTACGTCGTTGACGACCACGGTCGCAGCAATCCGGCGCCGCTCCGGCGAGCGTGGCTCAGGGAATATGCTGTAATCGCTCAGCACGATCCCGTCGCGGCGCAGATACGTCTTCTCGAACAGCGACCAGATGTCGGCACTCGTCATTTCCTTGCCGGTGCGGTCGGTGACTTCCTGCACCTGTTTGCTGAACTCAATCTGGAGGCCGCGCGGCAGGTCGAGGCCGTGATCGGCTTTCAGCACGTAAGCGACGCCGCCCTTGCCCGATTGGCTGTTGACCCGGATAACCGCCTCGTAAGTGCGGCCGAGATCCTTCGGATCGATCGGGAGGTACGGCACCTCCCATAAAGGGTCGTTGCGCTTGGCGAGCGCCTCGAACCCTTTTTTGATCGCGTCCTGATGCGAGCCCGAGAAGGCGGTGTAGACAAGCTCGCCGGCGTAAGGATGCCGCGGATGAACCGGCAGCTGGTTGCAGTGCTCGACGGTGCGGACGATATCGTCGATGTCGGTGATCACCAGCCCTGGCTCTATCCCTTGGCTGAACAGGTTGAGCGCCAAGGTCACGATGTCGACGTTCCCGGTGCGCTCGCCATTGCCGAAGAGCGTGCCCTCGACCCGCTCAGCTCCGGCCATGACCGCCAGCTCGGTGGCCGCCACTGCGGTCCCTCGGTCATTATGGGGGTGCACGCTGAGGGTGATGCAGTCGCGGTCGTGGATGTTGCGGCCGAACCACTCGATCTGATCGGCGTAAATATTCGGTGTTGCCATCTCGACGGTGGCGGGAAGATTGAGGATCGTCTTCTTGTCGGGGGTCGGCCGCCAGACATCCATCACTGCCTCGCAGATCTCGACCGCGAAATCGAGTTCGGTCCCGGTGAAGCTCTCCGGCGAATATTGGTAGACCACATCGGTTTCCGGCATGCCCGCGGCGAGCTCGCGGATGAGTTTGGCGGCGTTTACCGCGATGTCGACGATCCCCGGCTTGTCGAGGCCAAACACGACTCGGCGCTGCAAGGTCGAAGTCGAATTGTAGAGGTGCATGATGGCGCGCCGGGCCCCGCGGATCGCGTCGAAACTGCGCTCGATTAATTCGGGCCGCGCTTGCGTCAGCACCTGGATCGTCACGTTATCGGGGACGAGCCGCTGATCGATGAGTTCGCGGACAAAGGCGAAATCGGTCTCGGAGGCGGAGGGAAAGCCGACCTCGATCTCTTTGAAGCCGAGCTTCACCAACAGGTCGAACATGCGCCGCTTGCGATCGGGCCCCATCGGTTCGACCAATGCCTGATTGCCGTCCCGCAGGTCGACGCTGCACCACAATGGGGCGCGGTCGATAACCTGTGTCGGCCAGCGGCGGTCAGGTAGATCGATTGATGGAAAGGGGCGATATTTGTGTATAGGCATGCGGGGCATCGAAATCTCCTGGTGCAAGGCTTTGCCACTCGTGAGTGGCCAGTGAGCGGAATCGAGAAACGGCCGGCCGGCGGTATGTGTCAGTGCCGCCGACCGCTGCTAAGTCGCAAATGGAACAGCGGCCCAGGTTTCGCCCCAGGATTGCCAAATATAACGCATCTCTTTGAAAGTCGGATTGGGGGCATCAACATCACAGCGCGCGAGAAGGTTCCCCTTCGGGGAAGGAAACGAGCGAGCTCGGCGTCCGGTTAGAACGCCGAGCGGGTAAGTCGCAGCTCGTGACGCTCGCAGCACATTGATGATGGCTAACAGAAGCGCATCGGCAGGTCAACTCTTTGGATGTCGCTCACCCCGGACGCTGTCGTGGCCGGATCTCTGCGTCTTTGTTCAGTCCCAAACCGCAAGTTTAAAAACCTGTCGCCTTTTTGCAACTGTGACTGTCAAAGCACACCTTGTTGAAAAACTACACCGCCGTTACAGGCTCGATTGACTCGAAACGACTTACAGATAGTACTCTTTGAATCGAATTCGGCACGCGTTCTGTATCGAACGTGAATCGATAAGTAGTCGGCAAAAGCTCGCCGTACCGGTTCACGGCTCGGTACCAGAGTGGGGGCGACTGACGGTCTGCGGACGCGCGTCCGACGTTCGGGGGAGTATGGCTGAGGCCGTGCGGCGAAACGGGGCGAGGGGACAAGGTGTCGGAACAAACGAACGTTGTGCCGTTCCCGCTGACAGTGCGAGGCGCACTGTCAGCGGGAGATGCGGAGTGTTCGCCGACCAGATACGAATTCACCGAGGAGGAACTGGCGGCGCTCTGCCGTTGGTTTTCGGCGATGAAATATGCCTTCCCTGGCACGGAGGGCGTGATGATGGTCAGCCATCAGGAAAACTACTCCGCGGTCGGGCTCTACAACCGGGCCGGAGGCGCGCCCAATTGCCTCATCGCCAAGCATGAGGTCGGCGGCACCATGCGTTTCTTCTGGTCCACCGAATTCGATCCGCCGCGTCCGATCAAGGACCTGTCCGAGATTACCGACGCCCATATCCGCGCCATCCGACCACCACGCAATGAAAAGGGCTGGCTCGACCCAACGGGTTGGATGGGGGTCTATGCATCGCGCTTAATCGCAACGCAGTTGCAGGTGGTATAGTCTTACTTCGTGGTCGGCCCCGAGCGTAGCATTCGTTGCTGCTCGCATGCGACGAGGCAGAGACTCTTGCCCGTTTCCTCGCAAGAATAGAATATCGTGCCGGGTCTGGAAACCATCCCGCGCCGATGAAGTTCGCCGCTGTCTTTGTTTGCCTCACCGGTCCCGCACTTGCTGGATGCGGCTATCTACCGACCGCCGGCCCGACAACGGGCCAAGTCGTCGATCAGGGCGTTCAGGATAGCCAGATCCGCTATGACGTTGTCGACGTCAACGCCAATGTCGTCTCCACTTTGTTGGCGCAGCCCGCGGAGAGCTTTTACCGCCGCTTCGGCAAGAGCGGCAAGCCGCCAGCGCCCACGATCGGAATTGGCGACACGGTTTCCGTTTCGATTTGGGAAGCCGCAGGCGGAGGGCTTTTCGGGGTGTCGCCCACCGACCATGTTTCCGCCGGTTCGCGAAACGTGACGATCCCGGAACAGGTCGTCGGGCGGGATGGTGGGATCAGCGTGCCATTTGCTGGGCGTGTTCCTGTCGCCGGGCGATCGACGGTCGACGTCCAGCATGAAATTGAACACCGTCTCGCCGAAAAGGCGATCGAGCCGCAGGTCATTGTTACAATTGCGAAAAGCGTCACTAACGCGGCGACCGTATCGGGCGAGGTCGTCAATGGTGCCCGGGTACCGCTCTCCGTCAATGGTGATCATCTTCTTGATCTGATCGCGCTCGCCGGGGGAGCAAAGGCCCCGGTATACGACACGTTTGTCCGGCTTTCCCGGAATGGCGTTACCGCGACGCTCCCGATGGAGAGGCTGGTGTCGGACCCGGCCGAGAACATTTACGCGCAGCCGGGAGACGTGCTGACATTGGTTCAGGTGCCGCAAACCTTCTCCGTGCTCGGCGCGACCGGTCAGAACGCTCAGGTCAAATTCAATGCGGAAAGCATCACCTTGGTCGAGGCGCTCGCGAAGGCAGGCGGCTTGCAGGACCTGCGCTCGGATCCCGCGGGGGTATTTCTTTTTCGGTTCGAGACGCCCGCCGTCGTGACTGCCCTCAGCGCTGCGCAATTGGCGACCGGGCCCGATCGGAGCTCGCCGGTCGTCTACCGCCTCGATATGAGCGACGCCAATTCCTACTTCCTGGCTCAGCGCTTTCCCGTCGAAGACAAAGACATAATCTACGTCGCGAACGCCCGGCTCAACGAGCTTCAGAAGTTCTTTACGCTCCTGAACACCCTGACCGGACCAGTCATCACCGGCATCGTCGTCAAGAACGCGTCACCTTAGAGGCCGATTGGGGTATAACAGGATCCAGCGCAGAACTGCTGAGAGATAGGAGGCTATGCCGGCGCGGCAAAAGCTATCTGGAGACGATCTGATCGTTGTGACGGGAGGCGCTGGCTTTATCGGGTCGCATATCGTTCACGACTTGGCCAAGACGGGGTTGCGTGTCGTGATCTCGGATCTTTTGCGCGCGGGCGACAAATGGCGCAACATCGCCGCGGCGCAGCTGCACGATATCGTGCGACCCGATATGCTCTCAGAATGGCTGGGCCGTCACAGCGACAAAATCGCAGCGATCGTCCACATGGCGGCGATCTCCTCGACGACCGAAACCGATGTCGACCGGTTCGTTGAAAACAATGTCCGCTTGACCATTGACCTGTGGGAATGGTGCGCAGCGAATGCCACGCCCTTCATCTACGCATCCTCCGCCGCGACCTATGGCGACGGCAGCGCCGGTTTCAGCGACGATCAAAGCCCTGCTGCTCTCGCTGCGCTGCGCCCGCTTAATGCCTATGGCTGGAGCAAGCACGTCGTTGACCGCCGCGTCGTCGACGACGTGGTTCATGGTCGACGGACCCCGCCGCAATGGGCCGGGCTCAAGTTTTTCAATGTCTATGGCGCAAACGAAACCCACAAAGGGGTCATGCAGTCCGTCGTCAGCAAAGTCTACCCGACGGTCAAGGCTGGCGAGACGGTCGACCTGTTTAAGTCGCATGATCCTCGCTACCGAGATGGCGGTCAACTGCGAGACTTTGTTTATGTAAAGGACTGCATCGCCGCGGTCAGATGGCTGCTTCAGAACGCGACGGTCGGTGACTTGTTCAATGTCGGATCCGGTGCTGCGCGGAGCTTTCTCGACCTCGTCAATGCCGTCGGCATCGCGGTCGGACGCGAGCCAAATATTCGTTTCATTGACACTCCTGCACAGCTCCGCGACAAGTATCAGTACTATACTCAGGCGGAAATGACGAAACTGCGAGCCGCCGGTTTCGACCATTCGTTTCATTCGCTCGAGGACGGCATCCGGGACTATGTGCAGTCCCTTTAGCAGATCCGCTACTTTGGCGACGCGGGACGGCGGGTGATCATATTCGATCTGTCCCGTTTGATCTCACGCGCCGGGCGAGAGACGCCAACCGGCATCGACCGGGTCGAACTCGCCTATGCCCAGCATCTGATCGCGGGGACCGAGCCGCTGCACTTCGCGATGCTGACCGCCACCGGCCGTTTCGGACTGCTGCCCAAAGCGACTGCGGTGGATTACATCCGGACGATTGATGGGGCATGGCGCGGCCATGTCGCGTCGTCGCGGCTCTCCGGGCGAACGAGGCGGTTGGCGCGCACGCTGCATCTCGGAGCCCTAGTGCGGGGCGAACAAACTCTCCGGACACTAAGGCGCACTGAGATCGGCACCCCGATCTACCTTCTCGTCTCTCACCATCATCTCGAGAAACGCCGCGCCATTGCGCGTCTGAAGCAAGAAGGAGGCGCGCGCTTCATCTGCCTCATTCACGATCTGATCCCGATCGAATTCCCCGAATATGCGCTGCCCGGCCAGGACGATAAGCATCGCCGCCGCATCGAGACTGCCGCTTCCCTTGCTGACGCGATAATCGTCAACTCGACCGTAACGCGCGAGGCCTTCCAACCCTACCTAGCGCGCGCTGGCCGCACGCCGCCCGTGCTCGTCGCGCCATTTGGCGTCGACCTGCCCGCGGCGCCCATGGACGCGCCGTCACCGATAAAGCCGTCCTACTTTGTATGTGTCGGGACCATCGAAGCGCGCAAGAACCATCTGCTGTTGCTCAATCTCTGGCGCCAGCTGGTCGATGAGCTCGGCGACGCGGTCCCCCGCCTGGTTCTTGTTGGGCAGCGCGGATGGGAAACCGAAAACGTCGTCGATATGCTGGAACGTTGTCCGGCGCTGCGCGGCATCGTCCTCGAATACGGCAATCTGCCCGACGCCGAGCTGACGCGACTCGTCAAGGGAGCTCGAGCTCTGCTGCTTCCGTCCTTTGCCGAAGGGTTCGGGTTTCCGCTGGTCGAGGCGCTGGCGCTCGGGGTTCCGGCCTTGTGCAGTAATCTCGCCGCATTGCGCGAGAACGGCGGTGACATTGCGGAATTTTTCGACCCGCTCGACGGTTCCGGATGGCGGGCGGCAGTCATCGATTATTCGCTGCCGTCCTCGCCCCGCCGTCAAGCACAGCTGAGCCGACTGACCGGCTGGCGGCCGCCGAGCTGGGACGATCATTTCGCTTCGGTCGACACGTTGATCGCGGAAACCAGCGAGGCTCGTGCGCCGTCAATCGATGCTCCGGCTGCCGGCCTGGCCCCAACATCGCCGCGAGCCGACGTTGACGGTTACGAAACCGTAGACTTACGATGACTTTTTTAGGGAAGGGATCCGGCAATGGCGGAATTACCGCGGCTGAATGGCGTAATCGGCGCTCTGGAGCAGGACAAGCCGGCCTTCGTCTGCTTTTCTGCAGCCGAGACCGGGGTAGCTCAAGCGATAAACACGGCGCCTTACGATGGCGTGGTGTTCGAGATGGAGCACCGGCCATACGACATTCGCGCTTTGCGCGACTGCCTGCAATATATGCTCGATCGTCGCCAGATTCTGCGATCCGGCACGCTTGCCCCGGCAGTGACGCCCTTCGTTCGCATCCCGCCCAATGGCGGCGAGACCAGCCAGTGGGTCGCTAAGCAGGTATTGGACCAGGGCGTCTACGGCATTGTGTGGCCGCATGTCAGCACAGTCGAAGAAGCGCGCAATGCGGTCACCGCCTGTCGTTACCCGCGGCCTCGCTCGGCAGCATATTTCGAGCCGGCGGGTCAACGCGGTGACGCGCCGGCCGCGGCGGCGCGCTATTGGGGACTGACCCAGCAGGAATATTACACTCGCGCCGATGTCTGGCCGCTCAACCCGCAAGGGGAAATCCTCGTCGCGATCATGTGCGAGGAGGTGCGCGCCATCAAAAATCTGCCAAAGATGCTGGAGGAGGTCCCGGGAATCGGCGTCGTGATCGTTGGCGAGGGCGATCTGTCGCAGGACCTCGGTCTCCCGCGGCAATATGAGCATCCCACAGTGGCTTCGGCAATCGACGAGATCCTGGCGATCTGCGAGCAACACAATGTCGCCTGTGGACACCCGCATGTCGACGGCAAGAATGTCGAGGCGCTGGTGGAGAAGGGGTTCCGCTATCTGATGCCGGCGCCGGTCTATTCCTTTCCGGCGCTGGAGCTCGGTCGCAAAGCCGCCGGCCGCACCTAGTCAACCGGGGATCATCTGTATCAGTTCGGGGAGCGCCGGAGGGGCATCGGGGAGAACCGCTTCGAGCTGGCGGTGGCCGAGGCGCATGTGGCGCTCGAGGATCACCGCGAGTACGGTACGGAAGTCGCTCGTGACCGCAAGATCCCGCCGCTGGTATAGCCGTTGCGGTGAAAGGCCGGGCCAGTCGCCATAAACCCGGCCGCCATTCACTGCCCCTCCCAGGATCCAGATGACGTTGCCATGACCATGGTCGGTGCCGGCATTGCCGTTTTCGCGGACCGTGCGGCCGAATTCGGATAGGACGACGACAACCGTGTCGCGCCAGGCCTCGCCCGAACCCCGGGCGAGCGCGGCGAGACCTTCGCCGAGCGGACGCAAACGATCGGCCAGCTGTCCTTTGTGGTTACCCTGATTGACATGAGTGTCCCAGCCCCCCAAGCCCAGCGCGGCAAGCCGGATCCCAGGATTGCGGCTCATCAGCAGAGCGAGCCGTGTTGCCTGCCCTGCGAAGCCGGTCGGTGGTGGAGCACCATTATCGGCGCTCCGCTGTTCCATGGCCAAAGCCGAGACCAGCTGGGCGCGCGCCGCCCGCCCCTCGCGATAAGATTTGCCGAGCTCGTCATTGCCCGAATAGAGGCGATCGAAAGCGCTGCCGACATCCGGCTGATCGATGGGGAGCGGCTGGGCCCCGTTGGGGCCGAGCGGTACCGTGGCGACCGTGGCCTTGCCCGCGAGAATGCGCGGCAAGGTCACTCCAATACTGATCGCGTCGGTCGCGCCGCGGGGACCGGGCAGCGCCAAGAGCAACCGGTTCATCCAGCCATCGCGGGTAACGCTCTGTCCTGGCGTACCGTTTTCGAGATAAAGCTGCGCGTCGAAATGCGATCTGGTCGGATCGGGTGATCCGGCGGCATGAATGAAGGCGAGCTTGCGGCCCGACCACAGCGGCATGAGGCTGGCGAGGGCGGGGTGCAAGCCAAAATGCTGATCGAGCGCCAGTGCCCCGTCGGGCTTTCCCGGCGGTGCAATCGCGATTGATCGGCGCTCTTGGTAATAGGCTTCTTCGGCAAACGGTATGACGACATTGAGCCCGTCGACAGCGCCGCGAAGCAGGATCACGATCAGTCGCTTCTCGCTGCCCTCGGTGGTCGCTGCCCAAGCATCCCGACCCAGGACAATGAGGCCAGCTGCCGCTCCTCTGAGGAAATCACGCCGGCGTGTGATCATGGCCTAGCGGCGCATAAAATCGGGACTGCCGAGGATCAAGGCCGGACGTAACGCTTGCGGCGAATCCCCAATGGCCTCGCGGGTGGCGCCCGTCAGTGTCGTGCCGAAAATCGCCTCCAGATGCGCCGGGTCGACGGGATTTCTAGTCCCCGTCACACCTAGGCTGCCGCGGGCCAGTGATGTGGCAAAACCGATCCGACGTGTTGTTGCATCCGGGCTCAGCCAAGCGTCTTCGGTATTTTTGTACCCGTCGGGCGTCAGGCAGCCATAGAGCGGCATGCCGAGCTGATCCATGGCGCGGAGCAAGGGATGGGCACTGCCAACCGGCACACTCGATGCGCGAACCGAAGAGATCACAAATTGATAGGGCGTCTTGTACTTTTGCCCATTGCTGTCCCAGAATTCAGGGCTCGTGAAGAGCGTCTTCAGCACTTCGCGAATATTGCCGTCGGTTTCCAGAAACCGCGTCGCGAGCTGGTCGACGAGGACGGCAGGCGGCTCGTCGGCGACAAAATATTGTGCGAGCTCGAAACTGATGTGGCGGGCGGTTGCGGGGCTATGCGCCAGCATGTCGAGCGCCTCCTCGCCTTCCGCCCTGCCGCGGGAATTTAATGCACGCCCCAGGAACACCTTGGGGCTGTAGTCGTGGCGAATGCCCTCGAATACCGCGGCAAATTGCGGATAGAAGCGCCCGTCGGGCGGGTTGACGGCCCAGCCCGTGAGGATCCGGGCCAGGGTGACGACGTCCTCCTGCGTGTACCCGCCATCGGCGCCCAGCGTGTGCAATTCCATCACCTCGCGTGCGAAATTCTCATTGAGCCCCTTTTGTCTGCCGCGCGCACCCTGGCTGCCGGGCGCCGTGCTCAAGGTGTTGTCGAGATAGACCAGCATCGCCGGGTGCTTTGTCGCCGCAAACAGCAGGTCGCGGAACCGGCCGAGAACGAAAGGACGGATCGCCTGCTCCTCGTAATTGCCGATCCACACATCGTCCAGGCCCTTGCCGGAGAACACATTGAAATGATTGAACCAGAAATCGACCATGACCTCCTGTAGCTGACGCCGGCTCAGCACGGCCCTGAGGATGCGGGCTTCGGAGGCGTCTCGCAAAATGAGGCGCACGCGTTCGCGCTGGGCCTTCTCCAGATCCGCATTGGGCTTGAAGCCGCGCAGTGTGCGTATGGGGCCGTAAAGCTGGCGCAGCTGAACCGGGTTGAGCTTCAGAGTATCGAGCTGGGCGAGACGCCACTGCAGCTCGATCGGTTCGGGGATCGAGCCGGGATCGAGCTGCTCAACGATATAGCGCTCGAGGCCGTTCTTTTTGACGTAGCCGAACTCGTCGAGCGTCGGACCAAAGGCGAGCCGGTTCAAAAGGTGGACAATTTGGCGATCGGACACCGCTTCGGCAGCGCCCGTCGGCACAGCCGTAAGACAGAACAAGCATGCTGCGGCTACGACTCCAGCAAGTCGCGTAAGCATAGACGGCTAAAAGCCTGAGCTTCCCCTGCCTATTCGATACAATCCGGTGCTCGCTCCATCCCGAGCGGCACGACTTCAGCATAGTGAAGGGACGCCCTTGCGCAACAAGACCTGTTTTAGCCCCGGACCGACATGACTTAATGCGAGGATTGCGCGGTCGCCTTGTCGCTCGGTGCCGTCGTCGTTGTGGAATCGGCGGGGCGAGAGGCTCGTGGCCGGCGCACGATATTGAGCAGCCGAGAGACGCTGGCAAGGGCGGCTACCGCTGAGAAGCCGGCGGCTAGTAGAATCGCGACAGTCGGGCTCGTACCGCCGGCGGGTCCCGCAAGGCCAAAAATCAGCGCCACGAGCGCGGCGCCGATGGTCTGCCCGAGCAGGCGGGCGGTCGATTGGATGGCGCCGGCGCCACCGCTCCGCTCGCGCGGCGCACTGACGACGATGGCGCGGTTGTTTGGCGACTGGAAAAACCCGAAACCGAATCCGCAGACCATAATGCGCCAGGCGATGTCGGCGGCGCCAGGTTGCGAGGGCAGGGTCGCGAGCAGCACAAAGCCAATAGTAAGAACAGAGAGCCCTATTCCGCCGAGGACCCCTGCGGAATAACGGTCGGCGAGCCGGCCGGCGATCGGCGCGATGATCGCTACAGTTACCGGCCAAGGCGTCATCAGCAATCCGGTCGCGACCTGCGAGCGCCCAAGCACGTCCTGGAAATAAAACGGGAGAGTGACGAAGACGATCCCTTGCGCCACAAAAGTGCAGACAGATGCCGTGACCGACAGTGCGAACAGCGGGCGTTTGAACAAATCAACCGGCAATAGCGGCAAGCTCAGCGAGGCTTGCCGCCGCACGAGGATCGTGCCAACGGCAATCGCGCCGATCAGCTCGATCGCAACGAACGCGGCCGCCTGAGCATGGCCGATGCCGTTGATCCCGGCGATCAGGAGGGCGAAGGCAAACGCGCTCAAGACCGCGCTCGCCATGTCGAAGCGATGCTCGGAGGGCGGGTTGTAGGGCAGTAATCGCAGCGACAGGATGAAAGTGACGAAGCCGATCGGCACGTTGATCGCGAACAGCCACGGCCAGGACGCGACCGCGAGAATCGCCGAGGCAACACTCGGCCCCGCGGCAGAGGAAACAGAAACTGCGACCGCGGTCATCGCGATGCCACGACCCAACTGCCGGCGGGGGTAGGTGAACCGCACCAGCGCCGTGTTGACACTCATCATGCCGGCGGCGCCAAGGCCTTGCAGCGCGCGGCCCAATGCCAGCATCGCCAGCGAGTTCGACAGGGCGCTGACGAGCGCGGCAATCGTGAACACCGCAAAGCCGATGGCGTAGATGCGGCGGTACCCGAAAATGTCGCCGAGCGAGGCCAGCGGCAACAGCGAAATCACCACTGCCAGTTGATAGGCATTGATGACCCAGATCGACTGAGCGGCGCTCGCATGAAGATCCCTGGCGATCGTCGGCAAGGCAATGTTGACGATCGACGTGTCGAGCACCGACACCACCATCCCGATGACGAGAGTCAGGATCGCCCAATATCGTTGCGGGAGCGGAAGCCCGTCTTCCGCCGGGTTCAGTGTCTCGCGGCGTGCACCACCCACCAAAGCTACCCCCGGTGCCGCGCCCGGGGGCGCAGAACTGTTTTGCTTAATTTACGATCTGCGGGATCAACAGGAACAGATCGGTGTCACCGGTCTCTTGGCCGGCGGCGGTCAGCATCGCGTGCACCTGCCCGCGGTGATGGGTCTGGTGATTAAAGAAATGGGTTACCAGCAGCCGATGCGGGGCGTTGACCTCGCGGTTGGCGGCCCCGCTAAACCATGTCATGTCCTGATCGAGCCACGCGTCGTCAACCTTCACAGCCCAGCGCGAGATGTCGGCGTCGGCCTTTTCGCGAACCGCGCTGAGCATGGCAAAATCGTCGATCAATCCGGCGCTCTGCTTGATCGCGACATCCGGCTTTGGCCAATTGTCAAAGCGCGACATCCATTGCTGGTCGCCCCACAGCAGATGGTTGAGGGTGCCGTGGATCGATCCCCAAAACGCGCCACGCGGCTGCCGCCGCTCGGCATCTGAAAGCCGCGCCGCCGCCCGATACAGCCGACGGTTCATCTCGGCATTGTATTCGGCCATCGTGCGGATATAGGCGGGCGTGATCATCTCAGCTCTCCTCAGCGGCCCTTGAACGGAACGGGCTTGCGCTTTTCGGCGAAGGCGCGGGCGGCTTCGTGGAAGTCCTCGGTCAGATAGAGCTTCAGAGGTGCTGTCTGCATCGTCACCTCGCGTTCGAGCTGCTCCATGTACCAGCGGCGGGTACGAACCGTGGCGCGCACCGAGAGCGGCGGATTTTTCGCTACTTCGGCGGCGAGTTCGTACGCGACGTCGAGATGCCGGCCCTCGGGTGCGATGCGGTTGATGATGCCTGCGGCGAACGCTTCCTCGGCGGTAAAGAAGCGACCGGTCAGGGTCACCTCGGTGGCGAAGGCGGCGGCGCCGCGGAAATTTAACAAGGCCCAATATTTAGAGCCCCCGAGGCCTCGCGAGGTCTCGGTCACTTGGAATTTGGTGCCGGCTGCGGCAACGATCAGGTCGCACTCTAGGACGATGCCGAGCGCCAAACCCATCGCGTAGCCATGCGGCGCCGCGATCACTGGCTTCCAGTTAACCGACCGGGTCAGCAAATCGCCGGAATTGGCGCCCCAGCCCTGCGGCCCGCCATGTTCCAAGAACTCCTCACGCTTGCGCAGCTGGCGCTGATGCACGTCGGCCCCGCTCGAAAAGGCGCGGCCGTTGCCGCAGATGATGGCGACCTGTGCGTTGGAGTCGAGGTCGAAGCGGCGGAGCGCGTCGGCCAAATGCCGTACCAGCTCGTCGCTGAACGCATTGAGCCGTTGCGGGCGGTTCAAGGTCAATGTCGCGACCTGATCGCGGCAGGCGTATTCGACCAGGCTGGTTGTGCTCGTCTCCGCCATCTTTGTTCCCTCGTGTCACTTGTCGAGCCAGACGTCTTCGAAACGCCAACCATTGTATTGGCTGTTCGTCATCATCGTGAGCCCTTTGACCTCGGGCTGCCAACAGGTCGCAGCGCGCAGGTGATAAATGACTGGCCGCGCCATGTCCTGCTGCAGTTTGTAATCGATATCCCACACCAGCTTCTTGCGCTTCGCCGGATCGGCCTCCATTGACCAGCATGCCGATTGATTCGCTGGCCATCCCGACGTCGCAATGGGCCTTAGGCGCCTGCGTCTTGATGTCCTTCAACAGTGGGATTGTCACCTCGTAAGGAAAGGTCATGTCGAAATTACCGGCGATGAAGGCGAGGATCGCCGTCGAGCGCTGGGGATGATCGTGTATTCGATCCCGTCGAGATAAGGCCGCCCCGGTTTCCAGTAATCGGGGTTGCGTGCGACCTTGATGTACTGATTGGGCTTGTACTCGACAAATTTGACGGGCCCGGTGCCGATTGGATGCTGCCGCATGTCGCGCGGCGAGACGCGGCAGGGGTAGATCGGCGTGTCTCCGGAGGCGAGCAGCGCAAGCAGCGCCGGTTGCGGCCGCTTTAGGTGCAGAGTGGCTTCGTGGTCGCCCTTAGTCGTCGTGCTCGCCACGTTGGTCCACCAGGTTTCCCGGTAATTGAGGCGCAGCTTCTCCTTGCCCTGGTTGGTCAGCAGGTCGAAGGTGCATTTGACGTCTTCGGCGGTGAACGGCGTGCGGTCGTGCCATTTGACGCCGTCGCGGAGCCTGAAGGTGAGCTCGGTTCCGTCCTCGCTCCATGCCCAGCTCGTGGCGAGCTCCGGGACGACCGTGTTGAGGCTGTTCTGCGGGATGTGCTGGTCGAAGATCACCAGATTGTTGAAGACGCCCATCATCGGCATGATGACGCCGACCGTCCCTTCCTCGTGGATCGACATGCTGGCGGGACTGTCGCGATGATAGACCCGCAGGGTCCCTCCCTGTTTTTGGCCTGACGCCGTATCGGAAGCGGCTATCGCCATCCCAATGCGCCCAACGCCGCGAACGCTCGAAATGTCCAGTTCATCCCGCAGATCCCGTCGCCGCAGTTATGCTCAAATCCCGCTGAGCCGAATCGTGCACGTCGAGCAAAAGTCGGTAAAGGGGCCAATCCCGCATGGCTCCCGCGCCGAGAGCAGAGAGCCGAAACCTGCGCCGGGGGCATCTTTCGGGATCTTCTCCGCCGCGCTGCGGCCTCATTGACATGCTGAAGGGAGGCCCCAATCCGCTATATCGCTCCGCGCCCGATGCCATCGATATGAGGAACATTGCCACCGTAGACGCGGCCCCTAATCCGTCGCTTGGGCAGGAGCGCGAAAGCGGTCCCGGGGAGGTGGTAGCTTGGGTGAAAACACCGGCGGGAGGTGTCGCGCTACTGATCTTGGGAACCTTTCTCGCGCGGCTGTTATTCGCTTCTGCTCTCGGGCTCGGCGTTGACGAGAGCTACATGGTCGCAGCCGGGCGCAAGCTGCAGCTCAGCTATTTCGACCATCCGCCGATCTCGTGGTGGATGGCGTGGGGCGCCCAATTGACGGGAGGCGAGAGCGCTCTCCTCGTGCGGCTGCCGTTCATCGCGCTTTTCGCTGTCACGACGTGGCTGATGTATCGCGTGTCCGCGGCCCTTTTCAGTCCGGCTGCCGGTTTATCGGCGGCAGTCGTATTAAACCTCGTTCCGGTTTTTGGCCTGGGTGACGCGACATGGGTTCTGCCTGACGGTCCGCTGCTCGCCGCCCTACTCGGTGCAGCCAGTTGCCTCGTTGCCGCTCTCGGCCGAAGCGGCCGCACCGCCTGGGGGTGGTGGCTGGGGGCAGGTGTGTGTGGCGGTCTGGCGCTTTGTTCCAAGTACTCGGCCGTACTGAGCATAATCGGGGTCGTCGCGTTTCTGCTGACCGAGCCGACGAGCCGCCGGTGGTTGACCCGCCCGCATCCTTATGTTGCAGGACTCGTCGCATTGACGACTTTTTTGCCGGTGGTGGTCTGGAACGCCGAACACGGGTGGGTTTCCTTCCTGTTTCAGAGCGGCAGAGTAACCGGTTCGTTCCGGCCTTTCGGGCCGCTTTCCACGCTCGCTGGCCAAGCGGTATTCCTCCTCCCGTGGCTGTGGATCCCTCTGATCGTCTGCGGGTGGATTGCCCTAAGACGCGGACCAAGCGACAGGGAGCGCTGGTTTTTGGTGTGCCTCGCGGCGCCCCCCATTATCCTGTTCACCACGGCGTCCTTATGGGGCAACGTGCTCTTCCATTGGGCCGCGCCAGGCTATTTGATGCTGTTGCCTCTGCTCGGCGACGCGATCGCGCGACATTGGCGAGAAAGCCGCTCAGTCCGCATCTGGCTCTTCGCGACGGCGGCCTTTGTCGTTGTCGGGACGGCCGCGGTTGCGAGCGAAGTGCGTTTCAATTGGCTTCCTGCCCTTGTCGGCGATTTTCCTCTCGGGAAAGACCCGAGCCTCGAAGTGGTAGACTGGACTTCGTTCCGGCAAGACCTCGCCAGCCGGGGGCTCCTCGGCAAGCCCGGGCTAGTTATCGCGGCGCTGCGATGGACCGATGCCGGTAAGATCGACTACGCGTTGGGGGGTCGGACCCCGGTGATCTGTCTTGGCCCCGATGCCCACCAATATGGTCTGATTGCCCGCCCCGATGATTACGCCGGCAGCGATGTTCTAATCATCGCGCGTACTTCGCTTGAACAAATTATCGGTCAATTCTGGTTCCTGTTCGACCGGATAGAGCCCCTCGAGCCGGTCACCGTGTTCCATACTCGCCGGCCCGCACTGAGGCTCAATTTGTTCCTCGGGCATCGGCTGCACAAAGCAGCCGATGAGTGCTGCGCTTCTTAGCGGCGCGGCGAATAGCCTTTGAAGCCGCGAGCAACATACAGCACGTACGTGTGGGTCTCGCCCGGTCCGAGTGTAATAACTACCGGTTGGAGACGACCGATCTCGGCAAAGCTCGGGCGCATCTCCTCGACCAATTCGTGCTCCGACACCAGCAGAAAACTCCCCCCGATACGTTTGCCGAGGCCGTTTGTCAGGTCCCACTGGTCTTGGATGCGGCTCGTCACCTGCCATTTGACCGCATCCAAAGGATGCGGCCGAATGTAATAGATCAGCGCGGCGAGAACTTCGCGATCATCGGCAAAAAGCGCCAAATCCGGATGCGCGGCGATGATTGCCCCCACCTGCGACCCGAGATTGTGCCAGCCGCGCAGCCGCCGAAGCGGATCGTATTGCGCGGGGAGATCGAGGCCGAAGGCGGCGAGCGCCTCGCGGCCAGTGAACAGCAACCCGGCAGCCGCTAAATGGAGCGCAATCGAGAACACGATGAGCCAGCGCCAGCCGCGTTGCAGCGCCCAAGCGACGACCAGCACGATCGCCGAGACATAAGTGGGCGCCGCCCAGTTGGCATGGGCGCGCGACAGCAAGCTGACGGCGATCATCATCGTCAGCGTCGGCAGGGCAAAGGCCGCGAGCAGGCGAGCGCGGGGTTCGCTCAAGGCGCGCGGTGTCGCGATCAGCCATATCAGGCCGGCGAACAACAACGGCCCGAATACGCCGAATTGCGAGGCGAAAAATTCGAGAAAGGCGTCGGGGTGGAAGAGTGACGCGTTGAGCGCGGCATTATCCCTCGTATGGAGATAGCTTACAAACCCGCTGCTCCAATTCCACCAGAAATTCGGCGAGTAGATCAGAAGAGCGAGGCCGATCGCGCCCAGCAACGGGCGCAAATGGCGGCGCTCGTCCCGGAAGCCGAGGACAAAGCCGAGCGCCGAGATGATCCAATAGGCCATCGCGTATTTGGAGAGGAGGCCCAACCCCGCGGCCAGCCCGACCGCGAACCACCAGCCCCATCCGCCTTGCTCGCGTGCTCGGACAAACGCGTATAGGGCAGCAGCCCAGAACAACACCAACGGCGCGTCTGTCGAGATGATGAAAGCGGAAACCGACACGCCCGGAAGGCTCGCATAGCCGAGCGCAGACCAAAATCCCACGCGCCGATCGTAGAGCCGCGCGCCGATCCCATAGACGAAGATAGCGGCTCCGGCATGGAGGAGTGGGGCGGACAGCCGAACCGCAAATTCGCTGTCCCCGAAGAGGCGGGTTGTCAACGCTATCAGCCAGGCGACGAGCGGCGGCTTCGAAAAATAACCGAGCGCGAGCTGCTGCGACCACATCCAGTATTGCGCCTCGTCGGGGAAAAGATCGGCCGGCTGCACCGCGAGCCAGAGGAGGCGCAAAGCGGTGATCACGGCTACGCCGACAAGCATTGCAGCAGCATAAGAACGCAGAAACGGCAACCGAAGAGAAAGGCCGCGGGCGCCCGGTTCGATCCGCCCGATCGTCATGCTTCATTCACCGGCGCTGCCCCTGTCTTCGATCCCCGGCTGGTGTATACCTCAGGGCGCGTCAGGTAAGGAGAGGTCATGGGGGTCAGTACCACCAAACCGGTGATCGTCGAGTGAGCGAGCGCAGCAGCCCCCAGGTCGGGCGTTCGCTGCTGCGGCGCGAGGATCGCCGGCTGCTGACCGGCCAGGGGCAATTCATCGCCGATCTGGAATTGCCGCGCATGCTGCACGCCGCTTTCGTCCGCAGCCCGGTTGCACATGCGCATATCCGCTCTGTCGATCTATCGCGTGCCGCCGCGGCACCTGGGGTGGCATTGGCGCTGTGCGGCGCCGATTTGTTGCGGCTGCTCCCTTCCGTGCCAGACACGCAGCTCTCACTGCCGAGCAAATGGACCAGCCTGGTCCAGCACGAATTCCACAACCCGCAGCAGCCTTTGCTGGCGCATGACAAAGTGCGGCATGTCGGCGAGGCAATCGCCGTCATCATCGCCGAGAGCCGCTATGCGGCTGAAGACGCGGCCGGCTTGGTCGTAGCCGAATTCGAGGAACTGCCAGCGGTCGTCGACGCAGAAGCCGCGCTCGCCGATGACGGGCCGATCATCCACGAGCAATTGCACACCAATCTCCTCGGCGCGTTCTCGATCGCGAAGGGCGATGTCGACGAAGCACTGGCCGGCGCGCCGCACCGGCTGCAGCGCCGATTCTATCATCACCGTTACGCCGCAATGCCGATCGAGTGCCGGGGTGTCGCCGCCGCCTACGACCCGCGAACCGATTCCGCGACAATCTGGTCCGCGACCCAAGTCGTGCATTGGGTGCGGCGGGAGGCCGCGGCGATTCTCGGTCTGCCGGAAGCGCAGGTACGATGTGTGGCTCTCGACGTTGGCGGTGGCTTTGGCGTCAAGGGTCATGTCTACCCGGAAGACCTACTGATTCCATTTCTGGCGCGACGGCTCGGGCGGCCCGTCCGGTGGCTCGAAGACCGGCACGAACACCTCTTATGCTCGGCGCACTCGCGCGATCAGCTGCACGATGTTGAAGTCGGCTTTGACGACGATGGCCGACTCCTGGCGTTGCGCGATGATTTCACGGTCGATTGCGGCGCATGGAATCCGATCGGGGCGGGCGTCCCCTACAACACCGCCGCGCATCTGACCGGCCCCTACAAGATCGATCATCTCGCCGTATCGGCCCGTACCGCTGCGACGAACAAGGTCCCGAACTCGGCCTATCGCGGCGCCGGGCGACCGGAGGCCGCTTTCGCGATGGAGCGGATCATCGATCTCGTGGCCGGCAATTTGGGGTTAGAGCCCGCAGAAGTGCGGCGGCGCAATATGATCGGCGGCAATGAGATGCCCTACCACGCCGGCATCCTCTATCGCGACGGCGAGCCGATCGTCTATGACAGCGGCGATTATCCCGCGGGCCTGCAGCAGGCGTTGGAGGCGATCGGCGGTATCGCGACGTTCCGCCGAATTCAACACGAGGCGCGGCAGCAGGGCCGGTATCTCGGGCTCGGCATTGGGTGCTATGTCGAGGGCACTGGGGTCGGCCCGTTTGAAGGCGCGGTCGTGCGGATCGATCCTTCCGGCAAAGTCTACGTCTCGTCCGGCGCCTGCCCGCAAGGTCAGGGGATGGAGACGATCTTCGCCCAGGTGGTTGCCGACGCCTGGAAAGTCGCTCCCGATGACGTCGTCCTTTGCCTCGCCGATACGGCCGGGATCCCCATGGGGCTGGGCACGATTGCCAGCCGCAGCACGGTCACGTTGTCGGCGGCAATCCACCATGCGAGCGATCGTTTGCGGCAGAAGGCCTTTGCGATCGCCGCCAATATGCTGGAATGCGCCCCGGCCGATCTCGAACTGCGCGACAGCGGGGTCGGTGTCGTCGGAGTCCCAGGCGGCGGGGTGAGCCTCGCCAAACTGGCGCAGGCCGCGCGGCCCGGCTGGGACCACGCCCGGCCGCAAGGTGTGGAGGCCGGGCTCGAGGAAGCCTATTACTGGGAGCCGCAGACAGTCACCTGGAGCTATGCCGCGCATGTCGCGATCGTCGAGGTCGATCCCGAGATCGGGCGTGTTCGCATCGACAAATATGTGGTCGCCCATGATTGCGGGGTCGTCGTCAACCCGCTCTTGGTCGAAGGCCAGATCGCCGGCGGCACCGCGCAAGGCATCGGCGGCATCCTGCTGGAAGAGCTTTCCTATGACGAGAGCGGCCAGCTGTTGACCGGCTCGCTGGCGGATTACCTGGTGCCGACCGCGGACGACATTCCCGACATGCAGATGCTCCACCAGCATTCGCCCTCGCCGCTCAACCCGCTCGGCGTGAAGGGGGTCGGCGAAGGCGGCGCGGTCGCGCCGCCGGCGGCCATCGCCAATGCCATCTGCGACGCGCTCTCGCCCCTCGGTATCGAGTTCAACGCGACCCCGATCAAGCCGGAGCAGATCGTCAAGGCATTCAGGGCGGCGCAGACGCCTCGCGCAGCTTGAAGCGCTGGATCTTGCCCGTAGCAGTCTTTGGTAGCTCGTCAAGGAAGGCGAACCAGCGCGGGCATTTGAACGGCGCCAGCATGCTTTTCGTGTGTTCGTCGAGAGCCCGCACAAGGTTTTCGTCGGCGGCGATCCCAGATCTGGGGACAACATAGGCCCTGGGCTTGATCAGACCGGCCTCGTCCGGTGCGCCGACGACAGCCGCCTCAAGCACATCAGGGTGGGCAATCAGCGCCGCCTCGACTTCGGCCGGGGAGACGTACATGCCGCTGACTTTCATCATGTCGTCACTGCGGCCGCAATAAACGTAGTAGCCGTGCTCGTCCTCGAAATATTTGTCGCCGGTACGGGTCCATGGGCCCATGAAGGTCGCCCGGCAGCGCTCGCGATTATTCCAATAACAGGCCGCACTGGTCGGCCCATTGACCAAGAGGTCGCCGATTTCGCCGCGCCGAACCGGCGTCCCGTCTTCATCGACGATCTTGAGCTCGTAGCCGGGGATCGGCGTGCCGGTCGTGCCGTAGCGCACCTCGCCCGGCCGGTTGCTGAGGAAGATGTGCAGCATCTCGGTCGAGCCGATCCCATCGAGGATGTCGACGCCGATCCGCGACGACCAGCGGCGGCCGATTTCCTGCGGCAAAGGCTCGCCGGCCGAAGCGCAGCGGCGCAATGCGAGCTCATCAGCCTGCGGCAGATCGTTGCTCGCGAGCATTGCATTGTAGAGCGTCGGTACGCCGTAAAAAATCGTCGGCCGATGCTCGCGCAGAACACGGGCGACCACGGCCGGGGTCGGCCGCTCGGCCATCAATATGCTGGTCGCGCCGACCGCCATCGGAAAGCTCAGCGAATTGCCGAGCCCATAGGCGAAGAACAGCTTTGCCGCCGAGAACACAATATCGCTCTCGGCGATGCCGAGAACCGGAATCGCGTAAAGTTCTGCCGTCTGCATCAAGCTCGAATGGATGTGCACCGTCCCCTTGGGCCGGCCGGTCGAGCCTGAAGAATAAAGCCAGAAGCACGGCTCGTCCGGGTGTGTCGGTGCGGTGTCGGATCGGTCCGGCGCCTGCGCCAGCAATACCGCCAGCGAACGCTCTTGCACGCCGTCACCGGCGACGACTACCTCAGGCCGAGATCCCGACAACTCGGCCACCGCCGTCATCATGGTCGGCAGCACCGGCGCCGATACGACGACGACGCGAGCTCGGCTGTCGGCCAGCATGAAGGCGAATTCGCCCGCCGATAGCTGAGTATTGACCGCCACCGGGACAACCCCGGCCTTGATCGCGCCTAGAAAAGCAGTCGGGAAATCGATCGTGTCATGAAGGCAGAGGAGGACGCGCTGCTCGGGATGGACCCCTAGCTGCCGCACGACATTGGCAAACCGGCTCACCCGTTCAGCGAGCGCTGCGTAACTGTAGCAGCCGTGATCGTCGATAAAGGCCGGCTTGGCGCCCCGCCCGGCCGCGAGGTTTCGCTCAATCAAGTCGGCAGCGGCATTATAGCTCGCGCCCGGCATCCGCCCTTCCTCCCTGCGACCGTCATGAGCAATATAATTCCTATATATTTCCGTCAAGGATGAGCCAGAGCAGGAGCTTGCGGGACATCACCAACTCACCTGCGACTGACGACGATTACCTGTGCCGGCTCGGCGAGCAGGTGCGTGAGGAGCGAACTCGGCGCGGCATGACGCGCAAGATCCTAGCGCGCGATTCCGGGCTTTCGGAGCGTTACCTCGCGCAACTCGAAAGCGGCAAGGGCAACGTTTCGATCAAATTGCTGCGCCGAATTGGTGATGCGCTGAACTTGCCGCTCGCCCGGCTCGTTGGCGGTGAGCCGGGCGAGCCGCCCGAATTGCAGCGGATCCTCGAGCTGCTGAGGCGGTTGCCAACGCACCGGCTCGGCGACGCCCGTGCCTTGCTCGACGCGCATTTTGCGGTGTCCGACGGCCGAGCACGGCATCGGCGGATTGCCCTGATCGGTTTGCGCGGCGCCGGCAAATCGACCCTCGGCAGCCGTCTTGCCCTCCATCTCGATGTGCCCTTCATCGAGCTCGACGCGGAGATCGAGCAGGACCTCGGACTGTCGTTGGCCGAGATTTTCGCGCTCTCCGGCCAATCTTCCTACCGCCGGTCGGAACGCCGCGCCTTGAGCGGCGTGCTCGATCGCCATTCGAGTTTTGTACTGGCGGCGGGCGGCAGCATCGTCGCCGAGCTCGAGACTTATGAAGAGCTGCTGTCGCGCTGTTTTACGATTTGGATCACCGCCTCGCCCGAAGAGCATATGAACCGCGTCGTCGCGCAGGGTGATCTCCGGCCGATGGCCGACAACAAGGAAGCCATGGCCGATCTCGAGCGCATCCTCGCCGCGCGCGCGCCCTTTTATGCCAGAGCCGATGCTCTTGTCGAGACGGCCGGACGCACGGTCGAAGCGAGCTTTCGCCGGCTGCTGAAGGCCTTGCCGGAAAACTTAGCGGTGTCCCGAACGCGGCCGGATTGACCGGCGCACATCTGTTCCGGTGGACGCGGCCGATCGTTGTCGGGCCGATCGCGTCTTCAGATGGCGCGATAGGCAAGTCGCCTTTTCAATATGTATTTCAAAATAGCAAAATATACACTGCCTTAACCAGATATTCACCTTCAACCATCAAGTTGTTACCAATAAGAAACCTATCGTTGTGACGGATGATCGCCATCGGTAATTCGAGGCGACCTGCGTAATTTACGAGAAACAGGGAGTCAGGATGTTCCGGTTGCCTACAGGTCGGTCGGCCGGCTACAGTCTCAAAACGCGTCTGTACTCCATCATTGCTTTCCTTGGACTGCTCCCGGTGATTGGAGCAGCCCTCGCGCTAGCGGCGATCGAGCTATCGCGGCGCGACGATGCGGCGCTGGATCGCGTCGCCCGCGGCACGATCCACCTCGAGCGGGTCAATGGCCTCGTCTACGCCGTCGTTATGGAGTCGCGAGGTATCTATATGTCCGCGGATTGGCGGGCGGCTGAACCTTTCGCAAAAAATCTCGTCCGCCAACTTGGCGAACTGCAGGAGGTTGCGCGGGCATGGAAGGCCGACGCCATCGCCTCACAACAATCAAACATCGAAGAACTGGCGGCGCGGATTGACCAATTCGTCAGCTTCCGCACCGAGCTGGTGCGGCTTGGCAAGGAAGAGAGTACGGCGGCTGCTCGCGTTTTCGGCGACAATGACGCGAACCGTTCAGTCAGGACCGCGCTCAACGAGAGCCTGAAGGCGGTGGCCCACGCCTATGAGCAGGAAATCGGGCGAGCACGGGGGCGGGTCGAAGCGGATGAGCAATATTTTTTGACGATCTTGCTTGCGCTGGCGGGTCTCGGTGCCCTGGGGCTCGGCGGCGGCCTCTTATTCGTCAAGACCGGGCTGCTGACGCCCGTCCTGCGAATGAAGGACTCGATGTTGCGTTTGGCCCAGGGCGACCTCGACATCGAGATTAACGGGCGCCCGCGCTCCGCTGAAATAGCTGAGATGGTTGGGGCGGTAGAGGTATTCCACACGACTTTGGTGGAACGCCACCAGCTGAATCGCGAGACGCGGTTGCTTTCAGATCTCAACGACTGGCTTCAGTGCTGCAATTCACTGGACGAACTTTATCAAATGGTAGCCGAGTTCCTCGGTAAGTTACTTCCTGCTTGCAGTGGCAGCCTCTACATTTATGCCAACTCGCGGGACGTGCTGGAGAGCACAAAAGCCTGGAATGGCGGCAAGATGATGCCGGCGATGCATCCTGAGGACTGCTGGGGCTTACGGCGCGGACGGCCATATACATTCGGCGAAAACGAGATCGGCTTCCTATGCGCGCATGTCGATCCGACAATATCAGGGGAATATTGTTGCATTCCCATCTTGGCACACGGCGAGACTATCGGGCTCCTCCATCTCGAATTCGGCAGTGATCATCGCGAAAACTGCGACAAGCCAGACAAAGCACAGATAGCGGAACAGCGGCGACTGGGGATCGTTTGTGCGGAGCAAATCAGTCTGGCGATCGCCAATGTCAAACTGCGCGACCAGTTGCGCGACCAGTCGATCCGCGACGCGCTCACCGGCCTGTTCAACCGGCGTTACATGCTCGAGACCTGCCGCCGCGAGTTTTCACGAGCAGTGAGGACCAGCCAAAGCATCAGCATCCTTTCCATCGATGTCGATCATTTCAAGAAATTCAATGATAATCATGGGCATGATGCCGGCGATATGGTGCTGCGCGCGGTGGGTAATTGCTTGGAGAATCTGTTCCGCAACGAAGATATTCCTTGCAGATTTGGCGGCGAGGAGTTTGTTGTTATTTTGCCAGGAGCGGACGCGACTGCCGCGGCGCGCAGAGCCGAGCATCTACGCAGCAAAGTCGAGGGGCTCGTCGTTCGCTACCTCGAAAAGAACCTGCCGAGGATTACCGTGTCGATCGGCGTGGCAGTCTTCCCGGAGGCCGGCGATAATCCTCAAGCAGTGCTGAAGGCCGCTGACGAAGCCCTCTATCAGGCAAAAGAAAAGGGGCGCAATCGCATCGAGGTGTCTGCCATCGCTACCATCCACCCCGACGCTCCATCAGAGCACATGGCGATGGAGCGCGCACTGGCTGCCAGCTTCTACGTTCCCGCCAAAGAGGACCAATCGGCTGCACCACTCGTCGACGCTGGTTAGACCTCGGCTGGTGTACATTCCTATTCGCCGCTGCAGCTAGGGCTTCTCGCCTGCGGCCTCCAGTACGGCTTGAGCATCCGTCACCCAGACAAGCCTCTGTTTTTTGAAATCTTCGAGAACACGGCGCAATGCCGCGGCACCCGCGGGCGTCCCGACCACAAAGGGGTGGATGCCGATCGCAACGGCCGTCGCCTCACGATCGGGATAGGCCGCAGCCTCCCGCGCCAACTCCGTCACATAATCGATCCACAGCCGCGCCATATCGTTTGGCTCCTTCGAGCGCTCCAAATACTGGCCCATATCGACCGTGACGACCGGATAGGGGATCAAAATGAGCGGTCCCGACATGGTGGCGAGGCGCGAGAGAACGTCGGAATCCATCGCGTCGAGGGAATAGCTGATGCCTTCGGCGGCCGTCGCCGTGAAGGTATCGGCATTGGGGTATACGCTAGGGCTGGTCCAGCCCCGCGGCCGCACGCCCGTATCCTTCTCGATCAGATCGAGCGTGCGTCGAATATATGCTTTCTGCGCCTCGAGGCCGCGTCCGAGCGGGAGCAGTTCGGTGGAGTTGTTGATGCCATGGGCAATGATGGGGGCCTGCGGAACCAGGGAACGAAACTGCTTCCAGACATCGGGATGCTCTTCAGGAAAGAGCGCATTCAAAGCAACGCTCAAGGACAGACCCTGCTCCTGGAAGAGCCTGCCGACCCGACGAATACCCCAGTCTATCGCGTATTGACGAAACGCCTCGTCAACGACATCGGGATCACGCGCAGCCGTATCCGGGCGAAAGTTCGGGCCGTGCCCAAAACCCCACACCTCGACATAGAGCACAAAGCAGACCGCGACCTTCTTTCCCCCCGGCCACGCCTGGACATGAATGGGTTCGCGGGGCAGTCCGGTAATCCAGTCGCTCGCATTTTCACTGATTGCCTGCCCCGCTGAAACAAGCAGGCCGATGAGCGCCAGGAGGAGGCTGGTCGTAGCGACCAAGCCCCTTCGATTGGTTTTTGACGCTCTCTCTCGTGCCGCCCTGCCCGCAGTCCCGTAGCGCACTGACCTCAACCGCCTTTCCCCTCGGACGAGCCGCAGTTTCTCATCGGCGAGATAGTCGCGTATCTCTGATCGAGGTCTTGCTTTTCCCGGTTGAGATCGCGGCTGATGGGTCGTGCTGCGGCCCCGGCCCGATGTCGGCGAGTTCGTTTTGCAGACGTTGCTGCGCCGCTTCGAGATCGAAGCCGGTCTGCATGTTGAGATAAAGTTCGGGTGCCCCGCCCGTTAGGCGGGCAAACCGCAGCGCCATCTCGGCAGTCACTGCCGCTGTACCGTTCAACACGGCATAGAGGGCGGGACGCGACACCTTCATGCGCCGAGCAGCTTCGGCAATCGTCATCTTTGTGTGCTCTTCGAGGATCTCGCGCATCAGCGCGCCGGGATGCGCGGGCGCCCGTTGCAGAGGGCGGCGCAGCGGATATTCCCGGCGTTTCGACGCTGTTGGCGACGTCACGGCGGCCAATGTTTTGCTCCTCAATGATATTGTTCCAGATCGACCCGCGGCGCCCGGCCGTCCTGCCAGTCGAAGGTAATGCACCCCGGCCCGTTCACATGGATCGAATAGCGCACACCATGTGTGGTGGTGTATAGCAGCATGCTTGGCGCTGCTGCGCCACACCTTCTAAAGCCGCACAACATCGTCTGCGGAAAAATCACTGGCTAGCGGATTAAATCATACGTTTGATACCCACGGCGGACCGCATTCCTGCGGATTTTGGTGTATCTTCGGCGGTAGAGTGTGGTACCACCTACCTCGCTTACGCCTCGTTTGGCTTTTGGTTGTTCCTGAGATATGTACGAACAGTGATTATAAATGACCGGACGCTGTTTATAGTCGCGAAGATACCCAATAGCATATAGGCGGTGGCGTATAAGGGAGAAGTTTGGTCGAAATTATATACCCAAAGTATAACGATAAAAATCCCGGAGAGAAAGAAAAAGACCACATCGTTTAATATCGAATCTTCTATGTCACTTCGCTCTCTCGACGAAAGAAAATTGTTATTGGGTTGGGCGTAGACGTGAAGGAACATAGGCCATACTGTTGCGTTAACAAGCAGAGTAACTACGAACAGCACGAAAAATAAGAAAAGCTTATTAGCCTCGGTGTAGTTGCTTTGCCAACCTAATACCATGCCGGTTAGGAAGACGGCTGTGGCTTCGAATCGGATATGCGGTCTGGTCTCTGTGCCGGCCGGAGTCTCGTAAAGTACTCCTAATTTACTTATGTATAGCCAATTGCCCAGCAGAAAACGTGTACAAATGAGAACGTAGACGAGGAAGACACCCGCCGTTTTCCAGTCTAGTCGATCTGCCAAAATTTCAAAGGCTTTTGTTAATCCAAGCGCCACGATGATCAAGAGAAACTGCTTGATCATTTCCGCCAACGCGACACGATTTGGGCCTGTTTCCATTCTTCCCTCCCTTAACCGCGACCATCGCGGCGCCCGCGGTCGATTTGGAAGGACGGCGACGTCCAAAGCCGGAGCCGGTTTCGGTCTCACCGATCGCAGATCGTCGACCTTCACGATGTCAAGCGAGCTTTCGTTCACCAGCGGACGACGGACGGACGACGGCAGAGGGTATCGAATGTCAGATTTTTCTACACTAGCCGACCATTTAAACGCGCTGGAAAGGCTGATTTCGCCCTTCGCTGATCGAGGCAGTCGGCTTAAGGACCTGGGCGAGATTATGGAACGCAGAAACCTTCAGGCGCTCGCGACGCTCTTTTGGCGCGGTCCCCCGGGAGCGCACGATGAATGGCGCGATGCCGCGGTGTTGGAACTCAAAAGTTGTTCGTGCGTTCTTCTATCGAGAGCTTAGGAGCCACACCGCACGGCTGCGTTGAGCTGAGGAGTGATATATGATGCTTGGCAGGTTCTTTGGGAAAACCGGTCGCGGGCTCGCCGTCGCGGCAGCGATCCTGGCGGCGGTCGGGTTGGCCACGGCGCCGCGGCCCGCACATGCGGTCAGCCCCGGCGCCGCGGTCGGGATCGGGCTCGGAGCCTTCGCTCTCGGCACCGTGCTCGCGAACCCCTACTATAGTCCGTATTCTTACCCGTATTATGCCTATTACTACCCGCCCGCCTCGGCGTACTATCCGCCGGCGCCGTATTATCCGCGGGCGCGGCGCTGTTGGAGCCCCTATTACCGTTACTATTATGCTTGCTGACAGTCCGACTCAGACCCGGATGGGTAGCATGAGGATTGACCATTCCTGCCACAGAAAGGGCGAACTTTCGCAGTAAGATCAAATCCAGTAGTTGGCTTTATTTTTCATCGGATTCGAGATGTTTTCTTTTTTCGTTGTCTTTCTGTGCGGGGCCATTGCGGCGCTCTACGAGGGCTTCGGCATCCTCTCCCGTAATTCCCGGTTGCGCGGAATAAATTCCCGATTAGGCCTGCGTAAATTCCCGTTTAGGGCAGCTACGGGAATTCGAACACAAACCTTTGATTTTGCTTGCTGGTTTTGGGAAAAGCGGGAGCTGATTGGGAACAATCGGCGAATTTCCCGGTACAACGGGAAAAACCAGGAATGCCGCGGCGCCGAGCGGCTCCTCGTCAGACCGAGAAGTACTTGGCCTGGGGGTGGTGGACGACGATCGCCGAGGTCGACTGCTCGGGGTCGAGCTGGTCTTCTTCGGAAAGCGTGATGCCGATCTCCTCGGCGCCCAAGAGGGCCAACAGCTGTTTCTGGTCGGCGAGGTTGGGGCAGGCGGGGTAGCCGAAGGAATACCGGCTGCCGCGGTAGCCCTGGGCGAGCATTGCTTCGGGGTCGCGCGCCTCCTCGGCGGCAAAACCGAGTTCGCCGCGGATGCGCTTGTGCAGATATTCGGCGAAGGCCTCGGCCATCTCGACCGAGAGGCCGTGCAGGTAGAGGTAATCCTGGTAACGGTTGTCGGCGAACCATTCGCGGGCTGCTTCCGAGGCGCGCCGGCCCATCGTCACGACTTGCAGGGCGATGACGTCGCGCTCGCCCTCGGAGACGTCGCGGAAGAAGTCGGCGATGCAGAGGCCGCCTTCCTTGTTTTGCCGCGGGAAGGAGAAACGGGTCAGCTCCCGCTCACCATCGGTGTCGAAGAGGATGACATCGTTGCTGTCGGCGGCACAGCGCCAGTAGCCATAGGCGGCTTGCGGGACGAGGATGTCCTCGCCGATCGCGATGTCGAGCATGCGCCGCAGCACCGGGCGCAGCTCGTCCTTCGCCCATTCCCGGTACTCGGAGAGTGACCGGCCGTCCTTCCGGTAGCCCCATTGGAATTGGTAGAGCATGCGTTCGTTGAGATAAGGCACCACGGCCTTTGCCGGCACTCGTGCGATCGTGCGCGGCCCCCAGAAGGGCGGCGCGGGGACCGGCACATTCCGGGTCAGTTCGGCGCGGCGCAGGCGGATCTCTTCGACATCGACCGGCCGCATCGGCCGCGGGTCGGCGGCGCGGCCGAGCTTGCGGGCCTGGTTGACCGGGCGACCCTCACTCTTGCGCCGGACTTCCTCGAGATGCGCGTCGAAATTGTTGTTGACGATTTTATCCATCAGACCAAGGCCGTCGAAGGCATCGCGGGCATAGGCCACGCGGCCCACAGCATAGGCCTTGACGCAATCTTCCTCGACATAACGCCGAGTCAGCGCCGCGCCCCCCAGCATGACCGGCAAACTGAGCCCTTGCCGGCTCATTTCCTCGAGGTTTTCGCGCATGACCACGGTCGATTTGACGAGCAGCCCCGACATCCCGACAGCATCCGCCTTGTGCGTGACCGCGGCTTCGAGGATCGCGCCGATCGGCTGCTTGATGCCGAGATTGATGACCCGGTAGCCGTTGTTGGTCAGGATGATGTCAACGAGGTTCTTCCCGATGTCGTGGACGTCGCCGCGCACCGTCGCCAGCACGACAGTGCCCTTCTCCTGGCCCTCGACTCGTTCCATATGCGGTTCGAGATACCGAACGGCGGCTTTCATCGTCTCTGCTGATTGCAGCACAAAGGGGAGCTGCATTTTACCGGCGCCAAACAGGTCGCCGACGGTTTTCATGCCGTTGAGCAGGATGTTGTTGATGATGTCGAGCGGGGAGTAGCTCTGCATCGCGAGATCGAGATCGGCTTCGAGATCGAGGCGATCACCGTCGACGATACGTTGGGCGAGCCGGTCTTCCAGCTTCTCGGGCCGGCCCTTCTTTTCGCTCTTCTCGGCTGTGCGGTTCTCGAACAGCGCAATATAGGCCTGCAGCGGGTCATAGCCGTCGCGGCGGCGATCGAAAATCAAATCCTCGGCGACCCGCACCTCCTCGTCCGGGATCCTATGCAACGGCATGATCCGCGAGAAATGCACGATCGCGCCGGTGAGGCCCCGTCGCAATGCGTGGTCGAGAAAGACAGAATTGAGGACGTGACGCGCTGGCGGGTTCAGCCCGAAGGAAATGTTCGACAGGCCGAGGATGATCTGGCAGTCGGGCATCGCCTGCGAGATCCGCTCGATCGCCTCCAATGTCCACAGACCGAGTTTGCGGTCGTCCTCATTGCCGGTGCAGATCGTGAAAGTCAGCGGGTCGAATAGCAGGTCCGATGGTGGCAGGCCATGCTTGCCGCAGGCGAAGTCATAGAGCCGCCGCGCTACCTGGACCTTGTGCTCGACCTCCTTCGCCATGCCGGTTTCGTCGATCGTCAGCGCGATGATCGCAGTGCCGAAGCGGCGAGCCAGTTTTAGTCGCTTGTCGGCCGCTTCCTCGCCGTCCTCGAAATTGATCGAGTTGATGATCGGCTTGCCGCCGTAGAGTTTCAGTGCGGCCTCGAGCACCGGGTGTTCGGTCGAGTCGATGACGAGCGGCGCATTGAGTGCGCCACGCATGCGCGTCACCGCCTCGGTCATATCGGCGACTTCGTCGCGGCCGACAAAGGCGGTGCAGAGATCGAGCGTGTGCGAGCCGTCCCTGACCTGCTCACGCCCCATCTCGACGCAGCCGTCCCAATCGCCTTGCTCCTGAAGCTGACGGAATTTGCGCGAGCCATTGGCATTGCAGCGTTCGCCGATCGATAGATAGGCATTCTCCTGCCGCAGGTTGACCTGGCCGTAGAGGGAGGCGAGCGAGGGCGCCCAAAGAGGTTTGCGCTGCCGTGGCATCGGCCGCAGACGATCGCGGCCGATGCGGCGCAGCATCGCGTCGAGGGCTGCGATATGCGTGGCCTCGGTGCCACAGCAGCCGCCGATCATGTTTACCCCGTCTTCGAGGATAAAACGCTCGAGCCATTGGGCGAGCTCGGCCGCCTCGAGCGGGTAATGGGTGCGCCCGCCGACCAGTTCCGGCAGCCCGGCATTAGGCTGGATCGAGATCTGGCCGGGCCAGTTCTCGCCGAGCCATTTGATGTGCTCTGCCATCTCGCGCGGGCCGGTCGCGCAATTGAGGCCGATCACCGGGACGTCGAGGGCATGGATGATCGTCGCCGCGGCGGCGATGTCGGCGCCGACCAATAACGTCCCGGTCGTTTCGATCGTCACCTGGACCAAGATCGGCGTGTCCTTGCCTGCGTCATCGCGCGCTCGCTTGGCGCCGTTGACCGCCGCCTTGATCTGCAGCGGGTCTTGGCAGGTCTCGATGATGATCGCATCAACCCCGCCGGCGATCAGTCCGGCGCACTGGATCGCCAGCGCGTCTTCGAGGGGCTGATAGGCGATATGACCGAGTGAGGGAAGACGCGTCCCTGGCCCGACCGAGCCGAGCACAAAGCGGGTGCGGCCGTCATAGGCGAACTCGGCGACGGCCTCGCAAGCGATGTCGGCGGCGCGGCGATTGAGCGCGAAGGCGCGGTCGGCGAGGCCAAATTCGCCCAAAGTGATCGGAGAGCCGCCAAAACTGTTCGTCTGCACCGCGTCGCAGCCAGCCTCGAGATAGCCCAAATGAATTTCGCGGATCAGATCCGGGCGGCTATCGCAGAGGATCTCGGTGCAGTTCTCGTTGCCGAGAAAATCATGCTGGGTATCGAGATTGCGCGCCTGGACCTGGGTGCCAATCGCGCCGTCGCACAGCAAGACGCGGTCGGCGAGGTAATCGAGGAAATGCGTCATCAGCCCCTCTCCGCCGGACGGCGAGTGAGAGGGTAAATTTTGCGGAAACAGTTGACCATTAGGCCGCGGCGGCCACGGGCTTCTTCGCGCGCACGCCGAGGAGGTGGCAGATTGCGACGATCAGATCGGCCCGGTTCAGTGTGTAGAAATGGAATTCGTGGACTCCGTTTGCGTGCAGTCGGCGGCACTGCTCGGCGGCAAGAGAGGCGGCGACGAGCCGGCGCGTATCGGGATCGTCGTCGAGCCCTTCGAAGTGCCCGGCCATCCAGACCGGGATCGAGGCGCCACAGGTGGCGGCCATCTTTTTGAGCTGGGTGAAATTGGTAACCGGCAGGATGCCCGGCACGATCGACACCGGGACCCCGGCGGCATGCGCACGATCGCGAAAGCGGAGAAACAGATCGACGTCGAAGAAAAACTGGGTGATCGCACGGTTGGCGCCGGCGTCGACCTTCGATTTTAGATTGTCGATGTCCCGCTCAGCGCTCTGCGCTTCCGGGTGGGTTTCGGGATAGGCGGCGACACTGATCTCGAAATCGGCCACTTTCCGCAGCCCGGAGACGAGATCTGCAGCAAAGGGATAGCCGTCCGGATGAGGCTCGTATCGCTGCGCACCACCCGGCGGATCCCCGCGCAGTGCCACGATGTGGCGTATCCCGGCGTCCCAATATTGCTGCGCGACCGCATCGATTTCGCCCCGGCTGGCGGCCACGCAGGTCAGGTGGGCCGCAGGTTCGAGCACGGTTTCCTGTCGGATGCGCCGGACCGTCGCGTGGGTGCGCTCGCGGGTCGAGCCGCCGGCGCCATAGGTCACCGAGACAAAGCGCGGTCCCAGTGGTTCAAGCCGCTTAATTACCTCCCACAGCCTCGCTTCCATCTCTGCCGTTTTCGGCGGAAAGAATTCAAAGGAGACACGCGGCGGGCCGGCATCGAAGTCGATGACCGGGTCCGCGGCGAGCAGGCCGCGCGGCGGTCCGGGGTTATGCGACTGCATCAATGAAGCTCCCCTTCGACGAGCGCCGGCGGCGCCCCCTCCCGAAAACCTTCCGCAGAGACCCAGTCCAGAGACGTACGTCGATGCGCGGTCCAAATCACGACCGTCAACGGATCGCCGCGCAGATAGCGGGGCGGCGTCGGATCGAGGCCGGCGCTACGACACCACTCCGCCACTTCCTCGTCGGCAAAACCGAGCCGCCGATGAGCGTGCTCCTCGCGCAAGAATTCGAGCATGTGCGGCGCGAAATCGACGAGGATCAGGACACCGTTCGGCCGCAACACGCGGGCGGCTTCGGCGATCGCTGCCGCCGGCCGATCGGCATAATGCAGCACTTGATGCACTACGACGGCATCGAAGGAGGCATCGGGCAGCGCCAGCTGATACATGTCGCCGAGCCGGACCGATCCATTGTCGAGCCCGGCCCGCTCGAGATTGACCCGGGCGATCGACAGCATCTCGCGCGACTGGTCGATGCCGAGGGCGTGCTCTACGCGGGGCGCCAGGATTTCGAGCATGCGACCGGTTCCCGTTCCGATGTCGAGCAGATCGCGGGGATCGCCCGCAGCGATGATGCCGACCAGCGCCGCCTCGACCTCGCGCTCGTCGACATAGAGCGAGCGAATGCGATGCCACTGGGCGGCATTCTCCCGAAAATAGGCGCTGGCGAGATCGGCGCGCTGCCGTTTGATCGCGCCGAGTCGCTGCAAATCGAGAGCGATCGTTGGATCGACGTCGTCGCATGCCGCGACAAGCTGGCGCGCGAGGGCGCTTGCCGGGCCCGATTGGCTCAGTCGATAAAATACCCAGCTCCCCTCGCGGAAGCGGTCGAGCAGGCCGGCTTCGCACAAAAGCTTGAGATGACGCGACACCCGCGGCTGGCTCTGCCCCAGGATTTGGGTCAGCTCGCTGACTGTAAGTTCGCCGCGGGCGCAAAGAACAACCAGCCGGAACCTGGTCGGCTCGGCAACCGCGCGCAATGCCGCCAGCAGATGCTCCATTAGCCGGAATTCTCCACCATCGTCTCAGTAACATATACAGATATCTTTATATGTGCAACCCGATTATGCTATCGGTGGCGCCGTCTTCCAGCGCTACTTGCCCGTTCCGCGAATTTCCCGCAATTATCTCGCCCTTCGGCCAGAGGCCCGACAGATGCGAGACCGACCGATGAATGTTCGCCCGCTCCGCCTCGTCTTTTTTAACCTCTTTGTTTTCGCGGCCCTGGTACTCTCGGGATGCGCTTCGCGCCCGAATACTGAGCAGCAGGTCACCACCTACGAAGAGGATTTTAACGACCCCTTCGAAGACACCAACCGCAAGATCTTCGAATTTAACCAATTCGTCGATCGCAACGCGATTGTGCCGGCCGCCAAGGCCTATCGCACCGCGCTGCCAGACCCGGTACGCGATTCAGTGCGCGATTTTCTCAATAATTTGCGGGCGCCGCTGATCTTCGTGAACGACACTTTGCAGGGCCAATTCGAAAGTGCTGCAAAAACAGTTGGCCGCTTTGTCATCAATTCGACGATCGGCATTGGCGGAACGGTCGATGTCGCCGGACGCTGGGGCATCCCTTACCATGAAGAGGATCTCGGCCTGACACTCGGCGCTTGGGGGATTCCGGAAGGGCCGTATATCGTCGTACCGGTTCTCGGGCCGTCGACACCGCGCGATCTCGGCGGCCAAGTCGCCGAGGGGTTCGGCGATCCGTGGAACCTGCTCGTCACCGGCAATCCTTGGACCCTCTATTGGATTCCCTTCGTGCGTGGAGGGGTAGCCGGGATCGACCAGCGATCACGCTTTATCGAAACCCTGTCCGACATCGAGCGCACCTCCCTTGATTATTATGCGACAATTCGCTCGCTTTATCGGCAGCGGCGCGCCGCGCTAATCCGCGGTGAGCGTGAGAACCTGCCGCCGCCTTCCGGCTTCAGCCAGCGCGACGATCGGAGATCATTTGGAGCCCTTGCGAACCCTCCGGCTCAGGCTGCCGTTCTCCCCGAAGCAGCAACATTTCCGAGGTAGTCAAATAATGATGCGACGTTCCTTTCTGACCGCCGCTTTCGTCGTGCTCGCTGGGGCGCTCGCTCCTGCGATACCTGGCGCGGCAGCCGCGGACCCCGCCGCGATGATCAGTAATCTCGGCAGCCAGGCGCTCCAGGTACTCGGGAAGGACGCCACGCAGTCGCAGAGGGTGGCGCGGTTTCGCGATCTGCTCCGCGAGGACTTCGACGTTCCGGGGATCGCGCGCTTTGTTCTCGGCCGATATTGGAATACAGCGACAGAGGAACAGCGAGCGGAATTTACGAAGCTGTTCGAGGACTATATCGCGGTCGCCTACGCCACCCGTTTGGCCGAATACACCGGCGAGACGTTCAAGGTTATCGGCAGCCGGCCGGAAGCGGACGGCGCAATCGTGTCAAGCCAGATCCTGCGTCCGGCGGGCGCCGCGCCCGTCAAGGTCGATTGGCGCGTAACCGGGCGAAATAAAATCAGCGACGTCTCGGTTGACGGCATCAGCATGGCTGTCACCCAGCGCTCGGAATTCGCTTCCGTCATCCAGCACAATGGCGGACAGGTGCAGGGGCTTATTGCGATGCTTCGCGACAAGACGATGGGAGCCGCTTCGCGCTAGGCTCAGCTGCGCAGTAGCGGCTTGTAGCGGATGCGATGCGGCTGATCGGCTTCGGCGCCGAGGCGCCGGCGGCGATCGGCCTCGTAATCGGCGTAGTTGCCTTCGAACCAAGTCACCTCGCTGTCACCCTCGAAGGCGAGGATATGGGTAGCGACCCGGTCGAGAAACCAGCGATCGTGGCTGATGATGACGGCGCAGCCCGGGTACTCGAGCAACGCCTCTTCGAGAGCGCGCAAGGTGTCGATATCGAGATCGTTAGTCGGCTCATCGAGGAGCAGTACATTGGCGCCGGTTTTGAGCATCTTGGCGATATGAACGCGATTGCGCTCGCCGCCTGAGAGCTGACCCACCTTCTTCTGCTGGTCCGAGCCGCGGAAATTGAACAGCGCGCAATAGGCCCGGCTCGCCATCTTGCGGCGTCCGAGATCGATCTCGTCTTGTCCGTCCGAGATCTCCTGCCAGACGGTATTCGTCGCGACCAGGCTATCGCGTGACTGGTCGACATAGCCAAGCTTGACGGTGTCGCCGACCCGGACGTTACCGCTGTCGGGCTTCTCCTGCCCGGTGATCATGCGAAAGAGGGTGGACTTGCCCGCCCCATTCGGGCCGATCACCCCGACGATGCCACCCGGGGGTAGGCGGAAATCGAGCGCCTCGATCAACAGCATCTGGCCAAAGCCTTTGGCCAGATGCTGTGCCTCGATGACCAGATCGCCGAGCCGCGGCCCGGGCGGCAGTACGATCTGAGCCGTCTCCGGCGCCTTCTCCCGGCTCTGGGCGACAAGCGACTCATAGGCCGAAAGCCGCGCCTTGCTCTTTGCCTGACGGGCCCGCGGGCTCTGCCGTACCCATTCGAGCTCGCGTTCGAGGGTTCGCCGCCGCGCCGCCTCCTGCCGGCCTTCTTGTTCGAGTCGTTGCTGTTTCTGGTCGAGCCAGCCCGAATAATTCCCCTCATAGGGGATGCCGCGGCCGCGATCGAGTTCGAGAATCCAGCCCGCCACCTCGTCGAGGAAATAGCGGTCGTGAGTGACGGTCACGACTGTCCCCGGGTAATCCTCGAGAAAGCGCTGCAGCCAGGCTACCGACTCGGCGTCGAGGTGATTGGTCGGCTCGTCGAGCAATAGGAGGTCGGGTCGCTGCAGCAGAAGGCGGCACAACGCCACCCGCCGCCGCTCCCCGCCCGATAGAGTAGCGACATCGGCGTCGCCGGGCGGGCAGCGCAGCGCGTCCATCGCGATCTCGACGGTGCGGTCGAGGTCCCAGGCGCCGGCCTGGTCGATCTTCTCCTGGAGCTCGCCCTGCTCGGCGATCAGCGCATCCATCTCCGCCTCCGAGAGGTCTTCGGCGAAGCGCGCGCTGACTGCCTCGAAGCGGTCGAGCAGGGCCTTTGTTTCAGCCAGTCCCTCGATGACGTTGCCGAACACGTCTTTTGTCGGATCGAGCGTCGGCTCCTGCGGCAGATAGCCTACCCGCGCTCCCTCAGCCGCCCAGGCCTCGCCGGCGAAGTCACGCTCCTCCCCCGCCATGATGCGCAACAAGGTCGACTTGCCGGCGCCGTTGGGGCCCAGCACTCCGATCTTGGCCCCGGGCAGAAACGACAGCCAGATATCCTTCAGCACCTCGCGGCTGCCCGGATAGGTCTTGCCCAAGCCCTTCATCACGTAGATGTACTGATAGGCCGCCATGGTTGTCCTCTGCGTCCGCCGCTATTGAGTAATGCTGGACGGCGATATTACCAAAGCCAATCGCTATCGTGGGGGGAGCCTTGGCCGTCGGGCGATGAGACAATTGGCGGCGCCGGGAGGTGCAAATTCCCGGCTATTCCCGTCGAAACGGGAATTTTTTCGATTGCACTCGAAATGTACTGTGTTGGTACCGAGAATTGTGAGGCCGATCAACCCCTTGCCGGGCAATTCCCGTTGCCGGCCAAACGGGAATTTATTCCCGCCTAATCGGGAATTAAATATGCCGAACCGGGAATTACGGGAATTATGTAGAAGAACGGCGCGCGTGACAGCCGCGCACCAAAACAAACCCAAAAAGAGACACATCCCTCCACCCCTCGAAATCCGATAAACATAATCCAGCTGACCTAGCCGCTCTTACCGCGAAACTTGGCCTTTTGTAGGGCGCAGCCGCCCTGCCTCATGACGCCGGTAGTTTTTCAACATTCCACATAAGAGCCCCGCATCAGTCGGGTCGAGGCTCAACCCGGCGATAATCCGCTGCCGGCGAGTTCTAGGCCGTGAAACAATTCTTCGTGGCGCAGCTCGTGGTTATTGGGAAGTTCGGTGGCATAGATCTCGGCAATGCGCGATGGCGTGTACCAGCCGAACCCCCGATTGTAGAATTGATGCAGCGCTTCGTGCGCCTCATCGAGCTCTCCGGCGAGCGCAGCGGCGGCGACGAGGAATGCGCCGCTGAACCACAGATTGCCACGCTTATCGACCGATCGCTGCAACCAATGGACCGCGTCGTCGTAATTTTTCAGCACGAAATAGGTGCGCCCCAGCACCCAATAGTAGACGCCGATGGATTGATCACCGGGTGCAGCGAGTTCGATCGCATAGCGCGCAATCGGCAGCGCTTCCTCGGCCCGCCCGAGGCGGACGAGTTGATTGGCTTTTTGCGCGTGCGCCGCGGTGAAATTCGGATCGAGCCTGGTCGCACGATCCATCGCCTCGTATCCTTCCTGATGCCGCTCCTCGACGCAGCGGATAAAGCCTTCGGCGTACCGCGACTGCGCTATGTTCGGGTCAATCTCGTCCGCTCTCGCGAGGGCTTCTCGCGCGCGCCGAACGAGGTCTTGGCCGGCCCCTATCTCTTCCTTGCCGGCCTCGTTCCACCGGTTCTTGTAGTCACTGATGTAACAGGTGGCCAGCCGGCTCCAAGCGAGCACCGACCGCGAGTCGAACCACACTGTCTGCTCCAGAACCACGCGCGCGGCAAGGCTAGTCGCCGGCGTCACTTCCGAGCCAATGACAGGTTCTGGCGATGGCATGCGCGACGGAAGCATCAGGGCTCTGGGACTCCGGCTAACCGCAGC